>VFQQ010000663.1_pt1 | contig 62275 bp, 112 predicted proteins | sample 3512341 | NCBI WGS metagenome assembly VFQQ01 (sample SAMN10412373, study PRJNA504923) | tailings metagenome | isolation source: Relicate 2 Philex TSF1 revegetated site | place: Philippines: Tuba, Benguet | collected 2017-08-29 | reverse complement strand
TTCCAACCTGCCACCCTGCACATCAATCTGACGTGCGGCATCTCGGTCCGCCGCCCGCTCCCCTCCTACTTATGCACTGCCTCTGACCTGCACAGAAACCAGTTCCCGACTTACCTGATCACTTGCACAACTGTGCCAGTGTAAACAGACATCCCCAACTTGACTATCAGAGACCGGCCAGCGTGTTACACCGCCAGCCCCCACAAGGGGGTGCAACATCCACTGATGGAAGGCAGGAACAAGGCAACTCTCGCCCCCAAGCCTGTGCAGACGGCTCAAAAGATGGTACAAAGGATGGGCAAGCAAGTCAGGGCTCAACTGGGAGGGGTGGGCAGTGCCAGTGGGTGGCGGCGGAAGCCCGCGCCCCTCACGTGTCCACGCTGCTGCGGGCTCTCTTAGACCACCCTCTCGAGCCGTCCAACAGCAAACACCGCCAGTAACTTCGACTTCAAGACTGGCAAAGGCGAACCAGGTGCCGCACGAACGTCTGCGCCCGCCCGGCAGCACATGCCAGGCAGCGGCGGCAAGCGGCGGCGGCGGCCGGCCGCCGCCTGCTGCTGCCACGCCCAATTGCGCTCTGAACGCTCGCTCCGCTGCCTTCCACCACATCGCACCACTCATGCGAAGCTGCTGAAGAGCAGCCAGGGTGTTCAGAGAGGCTGCAGTGGCTGGGGGCTCCCAGCATGGCTCGATGGCAGCAGCCCCCACCCCCGCTCCTCGCCCACGTGTAGGCTGTTGCTAGGGCTCTGAACTGGCTCCATGGGATGCCTGAAGGAAGGGAAGCCACGCAATGCCAGCTGTGCAGCGCGGGAAAGCGGGAAACAGGGACCCCCGCCCTTGTCCCCTTCTTCCGAGGGCTCCCATGTTGCCCACAAGGCGTGCAGCGCCCCTCCGCCCGCTCTCCCTTCCTACAGTACAGTGGGTGCAAGCAGTCAGAACTTGCGGGAGGGCGAAAGCTGCTCCCAGCAGGCCAATTCAGTGCTTGAGGTCCGCCTTGTGCGGGGGGGGGCTCTCCACCTGATCTTGCGGGTCACCTGCACCATCAGCTGTCCCGGTGAGCGCACGCTGGCCCCGAGTTTCGTGCTGCAGGGTCTGCACCACGATGCGTTGGCAGAGGACTTGTGCAGTTGCGCGGGTACCGCCTGCGGTGCCGCCGCCAACCGACCGCCGCCGTTGGCCCACGTCCCGCACCTGCCCCACAGCCGCTTGTTGCGAACACGAGCAACCACTTGCAAGGTCTTTGCATGTGATGACCCCATTGAAGCCAGCGCCGGGCTGAGGCATGGCAACCGAACCCTGCTCCTCTCCTTCGCAGCCAGAGCAAGTTGGAGACGGGGCAGGAGCGCGAGCGAGCCAGCCAGGTCATCATGGAAGGCAAAGCCGCCAATGGTCCCTGCTGTGCCCCGCCCATACTTTGCGGAGCCAATGCCAGCGCACCTGCGGGACCCACCAGGTAGTCTTGCTTGCTGTCGCCACTGTTGCAGCTGCAGGGCGGGCGGGGTGGCGAAGGCGGTCGCACAGGCATGCCCCTCCTGTCATTCACACTTCCTGCCACTGCTGCCCCTGCCCCTGTCCATGCTGCCGCTACTGCTGCATTGCTGCTGCCGCTGCGGCGGGCTCAGCGGTGATGGCGGTGACAAAGGCAAGCCTTGCCCTTCTGTTGCTCTTGCTGCTGCCCCAGCAGCGTGGCAAGGCGATGCCGAGGCATTTTGCAACGGAACTTGGCGCCGCCGTTTGCATGGCAGTTTGGCAGCCGGCCTAGCTGCTGCTTGCCGGCCGGATCGCGGGTTGGTTGTGCCAGCGCTGGCACCAACCTCCCCCTGCTGCCATACAGCCTAGAGTGGCTGCTCCAGGCCCTAGCTAGGGCAACTGCCCGACTGCTCTTCAAGGGCTGTGCGGGCACCTCCCGCCGCCCCTGCCGCCGGCATGCCCGCTGGCTGAGGCTCCATGACCTGAAGACGCAGGGCGGTGCACTCATTGCGAGCTGCTTGACTCAGCATGCATGCAGCCATCGGGGGCGGTGTGCCCGTTGGCCGTGCCATGCCGTGGTGTGCAGCACCGGGAGACGGGGCACACAGGGGAGCGCGCGTGGTGCACTGCCGCTGTGAGGCGCAGCACACCGCCAGGGCAGACAAGGGGCAAGATCTGGCACACGCGCAGCAGGTGACCACGCAGCGCCGCCCTTGGGCGCCACCCGCGGCGGCTGGCGCCGCCCATGCCACCCCCATCGCAGCCATACTCGTTCACTGCCGCCCCGGCAGCGCGGTATTGCGAGGTGTACGTCGCCAGGGAGGGCCTTGGACGCCTATAGTGCCCAAGTGGCAGCGGCCCACTTCCCCGATGCTGCGGCGGCAAGCAGCCGGGAGCCTGGCGCTTGGCGTGAGGTCGCTATCCACAGCCGGCGGCAGTCAGCTGGCCTGCCTGGACGACGCGCGGAGGTCGGTCTGGGCCAGCAGGGTTTGGGGGCGCGGCTGCCTGGCGTTTGCTCCCGCCCCGCAGGCTGCTGGCCGCGTGGCACAGTCATCCATGATGATCGGCAGCGCCGCAGGCCCACGTGGAACCTCAGGCCAGCAGCGGCGGCACCGTCGCCGCACCACCCGCCACCACACGTGCATCCGACGTGCTGCCTGTGCATCCTCTCCCGCAGTGTGTTGCGGCTCGAGGGGCGGGGCCTGCTGGAGTACCTGCAGAAGATCGTTTCCAATGATGCCCACAAGCTGGCGGCGCCGGGCGCGCCGCCGCTGTACGCTTGCGTGCTAACGCCGCAGGTGCGCTCTACCGCACGATGGCTGCTGTGGCACATGGCCCGAGCTGCTGCTCCTTCCATGCCAGCCCCGCGTTCGGGCGCCCTTGATTGTTGAGATAATTGGGTCAGCACCAGCGCCCCATCTGTGTTGTCAAAACTTACTCTCGGCACAATCACAAACTGCCCCGCAGGGGCGGTACCTTCATGACATGTTCCTGCACCCTGTGGAGGCAGGCAGCCCCGATGCACAGGTGCGACCCATCAGCTTGCATGGCTGCCTCAGTGCCTGGCGAACAATGTGCTTGCTTGCAGTGTGCTGAACCCGTGTGTTGCCTTTCCGCCGTGCCCAATGGGACCGCTCGCCTGGCACTCGTTTCCGTGCAGGCCGTGCTGGTGGACTGCGATGCAGGGCAGCGGCGCAGCCTCATGGACCTACTGCAGCGCTACAGGTGCGGCGCCCAGCCCCGTGGCTGCTGGCTGTTTGGTTGGCTTTGGGGGACCCATGGTGGTGGGGTGCATGGCCTGCTCATGCGCAGGCGTGCGGACATTGCGGCGGCAAGTGCAGGTGCATGGTTGCATGCTTGGGGAGGTATGGTGCAGGCATGAGGGCCAAGCTGTCAGGCATGGAATCCTGCGCTTCTTCAGCGGCGATGCCCTGTGACCACATTGCCAGCCATCTCCCTGCAGCCTGCACCACGAGTCGACTCGCCGCCTTGACTCTGCACAACTGGGTGTGCTCAGCTCCCTCTCGCCTGCCCTACTGCACCCATCCATATTGCAGCCTGCACCACAAGATTGACGTCACCTCTGTGTCCAAAAACTACTCGGTGTGGACCGCTTTTGGCAGCGGCATTGCAGGCACCGCCGCCGCGCCGGAGCGTGCGTGGCCCGCCGACCCGCGCCTTCCGGCCCTGGGCCGCCGAAGTGAGACTGAGGCTGGGAGACTGAGGCAGGGAGAGAGAGGCGGGCAAGGCTGCATGCCAGCTCTGATGCTGTATGTGCGGCACTGGCTGAGGGCGGTCTGGGGTGTGGACTCTTGGCCCCGGGACTGCGTTCTTTCCTGCATTGCTGCCTCGTAGTGGTCTGCTAATTGTCGATTCCATCCAGCCCGTTCCACCCACAGCCATCCTGCCGCGCGGCTCGGCGCCCACTGCCACTGCTTCGTCCAGCGAGTATGCGTGCTGGCGCATCAAGCAGGTGTGCGTTTGTTGCAAGGGATGAGCGTCCTGCACCGGGTCCTACCCTATGGCAGCCTTTTAAAACCAACTGGCCGCTTTTTTGGCACGTGGGCACAGGGGGCAGGGGTATGAGCCCCAGCAGATGCCCGGGTGCACACTTGCAACCCCGCTTTACAAGCCCCTGCCTGCATTCTAAGTGCGCTGTGTGTACATTGCAGGGCGTGGCGGAGGGGGATGCCGAGATCCCCAGCGGCGAGGTGGTGCCTCTGGAGTACAACCTGGTGAGGGGGGCAGGGAGGGCGGAAGCAAAGTTTGCAGAAGGCGGTGTGTGTACGCAACGACTCGCCGGCAAGTCCACGTAGCTGCTGGGAGTAGGCATGGAGGAAGTGGGCATGCTCAGTTGAGGAAGCAAAAAAGCCTAAGTCCAAGGGCTACTGTCATCACTCCATCACATGCAGGACAAGCTGAACGGCATCAGCTTTGAGAAGGGCTGCTACGTGGGGCAGGCGAGTGCGCGTTGCTGGGTGTGCGGCTGGGTGTGCGGCAAGACTGTGCTGATGTGCCAGGCCCCCCACCAGCAATGCAACACCTGAGATCCATGCACTCCGTATGCATTGCAACCCCAAAACAGCTCCTGCCTCACCACCCTCTGGCATCTACCATATGCAGGAGTTTGTGGCGCGTGTGCACGCGCTGGGCGTGGTGCGCAAGCGCATCATGCCCTTCCGCCTGGGGCAGGCCCGTGGAGCCTCCTGCCTTAGCTCAGGTGGGTGCCCTGCGATGTGGTGATGTGGCAGTGAACTGCTGGGTGCAGGGCAGGGCGTGGCGTGCGACTGCCCACTCTGACGGGTATGATGGCGAGCCTGCACCAGGCCCTCCTGCCGTGATTGTTGCCGTCACAGCCTGATTTCGAAGTGCCTGCCCACCTGATCAACGTGCCTCCTGCTCGTGGGCCATGACCTGCAGTGCCGCTGGTGCCCAGCCACAGCCGCATCTTTGACGTGTTTGATGCCGAGGAGAACTTGAGGCCCATCGGCAAGGTGAGGTGCTGGGGAGGTGGGTGGAGGGGCGGCTGGAGAGGCGGCACTGGAGGCATGGCTTGAAAGGCGCCTGGCTTAGCAGAGTGCTGGTCTGGCAGCGTGCGTGCGGTGGCTTCCTGCCCACGCAATGTCCCGGGAAGAGCTGCGTGTCTGCCGATGAGCCGGCTCGCAATTGTGCTTGAGCGCCCTTGTCCCAAGCAGGTGCGGGCGCTGCAGGGCGAGTTTGGGCTGGCCAAGCTGCGCCTCAAGGTGGGCGGGCAGCCGAGTCGTTTGTTACCACATTTTGCATGTGGAAAGCAGGGCCCAGCGGCACACAGCATGCAATGCTCAGCGTGGCGGGCCGGCGTGTGGCATCTTCCCTGCGCGGGGCATCCAAACCCAGGCAGCCCCACAGTGCAGCCCGAGCAATGCAAATTTGATGCTCTTTTGAATCGAGCAGGAGGCGATGGCGGCCATCCGCGAGGAGAAGCCGCTGCTGGTGGGGGACCTGGAGGTGAGGGGGGCCCAATTTGTCACATTGAATTCTGTGTGTGCTTGCGTGTGTTTGGTGGCGATGTGGTGGCTGGCTTGGTGAGACTTGGAAGTGCAGTCGATGCATCCAGCTGGGCAGCAGAATGGGGGATGCGCAGCCACAGCAAACAGGAGCGGGCGTGCACCTGGAAGTACGGAGCGGCTAGCTTGCACCCTTGCGTGCTTCAACCGCACTCCCAACATCCCGCCCTCTTCCCCAACCCTACACAGGCTGGCACCGGCTACGCGGAGGTGTGGCCCTGGCGCCCCGACTGGTGGGAGCCCTCCTGGGGCTACGAGGTGCGCTCCGCTGTGGGCCTGCTGGCTGCAATTCTCTGTGGGCCTGCCGGCTGGCTGCAAGCGAGCTACGGACCGAGCTTGCTGGGCCTAGCAGGCTACAATGTGCAATGCACAGGTTGTATGCTGCACCCAGCAGATCGGCCAGCTGGAGCAGCAGGTGTCGTGTGCTGCGGTCCAGCACGTCTGCTGACCAGCTGCTGTGATATGCACCGTCCTACCCGCGCAGGAGGGCTTTGAAGAGGAGAAGCAGCGGCAGGTGGCTTAAGATGCACCTACTGGCCAAAATCGTCAGAATGTACCATGCCCACGCACACCTCCAACGCTCCAACTTGAGGGTGCAGTGCGAATGAGGTGCCTCCTGCGCAATGCCTCTCTTGATGCAAGCCAGCGGCCGTGCTTGCTGGCGCATGCGATGCCTGGGATACCATGCACGCGAACACAATTGTACCTCCCCCAGTGATGCCTGCTACCCTTCTGTAAGCTCTGCTGCTGCCTGTAGCAATTTTCAACAAACGAGCCTCAATGGCAAACGATTCTGTACAAACACCTGCTGCTGGTCTGTCGTCCTAGCACAGTCATCAAACGTTTCTTATGCATGTTCAGTTCTCTTTCAGCTGTCGTGTGTCATGTTGTGTAACCTGCTGCCCTCGACTCAAACGTCACATTGGGCGATTGGAGCTCATAGCCGGTCCGGCGCCAAGCGCCCAGCCGCTCAGCTGCGGCCGCGCCTGCCTCCGCCGCGCTCGTCGCTCGTGCGCTGCTTCTTGTTCTTGACTGCGGCGGCGGCAATTTGGTGGAGCAGCCGGTGAGATTTTGGGCAGCTGGCAGGGCTCTGTTCGTTTTCAGCACGGAGCAGCTGCACATCCCGCATGCGCCTCAGGCTGCATCCCCCACGCCCTGCTAAGCATGGGCCCTGCCCCATCAGTGCTGCTCAATCAACCCACTATCCGGTTCGCACCTGTCACGCCCGCCGCGCGCAGCCGCTTCACGTGCTCCATCTGCTTGCGCTTGCCCGCCGCCTTGCGCTGCTGCTTGCGGATCTTGCGCTTGGCGGCCGCCTCGGGGTCGACCAGGGTCTGAGGGGGAGATGGGGTGGATGAGAAGGAGGTGGTGAACGGAGGGAGACAGCAAGACACAGCACAGGAAGACAAGCCGAATGCGTTATGAAGACAAGGAGCGTTATGAAGATAAGGAGCTGGATGGAGCAACAGCCCGCCACAGGCTGCATGCCAGCCAGCCTAACTAGACAACAACAACCCTGGCTGGATGGGCACAAAACGAGTTGCTGCAAGGCGCACCTGCAGCGCCGCCTTGCGCTTGCGCTCGCCGCGCTGCCGCCGCACCGCCTCGCGCGCCTACGGGGAAAGCGTGAGAATAGGAATTGATGAGAAATGGGGGGAACAGCATGCCGGTGACTAGGTGCACTGGGCTGATTGGTTTGTCATGTTGGTTTCCGCAGCCCTCAATCGCCAAACTTGCCTGGTTGTAGGCGGCCAGCATGGCGTCGGCGCCCACCAGGGTGCGCAGGTGCGCCACAATCTCGTCCGCCAGGCTGGTCACCTCCTCTGGGTTGCCGGCGGCGCCTGGGAGGAGGGGAGAGGAGAGCAGGGTGGAGGGTGGGACGTGCCATCAGCAGGTGCTCAGTTGGATGTAGACTAAGCACCAACCACAGCAACGCCAGCATCTTTCAGACCACAAACCAGCTCTGGAGCATCCCCACCCACCCCACCCACCTGGTTCTGTGATGCGGTACAGCGGGCGCATCAGCAGCGGCAGGTATGGCAGCACTCGCTCGGCACCCAGCCGAGAGGCCACCGCCGCAATGAAGCGCAGCGCAATGCCGCGCTGCAGCTGCCGAGCGTACGTCTTGTCGTCTGCCAAGCGCGCCATGCGGCGCACCAGGCCATGCAGTGTGAGGCTGCCGGCTGCCGCCTCGTCTGCTGCGCTGGCCTCGGCTGCCGCCTCCTCTGCATCTCCCTCCTCCTCTTCTCCCTCGCTGTCACTGCCGCCTGCTGCCGCCGCCGCCTCCTCATGTGGCTGCTGGTCACCGCCCTCTTCGCCTGCCTCCTCCTCGTCCTCACTACCCTCTTGCTCCGCATCATCGCCACCCGCCGCTGCATGGCCGTTGGCCCCGCCATCCTCCTCACCGCCCGTTGCACCGCCTGTTACTGCTGCTCCAGACATCTTGAGCGGAGGGGGCAGCCGGCCTGCCGCCGCATCGTCGTCATACCTGGCAAGTTGGAAGGCGAAATAATGATGCCATGCGAATTTAAGCTATTGCCAAACTGGACGGTGCCAGATCCCACAAGCCAGAAGAAGCTAGGAGGCTCCTTGGCAGCCGCATGATATGCATTTTTGTTTAGGGTGCTCCCACTACCCCCCTGGCACTGCCGCACTTGCAAACCCAAGCAAATGCCATGCTCCGCTGCCGCAGCCGGCTCACATGGCTGTGCAGAGAAAGACGAGGCACTTGACCGCCTGGCCAGACAGCGCATCATCTGCAGCCTCCGAGTCCAGCTGGCGGAAGAAGGACAGGGCCAGCGCGCCTGCAGAGAAGATTTGGTGGAAAGTGAGGGGGCGATTTGGTGGGAAACAGGAACGGCAAAGAGTGAGAGAGGCCAGTTGGCGGAAGAAGGACAGGGCCAGCGCGCCTGCACAGGGAATGACACAGACTTTGATGAGCAGGATGCACAGCAGACATAACTGCAGACAAACGGAGGTGCAAACAAGTTGAGCAAACCAACGCAGGTGCTCGAGGTAACATGCAGCTGCAGTACAGCACCAACAGACGCAAGGACGCACCTGCCGCGCCAGCGCCGCTCGCCTCCAGCATGGGCGGCCCCACAGCGGGTGCCGCCAGGCCCGCGCCCACCAGCCGCCCGCTGGCCTTGCGCACCCACTGGTGGCGGTGCAGCAGCAAGCGCTGTGCACCTCCCCAGCAGCGCTGCACGGCGGGGCCGGCGGCCCAGGCCAGCTGCACAGCTGTGGCCTCGAGCACCCGCTGCAGCAGCAGCAAGCTGTAGTAAGCTTCTTGCCAGCCGGGCGCAGCGGCAAGCAAGTCCTCTGCTTCCCCGGGCTCCGCCATTGCCGCCGCCTCGGCCGCTGCTGCGTCCTGCTCGGCCCGGGAGGCCAGCACATCCGCCAGCTGGGGCAGCAGCGCAGGCACACGGCGGCCAAAGGAGGCGCCTTCCACCTCGGCTAGGATGCCCAGAGCCTGAGCACAAGTGCGGGGAAGAGGGAGGGAGCGGGTGGGTGAGCGGGCGGCAGGGACGATGCACGGGCAGATCAGGGGACAGCAGCAGTGCACAACACCCTGGTGCATCGCAGTGCATCCATGCAGTGCCATCTTGCTTGCAATGTGCCTCTCCGCACCTGAGCCGCAGCACGGGTCAGGCGAGCATCCGCCCCGCCCAGCCACTGCCCGCAGAACTGGGCTAGGCGGTCGCGGCGCGCCGGTGGCTCGCGCCGCAGCAGCGTGGACAGGCAGGCGCCGACCATTTGGCGGCACTTGGCGGAGGGGTCGTTGACGAGGCGGGCCACCAGGGGCAGGAACACCTGCAAGGGGCAGCAGAAGGTCGTTGCTGACTGGGGTGTCAACCAGCCATTCCAGAACCAGCACCCACCGTTGCTTGGCAACACGTGCTCCACGGGTGCATGGCCATCCTGGTACTGCTCTTTGCCCATGCGGCACCATCCCATTCCGCCACCTCAGCTCACCATCTCCGCCCACTGCGCCACCAGCTGCTCGGGGAACTTCTGCAGCACCACGCCCAGCATGTCCAGGGCAGCCTCGCGGCCGCTGCAGGGGGACGCAGGGGTCAGGTTTAGGTTCATGTTAGGCTTGGGTTGGTGATTAACCCGAGGGCAGGCAGCACAGGGACAAAATTTGGGGCGCTGCCCTTGCAGTCTACCAAGGTGAAAGCGCTTCAAAAGTGTCCATAGCATCAGCAGCAGTGCTCAGACGACCCCCACCTCTCGTGCTCGTAGCTGAGGTTGGTAAGCAGGAACTGCAGGTGCTGCTGCAGCCGCTTCTCGCCTGCGAGCATGGAGGGCGGAGGCCGGAGCATTGCTTTGTACGGTGCCGGACGTGCAGCCCCACGAGAAGTTGAGCGGCAGGCCGGTTCGGTTATTGATCCGTGCCGCGCACTGCCCGGCCTGTCCCATCCACTGCCTGCGGCCCATTGGCACCCTCCCACCCACCCAGGGGGTAGTCCAGCAGGAACTGGAGCAGGGCGGAGGAGCAGGCGGAGCGCACGGGCGCCGCCTGGCTCTGCACCATCAGCTCCTGCGGCAGCGGCAGGGGAAAAGAAGAGCTGTTGGTGGATGGGACGCAAACAGGATTGACACACGCGCGTGTGGACAGCTTGACACCAAAGCGATCGTAATTGGCAGGCTTCCCCACCTGCACGCGGTTCATGAGGTCGTACACCTCGGGCAGCACCAGCTTGCGCGCCAGGATGGCCTGCACAGGTTCGAGGAGGGAGGGACACCGGAGAGGCCAGAGGCAAAGGGGCAATTCAGCCTGCAGGCAGCCAGAACCATGGATTCCTTCTACACCGAAAATGGGCACGCTGCTTGGTTTCTCCTCTCGCCCCACCTGAAGCAGGCAGAAGGTATTTTGCCGTCCCGCCGCCACACTGGCCATAATGCAACCAGCACCACCGGTCAACAACAACTGGCAGTCTACAAGCCCGGTCGCCCTTCCCTGCCTCGCCCCACCTTGAGCAGGTGGAAGGCGTTCTGCCGCCCCGCCGTCTCCTCCAGGTCCCCAAAGGCCCAGGTGACCAGGAAGCGCAGCTGGCCCTGGGAGGGCGCCCAGCGCTCGCACTGCCGCAGCATGCCGCCCAGCAGCTTGAAGCAGTCCTGGGCAGATGGAGGGCAGGGGAGCGGGGAAGGGGGAGAGAAGGCCAAGAGGTGAGGAACAACCCTAGGAGCCACAATGACCGCAAACGAGACAGAACCAGCAGCTTGCAAACGAAGCTGCCGCATGGCGATGTGGAGAACGCAGCATTCCCACCTGGGCGATGGGGTGGGAGGTCTTGGGGCAGCGCTTGAGCAGCTCCGTCACCGCCTTGCCCGCGTCTGCAGAGCAGAGGGGTGGCAGTCGGTTTGTGCGACAGAAGCCGAACGCAGCTGGCCAGCCTGCAACGGCCTGGCCCAACTCCACTTGAGCTGCCCTGTGGCTGGCTGGATCATCTGCACCTCGCACATCAAACACTGCTCACCAGCAGCGGTCTTCTGCAGGCCGGGCAGCTGGCTCTGCATCAGCAGCGTGAGGGCCTGCATGGGAGGGGTGCACGCAGATGGCACGACACGTCAGCTGGCCTCGTGTGGTTGGCCTGGCAGATGCTGCACCTTGAGTCTCACATGCACCGGCATCGCGTAACACCAGCTAGCTAGCTGCATTGCCGTCCCCTCACCTGCAGCGCTGTGGTCACGCTGGGGGCGTGCCGCGAGCGCAGCGCGCGCACCAGCAGGGGCAGCAGCGGGTCCAGCAGCTCATCTGTGGGGGGTGGCGCACAGGGAATGGGGAAATTTTCGGTTGCTACGAGGGCAGCAGCCTCAGCTGGGGCGGTATGTGTTGATCCATGCGCTGCAACGAGCTGTGATCCTGGCACTGAAGAAAGTACGGATTGCTCAGCAACCCCGCCTGCGTCGGGCGGCATGGGTTGATCATGTTGGCAGCAGGCAAGCCAGGCAAGGCAGCAAGATGCAAGGACCCACCTGCCCCTGGTCCTCGCGGGTTGATGATGCCCTTTTTCAGCGCGCCTTGCAGCAGGCTGAGCGCAAACTCGACCAGCAGGTGCTGGTGAAGCGCCGCCGCGCGCTCGCCGCCGTCGTCGCCGCCCTTGCCTGCAGGCGGGAGGGAGGTGGGTGTGCATGAGAGGCTGGGGAAATGTTGGGTCTGGCGCTAGCGCAACATTTCGCTCCAGGCTTCTGGCTGTTTCAGCGCCACATTCTCTAGCCAGCGCCAGCCAACCACGCGCGCAACATCCCGCAGCACTTGCAGTGCCAGCGCCTGCCCAGCCGCCCAACCGCCCAACCGCCCAACCCACCAGTGGGCACTGCGGCGCCCGAGGCGGCCTTTGCCTTGTCCCTCGCCGCCTCCTCAGCCGCCAGCCCAGAGTCGGCGGTTGCAAAGAAGAACATGCAGATGTCCTCAGCAGTGGCTGCAGGGACGAGTGGGGCAGGGCGCGCGAATGAGGCAAGCGTGGTGGCAGACAGAAGACCGGGGGCAGATGGGGAGTTGGTTGGTTCAACGGCACGTTGGCTTGAAGGTTACCACTGGTCGACACGCTGCTGGCACGCACAACTTCAAAACGCCTAGGGATGAACAGGTTGAGAGAACAGTGTGGCCCTGCACAGCAAACCAAGCGCACCTGTGGGGTTGCCCAGCACGCCGCGCGCAGCGTGCTGCAGCAGCTGCGCCAACTTTGTGCGCGTCTTGGGCTGGCTCGCCTCGCCCAGCCGGCTCTGCGGGACGAGGGGAGGCCAGCAAACCACCACTTGAGGCAAGGCAGTGGCTTGAGCCACTGGAACTCTCGCAATCCGCTTGCTCAGCGTCAGGCTCCAGGCCTGTTCGGGTGAACCCCGCCCAGACCCCACATTCACAACCCCGAAAAATCCTTAGCACACCCACCTGCACAGTGGTCAGCAGCTCCGCGGCGCGCTCGCCAAAGGTGATGAGCCCCGCCAGCAGCTGGTACGTTTCGTACGCCCGACACTTCTTGGCCTCCTTGTACGCCCCCGCAAACTCCACAGCCTCCTTGGCCTCCGCCACCTCGCCAAACAGGTCGGCCTGCATCGGACAGGGAGCAGGACGGACAGTTGGTATTAGGTGTAAGAAACAAGGAAAGACCAGATCGATCGCATAAATTGGTGGTGCCTCTGGCCTCCGCCACCTCGCCAAAACACGTCGGCCTGTGGGCAGTCGATGAGCAAAGCAGGAGGCACAGTGGGTTAGGAAGAAACAAATGAGAACAGTAATCACGATTTCCTCGCCAAACAGGTCGGCCTGCGGGCGGTGTGGAAGGGGCAGACGTGGAAGGTGGCTGGACAAATTACAGCTCAAACATCTTGGGCTTCCTTGCCTGCGCCACTGGGCGCGACGGCTTCAGGAACAAATGCTGCCCCCCAGCGGCCCACAGGCTGCAGCATCATTCCACCCAGCGTTTGCTCGCCCACACGAGGTTTCCAGCCACCCGCCCTCCCTCCCACCTCCATGAGCGGCAGGATCATGAGCAGCGAGTCGTCCAGGCAGCCGGGCTGGCCCACTTGCGCCACCGCCTCGATCACGGCGTTGATGGTGTAGCCCAGCACATGGGCAGTGAAGCCCTTGGGTGGGCAGGCTGCGGGAGGAAAGGGGTGGGGCAGCGTGGGGTGACATGCTTGCAAGGGTTGTGGCAGCAAGACAGGGAAGATGAGCAGTGCCGACCAACAGTTGCAGGTCGCTCAACAAGGTCCGCCACGATTGGACGAAACCAGGCCAACAGGGCATTGCAAAACGGCAGGGTCCAGCTGTGCTCACCCGACTGCAGGACCTCGCACACGAAGGGCAGGTAGTCGGGCCCCAGCTGCTTCACCATGGACACCAGCACAGCGCGCGCAGCGTCGCTGCAAAGCGGGAGGCCAGGGCGGCAGGCAGGAGGCGGCGATCAGCATGTGGACCTCACGCAGTTGGTCTGCTCCCAGCTCAGGGGAAGCAGGTGGCAATCAGCATGGGCACATTATGCGTTTTCTCAGGCGGCAAACGAGGATATGGCTGCAGCCGGGCCCATGCAGCAAGCCAGCTGGCTGGCAGCCGGCATGGGGAGCCACGCACCGTATGCTCTGCAGGCGCACGCGCAGCAGGTTTGCCACCTTTTGCAGCGTGCGGGGCAGCTGGAAGCGCATGGCCGCCGCCGGCAGCAGCTGCAGCACCTTGACGACTGCGAGGGTGAAGAACAGCGAGGAGAGTTGGGTGAGCGGAAGGAGCATGCGTGTGTGCCCGCCCTCTCATGCCAGGCAGGCGGCATTATGCACTGCTGCAGCACACTCCAACCACCACAGCCCGCCCTCACCTGCCAGCGCCACAGGCGCGCGCACAGTCTCCTTATCCACCATGATGCGCTGCAGCTCCGGCACCACCCGCTTGGCCAGCATGCGGTACACCTCTCCCGCCGGTACCGCCTGCTGAGCTGGCGCCGCTGCCACGTCAGCACCCGGTACCGTCACCTCAGCATCCGGGAGCTCCTCATCATCAACTGCTTCCTCTGCCTCCCCCCCAGCCTCTGCTGTCTCTGCCTCCTCCTTCTTTTTCTTCTCAGCGCCCTCAGCCGCCTTCGCCTCTGCCGCAGCCAGCTGCGCGGCAGCAGCCTCCTGCGCCGCCAGAGCGGCTGCCTCGGCGGCCTCAGCAGCCAGCTGGGCCTCGTCCAGGTCATCGGGCAGAGGGAAGTGGAAGGCATCCAGGATGGCGCACACCGAGCGGATGACTGCTTTGGACGCGCTGTCGTCTGCTCACCATGAAAAAGAGGGCAGAGATGGGTGCCGATCAGGAGACGGGTGGCTCACTGGGAAGTAGCCCGCAGCTCAATATGCACAACAAGCAGTGCGGCAGCCACTGGAGCGGGCCCAAGCTGCCATGACACCCTCCCCCAGTCACATTTCCCCCTGACCAGCATCCAGCAACGCAGCTCAACACAGCACAACACACTCATGCGCCACTCCCTGACCAGCAACGCAGCTACAAACAGCACATCAGCAGCGGCTCACCCGCATGCTGCTTCATGAGGCGCAGGTGCTGGCCCAGCAGCTGCTGGTACTGCACCCAGGGCAGCGCGCCCGCCACCGCTCCCAGCGCCACCACCGCCGCATCGGTCACGTTGGCCCCCCGGTCCTTGTCCGCCTGCTTGAGCTCATGCCCGCCACTGCCCTCCTCGCCGCCCTTGCCCTCAACCACCATCTGCAGCAGCAGCGGCTGCACCACGCCCACGAGCGTGCCCACGCCCAGAGGAGCAGGGGAGGAGGGGTCTTCACCTGCCCGCTTGAGCAGCTTGGTGAGCCGAACGAGCGCCCTGCGCGGGTGGGTGAGAGCAACGCACTTTGCAGTTGTACAGCTTCGCATTCCAGCTCTGTGGACACACAGCAAGCAGTCACTCAACAGAGCGGCGCACTTGGCACACACGGGTAGCCGGAATGCATGCTGCTGCATGGCCCAGCTTGCACACTGCTGCATTGCGATGCCCTCCCGCGTGCCTGGCGCGGCGGTGTAGCTGGATATGGGCCACATTGAGCAAAAAGTCCACCTCGGCATCCTTGTCTGCAAATAATAGGTGTTGCAAGAGCAGGCGCATGCGCAAACACCAGAAGTGGAAGCCGCAGGACGCCAGCTTGACAACGCAAAAGGCGGAGCGAGTGCACGCTAGTTTTGCATGGCAAGCTGCGCTCCTGTTCTGCAAGAAAACTTAGCTGGACCTCCTGTCACCGCTAGCTGGCAGCTGGCACCAAAGAACAAACAGCGCCCACCTGTCAGCACCAGGAGCTCAGCATAGTGTGAGGGGAAGGCGAGCACCAGCTGGCGCAGCAGCACCAGGTGCTCCTGCAGTGCGCAAGGAATGGCAGCACGAGGGAAGAACATGCGTTGAGTGGGTGCAGGCGGCGCTGCATGTGCGCGAAGAGCACGAACAGCTGGGTCATACAAAGCCAGTCCAAAGCCGCTGGCCATCGAAGGCTCACCTGGCGCACAGCCAGGTTGGGCGCCGGCAGGCCGCGCTTGAGCTGCGGGAACAGCACTCGCTGCGCTGCAGACAGTAGGCTGCCACCCTCTGTAGCATCCGCTGCGCCACCGGCGGCTGCCTCTGCTGCCTCTGTGGCAGCCGCAGCGCCCTCGATGAAGCGCAACACCGCCTGGCTGGCGGCGTGGCGCAGCGCCAAGTCGTCTGCGGGTGGGGGACACAGTGAAGCAGTGCTGTGAGCCGTGAGAAGGGCAACGCAATTCATTTTTCAGCACAACCGAACGATGGCAGCCAAGCTGTAAGTTTGTTATGTGCAGACGCCCAACTTTCATCCACATTTCAATGCATGAGCGCCATGTGCACCCACCCCCGTTGCGCAGGTCGTGAAGGCAGGTGTGCAGCAGCGGCGCCGCCTGCCGCATGCTGAGCGGCTGCCAGGCGGCGGGCGTGAGGCGCGAATAGGCCGCCATGCGGCGCTCGTAGTCCAGCTCATCAATCTGTGCAGAATAACAGGGAAGGGTCAGAAAAGGTTGAGAGGAGGGAAATCGGTGACTGTGCTGACAGAGAGCAAGCAGAGCGGGGAGCATACGGGCACGGCTGCAAGTGCTGCAGCATGCAAGTTGCCATGCGCGGCACAGCTGCAATGCAGCACTGAGCACGGCAGCGCAGCGCAGCGCAGCGTACCTCTGTTGTGGACAGGGCGTTGAGCTCGGTGAGCAGGGCAGCGGGCTCAGCCAGTTCGGACAGCAGGCCTGCCACAGAGGTGTAGGCCGCACAGAGGGCTTGCCTGGGAGGGGAGGGGGGTCAACGGGCCATTGAGTGAAGCAGGGGAGATGCGACAGGTCGACCTTGGAGCAGCTGGGCAAGCACCCGCGTTGCAGCAAGACAGCCATCCAGGACCAACTGCTCACTAGGGCGGGGGCAAACCTGGCTACACCTCCCCGCCCACAGCACTCTGTAACCGCACCTGCTGTCGCGCCCATCCAAGCTACCCGCCAGCGGCGCCAGCACCGCCGCCACGGTCAGCAGCTGCTCCCCTGCCTGCGGCCGCTGCTCCAGCTCAGCACCCGGCAGGCGCGACCACAGCGCGGCCAGCACGGCCAGCGTGCGTGACACCAGCAGCTCGTCGCCACGCCGCTGCTTGCCGCGCCGCCCGCCCGCGCCCTCCCGCGGTTGCAGCAGCGGCAGCAACGCGCCCGTCAGCTGCTGGGCAGCCTCCCAGCTGGCCACCCGGCTGCCAACCAGCTCCAGAATGGCCAATGCACGGCTGGCTGTGCTGGTACGCGGCCCTGCTGGCTGCCCGCCGCTGGCCGCGCCGCGCCCCCGCCCACCCTTGCGCCCTGCTGTGGCTGAGCGGCCGCCGCCGGGGCCGTGCTGCCACACCGCCACCACGATGCTCTGCAGGCCTTGCAGCAGGGCGGGCATGTGCGGGCCCAGCACCTGCTGCGGCAGCGGGTCTGGCAAGTCAAAGATGCTCTCCAGCGCTCCCAGCATGGCGATACGTGAGGGCTCGGAGCACCGTGGCGCCGACAGCGCACCAATGCAGTGCGCCAGGAGCGAGCTGCCCATCCGGCTGCCACCTGCTGCCCAGGCCTCGCTGCAGGGCTGCACCTCGTCCGGTGCCTGCGGTTGTTCCGCCGACAGCTGCCGCGCTGCGGCTGCAGGGATGGCAGCTGATGTGCCATCTGCCAGCACTGGCACCAAGTGCTGGGAGGCGGCCAGGGCAGCCGCCAGCTCAACCAGCGGCGGTGCCTTGTCTGCAGCAGACTCTGCCGCCAGGCGCGGCAGCAGCGGCTGCGTGGCGGCCAGCAGGCGCGGCCACAGGAAGCGATAGTCGCAGCTGGTGGGGAATCGCTCCAGCACTGCTGCCGCCAGGCGCAGGCTGCGGCTGCGCACCTCCTTGGCCCCTTCAGCCAGATCCCCTGCTGCTGCTGCTGCCTCCTCAACGGCTGCGCCGTCTGCCAGCAGCGGCTGCACGCCCCCCTCCAGCAGGCACACGGCCAGGGCCAGCAGCTCCGGCAGGAAGATCTGCACAAGGGCGAGGACCAGAAGATTCAGTTGAACCAATGAGACATAGCATGCAGGAGGAATGGGTTGACACAGGAGTGGCGTCGATACCGGGCAGCGGTGGATGCGCATCGAGAGTTGAGCCGGCGCTCAGCCACAAGGCAGGGCACCCCTCACATACCCCCAAGCCCCCGTAACTCGATGTGCTCGGCCGCAGTTCACCAGGCCCTGGCTACTGGTCATAAAACAACACAGCCCCCTTGCCTGCATGCGGTGCCCCAGGTGCTTCAGCAGGTCCTCCAGCGTGTTCAGGTAGCCGATGCGCTTGCGCAGCGGCTCGGCGTTCAGCGCCGCGGCGTCAATGTGCGCCAGCCACCAGGCGCCCGGCTGGCGGCCCAGGCAGCGGCCCCACCAGGGGCCCTCGATCAGCCTGCGATCGGGAAGCAATGTGTGTTGACGTAGGTGCCACGAGGGGGAGTGTGTGATGAGGGCGGTGGAACCGCTCGCCTCCTGCACGTGCATGCGCTGAACACCACGGCTGCTCCCTGGGCCGTGTGCAGCAGCAGCACATGCCGACTGTCGAGCATTCTGCCGACGCATTCCCCTCTGTTAGGCCATCCATCCCGCACACCCACCTGTAGGCATCCGGGTCGTCCTGCCCCACCAGCACCTCCAGCACCCGCTGCCCTCATGCATTACTCTTCAAACAGGATCGCATCCCACGCCCACCTGTATGCGTCTGGGTCATCCTGCCCCACCAGCGCCTCCAGCTCACGCTGCCCCGCCTCGCCCTCCGGCCGCACAAAGGCGGCGGACAGCGGCGCGAGGAACAGCTCCAGCAGCGGGCGCAGCTCGTGCGGCTCGGCGGCGGCCAAAAAGTTTAGGATGGCGGCGCGCGCGGAGCCGGGGGCGCCTGCGGAAATTCACGGGACGGAGTTGATTGGGGTGGAATGGGGTGTAGAGCAATGTGGAGAAAATGTGGGGTTTGAAGCGATGTGCTGTTAAACGTGTGCAAGAGCTGCCATTTGTGGACCAAGCTTGTTGAAACACAAAAGCGCTCACCCTTGCCACCCAGCCGCCCGCTGCGCTTGCGCATCTTGGGGAACAGCAGGCGCACGAGCAGGGGCACCAGCCCTGCACGGTGCTCCGGCAGCAGGGCCGAGCTGCCCTCGTCCTCCCGCAGCGAAGTCACGCTGCACAGAGGCAAGGAGTTGCGTAGCGCCAGATCAGCAGGGTTGTTCAGGTGCTCCTGCTGCTACTTGTGTGGGAGCCATGCGTCACCCAACTCCATGTCCGCAGTCTGCCCCCTACAGCCTTGTTGGGGACTATAATGCAGCCCGCCGTACAACACTCCCGTCCAACAGCGCAGCCTCCCACACCCTCCCGTGCCTCGGCCCTCCACACATACACACACACACACCTGATGGCCAGGGGGAAGGCGGTCAGCTCCTCTCGTAGCGTCTTGTTGTCGGCCAGGCGCAGCAAGCGGTCCAAGTAGGGCAGCAGGAACTTGAGCTTGAACACCTGATGAGGGCAAGGAGTCGTGGGTTTTGGGGCTAGGTTTGGCGAAGCTCAGCGCCCTCCCCAAAATCGGCTTGATAACCTCGGCCTCATGCGGCCACTTCATGCATGCATTCACCGCCTGACTGCGCTGCAAGCAATCGAGTTTGCGTTCCCCACAGGCGACATGGCAGCGGCAGCCCGGCCCGGCCTCGCCTTGAGGCACTTGAGTGCTCCGGTCTGGATGGCTGGGTCGACGTCCATCAGCTGCACAGCCACCGCACGCTGCAGCAGCAGGGGAGCGAGGTAACGGCGGCATGGGGTCAAACCGTGCCCACAGGCAGATCAAGGAGCACAGCCACATTCAGAGACACTTAGCTGGATGAGTGGGCTTGGGTTGCATGCATGCATGCCGTCGTTCATTCCAGCCTTCCTGCATCGGAACAACAGCGCCAAGCAGAGCCAACAACACAGGTGCACTTGCCTGGACAGCCTCCCATTGGAACATGCCTCGCGCGCCCTTCAGGCCCCCCAGCAGCGCCAGCCACTCGCGCAGCCCGCTGCGCCACACCCTGCCGGTGAGCGGGCCGCTGCTGCCGTACCGCTGCTGCTGCCGCTGGCCGCTGCTGCCGGCTGCCGGCTCATCGTCGTCCTCCTCACTGTCCTCTGCTGCAGGAGGCTGGGCATCCGGCCCCGCTGCTGCTGCTGCGCTGTCGCCATCCTCTGTGGCGGCCGCGGTGGGGTTGGCGGCGGTGAAGCCCAGGAAGAGCGGCACCCAGTCCCGCGCCTTGCTCTCCACAACATTATTGTTTGCTGCCGCCATCGCCTTGAGCAGGTGGTTCAGCCGCACGGCAGCGTCTGTGCTGCCGCCCGCCGCCGCCTCCTCCCCGCTGACTGCCGCCGCAACAAAGCGCGGGCCCAGCAGCGGCGGCGCCGCTGCATGCTGCCCCGCGGCGGCGGCAGCTGCCGCAGCCGTTGCCTCGACGGGCCGGGCGAAGCAGTCGCCGCCAAGGAAGGCCTCCTGGGCAGCCGCCAGCTGGCGGTGCATCAGCGGCCAGGCCACAGATGGGTACTGGTCCAGCGCCATGCCCAGAGCATCGTGAGCGGGGTTCCACAGCGCCGCAAACCTGCCCAGCGGGGGAGGGAGGGCGGGGCAGGGGCACGTGGGGGACATACACATGTGCAACCTGATGTTTCGACCTGCTACACCTCGCTTGACAAACGTGTAGTGACGCAATGCCGCAGGTCTGCCATCCTCCCCACCCTCCACAGAGAACAAACTATCAGTTTGAGCTATCAGTTCGCCAATACGAGTGCACAGAAAACCATGATGTTTGAGCTTAAAGTGCCGCCACCCACCTGATGTGCAGCACGCCCAGCAGCTCGTGGATCACCGCCGGCACCAGCCAGTCGGGCAGGCGCCGGTACTCCAAGTAATTGCGCATGCGGCCCAGCGCCACCACTGCGCAAACAGAGGGAGCCCAGCCAGCAGATCAGCCGTGTAGCAGCAACACCGCAAATTACAGTGGCCGTAACCCATTTCCTGCTGCTGCCCACCCAGCTTTTCAGAGCACGCTTTCCGGGTGCCGCTCGGCCTGCGGGGCTCACCAGAGGGGCGGCCGCCGTCCACGCCCTGCTGCCGCGACTCAAGCACCAGCAGCTGCTGCAGCGCGTCGCAGGGCTGCGCGGGGGCGTCTTTAGGGGGCTCCTCTGCGGCAGGAGGGTGGGCAAACGAATGCAGATGGCAATGAGCTGCACTGTGTAGTGCCTTTGCGAGCCACGCAGCGTGAGCCCAAGCCAGTCTTAGGCGAGAAAACACGACACCAACGCGCAAGTGCGACCCTTGCTCAATCCACGCCAGCACAACCCAACTCAGTCTCCAAACCGCTGTGCGCGCTCACCTGCCCCAGCGGGCGTCTGCATGGCAGGCTGGCTGAAGCAACACAGCACGCGCAGCGTCTCTCGCCGCAGCGGCTGGCTGGCCGCAGAAAGGTTGGGAGCCAGCAGCGGCAGCAGCTCTTGAAGCTGCTGCTGGCTCAGCTCCGCCCCAGCTGCAGAGGCCGCCTGCAGCACTGTTGCCGCCGCAGCCACTGCATGGTAGTTGCCGGGGTGGCGCACCAGCAGCGCTAGCGCCTGTGGCAGCAGCTGCGCCTGCACCCGCTGCCCGCGTTCCTCGCCAGCAGCGGCCAGCAGGGCTGCCTGCGTGCCCAGCGCACCGCAGTGCAGCATGAGCAGGGCACTGCTGCTGCTGCTGCTGTCGCTGCCTGGCCCAGCAGCCTGCTCATCTTCTCCCTCAGAAGGTTCAGTGGCAGCCGCCAGCGCAGCACAGCATGCGGTCGCCTGCGCAGCGCTCTCCGCCGCGTGCGGCAGGCACGCCAGCGCAGCCCAGGCCTCGGCCGCTGCCGCCGACTCGCCGGCTGCCTGCCGGTCAAAGGCCTGCAGCTTGCTGCGCACGAGGCTGGCCAGCTGGGCTCCCACTCCAGAGGCAGTCAGGATGATGGGCACGCCCGCTGCGCCCGCTGTGGCTCCGGGGCGCAGCGTGGCGCACACATCCATCAGCAGCGGCCAGCAGACCTCGCTTAGCTCGCCTGCAAGGGGGGTGGTGAGTGGATGGATGGAGAGTCGACAGGGACCTTCCAAAACGAAATATGCGCTGCTGCGCCGCCGTGACAGGCTAGCGTAGCCGCAGGCGGACATGCGAAGCACAGCGGAATGCGAAGCACAGCGGAATGCATATACGCACCGAAAGCAACCCGTCATGTGCTGCACTGAACAGTGGACAGTGCCCCCTTTGGCGGTGCTCACCCGCCAGCAGGCATCGGCCCAGCGCTCCCAGCATCTGCTGACTGAAGGGCCGCGCCACATCAGCGCCACCCGGGTAGCTGATCAGGCTGCGGATGAAGGGCATCAGCTCCGCTGGTGGCGCACGCACAAAGGCGGGTGCCCAGGCAGGCGCTGCCTTGGCCAGGGCAGCAGGGCCCTCAGAGGCGCCGGCCACCTTGGCATGAGACAAGGCCAGGGCCAGCAGCAGGCGCAGGACCTGCGAGAAACAGGGACAGCAGGGATGGGGGGAGGGTAGTTTGCACGATGTGCAACTCAATGAGTCGGGCAGAAGCAACAGGAACCAAGTTGAGGAGGCCGACATGCGTTCACCAATGCACAAGCCAGGCAACTGCCACTCGGCCAAGCTGAGCACAACCCCCACGAATTCAACCTGCAACGCTGAGCACACGCGCCCACCTGAGCCGACAGCGAGGGCTGCAGGAAGTCGGATGGCACGGCGCTGGCTCCATGTGGCAGCGGTGCCACACCCAGCGGCTCCCCATCTGCCGCCCCGGCAGGCTGGCCATCACTCCTGCCGCCACTGCCGCCGCCGCTGCTGCTGCCACTGCCCAGGAACTCGGGCTTGACCAGGCGAGCGGCCAGGCGGAAGAGCGGCTCATAAGCCTCCACTCGGCAGCCCCTGCCGTGCTCCACCAGCTGGGCCAGCAGTGCTATGCCACGCGCCGCGCTGGCCGCCGCCGCCTTCACCTCCTCTGCCGCCGCCTCTGCTGCTTGCCCAGCCTCAGCTCCGGCGGCTGCCGCTGCTGCGGCCGCCTTGCTGCCGCTCTTGCTGCCCTTCTTGCCCTTCTTGCTGCCTGTTGCCGGTGCCGCCGCCTCACCAGCCGGCTCTGCGCCGGCGCTAGCCGCCAGCTGCTGCTGCCGCTGCTGGGCGGCCACCAAGGCCTCCAGCCGGGTGTCCACCTCGGCCAGAAGCAGCTTCCAGAGCTCGCCGCACTTGCCGCGCCGCGTGTGCTGTGCCAGCTGCTCGATGCACACTGACAGGGCGGCCGCCACGCGCGCCTGGATTGCCTCTTGGTTCAGCTTCCCGCCGGCCTGGCTCTGCATGGCAAGCAAGGTGGAGGCAGCAGCACTGATGGTTGATGCGGCAAGCCAGGCGATGTTGAGCCGCCATCAGTGGTCCGCAGCTGGCATAGCGAGCTTGCCACAACCACGCAACATCGGGGCAGCAGCCAGTGAGCAGCAGACACTGCACCCTCAGTGCAAGCCACCATGTGCAAGCACCACAGCCGGCTGCTCACCTTTGCCGATTTGAAGTCCTCAGGGCGCAGCACACCCTCGCACAGCACGGGCCCCAGCACCGCCGCCGCGCGGCTGTGCAGGCCGTGTGACACCCCCGTCACCGCCTCAGCCAGCAGGGCTCCTGCGGCATGCACTCGCTCGTCTGTGGGGCGGGTCACCGCCTCGGCGAGCGCTGCCTTGACGCCCACGCGGATGGCGGGGCCGGAGGCTTGCCTGCACAGCAAGAGGGGCAGCGAGCCAGCTGAGCAGCTGACTGGATGCACCCGCCACAGCTGAGCAGCGGCACACTTGTAGGGCATACATGGAGGGCAACAGCAGTACATGTTCAGTTGCAACAAACACAGCGCATGCTGAGGGCAGCCCTACACGCAGCCCCACCTGAACAGGAAGCCAAGTGATTCAGCCGCCAGCGCGCGCACATGCTCTGCACGGTGGTGTCGCAGCCGCTGGCTGGCCTGCAGCAGCAGCGGAGGCAGCGAGCAGCAGCCGTGGGCGGTGGGTTGGGCACAGGAGTGTGGGCAGCTGTGCAGCGCAGTAAAGTTCAAATGTTGCTAGCTGAACCATGCCGCCCCACGTGCGTGGCCGTTGCTGCTGCACGCCGTCCCTCCCAGCTGTTCCACTCACCCACCCGCTCCACCCACCCACCCACACCACCCACCTTCAGCAGGCTCAGCAGCTGCGCCTCGCTGGCCAGCAGCTTGCACAGGTGCTTGCAGATGAGAGACAGGCAGGCAAACAGGTGCTGCAGCTGCTCCGGCTCCCGATCCAGGCCTGCAAGGAGGCACAGCAGGTTTATTATGGGACTCAGGAGGCGCTTTGGGTGCTGGCACAGCCGCTGTCATACGCCCTGCCATCAGCGCCCTCCCACAGCCTGCAGGCTTTCCGCCACTCGTCTGCTCCAAGCCTGGCACAAGAAAATGCAAGCGACATCTAAACCAGCCCCAACCAGCCGGCCCCAGCAGCACCCATGCTCATCCACCAGGTCGGCTCAAATTAGCACACTACACCAGCAAGCCCACCACAATTATCCGGCCCCAGCAAGCCAGCCACAAAAAAGATCCACTGCAAAGCACCCACCCTCGTCCACCAGGTCGGCCCGCTGCAGTGAATGGCCACACTACACCAGCAAGCCAGCCACATAAAGACCCACAGCAAAGCACCCACCCTCATCCACCAGGTCGGCCAGGGCTGCGAGCACCGAGGGCAGCAGGGGGAGGTAGTCGCCCTGCAGGTCCCGCGCCAGCGTGCCCGTCAGCTCCAGAGCCGGCTCCAGGCTGAGCAGCGCCTCCATGCGCAGGCAGCCCAGCAGGATGCCTGGCGAGGAGAGGGGGAGGGGAAGGGTTCTAAGGTGGACAGTACGGTTGTGAGAGGAGCGGGCTCGGAAGCAGATGCAACCGGCATTCTCAGCTGGCATTGCGTGCGGCATGGTTAGTTGCATCTCACGCAGCAAGCCCGAGCTGTGCGCTTCCATCGGGCAGCGGCAGCACCTGCATTGTAGCGACACAAATCTGCAAGCAACACAGATTTTTGTAGCAACACAAATCTGCAAGCAACACACAACAGTGCACCGGCCGCCGCACCTGCAATCTCATCCCTGTGGTGCACCAGCTGCGCCAGGCTTGTTGTGAGCGGATTCAGCTCCGCCGCCGCCGCCAGCCAGTGCTCTGCTGAGTTGAGCTCCCGCCACTTGGCCAGCCCCTCCTGCAACACGCAGCACAGGTAAATGAGGGATCGTGGAGGACGGGCAGCCGAGGCAGCAAGTTCTCAAGTGCGCCCCAGCCCCTCGACAAGCTGCCCCGGCATTCCCATCAACTGGAGCATTGAGGCTGTCACACAGCTGCTTCTGCAGTTCCGCCCAGCAGCAATGCCGTCCGCAAGGCAAGCAGCCGCAGCAGCAGCACCTGGAAGAAGGAGGAGCAGCCGGGCAGCGGCTCGGCGCGCTTGGCACCCAGCGAGCGGTACACATCCACCTCCACCTGCAGCCGTGGTGCATTAGATTGGCAGTTGAGTGCTTGGCACAAGCAGCAGGCAGCGCAAATTGTGCCACAATGCTTCCATGCCACGGGCGGGCGTTGCCGGGCAGCAAGGGCAGCGAAGGCCGCCGAGCTCGAGCGCTCACATCGGCCACCCGCTCCTCAAAGGTCTTGAACTTGAAGCGCTTCTGCCGCTTGGGCTTGGGCTGCAGGTCCAGCTCCTCGTCGGAGCTCATCCTGCCGCAATCAACTGCAGCGTTGGGACGCAGCAAATCGCTGAGCATCGGCGGCGCGTCCGGGCGGCGGCGGCAGCGGCGGCGGCAGTCCGTGGAGCACGCAAGGGCGCCACTAGCACGAGTATTAGACTAATACGTACTGAAGTAGCACATCTATGCCACCGATGGGCCGCAGGGAGCACGCAGGCGGGCAGGGCGCGCGCAGACCGGCGGCTGGAAGCGCCGGCAGCCCCGCACGCATACTCACCTTATTTCGGTAGGATTGAGTATTTGCTGAGTGACATCCACGGCACCAAGAAGCGTGGCCCCGCAGACCAATATGCCACTCCTCGCGTACGCCCCGGTGAGCTTGCAAATTTGTTTCAATGTAGCTGTGCGATTGTGGGCGGCAGGCCGGGGCGCCCATGCATGCGCCTCGGAGGGTTGCATTGGGGAGACTGCCAGCTCAAAGGCCACGGCTGGCCTCGATCGCACGTTTGCAGGGCTCCAGCAGTTGTGGCTTGTCCAAACAACACGATGCGGACATCCGCTGCGCTGGGCCACAGCTCGGCCGCTGCTCGCGGCGCGGCGAGGGCCCGGGGCCTGGCCACTGTCAAGGCAAGCGGGTGGGAGATCGCAGGAGGGCAATCAGCCTGCCGCTCCTCTGCGCCACTGGCTGGCGGGCAACTTCCGCCGCCTGCCGCCGCTGCCGCCGCTGCCGACTTGCCGCCACTCCCGCTCACTGACCTGCTGGAATGGCACATTCTGGCGCATTCCGAATCACCTATCTTTCCACCCCTCCTGCAGGCGCACGCGGAGGCGGGGCAGAAGGATGTGCAGCTGGTGGGCCCCAAGCCCCAGCGCTTCACAGTGGCCGAGGGGCAGCTGAAGAACATTGCGAGCGCCGCCTTTCCGGCGCTCTTCCGCCTCGGCAGCGGCGCGCTGTGCAGCGGCTACAGGGGTGGGTTCTTGTGGGCAGCTGGGGAAGGCTGTCCCTAGCTGTGTGAGCTGGCGGCAGATCTCTTTGCCAAATGGCAACGGCTGCTCTGCAATCATTGGTGTGGCAACGGCCCTGCTGCACCTCTGCCACACACCGCTCCCTCCTTGACCCCTCGTTGCTTTGCCTTGCAGTGAGCCTGGTGCCGGACGACGGCAAGTCGTACGCCGTGGCGACCATCGCTGGCCGCCAGCTGCGGGAGACGTCGGCAGTGGGCAGCTTCCCCCGCCCCGCCCAGCCCATCGTGCTGTACGAGTTTGAGGGTGAGGAGTTGTTGGATGGAGAAACTGAGGTGTTGTTTGTGGCACTCAACAGGCAGTTGCTGGCATCGCCTGCCGGCAAGCTTTGGTCCCAGCGCCCCGCCTCCTGCGGCCCGCCCTCTGTGACTGCACCTCTATGCCTGCTCTAGCCCTGATCTCATCAACCACCATTCCGCTGCTTTGTTTGCCTACCGCTGCAATACAGGCTGCCCCTTCTGCCGCAAGGTGCGCGAGGCGGTGGCCATCCTGGATCTGGATGTGAAGTTCCTGCCCTGCCCCAAGGTGAGGAGTTGTTTTGAGCAGCAAGTGGAATGCGGCATTTCAGTGCAACTTCGATGTGGCTGCAAGCTGTTGCTGGCCTGCCCCAAGGCAGGTCCTTCGTTTCCAGCAGCGGGAAAGTGTGTGTTCGATATGGAGCCCGCATTCAGCTCTGTTCCTGGCATCGTCCTGCTGCAGGACGGGCCCACGTGGCGGCCAGAGGCGGTCAGCAAAAGCGGCAAGCGGCAGTTCCCGTACATGGAGGTTAGTGCAGCTTGCTAGGGGTGCTTGCTGCTGTCACCTCGTGCAGCTGCTGGTACCTCCCACTGCCGCTGCTGCTCGACTCGGCTGAAGGCTGTCACGGGAATGCCGCTGCCACTGTTGCGGGCCGGCAGCTGCACCTTCCACGCTACAGCAGGTTGCCGCATTCTTCCTTGTGTGTGCAGGACCCCAACACAGGCAAGAAGATGCTGGAAAGCGATGCCATCATTGCCTACTTGTTTGAGCAGTACGGCGATGGCAAGGTGTGCAAAATTGTGGGGCAGACGCTGGCCATCGATGCGTGCTGGTGGCTGCGCTGTTGAACCCCACGGTTTGCTGCGCGTTTGCTTGAAGTTGCGCTAAGGCATTGCCTGCTGCTGCTGCTGCTGCTGCTGCTGCTGCTGCTGCTGCTGCTGCTGCTGCTGCCGCTGTGCTGCTGCATCACAAACTTCACAAACTTCAAAGCTGCCCCCTGTGCCTGAGCAGGTGCCGCTTGGGCTGCGCCTGGGCGCCCTGACGGCCATCAGCTGCGGCCTGGCCATGCTGCCTCGGTAAGAGCAGACCTACGTGTGGAAAATGCAGCTTACTGAACCAATCTGTAGGGTTGCGCATGTTCGCGCCGATGCTGTGCACGGCTTTTCGGCCCAGGCATGCCTTACATCCTGGTTCATGTGTGCGTCTCCGTCTTCTGGCTTGCTGACCTCACTGCCATTCAATGCCCTGCAGTCTGGGCAAGGGCAGCCGATACCGCACAAGCAAGCTGCCGCAGCAGCCGCTGGTGCTGTGGTGAGGCCAGGCATGGGTGGGGTCGGGGGCGGGACAGTAGAATTCTAGCACACAGTTAGCAGTAGCCCTGACTCAACAGAGGTTTGATGCGGTTTTGGCGGCCTGAATGCACTCGTCACTCTGCCCCGCCTGCAGGGGCTACGAGGCCTCGCCTTTTGTCAAGGTGGTGCGGGAGCTGCTCTGTGAACTGGAGATCCCTCACGTCATGGTGCGCTGCTGCGCTGCTCACTACCGCATGCTCCCTGTGATCTGTGACGAGGCATGCACGCATGTTCTGGTTGGCGGGGGCGCGCCATTGCTATGCGGTCTGGCCTGGCAAGTGGGCTGGATGGAAATGGCCGGGTCCTTAGCACGTCCATATCATGCCTGAACGGCTGAGCTTATGCAACCTGTGGCGCTGGCATATGCACTCCTGGTTAACTGTGCTGCGCTCGCTCATCCCCCGATCCTGCCCCCCTGATATTGCAGCGGAGCTGTGCGCGCGGCAGCCCCAAGCGGCAAGAGCTGTTTGACAAGCAGGGGCACTTCCAGGTGCGCGCAGCAAAAGCTGGCCTCTGCTGGCGGTTGGCGGTTGCCGAGCAGGGTATGGCAGTCAGGATCTGGCGCCTATAGGGCAACTGTCCCGGCCAGCGCCCAAGAGGCCTTCAACTCGACGTGTCACCTCCGGCTGCTCCCTCCAGCGCATCGCCCATGCGCTGCTGATCCTTATGTCGGTGCTCTTTCCTGCTGGCTGCGAACAGGTGCCGTACCTGGAGGACCCCAACACCGGCAAGGCGATGTTTGAGAGTGCAGCCATCTGCGCATACCTCGAGGTGGGCTGTTTGCTTGTTGGGTGCTGCTTGTGCGCTGACGCATTTACGTTCATGCTGCGGAAGACTGCAGGCATTTGGGCTGCAGGCGGGCGGGCTGTAGCACGTTGCTGGGGGGCTGTTTTGGCAAGCAGACTGCAGCGTGCAAGTTTCGCTCCGGCGTTGCAAAACCTGTTGGCCTATGTAGGCCGGTTGCCAACTGTCTGCTGGCTGCTCGGATGAGCCACACCCCGTCCTGCATTTGCCCTGTCCAGGCGACATATGGCGCGACGCCCTGAGCTCTCCAACGGAACAAGTTGCGCTTGTTTGGCATGCAGCAGCAAGCTTTTGGCGGCTTCTTGACAATTGTCCTCTGTTTCATGTAATCTTCTAGCAGATGTGCATTTAGTGGGCCAGCTCAGCTGACCTTGCAAGGCAAGCGGCTGTCGTGTCCGCCCCCCTCCTGAAGTCTGAGGCCCGTACCTTGGGTTCCCTTCCCTTTGGCCCACCCTGGTCATGTCGCATGGGGCACATGCGTGCAAGAAGCCGCGGTGCGAGCAGAACACCCCTGGCGCCAGGGTGCCAGGAGGGAGCAACCGCCAGCCCGGGACAGCCCGCCGTACCGCACGCAGCAAAGGTTTAGCCCTGTTCGCGCGTTTTCCAGGCGTGGAACGCTTTTATGAGTCGCTTAGGCGAGGGCGGTCGCAGTGTTCGCGGGCGTTCGGCCCAAATCTAGCCCAGCTTCACCGGCGGCAGCACGCTGTGCGCCGCGTCGCAGTGGTGGTCATGGACGAGCAGGCGGTCTGCTGGCGCCTTGTTGACTCGTGGGTGCGTCCCTGGATGCTTCTTGGAGCCGCAAAATGAGGGCGACGGAGGCCCTGCGGCTGGGAGCTTGTGCGGCCTTAGCCCTGTGCTGCGCGGCGGCCGTAACGCCTGCTGAAACCATCTCAGGTGACATCCTCACGGCCAAATCAGCGGGCATCGCGCTCCTGCAGCCACACAGCTAGGCCCGAGCGTCGCTCGGCTGCCCGCTGGCCCCATCCTGGCTTCCCGCCGCTGCATCGCAGGCACCGCGGTCGTGGTGGCGCGTGAGCTGACCGACGGGCGGCATGAGCGGTGAGGGTTTTGTCGGTGGGGGGCAGCCAGCCACAGGCGGCGCCGCAGCTGAGCAGCTGGCCTAGCACCTGGTCGCCTTCTCCCCCCGACTGCAAGGCTGAACAACACCCTTCTGCACCCTGGCCTGTAGGTTACTGTTCGTGCGCACCTCAGGAGGCGCCACGGTGCCGGTGCTGGTGCCAGACGAGGACCAGCTGGACAGCCTGACCACGGGCCAGCCGCTTTCTGTGCAGGGACGTTGGCAGCTACCAGCCACAGGCACAGGTCCAGCCCCCGCCAGCGCGGCCGCAGGACTGGGGGCAGGCGGCACCCGCACGTTTGCAGCCACAGCCATCGTGCGGCATGCCACCAGCCCCGCCCCCCAGCCAAAGACCACCGGCATGTTTGGCCCGGGGGGCGGCGGGGGCCCTGCTCTCGCGTCCACAAGTGGCCTGCTGCCCCTGGTGTCAAACCCTCTGGTCACCTCCCAGCTGACCGCGGTGTTCATCCCTGTGGTGGCCCGCGACCCTGCCACTGGCAAGGCCTGCCACGGCACCACCGGCCTGCCCACGGTGGGCAGAGCCGCCTTGGAAGCTACCATCTTTGAGGGCAAGGCGCCCGCCGGCAGCCCCACACTGGCGTCCTCCTTCAAGGCGTGCTCCCTGGGCAAGACGCAGCTGTCGCCAGCCACCAGCGTAGTGCTGGATCCCGTGGAGCTGCCTTGCAGCGCAAACATGTGAGTCCGGGGGGCGGCCGGGTACCACAAGCGGTTGAGGGGGAGAACATGCATGTGTGGCAGTGCGGGGGGTCGAAGCCCAGAAGGCACAGCGGTGTGTGGCTGCCTGGAGGCGATCTCGCCCATGCATGTCTGAGCCTCACACGCACCGCCTGCGCAAACTCCCCTTGCCGCAGCAACGGCAACAAGCTGACCTGGCAGTCGTGCGAGTATGGCGACTCCCTCACATGGGCGGACGCTGTGGACGCTGAGCTTGCCAAGAAGGGCATCAACACATCCAAGTACAAGTGAGCGGGGGGCTCCCTGTTTGCTCCTGTTTGCTTGGTTGACTTGCATGCGCTGGAAGTCTGGCTGGGTGATATTATCTTGTGTGTGTGTATGTTAGACATGCCCACCTCTGCAGCCGTCCTTCCCTACTTCCTGCCCGCCAGGCACCATGTGTACCTGCTCCCACCTATGGCTGCACCCTGCAACTTTGTTGGGTGGGGCTACCTTGGCTGCGACGGCTCCATTGCCTGCCGAGCATGGATCGGCAACAATTTCTGGACACAGCCAGCGGTGAGGCGGCGGCAGTACTGGGCCAGGATGTGCATGCTTGCTGGTGCACACAAGTGGATAGCTTGCCCCTTGTCTGCTGCTAACCTATTTGTGAGGCCAGCAGTGGGTGCAGTGACTGTGGCCTCGTGGGCCTGTGGCCAGCTGTCTCATCCTGTTGCACTGCATTGCCTTCGACACCCAACCAAACTCTTGGCCGCCTCCCCTGCTGCTCTTGTCCACTGCAGGCACTGGCCCATGAGATTGCCCACGGCCTCTACCTTCAGCATGCCGGCTCGCGCATGCCTGATGGCCGGGTCGACTCTTACGCCGACAACGGCTGCCTGCAGGTGGGCCACACAGCCGGGTGAGGTGTCTGCCTGCCGTCAGTGTGCTGCAACAGCCGAGCAAATGCTGCCCAGCCCAGCCACCCCCGTGCAGCTTGTACACCCCAGCTGTAGCTGACCGTCAGACCCCCTTCGCCTCCTCGCCTGTCCTATGCAGGGCTACTGCTGCGCCCCTCGCTGCTGGAACACGCCCCATGCCTGGCAGCTGGGCTGGATCAGTGTGCAGCAGCTGGACGGCAGCCGGCTCAAGGCAGGTCAAACAGTCACTGCCCGCCTGCCCTCCCAGTCGGTCACTGCCACGGGGGCGGGCCTGCGCATCCTGCCCGACTGGGTGCCTCGCTGGAACGACCCCCAGGCGGGCACCGCCCCGCTGTTTGTGGGATTCCGCACCAAGCAGGGCGGCGATGCCCAGCTGTTCGACTTGTACGCCGGCAAGGCAAATGTGTACACATCAGCAATTGCCAATGGACGGGACCCAGCCGGCTCAGTTCTGGAAGCATCCCTGGCTGGTGAGCTGGCCCACGCTGTGCTGCGCTGTGCTGCACCGTGCTGTGATTGCTTGATCGACCGGGATGGCAGTTTGCAGCTAGGTGGCAGGCATGTTCTCTGCTCCTCGGCTCAACCTGTCTGCAGCTTGGTGGCTTTAGGTGTGTCCATGTCACCATCAGCACGCTGTTTTGCTGCCACGTCACCTTGCCTGCCACTGTCCCCTTCCTCACTGCAGCCAACCAGACCTGGACGTACGCTGCCGCTCAGCTGGTTGTGAGGATGCGAGGCGTGGAGGGAACGGTCGCTGTGTTGACTGTGTGCCGCAAGGGAGGAGCAGAGACACCGGCCAGCTGCACAGCCGGCCAGGACAACGATTGCAATGGGCTGGCGGGAGCAGCCGACCCTGCCTGCAGGCCCATGCTAGTGGGCAAACCTCTGCAGGTCCAGGCGCCAAGGAAAGTGGTGCGCCGGCCGGCGTTCAAGAGGACTCTTCGAAAGAGATTGCGCTCCGCCGGCCTTGCTGCTGCACCCCCGCTCCGTCGCCGCAGACTCACAACCGCTGGGTGACTGACGGACGAACAGGCGGGCTCGTAGCCTGCCTGCCCACCTGCAATGCTAACCTGCAATGCTAACCCCTACTGTTCTGCCTGAAATTCTACGTGCTGTGCCCGCCTGGCCAGCTCCCTCTGGCATCCACATTGTGCTGTGCCGGCAACTTGTGCCTGCTTGCATCCCCGACTGAGCGAGCTATTTGTTTCAAACTGCCCCCACCCCCGATCGGAGCACCCTTGTTGCTGAGGGTTGCCGACGGTCCCTTTCTTTCGCATCCCTTTTGCAAGACACACGTGTTTTTCAGCTCAAGATCCGAGCACTTCCGGCCTTACCGCCCCATCACTCTCCGTATTCTTAGGCGGCTCTGGCTTGCCCAGAGCCGCCTGCATTCACTCCATCATGCGACCTAGATTTGTGTACTCCTCCATCCCCTTTCTCTATCCCGCACATCCGCCCTGACGTACCCGCCCTCCGTTTTACTGCCATCGCCTCTCCCTCTCTCCCTCCATCAAACCCCACAACAGAAGCGTGCCGGCCCTTCCAGCTTTTCATTCAACCATGTTGAATCAGAGCAACCTGGCAAGCCACCTGAAGAGAAGCAGTTACATCAACAGGGGTTCTGCAAGCTGCTCAGCTATTGGCCCTCGTGTGTTGTGCAACGTGAAAGGAATTGCAGCGCTTGTCGACGCTCAGGCATGGGGAGATTGGGGCAGGGCGGAAGTTTCGGGCGGCCGACGATTCGTTCGTTCGGGACACACATCAAGAATGAGCGCATCTGGCACATACACACAGAAAACGATGCAGCAGAGCATAGAGTACAGGCAGGGTCAGCTAGTGCTGGTTGGGCATGTGTCTACCAACGGGGACAGCAGGCTCTTCACTCCAGCCACGAGCCGGTCGAGGGGGCTGCCTGCACCGCCGCTGCGCCCAACCGCAGGTGGCGGCAGCACTGCCGGCCCCGCCACAAGTGAGGGCTGCACGGCTGCTGGCGGGGCTTGCAGCGCAGGGCTGAGCCAACTGCAGCAGGGGCTGGAGGTGCAGCAGTCCAGCAAGTGCTCCAAAGACGGCTGAGCTTGGGTGGCAAGAGCGCCGGACGAGCTAAGCCCTACCGCCTCCTGCCGCCGGCTGCGCTTGGCTGCCGGCAAATACTCTGCTGTGACGGGCGGCGTGCCCAGCCGCTCTAGAGCTGCCTGCTCTGCAGCCGCTGCTGCTGCTGCACACAGCGAGGCTGCCGTCGGCGCAGATGCCGCCCGCTGCAGGGCCGGCGCAGCGGCATGCGCACAGCCCTGCTCCGCCGCTGCCACCGCACATGCCGGCGGCCAGGCTGGCTCCGGCCGGCTGCAGGGCACCGCCACACAGCAGATGTAGAGCACGCGGCTGTCCGCTTCGTTCACGCCCGTCATGCGGCGCGGCACGCGCAGCAGCAGCGGGCGGCGGCCGCGGCGCAGCAGCAGCTCGCTGCTGCCGACGAACACAGAGGGGCGCCACGCACTTGAGCCCCTGGCTGCTGCAATGATGGATGCAGTGACCAGCTGCTTCTCGCGCTGCTCAAAGTAGGCTGCATAGGCAGGACGGCGGGGGAGGAAGGGGCGGATGATGAGGGGATGGATGGACGGGTGGCGGTGTCGAGGGGCGCGAGGCAAAGGGCGGAGCAAGCGGGCGTGTTGAATGCCAGTTCGCACCTTTTGGAGAGGACAGCCCTGCTGGCCAGCACCAGAGCTCGCTGGTGTGGTGGGGAGCCTGCCTGCAGAGATATGGGGCAGGCAGGTGGGGACCGGCAGCGGAGGGGGGAATTAGCCGGCGCGGAGGGGCAGCGGCGTTGCGGCGGCCGGCACAGGCGGGCAGTAGGGAGCGCACCCAGATGGCGATCGCGCTTACCTGAGAACCGATGAGCAGCAGCCGACGCAGCGCAGGCACCGCTGGGCGCTGTCAAGCGCGGGGGCAAGGCACGGCTCGTCCATACTTCTGCAGCTGCGTTTCCAGCTGCGATCGAGCCCTCAGAGGCTCCGCAGAAGTGCTGGAGGCTGCTTGCAGCTGGGTTTAAAGGCCAACTGGCAGCATGACTCACGGCCATGCTTGGCGGCGCCACGCAGCGCACGGGCGCAGGCGCCGGCCGAGCGGCCAATGCGTCAGCGAGGTGCAGGGCATCTGACCGTGTGTCGACACGCTCAACGCGTGTTTGCTGTTGTGTGACGCAGTCGCAGCCGCCTAGCTGCTGCTGTGTGTGCTTGCAACTGCTGGTGGGCGCTGGCTGCGCATTTGCCGAATCGGAGACGCGGCGCCAAACGAGGGTGCATGGGATGGTGTGAGCCATCAATGCGTGAATGGAAACGCTTGCAACTTTTTCCCCTGCCTCATCATGCATCGAAGCCACTTCTGTGGCTGGGCTGGCATACCGTCGTCCTCCGCCCTACTGCAGAAAATAACGGGCTGCAGTATCCCCAGTGTCACCGCCGCCGCTGCGTCGTTGCGGCCGACCCAGCTGCAGCGCTGTTGAGCGCAACAGAAACAACATCAAATCCTGACAGTCTGTGCCCGTGTGATCAATGCGCTGTCGTTTCTGCAGGGTGAAGGCAGCATCCCACGGAGATCCTGGAGTGGCTACTTCCGCAGGTGCGGTGCCGCGCGGTGCGGCGAGCGCCTGACCATTGGGTAGGGGTGAGAACACATCGCCGCCGGCCACCAGCCGCACCTCCATGCCTTTACACCGGCCGATAATGGTTGGCAAGCCGCCTGGCGCGCGAGGGATGGGCGCACATGCCCCTGGACAGCCTGGTCAGGGCAGCTTCCATGCCCTCAACTTCGCCTGCTGGGCGTCGCCGCTCTCAATTGAAGTGCAGTGTTCATATGAAAGCACACTTGCTGGCCTGGCTCCTCACCCTGCTTGCGGGCCAACATGTCTCGGCCAGCAGCGCTCGCAGCCTGCTTGCAGGCGCATTTACGGCCACCTCCACGCTTGATGGTGCGACTGATGAGACTGCACGGGGCCTCGGCCTGATGGAAGCTAGGCCCCGAGCTGAACTCGCCCCGCCGCCCCTGCCGCAGGCCGAGCCATTGTGGTAGAGGTGGACTGGCGCGAGGAACGGCCGCAGAGGCGAGTGTGGGATGCGGGATGCCCGGGGGTAGTGGGGCAGCTGCCGCCACCCGCCGCCGCACCTTGCAGATCCAGCCGTCCGCCCTGTGATGAGCGCTCTTTGGCCCTTGCTGCAGGCTGCTGGCAGTGCAAACGCCTGATGGCAGCCGGGTGCAGATAGATGTAGACCCAAGCTCCCAGGCGGCCTGGAGGGCAGCGCGCAGCCTGCGCACCGGGCAATCGGTTAGCTTGGCGGGTCGGTGGGTGAGCGGCTCGCCCGCCCCTGCGGCCGCTGCCAGCGCTGGAGCCCAGCCCAGCGCTCGCTTCTTGGCGACCCTGATACAGACAGAGGAGCTTGAGGCGGATGCCACGCCAGGCAAGTGGCACTTTGTGAGCTGATGCTGGCTGGCCAACCCCACCTGCACGCAGTCCGGGACGCAGCTGAGCGTCGCTACTCCAAGGGCCCACGCTTGCATCCCCTTCCCCGCATCCTCCCTCCTGGACTGCAGGTGGCGGCGCACGCGGAGCAGCGGTGGCAGCGGCAGCCATTGCCGGTGTGGCTACGCCTGCTTCCTCAGGGCCCCGGCTCTCCTCCAATGCCCCGATCACCGGCAGCTTGGCGGCACTCTTTGTGCCGCTCGTGGCCAAGGACGCCAGCGGCGCCTACTGCCCTGGTACCGGCGCCCCGCCCATCACCGTGGCACAGCTGGAGGCGGCAGTGTTTGAGGAGCTGTCTCCAGGCGAGGTGACCGTCGGCTCCACGTACAACAGCTGCACCCAGGGCCAGCTGCGCCTGACGCAGGACAACAGCCGGGTGGTGGAGCCAGTGGTGCTGCCCTGCAATGGCACAACGTGAGGGGGGCCAGGGGCGGGGAGGGGGTGTGGCAAAAGGTCCATGCATGTTCCGTGGGACTGGTGAAGGTCGTGCCTGATGTGCATCCAATTGCTCCTCAACCACGCCTTGTTCCCGAAGGTGCACTCTGCACTGCCGCCACCAATGCAGGCGCACCAACGCGTACTGGAACGTCAGCAGCTGCCCATTCAACCACTTCATGGCTTGGGCAGACGAGGCCGACAGGGTGGGTGGCTCCCTTGCACATGCATGTTGCTTGCTCAGCTCCGGCGTGTGGCCTGCCAGCCTTCCACTCACTGAAAACTCAGCTGGCAGCTGAGCCGCAAAGCAAGCAGGCTGCCGGGGCATGCCCTGGCCCACTGTCCCTCACGAAACATGCCACCTACATTCCACCCTCTTGTTGTCACCCTGCAGATCCTGGCCCAGGAGCGGAAAATCAACTTGGCTGCCCACCCCTTCCGTGTGTACCTCACGCCGGCAGGCAGCTGTGACTTTATCGGTCAGTGAAGTGCCTGCCACACAGGCATGGCGTAATCGCTTTGTTGTGATCGCTGCGTGCTTAGCGCTGGACTGGCCCACCCCTTCCCAACCACTTCACTTGGGCAGCACTGCCTTGCATGCATCCTCCTGCGATTCTCACTGTGTACGATTGCTTGCCTGTGTGCAGGCTTGGCGTTCCTTGGGTGTGACTTCAACCTGGGATGCCGGGCCTGGATCGGCGGCGGTGCCTGGCATGAGAAGCAGGCCATGGTCCATGAGGTGCGCTGCGCACGCTGTGACATGTTGCAGGACAGCTGCTTGCCAGAGGAATTCAGCGCTGAGCGCTGCGTTGAGCATGCGGCGCGAGCTGCGGTGCAGCTTGCTGCTAACTGGGTGCCTCTGCCCTGCCGCTGCTAAGAGGCTGCTGCCCAAACTGTCTTGTGAGCGCAGATGGGCCATAACCTGTTCATGCACCATGCTGGGTCGTACCAGGACAGCGGCAATTACGATGAGTACGCAGGTGTGTGTGTGTGTGCAGCTATTAATGGGCTGCTACCTGTGGTGGCGTGGAGTCAGCTCACTGTGCTTGGATCAGAGCCCGCTGCTGCAACCCTGCATTTAATTCAAGAGCCCGCTGGTCAACCCGCTGGCATGCCGGCTGTCGATGTTGAGCTAACGCACACACATGTCTGGACCCCTTGCACCGCAGATGACAGCTGCGCCATGGGATACTGCTGCGACAACCGCTGCTTCAACACGCCGCACATGTGGCAGATGGGCTGGCTGTCGGCCGCAGAGTATGATCACTCCAGCCTGGGCGTGGGCCAGACGGTCACGCTTGCGGTTGCCGCCCAGGTGCGCGGCCCGGGCTGGGTGTGGTGATGCTGCGCGTGCAAACGTGCTGGGGCAGTGTGCATGGGCTTGCTGGCCAACGCCAAGCTGCTTTATACGTATCCCCTGCGCAAGGCATGCAGCACCGTCTCCACTGCCTTATTCCTCTCCACCCTGGCTCACTGCCTGCAGGCCACACCTGGCGACAGCCAGCACCGCGCCGTGCGCATCGTGCCCTCCTGGGTGCCCGCCCATGCAAACGGCAGCGCAGCGGTCGACCCCATCTTTGTTGGCTATCGCACTGGGCAGGGCGTGGATAGGGAGCTGTTTGACAGCATGAAGCATCATGTGCTGGTGTACACCTCGCCTGTCAACACGGCGCGCGACCCACGGTACACCACCCTGCGTGCATCGCTTGCAGGTGGGCAGGCGTGTGGCCTTGGAGTTGGGGGGATGGTGTAATGAATGCGACTTCTCCAGATCGCACATGCAAGTCGGGTGCACAAGGAGAGTACCATGTCACGACCAATGCTGAAAGCCCTGCAACGACCCCTTTCCTTGCAGCCAACGCTGCGTGGAGTTACCCAGACGCAGACCTGGTCATTCGCACCCAGGCGCTGAACGCGGATGAGGCGCAGATCAGCTTCTGCCGGCAGGCGCCAGGGCGGCGGGAGACTGCCGCATCTTGTGCCAACCGCCTGGACTACAACTGTGACGGCCGGGTGGGCCAGGCTGACCCGCAGTGTCTGACGTTCCTGAAGCCGCTCGTGCTGACAACTCCCCGCCGCAAGGTGCGCCGGCCCTCCCGCTCCCTGCGAAGGGTGGCCAAGCCAGGGCTGTGATGGCTCGCGCGTGTACACACCCACGGCACTGCGCGCCGTCCCCAGCCGAACTCAGTGGCTCCATTAGTCGGTTTGATTTTTCCCATGATACTGTCACCGCTCTGCTACCCTACACTGTCCACCCCGTCAGATTCATCCCTCCCAGCAAATCCCTGAGTTTTGTGTGGCACGATGCCCCACAGACTCACCCTCACAGCCCTTGTGCTGCGTGCTGCCGCACCCAGGACTCCCTGCCTCACAGCCTGTGTGCCACATTTGGTACCCTAAACATGTCCACCCATCCCTGTCCTACTACCCTGCCACCAGCCCTTCAAAGCATCTCTCCCCCCATCGTCATCGTCCAATTCCGCCCCATGCCTGTTCATCCCTCGTCCTCACTCCCTCCCACATCGCTCACCCTCACTGGCGCATGAGAGTTGCCATATATCGCTTCATGCTCACTCCATTGCAGCTCAGCGCCATCATGCCCCCATACTCACCGCTGCATGCCTCATCTTTTTCACCCAAACGATCATTCACATGAACACCGCCCCACCAAGCTCAAACCCATGCCCCCTGCCCATCACAAGACACCTCCCATGACCCTGACCACCCCAACCCAATCGCCACCATCACTCTCGGTTCATAACGTCTACCCATGCAGCAGCAGGTGCCGCAATGCTGGCAGCAACAGTCTGCTACCCGTCTGCTGCTGTTCTGCCACGCACCAGCATCAGCCTGCCGCACACCCGACCGCCATGTATGCCATCGCCGCCTGCCCACTCGCTGTATGCCAGCAGCCTGATTGGCGCTCGGCTTGGTGCTTGAGTTGTAAATGTCACATATATGACATGACAAGGGCAAATCGGGCGGTGGACAGCAGGCAGGAGCGCAGAGGGCGCCCGCTCAAGCCCAGGAGCGGGTGACAGGTAAATGTACAGGTCGGCAGCGTGGGCAGCCACAGGCATACGCCGGGTTGCGCTGGGACTCCCAGCAGGGCGGTGGGTTCCTACAGTTCTAGCGTGCTGTGCACGCAGCCGATACTCCTCATGACTTGCGCAGGCGGTCCAGCCGTGCCTGCAGGTCGTCGTCTAGCCCTGGTGCCGTGCCGCCGCCGCCTGTCGGGAGGCAGCAGGGAGGCATGCGACAGTCGGCACATGCAGCTGCTCAATGAACATGAGCGGGACAGGTTGCACGGAAGCTGCACAAACAAACCAGAGGCAGGGCCATCTAAAGCCCAGCATGCGCTCCCATGCTGCCATCTCCCATCCCTGCGGCCCAACTGGTGAGCACCCCGCCCACCTTCTGCTGCGCCCATTGGCTGCGCCACGGGCTGCTGCGCTGCCGCCGCGGGCGCCGCCGCCGCCACCTTCTGCCCCGGCGCCGACACCAGGGAGGCGTTGAGGTTGATGCCAATCTCGTCCAGCACCTGCAGTGTGTAGTGCCAAGAACAGGAAGAGAGCCTGGTTCAGGCGCCCACCAACTTGCATCATGCACTTGCTCTCCGACAAGACATCTGCCGCCAACACCCCCGGGCCAGCCAGGCATCCTGGGCATCGACGAACCCATCATGAGCAGCAGCGGCGTGTGTCGCACCTGCCCCACAAGCTCGTCCGTCTCCTCCTCCTCGCCGCCCTCCTCAAACACGCCGTCCACTGCGGTCGCCAGGTGAGAAGGGTTGGGAGCCACGTCTTGTGCTGCTGAGACCCCCCTCCCCGCATCAAGCAAGCTAGCTACTATGCAGCGCAAGGCCAGCTGTGCGGCACAGCTTCCTGCCCAAACAAGCGCAGCGGGCGCAGCGCACCCGCGTCCCCCATCATCTCGCTCGTCATCTCCATGCGCTCGTTCTGCTTCTCAAACTCCCGCATGATCTTGGCAACCGCCGGCAGGTTCATGCGGCGGTTCATGGCGCCCATGGCCTGCCCAGGGGAGCAGGGGGAGAGGCATGCAGGGAGGGTCGGCGGAATTTTACTGAGCTGACCGCAGGCAAATGTTGGCAGTAACCAGGGCAGCATACTGCAGGGCAAACCCGCGCTGGGGTCACTCCACCCCCAGCAACAGTGAGCAGCTGCCCACCTTGGTGGCGCCCGCCATCGCCTCGCCCATGGCGTGCGTGGATTTGAGCGTCTGCAGCAGGCAATGGGGAGGGATGGACAAGGTCAGCAGCGGCCGCACAGCTCAAGAGGCATGCAGCAGGTGGACCAGGGAGCTGCATGGTGTTCGCGCCGCCGCAAGTGGCAGCAACCACAGCAGATTGAGTGCGCCGGCAGCCCCGCTACCAGCGCCCCTCCCCAGCACACACAGCAGTGCACCCCACTCACTGCTATCCGCAGCGACACCGCCTGCAGCTGCGACTTGAGCTGGAAGAGCTTGTTGACGGCGTGGCGGTTGCGCACCAGGCTCTTGGCCATCACCTTGACCGCGTCCTGCAGACAGGCAGGCAGGCAGTCGGAGGGTGCACGGGCAAGCAAGCGTGGGCGGTGAGCAGCGGCAGTCGTGAGCAGCAGCAGGCGTGCAGGCGTGGACGCACAACTGCAGCAGCCAACGCAATGCGGCGCAGCCGCCAAACCAGACCAGCGGCCAGCTGGCGGGGGGCTCACCATCTGCCCCTCCTTGGCCATCTTCTTGATCTCCTGGACCAACTTCTTCTCCTGCAACAGGGAACCCAGTGGCAAACCGTGTGAGATGACCTAGCGGTGTTGCAGGAGGGAAGCAGGGAGCCCGGGGGGCGTTTGTTGTTGGGTCTTCAGCACACACGGCTAGGGTGGCTGCCATCATGCTCTGCTGCCTTGAACCGCCTCCTTCCGCACAGCTCGCCGCTTGCCGCAACTGCCTTCCGCCCAGTCAAGCAGAAACCTTCAACCAGCCATCGCCGCTCCACCTGCACCGCACCTGATTCTGCAGCCCCATGCGCTCGCGATCCAGTTCCCGGATCGCACGGTCGAGCATGCGCTTGTTCTCCCGCAGCAGCTCTGCATTAGTGATTGTGTCGGGCGGCAGCAACAAGGTGAGGAGGCTGGGAGGGCGCCGGGCAGTGGGCGGGCGCCGGGCAGTGGGCGGGCGGCGGCGGTGCAAGAAGCAGTGCGGGACGGCAGGCTACATGTGCTGATAGCGGCCCCCCTGCTCTGGCCGCACCTGCCGGCGTCTTCTTCTTGCCAAACAGCCACGACGCCATGGTGCCCGCAGCTGCTGCCTTCCCTCACGCGGCCCAAGTCCGCCGCTCTGCGGCAGGTGGGCAGCGGCGGCGGCGGCGGCTGGGAGAGGCAGCAGCTGGCGTGCTGCTGGGTTGGCGGTCGTTTGGGAAGTGTTGTGGCTTGCACTGGCAGAAGGGGGAGCGGGCCAGTGGACCTGGAGCCGACAGGCAGCAGCCAGGCGAGAGCCTGGTGGAGCGTGCTGCACAGCCCTCACCTGATCTGGTGATGTGCCTTGCACTGCTGCTGCTACCCCACAGTCTCAGTCCCGCTACGCGCTGAACGACTTGCGCGGGGTGTGCACAGGGTGGGGCTGAAGTCGTCTGAAACGAGTTGTGTGACAATGGATCACTGGCTGGATGCAGGGCGGGCGCCTGGAAGATGGCGCCCTGCAATGCGCGACCAAAGAACCCTGCAAGCTCGCGGCACCCGCTTTTCGCCTGACACCGCAACCTTCTTACGTGTCGAGCAACCCACATTGCGCTCAGATCCCGCGCCCGGCTTCCCCAACCCCGCGCGCCGAGACAGGTGCGCCTTGCAGCTCCGCACAGCCCTGCCGTCGCCACGGCGCGTTGCCGGCGTCTTCACCGGGCGCCTGGGCAGCACCGCAGCGCCGGGGTTGCTCTGCCGCCCACCGACGCCGACGCCGCCGGCGCACTCGCTGCCAGGCTTGCAAGGCGCCGCCGACTGCCCAACCTGCCCCGCAGGCCTACCCCCACCTTCCAGCAGCCAGCGGCAGCCATGCAGGCGTGGCCCGTGAAGCAGCGCATCACCATCCTGCGGGATGACAGCGAGAAGCAGGCGTCCGGCCTGCACCCCGCCCGCAGCTCGCCCAAGGCAAGCCAAGCGGGTCTGGGCGCTTGATGGCGGCTTTTTGGCAGGCTTGAGCTGCACAAAGGCTGCGCGAAGCATACCTGGCACATGTGGCAGCCCTGGCGTGCAGGCTGTCTCCACCTGGCTCGCGGCCTGCCCTCCTCGTTGCTGCGCACTTAACAGCCTTCCTCCCCCGCTCCGTTCACCGCAGGCCGCGCCCACATTGCAGCCGCGGCCTGCCTCGCCCTCCAAGCGTGCACAGCCGCTGGTGGCCCGCGTCGTGGACATCGATGTTGAGGCGCACCAGGTGGGTGCAAGGGCAGCAGGCAGCTGGCTTGTCCCGCCACGTTGTTTGCGGCATGGATGCTTGCAAGCCAGCGAAACGCAGGCCACCAGACGGGAAAACACTAAACAAAGCTTGCAAGCCACCCACCTTGCTGCTTTGCAGGTGGACCTGCTGAAAGCCGACCAGCTGCAGCAGGCTGATGCAGAGCAGCCAGTAGCAGCACAGCCAGCGACCTAGGCAGCAGGAGCGCGCAAGCGCAGCACCACAGTGCCGCTGTTGTGCGGGCGTGGGTGCTTGCGCATTTTGTGTCCTGACGATACATAAGTAGGTGCAGAGAGTTGCAAGCCGAAGGCAGCCGTATCCCAGCTGCTGTGGCGCCCTGCGCTTGAGAGCATCAAAGCCGCGTGGCAGCGGGTGAGAAGACCCAACCCCGACCCGCTGCCGCGCTTTCCTCCTTTCTTTTTCCCTCTTGAGGCGGTCGGTTTACACCGCTCCCTCCATGTACCACCCACCGGATGCTGTAGCAGCCGTGCTGTGCACCCTTTGCGTGTGCTGGCATCGCGCTCGTCTGCGATTATATTTGCTCCTCATGGCCCGAAGCTGGGGTTTGCTGCCTGGCTCGCGCCGCCGCTTTCATCCCCAAAACCCTTGTATCCGATCTTTAACTCCCACGCTGCTGTACCCCAATGTAAGCTTGAAATGCAGCAGCTGGCAGGGCTTGGCACGGCAAGCTGCGAGGCACGCACAAGGCAACCTGCTTGCACTGCTGGGCGCCCTTGCTGGAAATGGCGGCACTGCACTCAGCAGGCTCATGGCTTTGCACTTCGTCCCACGTAAACGTAAACAGCTGCATTGCTGCAAGTCAACTCCACGCTTATGAGTCAATCCTCAACTTGTGGACTTCATGCAAACCAGCGGGTGCCCAAGCAACTGACCAGTCGGTTGGGTGCACGCAGGCGGAGCAGCGCTGAAAGCGGTGGTAGGATGGATAGAGCGAAGGAACCGCCACCAAATGTTGCTTCAGGGTTTACATAAATTGAAATGAGTTGAAATGATGCAGCAGAGCTGGCCAGCGTTTGCAGTCCGAGGGGAAGCGCCAGGCACGATGCAACGCCGCTGGCGGGGCTGGTGCTTGGTGGCAGAAGCGCCCCGCAGGCTACGCACTTGATCGCCTTACTCGATAGTTCATCTCCCAGCGATCACGAGCAGTGACGAGCGCCCAGGGCCCCCGCCCGGCTATTCAAGTCCGGTTTGGAGCGCAGTGCTGCTGCACCGCCTGTGGCTGTGCTCCAACGCAACCTAACAGAAGCGTGGAGCGCACCAGGGCGGCCAGGCGGCAATGCAACGCCGCGGCTAGCCAGCGCCGGCACTTGGGCGGCCCTCTGCAGCCCTGAGCGGCCTCCCTTCAGCCGGAATGGCGGGCCGGGCAGATGCCACGTTTGCCCAGCGCGCCCAGGCAGCATCCAGCCCGCTGGACGCCCTGGTCGAGGGGCTGAGCGGCACCCCGCTCGATGCCGCCCGCCGCGAGGTGGCGCGGGAGACGCTGGATGAGCTTGCCCACCGGCTGTTCATCAGCGCTGGGAAGCCTCCTTTGCAGCTGGGCCAGGCGGAGCAGGAGCTGGTGGACAAGCGGCGGCGGATGGACAAGCTTGTGCCCAACCTGCGCGACGGTGGGGCGGGGCAGTGGAAGATGGTGGCCCGCTTCGAGCTCTACATTAAGCTGCTGAAGGAGAAAGAGCAACAGCACCAGCTGATGGCAGCAGAAAAGGAGCGGCAGAGGCAGAAGAGGCAGCAGCTGCTGCTGCAGCAGCAGCAGGAGCAGCAGCAAGCACCGCCGCCGGAACAGCACCCGCAGCAGCAGGACCAAAGCAAGGTTTGGCTGCAGCAGGTGCGTGGGCTGGGTGCAGCACGTGCTTGTGCCCCGCTAGCAGCATGCCCTGCGTCTTGGCCAATGGACAAGTGCGCCTGTGGTTGCTGCTCATGCCACGCGATTCTGCCACCTGTTTGCAGGCTCTGCACAACTCAGAGGAGGCGGAGCAGGAGCTGAAGCAGCAGCGGCAGGAGCAGCGCACCAAGGGGTTTGTGCCTCCAAAGCCAGTGCCGCCTGACAGCAAGTACAATGGTGCGCAGTACGGCTATGGCAACGACAGCGCAGACTACCGCAACAACGCGCCGCCAGCGAACGTGAGTGTGGGTGGGCGGGTGGCGGGGGCGAGTCGGGCCGGTTTAAGCGTGCTGCTGCAGGCCGTTTGGTGCACGGTGTACGGTGAATGGGCAGCAGGCTGGATAATTTGGGCGAGGAATGCAGGGCAGGAGCCAGGAAAAGGAGACTTCACATGCAGCACCCAAGTGCAGGGCAAGCGGGCTGTGGGTGCTCGAAATGCAACGCAGTCTGCTGTTTGCACAATCAAGTTGTTTGCATTTGCCTTGTGCCTCATTCATGCTCCTCTGACGCTGCTGCCGATACCATTCCTGCCCCCTGCAGCGTGGCGCGCCTGCGCAGCAGAACAAGCGGCACCAGCAGCTGCTGGGCGTGAGCGGCGGGCGTGGCGGCGGGCGTGGCGGTGGGCGCGGGGGCGGGCGCGGCAGCGGTGCGCAGCCCAAGAAGCAGTCGCCGCAGGCGCGGCCCGAGCAGCCGATGCTGGAGCGGACGTGCAAGCTGTGCTTCAAAGCTCCTCCACCTGGCAGCCAGCTGAAGCCTGCACAGGTGGGTGGTTGCTGTGGGCCTGCCACATGGATATGACGAAATGCCTCGTCAATTGGCAGTGTGCCGTTGACAACCCTGCTGTTCTACTGCCACATTACATGGATTACATCTTCGCATTACATTGCAACCCATGGTACCTATGCTCCGTTACTCCTCCTGCCGCAGTTCAAGGACAACAGCGAGAGGGTGGTGGTGTGCTTCGACTGCCTGCAGCAGAACCCAGACGATCTGATCCCACTGGTTTCTCGCCAGGGGCAGCAAACCACGCTGGTAAGGCGCTCGCTTGCGGGCTGGAAACTGCGTTTGGTGCTGATCGATTTAAGAATGTAGAGTGCTGTGTGCCCCGCTTGGAGCTTCCACTCCAGCCATGGATTGCATTTTTGGCTTTGAGCACCTGCAATCAGGAGCCTCTGATGCAGGCTCTGGCTGAACAGCTTTTCCCACGCTCTTGCTGCAGGACGGCGTGGCGGTGCGGCAGCAGGCGTCTCGGCACGCGCAGCACGGCAAGCCACACGTGCAGGGCCTGACCAGCCAGACCGGCCTCACCGCCAAGCCCCAAAATGCGTTCTACCCAAGCGGCAAGCCGGCGCTGGCCCTGCGCCCTAGCACCGCTGGCGGTGAGGCAGCAGGCGCAGCGACTGGGCGTGGCCCCATGCGCGGCAAGGGCAAGCAGCAGCAGCGGCGGACAGGGGAGGACTCTGATGGCGACTATGTGCCAGACGGGGCGGCAGGCCAGGACAGTGACAATGACTCCCTTTTTGGCAGCAGCCTGCCGCGCGCGCGGCAGCGCACGCGGCGCGGCAAGCAGCAGGCCAACGTGAGCATTTGGAAGCGGTGTTGGGCTGTGGCGGCTGGGAGGGTTGATTGTGCCCTTGCTTGTGAGCAGCCTGCCTTGGCCTGATGCATGTTGCAGGATGTCGTGCATGTTGCGTCCTCTCGAATCCTGCGCCTATCTGAGACGCACTTCCTCAACTGCACCACACCCCCCTGCCTCTGCTGCCTCTGCAGGCAGAGCCCGTGTGCATCGACCTGCTGTCTGACGACGACGGCGGCGGCAGCGGCTCCCCATCAGGCGACGACCCCGCAGCAGCAGGGCCACCAGCAGCGGCAGCGGCAGTCGGCCCTGCAGCGGCGGCGGGCAGGCGGCGGCCGCCACGGGCAAATGCATACATGCCCACCTCGGACCGGTTCCAGGTGGGTGGAGGGCCTGCAGTTAGAGCGAGTTTGCTGAGCCTAGGGGAAGGGTCAGTAGGTGGCAAGATCGTCAACTTGACTGCCTTCCCACCGCCTGCCTGTTGCATGAGCTCAACTGCTGGTATTGGCAGCGACACCTTATATGGCCGGCTTGCTACTTACTGTCCTGAAACGCTCCTCGCCGCTGTCTCTCTGCCCCAGGGCCTCAAGTGCCTGTACCCTCCGGGCGGCGGACCGGGGGCGGTTGAGGTGACCCACCTGGACCTGCCCCGCCTGGACGCCGAGGAGTTTTTGAACGACACCATCATCGACTTCTACGTGCGGTGAGCACCTTTGGCTTGCACATTGCCTTCACATTGTTTGCTGCATCGGGACTTTGGGAAGTAAGGTTGCGGGCAGCAGGACAGATGTGTATAAGTCAGGGCTTGGGTCACGTGCATGCATCCCTCCAATGGTGCTCCCAACCCTGCCCCCGCTCCAACCCTGCTGCCTACGCCTGGCCGCCCGCTGTGCCGCAGGTGGCTGCAGGACAAGCTGCCCCCGGAGGTGCGGCAGCGCTGCTATTTCTTCAACACCTTCTTCTTCAAGAAGCTGACGGAAAAGGAGGGTGAGAGCAACGTGTGATCCCTGCTGTTGTGGTTGAGCAGTGCGCTGGCTGGCGCGCCTGCTTGGTTTGCTACCTGGCCCAGATATTGAGCAGTACAGCTGCATCTGCCGCTGTTCGATCCCCAGCGGAGCGGGCCAGCTGCCCGGCCACACGCAGCTGCTCTCAGTTGCTGCACAGACACACATACACACGTGCCCTGCTGCCACAATATTCTCTGGTGCAGGCGGCAAGGTGACGCCCGAGGTGGAGGCGCTGATCAAGGAGAAGAACTTGCAAGGCAACATGGGGCGCGCGCTGCTCAACCACCAAAAGGTCAAGAAGTGGACCAAGGTGGGTGCTGCCACACTGGGACTGTTTAGCAGCAAGGAGCGAGTGTCGCATGTTGGGTTGCCACCCAAGGCTGGGCGTGTTGATGCAGGGACAGCTTAGAGTGCAGCTGTGAAGGTACACAGGCGAGCGGGCGGCGGCCCGGCATCTCCCAAGTGTCCCACGTCTGGCGCCACCTCACACATGCCTGCTTCTTTCCAACCCCTTCCTTGCCAGGACGTGGACCTCTTCTCCAAGGACTTCATCTTTGTGCCGGTGCACGAGGCGCTGCACTGGAGCCTCATGGTGGTGTGCCACCCAGGTGCGCCGCTCCTGCTGCCTACGCGCCACACCGTGCACCAAGCTGGCCACGCTGCTCCCGCTGTACGGGCAGGGCGCACTGCCTGTGCGTCCCCAGCTCTCGCCTGACCTCACGCTTCTCACCACTGCTCCTCCACCCACTCCCTCGCCCGCAGGCAAGCTGATGCCTGTATCACTGCACTGTTTGTGCTTTTCCCGGCTCGTATGCTCATGGCCCTTCTGCTTCTGACTTCCTGCTGCCCGCAGGCGAGCTGATGCCGGCCAAGGGGAAGGGCGCCAAGTCGCCCAACGTGCGCCGCCTGGCGCCCGGCCAGAAGACGCCCTGCATCCTGCACCTGGACTCACTGTCGGGTGGGTGGGTGGTCGGGGCAGCTGGGTGGGCACCCTTTGCTGCTGCTGTGGATGGGTAGCAGGGGCGGTGCGTCCGCCCAGACATGTACACTGTCACTGCCACTGCTGCCATGGTCCAGCCGCCCACCAAGGGCGCCCGTGCTAATGCAGCACCACCCTCACACCACCCCTGCCCCTTGGCGCTCCCTCTGCCTGCAGGCAGCCACAACGCCAAGTCTGTGGCCAACACGCTGCGCCTGTACCTGCAGTTCGAGTGGCTGTTCAAGGTGGGCAGCTTTTTGCAGCACATTTGCAGCAGTGCAGCCACATAGTGCTGCCAAGTGCCATCCAGAGGCAGCGCTCGGCAGCAGTGCAGTCGGGACGCTGGCTCAGAACCGCACAGCTGTGTTGCAGCTTAACCATGCCATGCTACATTCCAAGTCTGCAACACTTGCAACCCCATTCCCCGCTGCCGCCCACAGAGCCGGTCGGGGCCAGAGGACAGTGTGCCGCGCCGCTGGGCGGCCGCCAACCCGAAGAAGGAGCGCAGCTGGCTGCCAGACGACTGCCAGTACAAGCCGGTCAAGGTGCGCAACTTCAGCACACAGGGCTGCCAAGTTGCAGGATAGGTGGCAGCTGCTGGTGTGCTGCGAGATGCGTGCGCAGGGGCATGTTTTGCGAGGCAGGTTACGCGCTTGCGTTGGCCGTTTGATGGGCTTCGCGGCTGGAACTCGTGCACCCAGCCACTCCTTGTCCCCACCTCACAACTTCACTGCGCCCCTGCGCCCTTGGCACCCCCTCCCTGCTGCCGCAGCTGCCCAAGCAGGACAACCACTGCGACTGCGGCCTGTTTGTCTGCTCCTTCATCGAGTTCTTCACCTACAGGCTGCCGCCCGGTGAGCGATTGCGTGTTGAAAGCGGAGGTTCACCAGCAGGCATGCCCATGCCCCCTGCTGCAACCGTTCAGCCGCTTGCTGCAATGGAGTGCTCACAAGGCCCAGCACCCGCGCCAACATCCACCCTCATGCTGACCATTTCTCACCCTCATGCCGACACACCCCATGCAAGCCCACCCTTGCGCTGATCCACCCCGCCTCGCCTCCACTCCTCTCCCCCCGCAGCCATCTGCACCGCTGACCTGGACCAGCTGAAGAACACCTACAGCAGGGATGTGCGAGACCTGTTTGAGAGCAGGCCAGAGGGCTACTACCCGGGTCAGTCCCGCTCCTGCTGCTTCTGTGTGCCGGCTGGCAATGCTTGTTCGAGCGCCCTTTCACACTGGCTTGCGTGTTGATGCATGCCCACGGATTTGGTGCGCAGAGCCCTGATGCGGTCCTGCAGAAGCGCAGCACCCACTACTCCTGCCTGCTCGTGCTGGCCGCCCTGCACATACCGCCGCCCCGCCCCGCCCCTCGCAGGCATGCTGACGGAGCACTGGTTCCCCGCCGGCAACCCCTCCAAGCTGCGCTGGTTCATCCGGCTCAAAGTGGTGGAGCTGATGGCGGTAAGACGCCGCTGCTGCTGCTGCCTCCTGTGTTTGCCTCGCCACTGCAGCCAGCCTTGGCGCAGCTGGGTTTGTATTTGGAAGCGGGTGTGGGGTGTGGCTGGCCCGTGTGGAACACATGCTTAATGCTGCCCCTCTTTTCTTACTCCCGCTCTCTGCATTCTGGCATGCTTGGACCACTGCCTGTGCAGGAGCAGAACGGCTACCTGGCGGCCCCCGGCACGGAGCAGGAGCAGTGGCTGGAGGGGCCTAATTCAGAGATGCGGCAGCGGCTGCAGGTCGAAATCGAGCAGCTGCGCGGCATGGTCAGCGACAACGGGGTACGCTGCCGCTGCTGCCCCTGCTGCCACTGCCGCTGCTGCTGTGCCGCTGCTGCCCCTGCTGCTGCTGCCGCCGCTGCTGCTGCGTGGACCTGGGCTCACTGTGGGCGCAGCCTTGTGGGCGCAGGAGAGGTGGCCACAGCTGCAAGCTTTCTGACGCCCGCTGCAGCTTGGAAGGAGTTGTGCATTACCCAGCCACCTGCTCACCGACCTGCCCCTTGTCCCCCATGCCGCACGCAGTATCTGAACCCGGCAGTCTACGAGGCGACTGGTGAGGAGGCAAAGCAGCGGCGCAAAGCCGCGGCCCAGAGGCAGAAGCAGCAGGAGAAGCAGGCGAGTCAGGACCAGAAGACACAGCGGCAGGCGCGGCAGGCGGCGGCGGCCAAGCGGCAGGTGTGTGGTGGGGAGGGCGCAGTGGTGTGCAGAGGGGAACAGCTGAGGGCTGCTGTTTGGTGCTGTTTAGCGCAACTTGCCTTTATTGAGCTGCTGTGCCAGCATGCCCGGCAGGCTTGCTGGGGCTTAGCGCTTTCTACTTGTCATTCTGAAATGCAGGATGATGCCTATCAGTATGACTCGGATCAGGGGCGGCCCGACCGCGAGCAGCTGGCGGCTGCAGCAGAGGCGCGCCTCGCCGGCGGCGCGGGCGGCTCGCAGCAGGCGCAGCAGGCGCAGCAGCAGCACTTCATTTCCAGTGCACTGCAGGTGAGATAGGGCTGCCCTTAATTGCGCCACGGCACACCTTTGCCACCTGGCTGCTGTGTGAAGGGTCGCCTCTGGGCTTGTCACATTGGCTGAACCCAGTTGGGTGATGTTGCATTTTGTACAGGCGCCTCCGTTCTTGGCCGCTCCTGCCCTACCTCTCTTCTCGCCACTCAATATCCCGCTCGCTTCCTTCTCCACGAACTTGTGCAGGAGGTGGCGCAGCAGGGCGACAGCGGCGAGCAGTACGAGTCCGACGACTTTGAGCCGGAGCAGCTGCCCAGAGGGCCGCAGCGGCGGCAGCAGGGCTGGGACCGGCAGGTGGGTGATTATAGCGGCTGCGCTGCGCGCGGTTCCTGCTGCAAGCGCGTCTGCCGTGTACACCTGTGCTTCCTGGGTGTGCAGCGGTTTGCGACACCCAAGCTTGCCACGTCCCTACCTGCTGGCATCCCAAGGCCCGTGTGTACCCTGCGCCAACACCCCTGCTCATCCTGCATCCACCCTGCACTCCGCTCCACCTTGTCTGCAGCCGGATGCTGGCTTTGAGGTGGACTTAGATGAGGACGAAGGAGCGGATGCCCAGCACTCTCCAGGCGTGGATGTGCAGCCCTCCCCCGACCTCGGCACCGGCGAGTTCCCATCCAGCGCTCAGGACATTGTGGCAGGTGCGTGCGCTGTGCCTGCTGGGGTGCTGGCGCACCGCCGCTGCTTGCGCTGCGCTCCGGTGGTCCTGCACCCAGCCATCAGGAACGTGTCCAGTTGGCCAATTTCAGCCCTGGCTTGCAGCACCTCACCTCAGTCCCCCCTCGCCTGTGCCTTGTTGCTGTGCACAGGCGTGCTGGGGCAGCCAGAGGCGGCTCACCTTCGGGACAGGCGGCGGAAGCGCCCGAAGCGACCGGCAGGAGATGACTCGGAGGAAGAGGGCGCAGGGGCGGCGGAGCAGCAGCACCAGCAGCAGCAGGGCTATGATCAGCAGGCGCCTGCTGCTGCGGGCCAGCAGCAGGAGCAGGGTGCGCCCAAGCGGCAGCGCGGCGGCCAGCGGCAGCAGCTGCAGCAGCCGGAACCGGAGCAGCCTCCGTCCAGCAGCACTGGCGATGCGGACGATGAGGATGACGAGGTGAGGCGCGCGGTGGAGGCTGTTAAACCCCCAGGAGGGTCAATCAGTGGCATGCACCAGGGCGGGCACGCATCTACAACCTAACAACCTAATTTGCCAGCAACGGGATGGTTGCAAGTGGTGAGTTGCTCACTGGCTACTGCCTGTCCTGCGTCCTGTGCAGCTGGAGATTGTGGATACGGATCACCGCCCTCTGCAGCAGCAGCAGCCACAGCACCAGCAGCAGCAGCAGCAACAGCAGCAGCAGCCGCACCCGCAACAGCACCAGCAGCAGCAGCAGCAACCCTTGCAGCCGGCGAGCGCACCGCCTGAGCGGTTGGACTGGGGGCGCCTGGTGCGTGTGTCAGCGGAGCTGCAAGAGGTGGAGGGGCCGCCAGAGCAGCCACCAGACCAGCAGCAGCGCGTCGAGCTGCGCTTCTGGTACCGGGTGAGTGCCCAGCTTGCTGCGAGTGGGCAATGGGGCAATAGCGAGGGGGGCAATGGGGCAATAGCGAGGGAAGCATCGAGGAGAGCCGGCGGTGGGGTGCGGCGCGTGCCGTCACAGGTTGCACAGCCATCCTTTCAACGCTTTCAAGTCTGCCGTTGGACTTGCGCAGGACCAAGGCTTTTCCGAGCATCAGCTGAGCATGCTCTTTGGCGGCGGCAGCACTGCGGAAAGCGTGATGGCGTTCTACAGCTGGCACACCAAGCATCAGGCGCAGCTGTACTCGTGAGTGCAAGGCTGCTCACCAGCTGGCTTGCTAAGTGTTGCGCTGACCAGCAGTTCCCTTGCATGCTTTACAGCCTACCAGAGTATCACGCCGCGGGCACGGGCTGTTGCCTGCCAAGTGCGCCCGCTTGTCCTCAGCTTGCAGCATGTTTTTGTTGGAAACGTACCTGCGCTGTATAGCTCCACAATAGCTCCACAAAATCGGCATGACATGCGCAATGCCACCCTGCCTTGCCAATCTGCAGGGGCATCGAGCTTGACTTGCGGGCAGTGGAGGCGTGGTGGCAGCAGCACAAGCAGGAGCTGGAGCAGCACCCGCTCAGCCAGGGAGGCGGCAGGGCACGAGCGGCCTCCCCGCCGCTTCTGCGCAACCCAGCGTGGCAGCCGGCGGCACCAGAGCACGGCGGCAACGGGGGGCAGGGAAACGGCGGGGCCGCCGCCGGAAAGGGCCGGGCGGGCGACAGCATCCGCGCAGCGATACGCGAAGCGGTACGCGCTGAACAGATGCACGATGCTGTCCAACCGCTCGTGGCGGCGGCCGAAGATCTGTTAGCCCAGCAGCAATCGCAGCAGCAGCAGCAGGAGGGAGGCTATGCTGATGCCACAGAGGACAGCGCGGCGCGGCCGGCCACGCAGGAGTGTAGCGGCGACAGCGCCGGCTGGCACGACGCCGATTCTGGGGAGGTCTCGCCCCAAGATGCGGCTGCGCTGGCGGCAGGGCCAGCAGCAGCACCAGTCCCAGCGGCAGATGTGCAGCTAGTGCAGCAGATGGATGGCATGCACCTCAACCCTCAGGCGCAGCAGGCTCAGCAGGCAACGCAGGAGCGGTATTGGCTGCAGAAGGACCAGCCAGGCGGTGCGCGCCGCGCCGCCCAGCTGCGGGAGCGCAAAGTGGAGCAGCAGGAGCACAACAGCGCGCTGCAGCGGGCGCAGCAGGCGACGGCGGCGGCAGCGGCTGCCGGGCAAGCACTTGCTGCGGGGCATGAGGAGGTGGATCTGACGCTGGATGAGGCGGAGAGCGCGCTGGCGCACCAGCAGCAGCAGCAGGCGCAGCACACGCACCAGCAGTGGCAGCAGCAGCAGGAGCAGGAGGTGCAGTCGTGGCAGCAGGACCCGCAGTGGCAGCAGCAGCTGCGGCACCAGCAGCAGCAGATGCAGCAGATGCGGGAGCATTTTCAGCAGCAGGGTGTATTGCCAATACCCCACGAGCAGCCAGCGGCACACCAGACGGGCGGTGCCAAGCGCGGCGTGCAGCCAGCCGAGCAGCCATTGGCAGGACAGGAGCACGCGCCGCAGGGCAGCAAGCGGCGGCGCAAGGGGCAGCCCAGCCACAAGGACGGTGGGCTGGGCTGGGCTGACGGCGCCAATGCCGGCCCTGGAGGCGAGGGTTTGCAGCTGCCAGCACCTGCTGCCCAGCCGGCAGCCGAGGAGCGGTCAGGCCACCAGACCGCTAAGGAGCGGCGGCAGCACCGGCAGCAGCCGCGGCAACCAGCCGGGCAGCCGGGCAACATCGCCAGCGCTCCCTTCAACGCAGCTCTTTATGTCGATCCTGTCCATGGCGCAGCAGCGGCAGCAGCGGCAGCAGCGGCAGCGGCTGGTGCAGCTGACGGGCACATTGCCAGCCCGCAGCAGCTGGTTCAGCAGCAGCAGGGGCAGCAGCAGGTGATGGTGCCGCGGCCGCCATCGGATCCACAGCCGAATTCCTGGGCGGGCAACAGCATGGCGCGAGCTGGCTCAGCAACGGCAGCTGCTGCATTCAGCAGGCCTGGCAGCGTGGCAGGTGGCAGCGGCGGCAGCGCTGGCGGAGGTGGCATGGAGTTGGGGCAGCCCGCACTAGTCGATCAACGCTACAGCGCTGCCGGCATGCAGGCAAGCCCCTCTTGCTGTTTGCTTTGTGTCAGGGGAGCTTGAGCTTGGGGCTGCATGTCTATGCAGGTGCATGATTACATCATGCTAGGCCTGCCCCAGCTCTGCCTGCCCCCTCCTGCTGCAGCATGCCAAGCAGCCGCTGCAGCAGCAGAATGCTGCGTTGCAATTTGCTGCTGCCGCGGCGACAGCCGCAGACGAGGCGGAGGCAGACGCGCAGCAATCGCTCAGAGGGAAGCGGACGGCTGCACCTGCCGGCATCAACGGCTCGCAGCTGCGGGCTGTGAGTCAAGGTATCAAAGGCGCCCTGACGCAGAATGCGGCCCGGCTCAGGGCGCAGGAGCAGAGCGCGCGCAGGCAGGCGCGGGCCGCAGCCGTGGCAGTGGCGCTGCCGGCCGTGCAGGGCCCCGTCAGCCCCTTGGTAGACCTGACTGGGGATGCCGACTGAAGAGCCATGCAGCCATTACCATACCACAGCCAGCTCGTAGCATAGCAGCAGCGCAGCAAAGACCAGTCTGATCACACCCTTTATGCCTTGCTAGCCAGCTCCATGTCCCAAGCTAACCGTTCCAAGCCTGCTTGCTTCCCTCGAGCTGATCGTTCCTGCCTGTGTACCTTGTTCGAACCCAACCCTCAGAATGCACAGCTACCCCTGTATGTCAACACGAGCGCGTCAGCCATCGGGAAACAAAGTTGACTGGGTGGATGCCGCTGCCTGTCTTGCCAGATAGGCTTCCAAAATGACACAAGCTGTGGGGTGCAATGTTTACAGAGGTCTGTGGGGCAGCATGCCCTGGGGAAACAAGGAAATGCCACGCGCTGGCGGGCGCAGTGACAGAGCTAGGAAAAGGGACGAGACAGCAGGAAGGGGGATGGGGGGAGCGGCGGCGGCACTCGGCTTCAGCCACGGCTCGCCGCTGCCGCCCCCATGCAGAGCCACCGCTGGCGCTGCTGCTAGCAGCCGGCACAGCGCAATGCGGGCGTGCCAGACGCACAGCTGGCGCGCGCATCCGGCTCGCTACAGTACCAGCAGCCTGCGCTCAGCGTGCCGCTTCAGCACATGTGCAGCTCAGTGCTCAGTGCTTGAAGATGGAGGCGGCGAAGCCGCGGCTGATCACAACGGGCTCCAGCGGCGAGTGGGCGGCCGCGGGGGCAGACTCCTCCTCCTTCTTCTGCTGCTCAGCCGCCGCCATGGACATCATGCCTGTGGGAGGTTGGGGGTGGGAGTGCAGGGTGCACAAGTGAGGTTTCTGACCGAACAAGCGCAACAAAGTCGCCTGGCAGCCGGCTTGCATGCGTACGATCGACGAGCGACCGCACTGCGTGTGCAGGTTGCAAGAGCAAGGCAGCAGCCACACCGCGCACCCGCTCAGCAAGAACAGCTTGCCATCCATACAACACACTACCGCAACCGCACTGCGGCAGCACAAGCGTCCCGAACAGCACGACGCACCGATGCCGGAGCCGACGCCGACGCCCGCGCCGATGAGCGACACCAGAGCAATGATGCTCAGGCTGACGCTGACCTCCTGAGAGAGCACCATCGCTGCTGCTGCTGCGCGCTCCTACTTCTGTGCTTCCGCGTCTGGGCCTGCAGCAGTGCGGGCCGGCGGCAGTGCGGGCGGTGAGCCCTCGAGCGGCGGTGGCGGCGGCAGCAGCGCCCAGTAGGGAGCTGGCGGCGTCCATAAGACAGGGCATTCAACAACAACCGAGCTGCGCGAGCAATTTTGGCTGAGGCAGCAGCAGCGGTGGCGGGCCAAGCCAGGCGAGCAGGCGACCGCACCTGCGGCGCGTCCAGCTGCCAACCCTTGCACTGCTATCCTCCAGGCACGCAGAGGCGGGCGACAGGGGCCTGTGGGGCAGCGGAGCGGCAGCTCTGTCGCGGCTCGCAGCGCTGCAGCGGTGCACGGGCCTGCTGGCGGGATCGATGCCGCGCCAAGCCTATCCGCATGCTATTCAGCACCGCACAGGCGCCAGACTGCACGCCTGCCCACCCAGCAGAGGGTGCAAAGAAGCACCCTCTCCGTGCAGCTTGCAGCTGGGCCCTCACCTTGTTCCAGGGCTGTACAGCCGGAGATCTGTTGCAGGCGGCAGGGAGCGCCTGCAACTTCACTTTGCGGGTGCCAGCGTGGAGGCGCGCTGCCGCGCTCCGGCCCTCCAAAAGGGCCTTAGCTGCATGCGGGATGCAATTCAGATCACCACATTCACAGAAAGTAAAGCTCCCCGTCCAGTAGCGCTCCCTCGCGGTCGGCGCCAGCGGTGGCCGGTCAATGCCGCTCGGCCGCTTTGCCGTCCAGCAGAAGGCAGCAGGCGGCAATGTGCGTGTGCATGGCGGCCAGGCAATGTGACGGGCTGCCATTGATCCGTCTACTGTGCGCCCAGCATTGCCTCGCCGCGCTTTGCGCCTGCACAGCGCCGCCGCCGCCGCGCCGACCACACATGCTGGCCTTGGCTTCTGAACCCAAACTTGCCTGCACTCTGTGGCACTGCCCTGCCCCCTCCAGGGCGTCACCGACTGTCGTGGCGTTGACGAGGCAGCCCTCCGAAACAAGCGCCCGCATTGTGGGCCCAGGGCGCCCTCAAGGTGTAACCCAAGCAGGCGCCAGTCCAGCCGATCGCCCACAGCCACCCAGCCCTGCCGCCAAGGCACCGCCGCAACCACTGCACCGGCTGCGGCTCTCCGCTGCCGGCGCGCAAGTAGTGCACCGCTGCCACACACTGCGCTGTGCCCGTAGCCTCAGTTAGCAGCCATGTCGGAGACCGCCTTTGACAAGCGCGAGCGAGCAGAGGAGGTATGGTAGTGCAGGCAGTTCGGTAAACGCAGAGGGATGCAGTAGGGCCATGCACAGCGAGCTTCTGAGCTTGCCCCTGTGGCGCGCACCAGGTGCTTTCTTCCACCAGGCTTTCACTCTCGCCACCATTGCCCCCGGTGCAGGCAATTTACTTTCGGCAGGCAAGCCGGCCGCATGGACAAATGCGGGCCTGGGCTCGGCTTGGTTGAGTTTGCCAACCCAGCGTCACTGCTGGGGGACAGGGTTGTTGGAGGAGGCAGTGCTGGAATGCACGGCGAAGCAGCGCTCCACTGCTTTGCGAGCGCAATGTATTTGTTGCAGCCACTTATGCACATGCTTATTCACCGATCGGCTCGCGAGTGGCTGCCGTCTGCCAACTGGCCGGCAACCGCCACTGCAGGAGGAGCGGCTGGCCATGATCAAGCGCCTGGAAAAGCTGGTAGAGAAGGTCAGCATGGCTGTGATTTTTTCGCATGCTATTCATCCATCCTGTGTGTGCGTCACTAGACAGGCAGCAGGCCCCGCCGCTTGGAGTGCTGAGCAGCTTGTGCAAGCATGTCCAAACCTGTGTGCAGGGCAAGCTGAGCCCCAGCGCGCTGGAGGACGTGCGAAAGGCCACCTCCCCAGACGTGCACCATGCCCAGGGCAAGTTCCAGGGCTAACCATTGCACTCTTGTTAAACGCGAGGGCTTGGGGCCCACCATGGCCACTCATGTGATCATGCCTCTTGCATGGCAGCGGCTGCCATGTCATGGGTAACCCAACAACAAGTCTCAAGATCCAAGATCAAATGAACTTGCATGCAGGCGTGGAGGTGTCTCCGGGCGTGTTCAAGGACGTGCCTGCCGAGCTGCACCGCCGGGAGGAGTATGTGTATGCACACACACCCACTGGCACGCCAGGTGGGGAGGTTGGGCAGGCGCAAAGGTCAACACATTGCAGTGGTGCGAACAACACATGCTCATGCTCACGCCTGCTGGCGACATGTGCGGCACTGGATGTCTTTGTGCTGGAGGGGTGTCCAGGAGGGGAGGAGCTGGTGTGAAACCCAACCAGCAAAAGCAGTCAAGCTGCTCAAGCTTTGTAACACCTGCTGCAGCGCCCAAGGAGAGCGAGATTGAGCGCCTGACGGTGCCACTGCACACCGACATGGGGCCCGGCAGGCGCGCTGGGGTGGAGGGGGCGGGTTGTGGACTGCATGTGTAAACATAGCGCATGTGATGCATGAGATGCGCTCTTTGCGCAGGAAGCGGGTGCAACACTCTCTCGTCACGTTTTGCAACCGCAGTGGCTGGCACATGGAGATTGCACGCCCATGTGGGCGCCGCGCCTCCCAGACGGCAGTGGTTCATGCATCACATCCCCTGCCTCCCCAGCCCTGCTGCAGGTACTCCCCCGGAGACCAGTCCATCTTTGCGCTGTCGGGAGCGCTGGCGGAGCCGCAGGCTGGACGGGTGGGCTGCATTGCATGCTACAGCCAATCATGCCATGCCTTGCTCATGCAAGCCATGGCCTGCCATGACACGTGCATTGGGAGGGCTGCTGTGCATGGCTGACCACTTCTCAGGCGCCACGCTCGTCATGTTGCTCAGCCATGCTGGCATGCTGGCCATGGCATGCCTGGCGCACCCCGCCCCCCCTGCTGCCATGCCTTGCCATGCAGGCGCTGCCGGCGCATGAGGCCGCCCGCCTGGCGCGCATCCAGGTGGGTGGCAAGACGGGTGGGAGGCAGCCATCAACTGTTGCAAATTGTCATGCAATGCTGTGGGCCCACCTGTCAACCCCTGGCGGCCATTACCAGTCCGGCTTGCACAGCAAGCTGCCACAGCTTGCACTCAGTCTGTGATGTTACCGCCCCTGCAGGCGGTGGCGGGCGAGGTGCCCAGCGTGATGGGCGTCAAGCTGGCGCCCCCCGGCCTGTCCCCCGGCCGCTACATGGTGGGCCGCTGCGCTGCGCTGAGCTGTGCTGCGCTGCTCAGTCCATGCCGTGCTTTTGGCTGGCCGCTATGCACACCTCTGTGCTAGAGCCAAGCTGCCTGCTGAGTGCCATGTTGCCATGGCATGGCCGTTCCCTCCACCGCTGCTGCAGGTGTGGGGCTCTATCCTGGGTGTGGCGGGTGCGGCCGGCCTGGTGGCGCTTATGGGTGAGCCGAGCAAGGGGGCCATGCGACCACTGTGCTCGAAACATGGTTGCTAACGAATAAATCTATGGTTCACTATTCGGGTTTGAGCCGTCCCTACTCATGCAGGGCGCGCGGTTGCACCGGGGCCGCGGGTGCCTGGGGAGCCATCAGCCGCCAGGGAGCCCAGGTGACTTGAGGATTTGCATTGAGAATCCCATAGCCACTCAAATGCAGCTTATATGGGGCATGGCGCACAATGCCGCCGCCTGTGCGCCGTTGACAGGGCGAGCACTCCATGCATGTTGCCGCCTGCCCACCTGTCATAACGCAGCCCACCTGTTCTTGTGTTGCCCACCTTCTGCTGTGCAGCGCGCTGGGCGAGCGCATCGCCAGCTGGTTCATGCCCTGGCGCACCACGGTCACCGCTTCGCGGGTAGGCAGAGGGGGCATGCCAGTGCATGTGCCTGTCCATGCAGACCGGACGACCCTCTGTGTGGGCGAGCAGGCATCGCACCCCAACCGTGCGCATTGCTTGTACACGTCACCCCTTTGTTCCACCCACACCACAGGCCATGCGCGCTGAGCTGGAGGCGGAGTTGCCTGCACATCCCCACATGTCGCCCCGTCGGCTGTTGCAATCCAACCCCCACCCAAGTGCAGGCCACTCGCGCTGAGCTGGAGGTGGCGCATGCTTGCAGTTGCAGACCGTGGGGCACCCAAGCCGCTCACCATGCCCCACCCCTCTATCTGCTGCGCAGGCCACGCGCGCTGAGCTGGAGGCGGAGCAGGGCGAGTTTGTGAAGCGCATCAAGGAGCGCATGGTGGAGGGCAAGGCCTGATGAGGGCAGACAGGTTGAAGGCGCATGCACCCAAAGGGCTGGGCCTGAAAGAGAGCAGGCGGCCGAAGAGCCGAGAGGGCCCGACACAAGCAGGCGGTGGAGGGCAAGGCCTGAGCAGCCAAGAAGATAGAGCCGAATGGGCCTGGCTTTGGCTGAAGCCTGCCAGCCGCCTGTGGCAGCCCGAGCCTGGACATGCCTGTTGTTGCAGCAGCCACCTGCCTGGAGCAGGCTGCGAAGGCAAAGCTGCCCAGTGTTCAGGCCACTGATGTACGTTTGTTGCTGGCATGTCTGCTTGGGGGCTTCTGATTGGATCATTTTTCACAGACTTGCATGCTAGCTTTGTCACGACTCTGCCTTGCTTGCTACGTGTAAACTACAGTCAATCAGAAGGCGGTCAATGCTGTATGCTCAGAAGCAGATGCCAGGGAAGGTCGCTGCTGCACGCTCATAGAGGGAGCTGCGATTGCCTCTTAGCTGCCGCCACCGCTGCTGCCCACGCTGTCCTCCTCAGCGCCACTGTCATCCACGCTGCCGCCAGCGCTGGCCAGGATGGCTGCCAGCTCCTGCTCTACCAGGTCATCATAGCTCCAGTTACTGCAAGGCATTAGCAAGGCACATGCATCAGCGTGAGCTGCAAGGCTTGAACAGGAGATGTGCAGCGTGTCGAATCCACGGGAAGGTTGACAACGCAGGTGCTGTGGCTGCGACAAATTGCAGGGCACACGCCACAGTTCAATGCCCGCAATCGCCTGCCTCAGCCCTGCACTGACCGCCGCTCGAAATGGATGTGCCGGATGTACAAGTCTAGCGCCGCCTGGGCGTCTTCCCTGCACGGCAGGCAGCCAAGCAAGGGCGTGTTCACACCAGTTCTCGCCGGCACAGTGCACGCAACTCAGAGGGCAGCCTGAAGTCTACAGCTGCCTGTCGCCAAGCTCGTGACCCACCACCCACGCCACCCCTCCACGGCAGCTCCCCACGCGCCTGGGACTGTGCCGCCGGCCGCTAAGCTGGATGCGCCTGCCCAGCTTCTCAGCAGACAGGTCGCGCAGCTTGCGGCCCGCGCCCCGCCGCCCCTGCATCTCCCTGCAACAGCAGGTGCCAGCAGAACGGGGCAGCGGTTGGGCAAAGCAGGCAGCACGCATTCAGCTCAGCCTGCATGGAGCTGCACCTGCCGCCTCTGCTCTCTGCTGCCGCGGCCTTTGTGCCGCGCTGTTGAGCCCTGCCCTGCCAATTTGCCCTGCAGGCCCCCACCTGTATTGCAGCGTATCGCGCGTCGCACTCTCCGGGTGGCTCAAGCCCAGCGCACCCAAATCCTTCTTCAGGTGGTGCCCCACCAGGATGCGCCCCTCCAGCAGGGCCGCCAGCTGGCTGCGAACCGCGGCAATTGGAGCGGCGCCGTGCCACAGCGCGGGGTGGTGCCCGCCCTTGTGCTCCCAGCGGGTGTTGGCAAGCTCGCCCTCTGCAGAGCGGGTGGAGGCATGCGGTCAGCATTGAGCAGCCAGTCGGTTACGAAAAGATTGAACCATCGAGCAGTGCAACCACTTCTGTCCCCACACCAAGCACCCACCCAGAGGGTCGAAGTGCGAGTACAGCAGCACTTGGCCGGCGGCATCCACTGCGCACACCTCCACAGGCAGGCTGATGTGGCGGCCGTCTGCATGGGCAGAGGGGGAACAGCAGTGATGAGTGGCATCACTGAGGAGGCGGCAGCACATGTGAATGCAGCAAGTGAATGCAGCATGTGTGAATGCAGCACATGTGAATGCAGCAAGCTCTGCGAGCCATTTGGCAGGCTGCAGCATTGCAGAGGGCCCCACAGCCAACCACAGCGTGCAGCATGCGCTGACCTGGCAGGCGGAGGTGAGTGTACTCCACGTCTAGCCCCACCAGCGCATCAACCTCACGCTGCAGCCTGCTCGGCAGTGGCTGCACAGCTGGTGCCGCATCTCCAGCTGCTGCTGCTGCTGCTGCTGTGCCGTCGCTTGCTGCTGCCCCTGCATCACGGCCTGGATCCTGCGCTCTAGCTGCTATCAATGTAATCTGCCTCTTACGGGCCGGCCTGGACGGCATAAATGCTGCTGGCTGATGCCGCGGCGCTGTGAGGTGAGAACAGCTGCTGTTGCTG
>VFQQ010000662.1_pt1 | contig 62287 bp, 57 predicted proteins | sample 3512341 | NCBI WGS metagenome assembly VFQQ01 (sample SAMN10412373, study PRJNA504923) | tailings metagenome | isolation source: Relicate 2 Philex TSF1 revegetated site | place: Philippines: Tuba, Benguet | collected 2017-08-29 | reverse complement strand
CTTGCAATGTAAATGATTAAAACAACTAAAAGTCTGTTGCTGCTGTATGATGAAATAGCTTTTTAAAGAACAACAAAATATTTTAAATCGATAAACCTATACCCTAAATTGATAAACCTTTTCAATGAATTCAACCACTTGCAAACCTTCCTCAGCTGTACAAGCAATATTGGCTTTACCACTAAGCACGTCGATAACATTCTGATAAACATATAAATGATTAGCTGCACTGCCTTTGTAAGTACCATAATCATTAGGTGGCTGTGTGTCGGTCAAAACCGGCATCTCATAATCTTTTACATCACAAGCCAGCACTTTTTCCATATACTGACCTCCTACTTTTAAAGTACCGTTTTCTGCCAAAATTGTAAGGCTACTCTCCAAATTCTGCGAATAACAGGATGTACTGTAGTTTATTTGAATCGGGAATTTGTGAAAAGCATTCCTAATTCTTAACCCTTCATTATAAACGCCAACAGCGCTAATAACACCGCTATCCTCAAACTCAATATAGGGATGATTGTGGTTAAAGAACTGCGCACTTAGGGGTTCAATATCACCAAACAACCAAAATAGGGTATCAATAAAATGGCTAAACTGAGTATACAGCGTTCCGCCGTCTTTGGCCAGTTTTCCTTTCCAGCTGCTCTGCTTGTAATAGGCTTCGCTGCGGTTCCAAAAGCAATTCACCTGCACTTGGTATATCTTTCCCAATCGGCCTGAACCAACCATTTCTTTCAACCACTGACTCGGTGGCGAAAAACGATTCTGCATTACACAAAAAACTTTTCTATCCAACTCCTTGGCCACTTTAATTACTTCTTCACATTCGGCCGCCGTTAATCCCATGGGCTTCTCCATAATCACATCATGCCCCGTACGCATGGCCTCAATGGCTTGCGTACAGTGTAGGTAGTTTGGGGTAGCTAAAGCAACAATACTTTGTGAACTTGGCGAAATTATTGTGGCCTTTGTGTTAAAAACACCTCTTCCTCCCAAAGACTCAATTACGCTCATGTGCCGCTTCCCAATATGGCCATTGCCAATTACCGTAAATGTTATATCATTTATTGCTACTTCCAAAACTGGTATCGAATTTAGCTTGCAATATATTTTTTTACTTTTGGACTTTGAAATACAACTGGACTAAAACAAAAAAAATCCCAAATACGCTTAGTACTTGGGATTTTTTAAATGATAATAAACAATGCTTATTTCAAAACAACCTTTATCGCTTTCACCACTCTCTCCAAATCTGATTCACTTAAATTAGAACCGCTTGGCAGACACAATCCGTTTTCAAATAATTTTTCTGAATTGCCATCGCCATAAAAGGGTGCATCGGCAAATACGGGTTGCAAATGCATGGGTTTCCACAACGGGCGACTCTCAATATTTTCTTTTTCCAATGCCAAACGAATGTCTTCTCTTGTTATACCACCGCTTAAAGTTGGGTCAACTAAAATGCAGGTTAGCCAGCGGTTTGCAAATGCACCGGATAACTCTTCCACAAAGCTAATTCCTGCATATCCACTTAATGCTTTTTTGTAAAACTCAAAATTGGCTCTGCGCTGCGCTACCCTATCGTTTAATACCAACATTTGTCCGCGACCAATACCGGCTGTAATATTACTCATGCGGTAATTATAACCTATATGTGAGTGCTGATAATGTGGTGCATTATCACGCGCTTGGGTAGCTAAAAACCTTGCCTTTTTTATGTAATCTTCATTGTCGGAAATTAAAGCACCACCGCCTGAAGTGGTGATGATTTTATTTCCGTTGAATGACAATATTCCCAATTGGCCAAATGTACCACAAGCTTTACCGTTTAAGGTTGAACCCAATGCTTCTGCTGCATCTTCTATCACAGGTATATCATACCTATTGGCAATGGCCATTATCTCATCCATCTTTGCCGGTAATCCATATAAATGAACCGGTATAATGGCTTTGGGTTTCTTACCATTTGCAGTAAGGTCAATGATTGCCTTTTCTAAATACACAGGATTCATGTTCCAGGTATCTTTTTCCGAATCGATAAAAACGGGTATGGCGCCTTGATATACAATTGGATTAGCTGATGCACTAAAAGTAAAGCTTTGGCACAAAACATAATCGCCAGCTTTAACACCCAACATTATCAAGGCTAAATGAATTGCCGAGGTTCCCGAGCTTAAGGCTGCCGCATGTTTAGCGCCTGTGAATGCTTCTAAATCATCTTCTAATCCATCTACATTTGGACCTAAAGGTGCTACCCAATTGGTATCGAATGCTTCTTTAACAAATTCTTGCTCCTTACCTCCCATATGGGGAGAAGAGAGCCATATTTTTGGTTTATTCATTTTAACTATAACAATTAACAGTTTATAAATTATTAAAAAACTTATCTTTTATGTAATCTCTATCTACTGTTATCATATTTTTTAAAGTATCTAACTTTAACCATGGTTTCAATTTTGATTGATTGGATTGTTTAATAATAAAAACAGCAAACAAATTTTGTTGTTTCTTAAATAAAACTGTAGATAATTTATAAACAGGATTTATAAAATTTAATAAAATTCTTTTTAATAAAGATTTACCATCTTTATCAGGAAAATTTGAGCCGTATTTAAAATAAATGCTATGTTCATAACAAGGTTCAAAACATTTTATTGTTTTAATTACTTCCCGCTCGGTCCATCTATAAATATAATTTGGTATATCCGTACCATTAACTCCGGCTCCAGGATAATTACCTTTTACTTCATACTCTTCGGTAAGGCCTAATTTTATTGCGGTTCTCATTAAAAAAGAATCTCTAGCTTCTATAAAAAGAACACCTTTGCTAGCAACTCTATAAAGCTCTGTAATTACTTTATGCGGAAGCCTTGTATGATGTATTGAGGCATGCATTACACAATAATCAAAGTCATTATCATTAAACGTTAAGCTTTCTGCATTTTGTTTGGTTTGTTCAAATTTACCTATTACTTCTTTACGAAAATCCATACCTGACATGGTAACATTTTCATAACAAAGTTTATCAAATAATATTGAATCTGATTCGCCTGCACCACAAACTAAAATTTTAGAAGTTCTATCTGGGATAAAATTTTTAAGGCATTCTTCATAAAAACCTAAAGTACTATTATTCATTTATGTATTTTATTTGAGAAATATAATGATTGCTCTTTAGACTATTTATTTTGCACCCTCGCCGGTACACCCACCGCAACAGCATTATCGGGTATATCTTTTGTAACAACAGCACCTGCCCCTATGGTGCAATACCTGCCGATTTTTATTCCGGGTAAAATTACTGCACCTGAGCCTACTAGGGTGGCTTTACCGATATGCACATTGCCGGAAATGTTTACGCCGGGCATAATGGAACAAAAATCTTCAATGATGGTGTCGTGGCCGATGGTGGTGTTAAGGTTTAATAATACAAAATCACCTATGGCAATATCTGTTGTTAACCTTACGCCTTCTGTGATTACAGAAGATGCACCTATGGTGATTTTTTTATTAATAAGGACTTGTGTATGAATGACAGGATGAGGTAAAAAAGGTAAATCTTTTTGTGATACAATATTCACTTTGGCATTGGGGTTACCAACTGCCGGCAAAATAAAATGATTGGCCGGCACATTTGCGGCATCATGTATAACGGGCAAATCACAAAATACATTTTTTTTTATATCAGCATCAATAAAGCCTCTTAAATTATACGCTTTATTTTGTAGTACGACGCATGCTATTTCTTTGCCTAAACCACCTGCACCATACAACCAAATGTTTATTTCATTACTCGACATCAGTCGAATTATCTTTTATGATTAGCTTTTCTGTGTATCTAAAAATTACCGTTTCCTTATCTTCAACGGGTTTAAAAACTACCATACCTGCACCAATTTTATTGTGATTGCCCACTTTTATGCCCGGTATGGTACATGAATTGGTACCAAACAGATTACCATTCCCAATTTTTGTATTACCTGATATAGCTACCTGTGGGCTAATAATATTAAAATTGCCAATATGAGAATCGTGACCAATGGTACAACGCGAATTAAGCATATTAAAGTCACCTATTTTAACCATCGGACCAACAGAGGCATTATGAGATATTACATTACCAATTCCTATTTGTGCAGAGGGTGAAATAAGTGCAGTTGGGTGTATTAAACTGGTAAATGTTGCACCTTCGTTTAAAAATCGCTCCACAATTTCTTGCCTGAATGACAAGTTTGCAATAGCCATTAAATAAAAGACGTCTTTTTGAATAGCATGTTGCCTTATTCCACCAAGATAAGGTTCTTTAAATAAATAATGTGCATGCCCACTTGCTTCATCATCAATAAAGCCAACCACATCAATTTTATCGCCATCTACATGACGATTGTGCAAGTTTATATAATCACGCACCTCTGCGGCATGACCACTGCAACCTATTATTACGACCTTTCGCATATTTCAAATGTAAATTAATTGACTTTATATTTACAAATTCAGAAAAAATTATTTCAATTTAATTTTTTCAGCATTTGCAGGGGTATAGTATTTAGAGGCATTGATAGCACTCTTTTTAAACTGGTTTAGTTTATCCGGATTACTTTTTAAATCCATAATTCTTTCAGCCAATTTGTCCAAATTATTATTGTTTTCACAATATCCACAACCATGCAGTTCTACCAGCATGCACAATTCGGCTTGTTGTTCGCATATGGCAATAATGGGCAAACCTGCGCCTAAAAAATTATATGTTTTACTTGGCACGCTGATATTACTTGCCCCCGCAGCTAAAGTAATAAAACCTAAACTGGCATCTCCTAACATATTTGGCAATTGTTCTGCAGGTTGCCATGGAAGAAAATAAATATGTTTTATCTGTTTAGATTTTACCATATCAATCAAAGCATCTTTTTTTTCACCTTCGCCAGCAATTATAAATGCAATATCATCAGCTAAGCTAAACCTGGCCGCAAGTTCAATCATTGCTTCAAGTGGCTGGCCTAAACCCAGGTTTCCACTGTATAAGATTTTAAATGATTGTGTGATGCCATACTGAAGAAAAAAGGATGGCTGTTTTATTGCTACATCAGCATTTGCTATTGATTTTGTCCATAAGGGTACTACTTCAATCTTATCTTGATGAATATAGTTTGCAGCTAATTTCTTTATCCCGTCACTAATAACATAAATTGAATTTGCCTTTTTAAAAGTTTTAACATTAATCTCTTTCCACCACTTCATAAAAATATTTGTACCAGACAATAATTTTTGCTCTATCAGAGCATCCGGATACAAATCATATATTAAAAAGGCATATTTATTTTTAACAAATAGCGGTAAAATTAGGTTAAATGGCGGATTGGTTACAAAAATCACATCTGCTTTTTTGTATTTAAACTTTAACTTGAACCAAATTTGAAATGCGCCGATAAGCCAAGTAAATAACCTTTTCAATAAGCTGTTTCTATTGTAAAAAATAATGCGATCTAATTGAACCTTTTCATTCAAAGGCTCATCACGCAAAATTAACCTACCAGTTATCAAAACTACCTGATACTGGTTAATATGTGCATGCGCCAAATCAACCATCAAGTAGCCTGAATTTTGATTGACTATAACTAAAACAGGTTTAGTATTTTTCATGGTTAACTAATTTTTCACCTATTTTTAAGTATTCAAGATATTGATTCTTGGCATCAAAAAACGTTAGTGCACGATCCCTACAATGCTTCGAGGATTTATCCAAATCCCATGTATAGCAAACATCATTAATAGCTTTTTTTAGTTGTTCAACATTCCCTTTCTCTACTACAACTCCGGTTTCTTCATCAATTGCTTCGGCGCTTCCACCGGCATTGTAGGTAATTACCGGAAGGCCACATGCTAATGCTTCTAAATTTGTTGTAGGAAAATTATCTTGTAAAGTAGGATTAACAAAAACTGTAGCTGCACGATAAATACTTGCAAGTTGATCTTGATTTTCTGTACGGTTAATCACATGTATGCTACCGGGTAGGTCTTTTTGTTGTTTTTTACTAAGCCCTATCAATACAATTAAAAAATCATCACTTAATAACTTACTTAATTGAATAAAATCTTGCAGACCTTTGCGCAAATCCCATATACTTGCAACACCTAAAACAATCTTTTTATTTGTATTAAACTGCCATTTTGAACCTATATTGGTAAAAACCTGTGTGTCGATCCCTGAATATATATGATGGATGGGGTGATTCCCTAAAAACGACTGTTGTACCATTTTTTTAAGCCAAACAGAGTGGGTAATTAAATGTAAATTAGGTTTTATTGAAAATAAAGTCTGTTTTAATTTGAAGTTATTTGCAGAATTATCGCGCCAAAGTGATTGAGGATATTTATGCAATTTTGGACAAGCATGGCAAACCTGTTTCCATTTTACACAAGCAATATCGTCAAAATAAGTGCAATGCCCTGTAAATGCCCAACAATCAAATAATGTCCATATTACAGGTAAATTCTTATGCTTTAGGTATTCAAACAACAATTGGTAGTTAACATAGTATCCATGCAGGTTGTGAAGCAAAATCAAATCCGGTTTTAAGCTTTCAATTTGGTTTAAGAATTTTTTAGTTGCATTTACAGAAAACAATGCATGTTTATCTGTTAATAATGTCTGAATTTTATGCAGATTAACATCAAACGATGTACCAATTTTAATTAAATTAGATTTGCTTGCATTTGCTTTACGACCAAAGGCTATATAACTCTCATGCCCGGCGTTGATAAAAACCTCACCAATGTACTCAGCAATTTTGCCAGTGCTGCCGGAATTTACAACACTATTAATTTGAAGAATACGCATCAATTAATATTTGCTTGAATAATAAACAAATTTTCGCTGAATCAAATTTTGAAATGTACGCCAGGCTTTCATTTCCCATTTGAATTCTCAGATTTTCGTCATTCATTAAAGTTTGCAATTTTTGTTGAAAGGCAACTTTATTATTTTCTTCTATTAAAAATCCGTTTTTATTATTTTCAATAAGGTCAGATGGCCCTGCCATGCAATCGTAGGCAATTACAGGTAATTCATTTGCCATGGCCTCTCCAAGTACATTAGGGAAACCTTCAGAAATAGAAGTAAAAGCAAAAACTGAAGCTTTTTGATACCATTCTTCTATTGATTCAGTAAATGGCTCGATATAGATTTTATCTTCCATTTTCTTTTGCTTTATTAACTCAATTAAATGAACTTTATTTTGCTGTTGCTGATCGTCCTCCCCTACAATAATCAACTTCCAATCAAATGCATTTATGCTTGAGAAAACATCAATTAATACATCAAATTGTTTAGACTTTATTAACCTGCCGACACTAAGCACAATTTTTTCTCTTTTATGCTTCTCTAAATTATAACATTTTATTGGATTGCCAATAACATGCAAATTTCTCAACTTAAACTGATTCTCGTATAGCTTACGGGCTTTTTCGGTTTGGACAATTACGCTATGCGCATTTTTATATAAACTCGTTCTTAAAATATCGTGAAACAATCCTAATTTTTTGGAAGGATTACACCTATCCGAAACAACAATAGGTATTTTTGTTAACAATAACGCAAGTAGTACAAAATTATTCCATAACTCACCAAAACTTAATACAACCTTAGGTTTTAATTTTCTAATTGTATTTCTCAGAAATAATAAAGTTTTAATTGTATGGATCAAACGCTTTTTATTATCAAACTGAAAATTGGGTTTAATAATTTTTATGCGATTGTCTATTCCATAAAACTGTTCCCTGTTGATGCCATATAAAATTAAATAAATATCGAGATTACCATCTTTAATTAAATAATTTGCCAGTTGCGACATTACCCGCTCCATACCACCTACTTTTAGAGATGGAATAACCAATACAATTTTATCTTTCAATATTATGGTTTTATTGCTTGAACCAAAGCGCCTGAAATTGTAAAATCTTCTGTTGTAAATGATACATTACTCACTTTTGGGACTTTCCCTTTATTAGGATTATCTTTTAAAACAGGTAGAATACGGTGTATTCTAAATCCAACAGATTCCATTGCCTTTATGTGAGCAGATAAGGGTAGACGATTCATTGGATACTTTCTGCCATGGGCCAAAATGCGCCACATAAAATCACTTATAAACCAATGTCCGTTCCAATCATTGGTCATTTCATGTGTTTTAAAATCTATTTGATGTGAAACAATGCCACCTTTCTTTAAATAAACAAACATATTTTCATAAGCTGTTTCAATAGGTTCCACATGTTCCATAACTGCTTGCGAAAAAATCACGTCAATTTCATTTTTTAATCCTATAGTGTTGCCCAACCATGGTACCTGATAATCTATAGATAATTTACCATTAACTTCTTTACCCATGTTTTTTAATGCGTTTTCTATTTGCTGATACCGCTCTAAGAATGCTTTCCGGGCAATTTGTTTCAAACTTTCCGGATAGCCATATTCATCTAAAATAGGGGCTGTAAATCTTTGTCTTTCTGTATTTGGAATAGCCTCATTGCGTTCGAAAAAGCCAAGTAATTCTTTGGCAATAGCAATATTCTTTTCTGTATTTGAGTGTTTAATTACATCAAAGGCATAATACTTTTCTGCACCTGTAAACAATGCTGCAAGGCCTATACCCAATGAGTCGCCAGGCCCAATTTCTGCAATATTTTTAATTTGCGAAACATCGTTGATTAACCCATTTTTTATTAAAAGCGTATAATGCCTTAACCAAACACTATAACAATATTCAGCTGAAAACGTACCACCAGAACCAGGGCGAGTAAACAACTTTTTTGGAAGTACATAACTTGCCAAACCTCTTACAAAAGGATAAAATCTAACCATTGTTTTTATTTATTAAATCATCAACCATCCAAGCATAAGGATTAAACTTCCCTTCATGCCAATTTAAATTTTCATCCCAATATCCTTCACAATCATCATAACCAGCAATAGCAAAACCATAACTCATTTCAATAAGCAGTGGCTCATTATTTTGGTTATAGACAAAATCATAAGCCATACAGCTACTTTTCAACTTATTAGAAATTTCAAATGCAGTTGCAATTAATTTGTCATCAAATAATGCTTTGTTGTATAAAATAACCCCACTTCCTGATGCTCTGAAATCTCCATTGCGCACCATTCTTTTAATAGCAAAGGCTTTTTTATCAATCACAATTACCCTATAATCAGAATCGTTATTGGGGATAAATTCCTGCAAATACACATACCCTTTTTCATAAGGAAGTAACTTTCCATATTCCGGTGCTTGAACCATTCTAATTAACCCTTTGATGGGTTCTTTAATAGAAACCAAACCTACCCGCCATTTGCGCCAGCGTTCTGCAAAATTTGCCCAACTGTTATAGGTACTGTAACCTCTTCCAAAAGCTTTTCTTACAGCTTTTTTTAATTCCGTTTCGCTGCGCAATAAGTTCACATGCTGTGAACCAGCTCCGGTGCTTAACTTAAAAACAATCGGAAAGCTCAACCTTTTAACTACTTTGTAAACATCAGCCTTTTGATAAAAAACTAAGGCATTTGCTGCTTTTATTGCATGTGCCTCAAATAGATACTTTTGAGCTACTTTATCATCAAAATGCCAGCAGTCGTTGTAATCAGGAAAGGTAGGTAAACCAATTTCGTTTAGTGATTTTAGCAATGATTTTGCAAACAACATATCTGCATGTTGGTTTTGCGAAAAATGCCATAAAAAGGCATCAACCTCAACCAACTGCTTTACAATATCTGGATCATAGGCATTCACTAATTTATACGCAATTCCACACGCATCACAATACTTTATCCAACGCTCGCTAAAAGAACCTACTCTGTGATGTATCGCTATCATACCTTATATTGTTTAGCCCAATTTTCAAAGGCCATCAATTGCCATAAGGCATCCAACCCCGCTTGGTTCAATTGCCTGACTTGCTTAAAATACCAATCAGCCTGCTTAGCATCAAATATGCCACGTTGCTTTATACCAGGGTATATTTCCTCCATCCATTGCTGCCTAAATGATTCTGTTAAAAAGAACTGTTTTAATGGTATTGTAAATCCCATCTTTGTTCTAAATGCAAAATCATGGGAGAATTTGACCTCCCCTAATTTTTTGAGTAAAAACTTCCCTTCCCAATTGCCTTTATAATTTTTAATAAGTTCGCGTTTACCTATTCTCAGTGCGTTTTCAACTAAGATATTATCCAAAAATGGCACCCGGTTTTCAATGTTCCAAGCCATACTCATTTTATCCTGGCGCATCAATAAATCAGGCAGAAAAGCCTTTAATTCATATTTTCTTTGAACCTGAAAGGCATCCCCTTTGAGTGTTTCAAATAATTGTACTCTATTTTCTAAAGCTGTTTTTAAATGAAAAGGTTTATAGATGGATGCCGCATTGGAAATATTTCCAAAACTGCCCGACAAGGCTGTTCTGCCTCCTTTGCTCATTATATAGGGTAGCAGCGATACAGCATAATCTTTGTTTCTTATCAAATATCGCAATTGGTGATTGACATTATTGCTAAGCCAAAACCTGCTATATCCACCAAAAATTTCATCAGCCCCTTCCCCACTCAGTAATACCGTTACGTGTTTAACAGCTTGTTTGCTCAACTCATAAATGCCAATGGTATTGGGGTGATTTAAGGGTTGCTCTAAATGCCAGGTGGCTTTTGAGAAGTTTTCCAAAAACAAAGAACCATCCAATACATATTGATGTGAGCGAAGTTTTAATTGTTGGGCAACGTAGTCTATATATTTTTTTTCAGTATAGTTTGGTTCATTAAAAACAATCGAAATGGTTTCTAACCGGCCTTGTTCTAATTTCTTTTGAGCAAAATAACTCACCAGCGATGAATCTATTCCACCCGATAACTGACAACCTAATTTAACATCACTTAGTAACTGGCTATTTACCGAAGTTTGTAACCAATTTTCAATATCTGCAACACTTGCAGAAATTTGCCCTTCAATTTCATTTACATCGTAATAGTAAGAAATTCTTTTTTGTAACGTACTATCAATTTCTAAATAGGTACCCGGAGTAAGGTTTTGAATGCCTTTAAAAAGGGTATCGTTTATTCTATTTCTGAATAGTACATATTCATCTAAGCCGTTTTCATCTAATTGCAATTTTAATTCAGGTAAGGCAGTAAAGCTTTTTATTTCAGATGAAAAGGTAAAATAGTTACTATTCTCAAATAGGTACAAAGGTTTTATGCCGAACCTATCACGTGCTAAAAACAACTTCTGCTGATTGGCGTCATACAAAACAATAGCAAACATACCATTCAAGCGAGAGATCATCTCCTGAAAACCATAGGCCTGATATAATCTTAAAACAACTTCTGTATCTGTGGTGCTTTTAAAGCTAAAGCCTTTGGCAATTAACTCTTCTTTAAAGGAGAATGCATTGTAAATTTCCCCGTTCATCATCAACACTATTTTCCGGTCTTCCGAAACCATGGGTTGATGTCCGTTATAACTTAAATCTAATATACTTAATCGATTAAATCCTATATATAAGTTGTAATCTTCAGTAGCATTTTCTAATGTTAAAGGTAAGCGCTCTGCATGTGTCATACACAAACTCAAAGTGCCACTATCATCCGGACCACGATGCGCTTGCAAAGTCAGCATGTCTTTTAAAACCTGTGCGTGGTTAATTGTAATTCTTTTTTTAGTTATATAACCTGTTAAACCACACATGTTATTTTTTCTTTAATCCTTCCAGTAACATTTCTCTGTGCGATTCAGCACGTATGATATTGGTAAGCCAAGCTAGTTTGCGTTTGCTAATAAAAGAAGGTAGAAACCCGCGTTTGAATAATGATGGTAAAATCCTCCCACTGTAGGGTTCTAATTGGGTTCTAATAATGGCTTTTTTATCAGCCACATATTGGGCAAACGCCTTCTCTAATTCAACATCATTCTGTATAATTCCATTGAGTTCATTCAAGCGAGCTTCGCGTTTGGCAATGGCATCTCCTTTTAAAATCTGAACACCAATCTCTGCATCATTCTGAATAATGTGTTTGTAGAAATAACTTACTTTTTCACCTTTCTTGAAAGTCAATTGAACTATCAATCCATAATTCCATTCACTGTTTCTTTCGCCCGGCCAATCAAAACAAAAATTACCCAAGCTATAAAAAATCGGACAATCTTTATATTCTTCATATCCCGAAACAATATGCGGGTGGTGTCCAATAACTGCATTTGCTCCCACATCAATAAAAAAACGATATAATTCTTTCATTCGTATAGTGGGTAAAGGATAATGTTCATGTCCGCCATGTAACACAACTACCACAAAATCTGCAACTTTCTTTGCCTTCTGAATTTGCTTATAAATAATTACGGGTTCTGCAGGATTACAGCCTGCTTCACTACCATGGGTAGTTGACCATTCATTTTCGGTACAGTTAATAATAGCTATTTTGGTATCTTCCTTATGTAATAACTTAAACTCACCGGCATCTTTGCTATTTATACCTGAACCTACAACATCAATATTTTCTTTTCTAAGTGCATGGTAAGTATCTAATAATCCATTTACGCCGTAATCCATAATATGGTTATTGGCAGTAGCCACCAACTCACAATGTAAATAGTTTAGTATGGCCGTGCTAAGCATTGGCATTTTTATAACGGGACCGGATTTCAATATTCCTTGTGTCTGATTTGTGAGGGGCGCCTCTAAATCTAATATATTAAAATCATTTGCTGCAAAAAAGGATTTTACATCACTAAAATAAGGCTGCCAAATTCCTTGGTTAACTTTATCTTCCAGCCTGTGCATGGTACAAAAATCACCTGTAAATCCTACGGTTGGCATCGTTGTTATTCGAGAGTTGTTTGGAGGGGAGAAAGTAAAAAGGCAGAGAAAAAGAACATAAATGGTTTAGGTGGACTAGATGGTTTAGAAAATTACAACTTATCAGTCATGATTTATGACTTTTGCAAAATTCGCTTTGTAGAGGGTAGAAAGTAGATTTTTAATTCGTTTAAGTTGTTAATCTGTGTAATTTGTGTAATCCGTTAAAATTTGTGTTTTTAACCTTTGCGTGCTTTGCGCTTTCTTGGCGTTCTTTGCGGTTAAATTAAATGCCCTTAACCGTTAAGTAACCTATGTTTTACCTAAGTTGCGCTAAGTACGATTTGAGTACCACTGATGCTTCGTGTTCTTAATGCATTCTTTGTGAGCTTTGTGGTTAAAAGAAACCTATGATTAATCTTTGTTCTTTGGGTTTATAATATTTTGTTGGGTAATTCTTCAGTGGTGATGAATTTTATATCTGGCCATTTTTTTAGCACTTCTTGTATTAATTTTTCTAATTGTTGAATGCCGTATGTTCGATTGGCTTCACTTATTCTACCGGTATAATTTACGCGGTGTGTGCAAATTACAGCAGGTTTATTAAACAAAAAAGCCATTCCAATTTGCTGAATGGCGTTTTTAATTAGATTGTTTTGGTTTGTAATACATGGCTCGAAAAACACATTTCGTACACTGTAAAATAACCCATTGGTTTGTAGTCCAAAAGTTCTTTTTATAACTTCATATTGCTCAAACTTGCCGGTGGGTTGTAGATGATTTCGTGTACCTTGTAAAATGGTTATACCTTCTTTTTTAAGAAAAGGTTCAAGTGATAAGTCTAAAGCATAACATGGTGGAATAAATGATTTTGATTGGTAACCAAATAATCCGAAAAAGGTATTTAATCCTTCTTTAATGATTTCTTTATGCGTTTCTATATCGTCTTTGGACGACCAATCGTATGCCTCCATATAGGCATAATCGCCGTTGCCGGCAGATGTTAGTCCCGCCTCAAAACAGGTTAGTACAGTGCTGTTACCATTTATTAAATCTGTTAACCAACGAGAATAGTTTAAATGTTCACGCCCATGAAACTGGGGTCTAAATAACTTTTCGCTATTACCCTGTTTATACAATGCAATAATACGATTTGACAACTCATCTTTTTCTATCAATTCTGGTAATTCTACATAGTAGTAATTAGAAAAACCTGATGCTTTAATTTTCTCAAAATCAGGATTCGCAACTATGGTATTGGCTGTAACAATAGGGTTATTTCCGTTGCAGTCTTTATATTTTTTTAACATTTCAAATAAGGCCTCCAAATCTGAATTGGTTTCCAGGCCATCATTTGCATATTGCGAATGCGTTAAATCAATCCCTGCTTGCTTTAGTTGCGCCAACGCATTTTTACCGGGCATGCGAATAGCCCCCCAATCGTCTGACTCAATAACAAGTAATTTTTCTTTAACCTTTGCGCCAGAAAAATTGGTTTTTACCGCGCCTGCAATGGTTTTAAATTTACTCATCATGTTTTTTCCTGATGGTATCTGCCAGTTCTACAGACGACATAAATTCAATATCAGGCCATTGCTTGAGCAAATGTTGCAGCAAGATTTTTAATTGTAAACAACCATTGCTCCTATTCGATTCATCAATGCCTCCAACGTAATTAACACGATGGGTACTTATAACTAAAGGCTTACGCCATAAAAATGCAATACGAGCCGATTCCATGCAAGCTGAAACCCAATCTTTTTGTTTATCACTTGGCTCAAAGGTAGCGTTGCGTGTTATGTAAATCTGGCCATATTTGTTTTGCATGCCCAAGTGGTGTTTCCGTAATTGATATCTGCCATTACCCAAGGGTTCTTGTTGCCTTTTACCAACGGCTAAAATATCTATGCCTTTTTCGGATAAGATTGGTAAAACTCCAAAATTTAAGGGGCCATTGGGTGGTACAAAATAACGAGCTTTGTAGCCAAATACGTTCTCAAAAACATCTAAACCATTAGCCAGAATTTGCTTGTGCGTATCAATTTCCAAAGGGTTTGCAACATCAAAAGCAGCCTGGTATGAGATACCTAGAGGATGCTTATTATTAAATCCCCAAATACCTAATTCAAATCCTTTTAAAGCTGCTTCATCACCTTTTTGCAAATCATGTAACCATACTGTAGCATTCAAGTGCTCACGGCCATGGAATTGTGGAAATAATACATTTTTGGAAATACCTTCTTTTATCTTATCTAAAGTCTGATGCAAACCAAATCGTTTGTATGTGGTATAAAAATCTTCAAAAATAAATTCTTTGAAATGTAAGGCTTTTATTCTTTCAAAATCAGGATTACCTGTATTGACTATTAAAGTAAATTTTGGGGCATTCCCTTTTTTGTCGGTAAACCCTTGCAAAGTTGTTGTTAATGCTTCAATATCTGCTGCACTTTCCAATGCATCTAAAGAATTGTAGCGACTCCCTTCTCCCGAAAATAAATCTAATGAAGAATTTTTAGCTTTTTCATACGTAAGGCTATCTGGCATACGTATGCTTCCCCAATCGTCTGATTCAAAAACAACCAGTTTGCGATTGCTTCGCCAACCTGGGATATTGCTAAGGTGCCGTTTGAGTGTTAATAACATTTATATAAATTAAATATTTATACATTTTGATTGATTTCTCTTTTCCTCAATCAAATCCACAAACTTCTTAGCCACATTTTCAATACGATATTGATTTACATTTTCAACCTTATAAGAATTTGTAAAATCTCTCTGCAAAAACTCATACCAAATTGGAGATTCTTTTACACCTGAGGCTATGGATAAAATAGGTTTATCAATAATGGCATAATCTATTAATTTACTTGGGGTTTGCACCTGACCTGCATTTTCAAAATTAACCACAAATGCCATTTTACTAAACTCAGTTAAGAGCTCATTTCGCGGTACCGGCTTAAACAAACGTATTCTTTCATCTGCTTTTGCATAGTCCTGAATCAATTGTGGGGTTGTGGTATATATATGAAATTCAAATGCTATATTACTTTGTTGGGTAAGGAAATCTAAAAATGGGCGAGGGTCACGTTTACCGGGCATAAATACGCCACCATAACCGAATACTAATTTTTGGTATTGTTGTGATTCAGGTATTTTATCTATTTCGTTAAAATTAAATCCTTGGGGAATGACCTTTATCTTTGAATGAAATTCCTGATAGTACCCGTTAACAGCAGTTGAGGTAGGTACTGTGATAAAATCTGCTTTACTACAAAACCACTTTTCAATGTACTTAAAATAAAAAGCCGGTTTAAACGTATCATTTTGATGACCCATATAGGGGTCGCCACAATCCGCTATCCAAACCGGTTTTGCAATGTTGGTCAATTTATTTATACCATATGCAACCGCCCAATGTACGGGATAAGGAACCGCAAAAGAAATTATGGCATCGGCCTCTTTGAATTGTTTTATTTGCTTCTTATAAACAAAAAACCAGCCAATGGCCGGGTATTCAAATAAAATGAGTAATAACCTGGATACAATTCTTTTTACTAATAAAACCAACCCATTGCTACCGCTTAATTGAATACCAGCAAATGGATTTGTAATTACAAAATAAAAAGCAATTCCCGGAAAAAGTGCTGCATAATTCACACCTTGTAATTGTGGTGTAAAAACAGTTACCTTATGGCCTTGCGCAGCCAGTGCCTTGGCTAATTCTGTGGCGCGGAAGGCACGTGGTGATATTTCCGGGTAGAAGGCGGAAGATAATAAGAATAACTTCAACTCTTTTTAATTAAAATAGCCTTTATCCTCAAGAATCTTTACAATCCGTTCTGCGGCTTTACCATCCCATTTTTCAGGAATACTACCGGCTTTCCATGCACCTTCAATGATTCTTTTCATAGCCGGTGCAATATTTTCAGGATTATCACCAATTAATTCATTAGTACCCATTTCAACTGTTTCAGGTCTTTCTGTGGTAGTTCGTATGGTTATACATGGCACTCCTAAAACTGTTGTTTCCTCTGTAATGCCACCTGAATCTGTAATAACACCAATTGCCTTTTGAACCAAATAATTAAAATTCAAATACCCCATAGGTTCTATCATTTTAATTTGTTCATATTGTTGTGCCAATTGATTTATCATTTTTCTTGTTCTGGGGTGAACCGGAAATACAACTTGATAACCGCTTGCTTGCTTATTAATGGCAGTTAAAATTTCATCTAATTTTTCAGGATTATCTACATTAGATGGCCTGTGTAGGGTTAATACAAAATATTTTTTATCATTTAAACTTAATTGACCCCAACAAAGCGGTTTACTAAATCTGTCTTTTTTTGCTAATAATGTATCTATCATTACATTGCCAACAAAGAAAATTTTATCTTTAGCAATACCGGAATTTATTAAATTATTAGAAGCCCACAATGTTGTGGTGAAAAACAAATCGCTAATGCTATCCGTAACCAATCTGTTAATTTCCTCCGGCATGGTCATGTCATATGAGCGAATCCCTGCTTCTACATGCGCAACCGGAATATTAAATTTTTTAGCCACCAGCGTACAAGCCATAGTTGAATTAACATCACCTACCACCAAAACCAAAGATGGCTTTTCTTTTAATAACTCCTTTTCAAAAGCCAGCATAATTCCGGCAGTTTGTTCAATTTGAGAACCGGCAGGTGCATTTAAATAAATATTGGGTATAGGTATATTTAACTCATCAAAAAAAGCTTGGCTCATGGCATAGTCGTAATGCTGACCTGTATGTACCAACTTATAGGGACTTGCCCCCAATGCATGAATAATAGGAGCAATTTTCACAAAATTAGGCCTAGCGCCTGCTATGATAAATATCAAAACTTAATTTTTAGGTTAGTATTTCTTTTAATATACTATAGAAGCTTTTAGAAAAATCGAAAATAAAAAACGTAAATGGATTACCTATAACTGTTGCAAGTGTTGTATACATAAGACCATTCCAAAACTCAACTAATATAAATATTACTGCAACAAAAGCAGAAAGTAATTTATACCATTCAGGCCTTCTCTGAAAATTATAGACTTGAAAAAAAATAACTAGAAAAGCCATTTGAGACAAAAAACCTACAAAATAAAACCTATACATAGAAGGAACATCTTCAACAAAATTTGCGAATGAGTTAAATATTAGACTTAGTGAAAATAAAAATAGCAAATATTTATTGTTACTAATCAACGTAAATCTTCTTGAAAATATGAAAAAATATGTGCCGAATACTAAAAATTTGACCAATGTATATTTGTATTCTACATACCAATTTAATGAAAGTTGTTGTTCAGCAACAACCTCTATATAGTTTTCATCTACATATCCTTTTCTTTCTTTAAATAATGAAGGTAATGACTCTACATAATTTGCAACTAATTCTTTTAATGTTAAAAGGCCGGAAACAGAATACAAATAAACAAAATACAATATTTTCGGGAAATTTTTAACAACTAAAAAAAGACAGAATAAAGAAATAGTAATGATAAAAGTATCATGAAAAAAAAGACTTAATATAATAAAAAAATATGATGATTTTTTATTATCTAAGTATTTAAAAAAGCCGTAAATAAAAACATGTAATGCAGTATAAAATCGAAAACCATTTATAAACCAGATTGGCACTAAAAATATAAATAACCATAGATATAAAGTACTTTCAAATTTTAGGGTTTTTCCTTTAGCAAAATCAATTAAATACCAAATGTTTCTGCTATAAAAAAATCCAAAAATCAAACCCATAGTTGCTAACAATATATTTACATCGTTAGAAAATCTTGAAACAAAAAAAAGTAATAAAGGTTGAACAAAATCAATTCTTCCGAAAATTTCATATGCAAAATAATCCGTAAATGATAAAAAACTTGTGAAATCAACTTCAAAAGCTTGATTTAAATATAATTCTATTCTGTTTGCATCAGCATCTTCGAAAATATGCATAGTTAATCCAAAAAAAGCACAGAATAACATTATAAAATTTTTGGAATCATAAGCCTTATAATTAAATATTGAATGAAAAAAACCAAAAAATGGCCACAATATATAACTAAATAAAATTGAGATAATGTTGGTATGTTTTTTTAACGAAATCACCTTATTTTTTTGTAATCATTTTACCCGGAACACCAACTAATAAAGAATCATTTTGTACATTTTTTAATACCATTGTTTGTCCGCCTATAATAGTATTACTGCCAATTATAATATTCTGCACCACAGAAGCCCCTATCCCAATATCGGACAATTCACCTATTGTGCAATTACCCCCGATATTAACGCCGGGTGCAAAACTGGTAAAATTACCGATTGTAACATGGTGGCCAATTGCGCAATTCATGTTTACCACACAAAACTCTCCAATTTTAGAACCATAATTGATGCTGGTACCCGGATAAATGATACTGCCTCTACCAATTTTACAATCGTTGCTAATCCATGATTTGGATGAAATTAATGTTGGAAATTCAAGTTCTTCAGACTGTATTAAGCTGTATAATATAGAACTTTTAACACGAGGAAAAGCAATACCAATGATGATTCTTTTTTTTCCCATACTTAATACATCGTTGATACTTCCAATTACCGGGATATTATAGATGTATTTCCCATGTTTTTGGCTGTCATCATCTACAAATGCCTCAATTTGGCCTGCTAAACCATATAATTCGGGGTTTGCTGCTATATGCCCACCCACACTGCCGGCACCTACTATAATTATATTTTTCATGTTATGGGTTAATTATTTCCATTAAAAGGTTGCATGGGTCTGGTATCAGATTGATTGATTCCTTCTCGTATTAAAACCTTTTTTACAGTCAATAGTAATATTTTTAAATCAAATAAAAAAGATACTTTATCAACGTATTCGATATCTTTTGCAAATTTCTCTGTCCAGCTTATACTATTGCGTCCATTTATTTGAGCCCAACCCGTAATGCCCGGCCGTACTTCGTGTCTGCGAAGTTGCTCATCTGAATATAGAGGGATATATTTAAATAACAATGGTCTTGGTCCCACCAAACTCATATCACCTTTCAGTACATTAATGAGTTGAGGAAGTTCATCAATAGATAACTTTCTAACGCCCCCGCCAAACTTTGTGATGCGCTGAACATCAGGTAACAAATTACCGTAAGAATCACGTTCATCCGTCATGGTTTTAAATTTGATGATCTTAAAGGGCTTTTGATTCATACCTGGCCGTTCCTGAAAAAAGAAAGGCCTCCCATTGTTTTGTATGAACAAAACCACAGCAACTAATACTAATAAGGGTAAAAAAGTCAAAATCGCAACAAATGCTATGGCAATATCCAAAACTCGCTTAAAAACCAACCTATACATTGTACTTCTCAATTAAATGTTTTAACCCTTTTTTAACAGGAAGCTGCCAAAGCAATTTGCACCAATTGTGATTTCCTTCAATAAGTTCTGGTCCATTGGTTGTAATGGCAATATCCCATCCAACCGATTTATTCGATACATCTAGTAATGCAGCTTTGGTAACCAATGCAATGGTTTCTTTCCAGAATGGAACTTGAAATCCTTTTAATTTTACACCGGAAACAGGATGTATTGCACAATCCTCCTTTGTGATATCACTAAAAACTCCATCAGACACTACAATACCACTTAGGGTATCTAGTTCAACAGCCATGTTACCAGCTGCCAAGTTATCTACATTCGAATTTATTGAAACCCTAAGCCGACTACCTAAAATTACAACTTTACCTGTTTCATCCAATTGGGTAAAGACCCGCACCGTATTTAGAGCAGATGGACTTATTTTATGCAGTTCAGGGTGTTGTTGTACAAATGCTTCAACCATATTAAACCCTTTTTCACGCATATAGCTAATTAAACCTTCCTTAGAGTAAGTATTACTTTCAATAATTTCAACACCATTGCCACATTGTCCCAACGCATCTTTTAACACAATTTTAGTTGTACTTCCTCCTATTAAGGATGAAATATCTGAATTACCATTGGCCAAATCGTCTAATGAGAGAAAAGGATGACTAACGAAATCCGAATATTTCTCTAAAAAAATCCTTTTATCTTCTAATCTGTTTCTAGTTTCCTTAGGATTCATTTTTAATTGATATTCATACATATATCCAGTTCCAGCCCACTGAATTCTTTCTTGGTGCCCTTTCTCAAAAAATCGAAAATAAAAATAATCCAATAACGAAATATTGTACTTAAGCACGGAATAAACCAAATCAATCAATAAAGTAATTTTACTCTTTCCTGTAACTTTTTCAGAGTAATTTAGAAACTTACTGAACTTATTAAAATCAGTTTCTTTAATATAATATACCAAGTAAATTAATCTTTTCATTTTTTATTTATAAAGTTCATTAATTCCGTTCCAAATAAGATAACTTGAAAACCTACCGGCCCAAATCTTTCCATTCTTTCCGTGCACATTTCTCAATTCCTGAGATTCTATATACGCTTTTAGGGCTTTAAAAAGTTCATTTTCATCACGAACAGGATATACCATCCCGTTCACTCCATCCTCTACTGAATCTTCACAACCCGTAGCATTACTCACAATAACGGGTAAGCCTAAAGCTGCTGCCTGAATAGGGACATTTGGAAAACCTTCCCGCCAAGAGGGCAAAACAAAAATATCAAACAGCGACATATATAAGGGTACATTGTCTTGGAAAGGGATATGGATAATTCCAGGATGATTTTTGAACCTCTTTTCAAACTCGGCATCGCATTTTATATGGCCCATCAGTATCAAACGAAGTTCAGGGTAATCATTTGCTAGTCTTTCAAAAGCCTCCACCAGTTCATAAGCCCCCTTATGCAAAGTAACTCTGCCTACGAAACCAATTACCAATTTATTCGCTAGTTGATAGCTTTCAATCAATTTTGCGCGCTCTGTTGCATCTATTTTTTCGAGATTATATGCTTCAATATTTACACCATTTGAACTACCGGGTTGAATTACTTTTCCTTTTCGCGTGTCGGCAACACCTTGGCTAATGGCAACCTTGTACAAAGATGGGCTTACATAAATTACCTGATGTGCTAGTTTTACAGTAAGCCGCTCCATGGCAACTAAAATACTGCGCTTCAATCCCTTCTCTGTTTCAAAACGCAGGCCTCTGCAAGTATAAATTCGTTTTTCAACTCCCAACAAAACAGCTGCAATCATTCCTAAAAGTCCCATTTTAGGAGTACCTACATTTACTATATCGGGTTTAACTCTCCAAAAATGAACAAGAATTTGAAACAAAGAAATTATATCTTTTAAAGGATGAATATCCGCAACAATGGATACGGGTAAATGCTTAATTCCCTCTTTTTTACAAAAAATAGGCTCCTTAAAATGATCCTGAGAAATTAAATAAACATCGTAACCTAGTTCTTTAAAATAAGCCGCCTGTCCGTCTAAAAGGCGGGAACTACCCCCAAGCGTAACACCTAAAATTAATTTCATTCCCATTTATTGACTTTTGTACCATTTTTGAAAAACAAACAACTGCCAAAGGCGTGAGGAGTGATTCTCCCGTCCTTGCATGTGTTCGTTTAATAATTTATCAATATTTTCATATGAAAAAATTGATTGTTCTTCAATAAATTTTTTATCTAGCAAATCATACAATTCCGCTTTAAGTTCATTTTGAAACCATAAGCGTATTGGTAAACCAAAACCTTTTTTACTAAAACTAAGTGTTTGCTTAGGAAGCAAATCTGCAAAGGTTTCCTTTAGTATTTTCTTCTTATTGGGGCCTTCAATTTTAAAATGATGCGGTAAACGGAAAGAAAAATCAACCATTTTTGAATCTAAAAATGGCACTCTTGCCTCCAATGAATTTAACATGCAGGCTCTATCAACCTTTGCCAACATATCTCCCTCAAGAACCAAAAGAATATCGCTGTAAAAAGTTTGATTTAATTCATCTGAGATGGGCAGTTCATTAAAATAACGTAAAATTTCCTTTGATACATCTGTCGAATAAGCCGGATTAAATAACTGCACTTTATCGTTTACTGAAAAACCGAGAGAAGCCAAATTTAAATAGCGGTTTTCAGGACTTAAAGAGGCAGAAAACAATACCTTTTTTATTTTTCGCAGGGTATGATTGGTTAGATTGTTATGTGGAATAGATTTAACTATAGCTTCAAAAATCTTCCGTGCCGCTAAGGGATAAGCATTGTACTTTTCAGCATAATATTTACCCAAATATTTTTCGTACCCACCAAACAATTCATCTGCACAATCACCGGTAAGAACAACAGTTACTTTTTCTCTAGCCTTTTTTGCAACCATCATAGAAGGAATGGCAGAGGAATCACCAAAAGGTTCATCAAAATAGGCCAAGGTCTCATCAACAATGCCCAATAAATCTTCATGCCCCAATACATGCAAGGTATGCTCAGCTCCAATATGCTTTGCCACTAAAGCGGCACGCTCACTCTCATCATAAGCCTTTTCCTTAAATCCTATTGAAAATGTTTTAATGGGCTGTTTAGAAATTTGAGCCATCACCGCAGATACAATACTTGAATCTATTCCTCCGCTTAAAAATGAACCCAAGGGAACATCGGAAATCATGCGCTCTGAAACCGAATGAAAAAGCAAAGACCTTAGTTCTTCCTTTGCAGCTGAATAATTGGTAATTATCCTATCTCTGCCAGATTCGGCAATTTCCTTTAAATTATAAAAACTACTTAGCTCAAATTTACCATCAGGGCCTGCGCTTAAATAAGTGCCAGGACTCAATTTAAATACATTCTCGTAAATTGTAAATGGAGCAGGAATATAGCTTAAACTAAAAAACAAGTTCAAGGCTTTAATTGAAAGCCTTTCTTTAGAATAATGTGCTTTTAGTGCCTTAAGTTCAGATGCGAAAAATAAACCATCATTTGTTTGGGCGTAATACAAAGGCTTTTCGCCAAACCTATCCCTTACAACAAATAATTTCTGAATGGTATTGTCCCAAATTGCAAAGGCAAACATTCCTTCCAATTTATTTAAGCACCTAGCTAATCCCCAGGTTAAATAGGCTACTAAAATAACTTCCGTATCACTGCGCGTTTTAAATACCTTTCCCAAGGCAATTAATTCATCGCGAACAGTATGAAAATTATAAATCTCCCCATTGAAAACAATAACCTGTTGTCCGTCGTCGCTATACATAGGTTGACTTCCCGAACTAAGGTCGATAATGGATAAACGACGATGCCCTAAGCCAATCGGAGATGAATAAAAATAACCCGAGGCATCAGGCCCTCTTTTTGTCATTGAGTCGGTTGCCTCTTCCAGTTGTTTTTTGGTGTATTTTGGAGAAATAAAGCCGTAGATACCGCACATACTAATTACTGATAAATTTTAAGATTTTTGCAGCAATATGCTGCTCATTTAACACTGCGTTCATTTTGATTGCTTCAGTTCCATATTGCAATCTCAAAGAACCATTTGAAATTAGTTGATCCAAAGCCTCTGCCATTTTTTTACAATTCTCTTCTTCAACAATTATCCCATTACTACCATTTTCAATCAAATCGCGTGGACCTGATTTAAAGTCAAAACTTACACAGCAACAGCCAGCACACAAAGCTTCTGAAAGAGCATTGGGAAAACCTTCACTGCGCGACGGCATAACAAATATGCCTGCCTTAGCATAAAGGGAATCCATATTTTTTACAGCTCCTAAAAAGTGTATTCTTCCTTTCTTTTCAGGTTCTGCGAAATCAAGTAAATATTTCCCTTCCTCTTCAGTACCACCCGCAAATACCAATTTCCAATCCGTATTATTTAAAAAATTAAAGGCTTTAACTAATAAATCGAAACCCTTTAATGGATCATTGAATCTGCCAGCTGCCAAAATAATGTTCTCACGTGCTACCTCAGGGTAAAGTGTAATTTTACGAACAGGATTTGGTACTTTTAAGTAATTGGTTTTACCATAATACCTTCTTTGGTGAGATAAGGCAAAGTCTGTTTGAGAAATTACGCCCTTAGGTTTACGCAAAAAAAAGGATGTACGGCAAATCAACTCTACTTTCAAAGGCCATTTATAAAGTGGGCTGGAGCGTTCGGTAACATAAATTCTATAACTTGAACCAAACAAAGCTAGATTGGTTATTGCCGCATAAAATTTGGTAAAACAAATAATTGCGACCGGCTCAATGCTAGTTACGTTTAAACGAATATATCTCAGGGTTTTTAATAGGTTCAAAGAATACCTATTATACCCATCCGGCTCATAGTATTGGGTTCTGAGCTCAAAAAAACGATCGTCAGGAATTAATGCCAAGTAATGAACTTCCTGAGCTAGATCAGCTAATCCATTTGCAAGATTCGCTGAAGCTCTTTCAACTCCTCCCATTCCTACATTCGGACCTACAATAATAATCCTACTCATGCAAATGAGGCAATAATTTGACGCCTATATTTTTCGAACGCAACAGGGTCTGCAATATCAGCAACTTCTCTGCCGCCTTTTACTTCACTGGTATATTTTCCTGGAATTATTGTGCGCTCATTAAAACCACCTCTTAAATACCATTCATACTCAATATCCAAATTTCCAATATCAATGCAACGGAATCCTTTTTTAAACAATTCAAAAACAAGGTACTTTGCAGCAGGACCAAGAGCAACCAGAATAAAATCGAATTTAAGTTGCGATGACAGAATATACTCAATAATTTCATCGCATTTTTGGAAAGCATCGTGTTTAGGCGCTAGAATTCGTTGAATAGAGTCGAAACTATTTAGTAAATCATTACCAACACCAAATCGTGTTTTCTCTCCTTCCACAATAAGAACATCCTTTCCTTTTAAAATATCTTTCCAAATAGCAAAAGCCCTTTCTGTGTAATTCGCTTCAAATCCAAACGTAACTCTAGTAATACTGGCATTGGCATACGGAGAATTTAAGTTTAAGTATTTCTTAAACCTCGGATAGTTCCAAACTATTTGTGAACGCCAAAACACCTGAACTTCCTCAGACATCGTTGAAATATCGTAGTATCCAACAGGTAAGCCTACGAGTAAATTTGGCTTGTCGTTCTCTAAAATCTCTTTAAAAGAATTAGCTAATTTGTGGTCAAATTTTTGAAAGGGTAAATTAAGTTTATCATTTAAATACAAAATTTCACCATCGCCAAATCTGACAACTGAATAATTACCCGTCTTTATTTTCTCCAGCGTTTCTTGAACAGATTCAACTTTTGGGAATCGATAAAAAAGTTTGAAAAGTGGATAGATAGAAGATAATAAATACTTAAATATTTGTCTCAAATTAGAGAATAACTTTCCATACCTCAAAAAAGAACTATTAATCATTTTTTCCTCATTTTAGACATTGCATATAAAAAGATATATCCAACGAAAGTTATTTGATGTTTACAAGCGAAAAAAAACGGTCTAAAATAAAATGGTAAATAATTTAATTTCAAATTATGATAACTACTTTTAAATGGATTGCTATTGATTAAATCCTTGAAAAGCTTGTAGCCCTGAATGTTAATTCCACCGCTTATAAATCCTAAAGAAATATTAATAGTTGATAAAGCAATTCTATTGTTCAACGCCAATTGAAATTCTTGATGATTATCTTTAGAATAATGCGTATTAATTATTCTCTGCAACTCCAAAAATAAATTCTCAAACTTACCCCTCATAGTATTACTATAATTTTTTGTTAGTGAATTAGGATTAACCCTATTGTAATGATGGAGATGAACATTTAGATAGTAAGCGCTATCAATAAAAGGCATTAAGCTGGCATTAAATAAAACATCAGAGCTCCCTACAAGTTTAGTATCAGTCCATTTAATATTGTTTAATTTAATCTTATCTGTTCTGTATAGCTTGCCCCAGCCAGCATTAAAGGCATCGGTGCTAATAGGATTATTCAATTCTTCATTAATCAATCCCATCATCCTTCTTCTAAGGAACTTTATTTCCTCTCCTCTAAACAATTTTGATTCAGGGAAAAAGCTTGAATATGGCACGGATCGGTTTTCAAACTCTTTAATATTAAGCCAAAAAACCATATCAACATTATTTTTAACTGCAATATCAATTGCTAATTCGCAAGTATTAAGCTCGATCCAATCATCAGCGTCAATAAACATAATGTATTCACCCCTTGCTTCACTTAAACCTCTGTTCACAGCGGCAACTGCACCTTGATTCTCCTGGTGAATGACTTTTATTCTTGAATCTCTGAGAGCAAATTCTTCAATTAAGTCTCCAGAACCTTCAGGACATCCATCATTTACATAAATAATTTCTATAGACGAATAGGTTTGTCCTACTAAAGAATTATTTAACCTATGTAAAAAGGGCTTAGATTTATAAATTGGAAGAACTATTGAAATTAAATTATTCATTATTAATTTTTAGAATTCTAGCAGGAAAACCTATTGCAATTGCATTATCTGGAATATTATCTTTAACCATTGAACCAGCACCGATAACCACATTGCTTCCAATTTTAACTTTTGGAATAATTGTCACATTGGTACCAATAACGGTTTTGGCCCCAATTTCACAATTTCCCGAAATATTTACACCAGGTGAAATCTCAGCAAAGTCTCCGATAACCACATCATGTCCGATTGTAGCATTTACATTAACAATTGACCCTCGTCCAATTTGAACGCTATTGGAAATAAAAACATTCTGCATGATGTTACTTCCCTCGGCTATTTGAACATCATAATGACCAATCATTGCATTACTTGAGATAATCGAAGTAAATTTTCCTCCACAATTGAGCGCTAATTCATGAAGTTTAATTCTATTTTTAGGTCCACCTACAGCAATGTTAAAGTCAAAGCAATTGGTTTTTTCAAAAAACAATTTTGCTTCATCCCAATTTCTAAGAATATTGAATTTACCGTACAACTTTTCAGGTAAATCATCAGAAACATTGTCAAAAAAAGTTAAATTATCAAGTTCATTTCTTAGATGCATTAACTCAAGAACTTCCTTTGCAAAGCCTTTAGCTCCAATTATCAACATATTAGTTTAATTTTAAAAAAACCTTTCTACTTAGTTCATCAAATAAATTATAACCATCCCAAATAAAGTTAAAATTCAATGCTTCACCTAAAGGAACAATTCTATCAATCCCTTCACCCAGGGCAATTTTCTTTATTTCCAATAAATCATTAGTTGCTAAACCCCAATGACTTATGGTCTGTATTTTTGCCGACTGTAAATTCAGCAATTGTGACGCAGAATGTATCTGCCGCACATAAAAATATCCTGCCCCACAACCGTGTAAGTAAGTTTCATCAACACTATTATTTAGGAAGGCAAATTTTACTAAGTTATCACCAGCTACACCAGCTAAAATCGATTCAACAGAATCATCCACTAGCCTATTCAACTTTAAAGAAGCTATAGAGGCAAAATCAGTTGTGTACTTTTGGGAAATGAAAGCAGAGGCAAGTGGTAAAAACCTATTTGAAAAATCAGCAACTTCATCGTCAGTACCCAATAAATAAATAGTTTGAGGCGATGAACAACCCATTTGATCAAAGGTGTAAGCATCATTAAAGAAAACATTCAACATGCTATCCAATTTATCTTCATTCAATTCTAAAAACGACTTACACTTGATTAAAAGGACCGAAATACGATCGGCAAATACGATATCCTTTACTCTAGGAGAGGTAGTAAATTTCTTGAATGTGTCGATTGTTTGATCTCCCCCCCAAATAACCCTAGCATTCACATTATATGAAATAAAATTATTAATATTTTCGTTATGTGGATAGGAAACTAAATTTATATAGGAATCAAATTCTCCAAATTCTTCCTCAGCCAATACTGAATTTAAGATATTAAATAAAGTAAAAATTTGATGGGCCTCAAGTCTGTTTGAGATTCTTAAAATGTTTTTGTTGCCCATTAACAACGAAACTGCTAAGCTATACAAAAACATTGTATCTACATTAGCAGGACAAATATGAAAGATCTTACCGAGCGGTGAGGAAAAATAAACCTTATTTTCTAACAAATGGGAATTGAGTACCTTCAACTGTTCAATATTTGTTTTCCTTAACCAAAAGCCTAAAGCTACCATTTCGGGTAGTCGCTTTAACTCATCATTCGCAAGTATTCTTTTCGATAATGTATTGAGGAATGCTATTACTTTTGAATCAAACGGCTTTAAAAAATAGGAATTGGCTCTAAAAATAGGCAACTCTTGCGCCCCAATAGAATCTATTTGAGGACAAATTAATTTTATGCTTAAATCATTCATTTTATTTTGCCTTAAATGTATCACTGCAACCGCGCAACTCAGCTTTCTTGGCGCGTCCTAAAATTTTAAAATGTTTTCCATTCCAACCATTTGAAGAATTGTCAATTCCGGTTATTACACCAATATCTTCTGTTAATAGTGAATGACCCGGATAACTTTTAGGCAATGCGCTTATTACTTGGATAAGTCCGGGTTCACCAATCTTTTGAACCGAGAAATCTACAGGGTTTCGAATGATTACATCAGCGAAATTAGGACAATGTAAATAGCCTTCTGAATTTTCTAAAAAAACAGAGCCAACTTGTTCAACCATGCCATAAAAATTATAAATATTGCTGAGTCCAAATTTCTCATTCAGGTGTTTTCTGAATGTTGGATTATCCACAGCTATATCAATTAATTTTTTCCAACCACCACTGTGAATTAAAATAGCTTTACTAAGATCATACTTTTTAGAAAGACTAGCCTTAAATAAGTACTGCCAAACCATGAACGTAAAACCAAAAATTAGAATTGGTTGTCCTGAATATTTTTCTAAAAATGCGGCGAGCACTTCCTCATCAGGCTCAAAATTATCATCTAAAATATAGGTATGATCTTTTCCAAAGACAGATAAACCAAGTATCCCAGCACCTCTTGCAGAAAAAGATGCCTTATTGGAAAATACAGATTTGGAATCCACAATTAGCATAGGTAATCTTTGCGTCCCCACTACCTGTGTAATTATTTTCGATAAAGCAAAGGTTTGAAGTTTAGAAGTATCTTTATCCAGATAGATTCTACTTACTTGTTGGCCAGTAGTCCCGCTAGATGTCAACACTTTAAATACTGCCTCATCTTTTATACTTTTCAGAATATGCTTCTTAAAGGCGGATACAGGAACAAAAGGGAGTTGATCAATACAAGTGGAAACCATATTAGTTGGAAATACGGTGGAGACTATTCGATTGAAGTCAGAACTATTTTCCATATGAAATTTTGTCAAATCTGCCAATAATTCCTTTAAAACAAGCTCCTTTTCTTCTTGTATTAATTTATAAGGAGGAATAGCTAATAACTCAGTTAGATTCATAAATTGATTTTAATTTAGTGTAATCAATTTTTCCATTGCTTGTTAATGGAAACTCCGGAATAAACCTTGCTTTAATTGCAGAAATGTGGATTTTTAAATATTTTGATATGGAATCAATTATTAGTTTCTCATCAAAATTGCTTTCTAAAACATAAACAACTAAAGTTTTATCATTTACTCCTATACATTTTGAATTAATATTGAACTCCTTGGCAAGGATTGATTCAACTTCATCAAGATTTATTCTATTTCCAAAAATTTTCACGAATCGCTTCAACCTACCTGTAATGAAATAAAAGCCGTCCTCATCCACTCGAGCTGTATCACCCGTAAATAGCACTTCATTTTTAGTGAATGATGCAAGGTCGATAGGAGACTCTACATACCCACCAAAAATATTGGGTCCCGAGTAACACAATTCTTGATTCTCCTCGCTTAAAAACAAACTTCCATTTGGAATTGCTTTACCTATTGAGCCAAGCTTACACTTCAAAAATTCCGGTGCCAAATAAGAGATCCTCGCAGTTGCCTCAGTTTGTCCATACATTACAAAGAACTTCACCCCATTATCAAGTGCAAAATCTGAATACTTATTTACCAAATGATCTTGAAGTTTGCCACCGGCTTGTGTAAAATACCTTAAACTCGGATACTTTTTCTTTGCAAAGCCAATTCTATCCAGCATTTCATAAACATAAGGCACCCCACCAAAACTCGTAAATCCATACAACTCAAACTTTTCCCAAAAACTCCTTTTAAGAACATCATCATTTGTACAGAAAATCTTTCCTCCAAACAAGCAATTACTAGTTAGTATTGACAGCCCATAAGAATAATAAATGGGTAAATTCAAAGGTGTTACATCGTCTCCTTGAATTGGAAGGTATTGTCCAATACTAATGGCATTGTTGAGAATATTACTCTCAGATAATTTTACAAACTTTGGAGAACCAGTAGTTCCAGAAGTACTTAATAATAATTTTATTTCAGAATTAATTCCAATTGTTCCTAAAGTAATCCGTTGAAAAAACTCAAAACCATTGGAACTTATTTTCTCATAACCTAAGCGTTCTTCCTCACTGTCGCTCAATATCCACTTTGGCCTGTAAATATTTTCTAAATTTACTTTTAAATTGACATTTAATGAAGGAGGCAATAAAGCAATAGTATGCCTTGATTTTAATAACAACCAAAAAGCAATAACAGATTTTATTGAATTATCTAGATAAGCAAAAACAAGCTGTTGTTGACTTTCATTAGGAAGAAAATCGGTGTAACTTGATAGTCGATGCTCGGCGCCAGATATTTCGTCAATGAATCTGAGGTTGGCATTTTCCAATGCCTTTTCAAAAATTTTCGTCATATTTAAATTATCATACCACCATCAACACCAATTATCTGACCTGTAACATACTCAGACAAATCAGATGCAAGGAATAAGGCGACTTTAGCAACATCTTCAGGCTTCCCTAAACGCTTCATTCCAATAGCGTTCAAATTCTTCTCATAAAATTTGGAGTCCATATTTTTTGTCATATCCGTATCTATGAAGCCTGGTGCAATGGCATTAACTCTTATGTTTAATGGGGCTAATTCTTTACTGAGAGATTTCGTAAATCCAATAATTGCCGATTTACTTGATCCATAAATTGTTTGCCCTAGATTTCCATTCGTTCCAATAATCGAACTAAGGTTAATAACGGAGCCTTTGCGTTTCCTAAGGAAAAATTTTAATGCCTGTTGAGTGGGTAGGATGGTGCCATAAACATTGGTCTGATAAATATCCTCAATCAAATCCTGCTTTACCATTTGCAAAGTTGAATCCTTCATTATTCCTGCATTATTCACGATAACATCCAAATTAAATTTGTGTTCTTGAATCTTTGCAAAGGCTTGTTTAATAGAGTCAGTATTTTTAACATCCATAAACACCGGCAAATGTGTTTCAGCATTGGTACTCAATTCAGTAGCAAGTTTCTCGAGACTTTCCATATCTCTACCTGCCAATACACACTTTGCTCCGTTAGCAGAAAATAATGTTGCTATTGCTTTCCCTATACCCTTTGATGCACCTGTTATTAAAACTACTTTATCGGTTAACAACATGGCTTAAAAATTTACTCCTAGCTTAATCAATATTTCCCTGCCCTTAGCAACCGAACTCAAATCAATTACATCGTCGGTATCAATCGAAACTGAGAAATCCTCCTCGAGCTGACTTATTAAAACCATATGTGAAATGCTATCCCATTCTGGAATACTTTGATATGTTAATTCATCATTAACAGCATCAACTGAAATATTTAACGCAGTTGCAAAACTTTCTTTTAGTTTTAAATTATTGTTTTCCATGTTTCTTAAATTTTAATTTAGTATTAATTATTTTGTACTCTTAACATTAACCTTACAATAAAGTCAATTTCTTCAAAACTTAATGTTTGATAAAGTGGTAAACACAAAACCCGTTTAGAAATATCTTCAGAAACAGGAAGTGCAGAACTATCCACATAATTTAAATGATGTAAAGAAGGATAAAAATACCTTCTTGGATAAATCCAATTTTCATTTAAAACTTTCAGCATTTTAAGAAGCATCTCCTCTGATGGTAGAACTATTGGAAAATAAGCGTAATTAAAATCCGAAGCTTCTAATAGGTTTGGATACTGCTTATTCAATCCTTTTAATTTTTCAAAATAATACAGGGATAACTCCTTACGCCTTTTTAAAATTGAATCAATGTAGCGTAGGTTTACCAAACCCATCGCAGCATGAAATTCCGAATTTTTCCCATTTATTCCTAAGCCAAAAAAACTCTCAGGTCCATCGTGGCCAAAATTGCGCATGTAGGCCATCTTTTTCAAGATTTCAGGATTTGTAGTAAATACCGCTCCACCTTCAATTGTATGAAACAATTTGGTAGCATGAAAACTAGCGGTGCTAACATCACCGAATTCAAAAATTGAACGGCCTTTGTATTTGGTACCGAAACAATGTGCAGCATCGTAAATAACCTTTAAATTGTATTTATCCGCTATTTTTTGAATCGCCTCTACATCGCAAGGGTTTCCATAAACATGTGTAGCCAAAATTGCGGTGGTATTTTCAGTAATCAATGCCTCAATTTTAGTTGGATCTATGTTCAAACTATGCTTGTCTATATCCGCAAAGACAGGCTTACAACCTTCCCAAACTATACTGCTTGTTGTGGCTACATAAGAAAAAGGAGTGGTAATTATTTCACCTTTTAATCCCAAGGCTTTGATTGCTATTTGTATAGCAATTGTTCCGTTGTTTAAATACAATAAATGTTCAACACCCAGGTACTCTTTTAATTTTAATTCAAGCTCATTTACCAAAGGACCATTATTGGTCAGCCATTGCCGTTGCCATATTCCCTCAACTAACTCGTTATACTCATTTTGGGGTGGTAAAAAAGGTTTGGTTACAGGTATCATAAAAATTATCGCTTATTTTTTTAAATTAAATTCCATTTTTTGGCCCACATTTGGAAAACCAGTAGGTTCCAAATTAAGCCATTGTAACGAAAGCTATTGTTTTTAAATCCATTTACAATCTGCTGGATATACTCTGGATTAAAGATTCCTTGTTTGGCAATGTATTCCTTATTCAATGATTCATCCAGTAAATAACCTAACTCACCTTTTAACCATTTGTAAATAGGTAGATCAAAACCAATTTTAGGTCTATCCATTAATTCCTTCGGTACATATTTATAAACTGTATCACGCAAAAGCCTTTTGCTGGTTTGTCCATTGTGTTTAAAGGCATAAGGCAGGCTGGCAGCAAAAGCCATTAAATGGTGGTCAAGCAAAGGTTCTCTGCCTTCTAAAGAATAACCCATGGCAGCCCTATCCACTTTTACTAACAGTAAATTCTTTAGCACATCTTCTACTCCCAAGATAAACAGATCGTCTTCAAGCTCCCTTAATCTTGCCTTACTGTGCTGGTGGTAACGTATTGATGCCGGCTCAAGAAACAGCCCATTTATCAATTCATCCGGTAAACCCAATTGATTTTTATGCAATTCATAAATCTTATCGGCTTTATCAGCCTTTAAAATTTGTGCAACTCCTTTTATTTTCTTATGTAAATGTGCTTTATCCCCGGTTAAAAAAGGTAAACTTAATTCCAATACATTTCCGCTTAATTTTGGAAGTGGAATTTTAGCTAACTTTTTTAGTAGTTCAGGGGTTGATTTAAAGCCATTGTAACCGGCAAATAGCTCATCACCACCATCGGCTGAAAGTGCTACTGTAACTTCTTGTCTGGCAAGTTTGCTCACCAACATGGTTGGAATACAGGAAATATCTGCAATAGGATCATCAAACAAAAAGGGCAATTGCGGAATCAGCTCCATTGCATCTTTTTGTTTGCAATCATAGGAAGTGTGCTCAGTTCCTAAATGAGCTGCTATTTTTGCTGCGTCAGGGGACTCGTCTACACCGTCTGAAAACCCAATGGTAAATGTCTTTAATTTTTGAGTCCTATTGGCTTGCAAAATTGATGTAACCAAGGTACTATCAAAACCTCCACTTAAAAATACACCCACTGGAACATCTGCTACCATCCTTAGTTCGCAGGCCTTCTTTAAATGATTTTCAGCTTCAATTAATGCATCGGCATAAGAGCCCGAAAATTGCGGAGCTTCAAACAAATTGGAATAAGACCAATACGGATATACGGTAACTGCTAATGAATTTAAATCTACAAGTGTCCAAGCTCCGGCTTCTGCTTTATACACTCCTTTTAGTAAGGTATCATTATTGGTAATATACCCATAATTGATAAAGGTTTTTAAACTGTCTTTGTCAATTTGAGCCTTAAAGGTAGAGGTACTAAAAAAAACCTTTAATTCAGAGCCAAAAATAAATTGAGTACCATCCTTGTACCAATACAACGGCTTTACACCAGCCCTGTCGCGGCACAAATACAATTTATTGGCTAGGGCATCATAGATAACAAAGGCCCACATACCAGTAAATCTTTTTACTGCATCAACTCCCCAAGCATGAAAGCTTTTTAAAACAACTTCTGTATCAGAACCTGATTTAAACGTATAACCAATTTTTAAAAGATCCGCTTTAATTTCAGCAAAATTATAAATCTCCCCATTCAATGTAATGGTAAGGTGCTCAAACTGCATAGGCTGTTTCCCCAATTCAGATAAATCTAAAATAGACAAACGAACATGGGCCAAACCTATCGATCCATTGTTCACTTTCTTGAAGAACGTATCATTGCCGTCAGGACCTCTATGGTGCAGTTCTTTATTGTAAACCTGCAATTGCTGCTCGTCTAAAACTCCCTTGCTATGAAAAAAACCACTTATTCCGCACATATTAATTAACCATTTTCGCTAATTGGTCCGAACTTAAAAAATTAGTTTGAGGATATTTTGTTAAAATAGCCCTAAGGAGTCTTTCAAACTCCTTTAAGCCTCTTTCTCTGTTTTCAGGGTGAATCCCTCCTGAAAAATTAATTCTATGCATTCCAATAACTACTGGAATATTTAAAAAAAACAAGGTATTTATTTTAGCTAAAGCCTGCTTTACCCAATCAAATTGTTGGTTGTATGCAGTTTCAAAATAAACATTTCTAACCAGGTACAGAATACCTGTATGGGCATTTTTTTGCCCGGTGAATAAATAACGCTGCCGGTAATTTTCTGTTCCAGGAATTAATTGAACCAAAGACGATTGCACCGTAGTTACTTCATTTGCTTTAAAAACAAGCTCCAAATCTTGATTCCAAACATGCCTAGGTGCCACTAAAGTGGTTGAAGCCATTCCAAATTCTGCCTTAAACTGCGCTAACCCCTCTTCAATGGATTGCATTACCACTTGTTTTTGAACAGCTGTAAAGTACTCGAACGCGGCAAGTAGGTTATTTCTATTTACAGATTTTACCCGGGAATCAATTCCACAACAATTCAATTGAAATGCCTTAGCATAATCCGACTGCCTATTTTGCAATTCCGTCATCCAAAGCGAAACATTTATATGCTCACGGGCATGAAATTGGGGCTGCATATAACCCGCTTTTATCAAGCGGTTTAAACTTTGTCTCACCGTATCATTTCCGTCTCTTTTTAGGTAAGTGCTTGTAAATGGTTCCGCAACGTAACTTGAAAAATTATTCTTACGAATTGCCTCATAATCCGGATTGGCCATTACGAAATTTCCAGTAATTAAGACCTTCTTTCCAAAATCTGCATAAATTTTATTCAACAGCACTTCTAAAGATTCAACATCTTCAAGCCGCTCTAAACTATCGAATTTAACATATGGATTGGAACGAATATCTAAACCTAATTTTGCCAATTCGTTTTGTACCGTTAAGTTAGGAATTCGCTCACTTCCCCAATCGTCGGATTCAATAACAACTGTAGGGCCTTTTAGCTTTTTAGATAAAAGTAAAGAGCGATAATATTTTAAAGAACCAGCAATGCTCATTACACTATTGTACCTAAATCGTGGGCAGAAATAAAATTGACATCAGGCCACTTTGTTAGCAAGCGCGCAAACAAAGTATCTAATGCTTTCAAACCTCTGTCTCTATTTTTTACATCAATGCCACTTACAAAAGCTGCTCGGTGATTGGAAATAATGGCTGGTTGATTCAACTTAAAAGCAAATTCTATACTGGCCAAACAAGCGTCAATTCCGTCATCGGTGGCATTCATATTGGGTTCAAACATGGCATTTCGAATCAACATGCGTAAACCTGATTTTCTTTTGTGACCAAAAAAATTGAATTGTTTTTTTTCTCCACCACCCGGTAATGGAATGGCTTGATTCCTGCTTATGTCTAACCACTTAATTCCTTCTTGTTTAAAGGTTTCCTCAAGATCGGTGTGAAAATACAAGGCTGGTGGGGTGAATGTTTCACTCGAAAATCCAAAATTCTCTAAAAATAATTTACAAGACGACATCGCAATTTCTTTTTGGGCCAGAATATCCTCCTTTGTCCACACATCAAACGAAGCAGAAAAATCTCTATTTCTTCTTTGCTTTTTGATGTAAGCAGCATTAAAGAAAAAATATTCGTGTTCAAAAAATTTCCTTGCATAAGAATCGGCATCTTGTAATTCCTCCATCCACCAATTTACATTCACATGTTCTCGACCATGCAAATGAGGGACAAATATTCCGCGTTTCAAGCCCTCTTTTAGCAGTGCAGGAACGCGTGATGAAAAGGGATTTTCAGTGTAAGACTCAAAAGCATTTTTATAAAAATACTGTTGGTAACCTGAAGATTTTATTTGCTCAAAATCAGGATTAGCAGTATTCGAAACAGCAGATATAACTGGATGCCGTCCTAAATCGTTTCTATGTTTTAAAATTACCTCGTAAAGTAACTCTAAATCCTCCGCTGTTTCCAGAATATCAAAAGCATCAAAGCGATTGTCTATTACCAAACCTTTTGCAATCAACCCCGCCTGGTCCTGTTTCGATTTCATGCGCACAGAACCCCAATCATCACTTAAGAAAATAAGGTATTTTCCTTTAACAGAAGATTCAAATAATGAAATCCCTTTTTTAATTAAATTTTTTATACCAGACATTATAGGTTCTTAGTTAATTTCATCGAAAGAATACACGAGTTTGATATGATTGTCGATACTGTTGAGCCCAATGGTTTTATTCATAATACCCTCCTTTTCCAATAATGGGTATAACCAATAAGAAGTATTTTCCGGATGGTAATACAAATTAACCGTAGACCAAAAACTAATGACGCTAGAATTTTTCAAAGAAGCAACAAACAATTCAGCTGGATAGCTGGATTCTATTAAAGAAATCCCTGTATTGAGAATTTTTTCCTTCTGCATTTTTTCGGTGGAGGGATGAAACTTAATTAAAATAGAATCCTTACCGAACTTAGCAACCAACTGATGTAAAAACTTCAATTCGTATTCATAAATAGCCGCATCATAAAATGGTTGATTGCAATAGAAAATAATTCCATCATTTTTCTCTGAGAAATTATTGAAATTAAAATTAAAGACTTGTGCGGCCTCATTTAATTTGTCTGTTGTATCAAGTAAGCCGAATTGTAGAATATTTTTCTTGTAGGTATTTACAAATCCCTTGATATGGGGGAGATAAAGATTTTCAATTAAAGCATGTTGCGCATAATTCAAGGTTGGAAAATGGGGAATAAAAGAATAAATACCTTGAGCCATAAAAAAACGTTCAAGGGCAATAAATTCATTGAAAGCCCAAAGGGGAGCAAAGCGTTTTTGAAAAGTATAAGCCGCAGCGCCGTCTGGACCCAAATAAATTTTTACCTCATTTTTAGAAAATACTTTATGTAATAAATAAAGGCTTACGAATGAAAGACGATTAAACAGTACAAAATGTACAATGTTCTCAATTTTTCTCAAATCGCTTAGCAATTCAGCAAAATCAGCCTGAGGAACTGGCTTATATTGGTCGATATCATAGAATTTAACAATGACATTTTCCAATACATCAAAATTCCACTGAAAATTAAACCTACCGGTTGTAGTAGGCTGTATGATATTCAGATAAACCTTAAAATTCGCTGCGGAATAATACTGTTTAATTACCGACAATGCACAAAGAAATTGGTACTCGGTATGTACGTTAATGATAACAGAATTCATTTTGATGAAGCCGGTCTAAGCCTGTTTTTAAGATGTGGAAAAAACTGCACAAAACATACAGTTATAAAAACTGCCGTTGAAAAAAACAAGCGATAAAAACCTTGTGAATAATTATAGATAAGAAAAAATACCATACCCAAAAAAAAGCTTGTTAAAATAGCATTTAAGTTGTATTTTAAGGATAGGATTGATGTTCCAAAATAGTTATTGAGTTTGAATTGAACGAGCGAAAATCGCAATAAAGTAAAAAACACCAAAGAGCAGGTTAAGAAAGTGAGCCCAAAATAAATTGCCATCAAAGATGCCATTACAGTTAAACCATTCAATAAGCTTTCTGTAAAAACCAAATAACGTGTTAAGCCACCTACTTTAAGGATATTGATACCCATTCTTGTAGCCACTTCAAAGGCTGAACCAATTAATAATAATTGAAAATAAAACACGCCATTCATCCATTTATCACCCAAAACCAGTTTAAAAATTAACTCAGCATTAAGTATTAAGTAAAAGGAAAGCGGAATAAAAAATGCGAATAGGTATGCAGTTAACTGCGAGTAAAGTTGCTTTTGTCCATCTTTATCATCGGCCTTATTGGCCAACAATGGAAATGTATTTTTCTCAATAATATTAGAAGCATTGCTAATGGGTAAATTCTTAAAAGCTAAGGCACGGTTAAAAATACCCAAATCGGCAGCAGAAAAATACTTTCCAATAATAAAGGAGTTAAGGTTTGTTGCAAGTCCTGTAAGCAAACCATTGTAAGTTAATGGTAAACCGAATTTTAAATGAAATACTATTTTCTCTTTACTTATTCTAAAAGAAGGCCTCCATTTGCTATTCCACCAAAGCGCTATTGTTGCCAATGAAGCAAATGCTATTTGCATGTATATAAGTGAATAGGCGCCAAATCCATTCAGGGCGAAAGCTAAGCCAATGAAAGAAGAAACAATTGTAGCGGGTACATTAATCCAAAACTGGGTTTTAAAGTCAGCCACCCTGTTTAGGCGTGTAGACTGAGAAATAGAAAAAGAGTTTATCAATAGAAGGGTAGAAATAATTGGTAGTAAAACAACTAACTCACTTGCTCCTAATAACTTTGAAAGTGGAACTCTAAAAATTAAAATAGAAAGGAATAACAAAATAGAAAGAACTAAATTGAGCACGAACAAAGCACTGTAATCTTGATCGCTGGGTTCTTTCAGCCGCATAACACTTTCAGACAAACCTCCGTTCATAAGCGTTTGAGCTATGGTAATAATTACCATACAAAGTGCGACTAAACCAAATTCAGAGGGCCCTAAAATACGCGCCAATAAGATGGAAAAAACGAAATTAATAACTTGTATTCCAATTGTTTGAAATACATTCCATTTAAATTCGTGTACCAAAAGTTGTATTTTTTTGACTGAAATTAACTAAAGTTTCAGCGAGCAACCAGTCAAATTGGGTATCAATATCGTGCGAACTAAATTCGTCCATTTCAAATTTTTTTATTTTTGAAAACTGGTCCAATCTCTGTTGTTTTAAAGACTCAACATTAATTATATAAATAGCACCATTAATTTCATATACTGGGGGACAGTCTTGTCTGCGAATAAAATTTGACTCTTTTGATTTAACCAACCACCCTAGTTCATTTTCTTCACGAAGAATATAGTAAGGATTTGCTTTCGTTTCCTTAACTGAAACCAACATATCCATGGTTGGTTGGTAGCGTTGCAGTGCATCCTTAAGGTGAGTAGCCGTTCTAAAAGGGGATGTAGGTTGCAATAGAATTAAGGTGTCGGGGTAATAATTTTTACTTTCGTAAAACTCAAGTGCATGTAATAGCACTTCATAGGTACCCGCCGTATCTGAAGCTAAATGAGCAGGACGAATAAAAGGTACATGTAAACCCAAGGATTCAACGGTTTCTTTGATGGCTAAATCGTCAGTAGAAACGCAAATGAACTCATCGGCAAAGTTACCACGTGCGGCTTCAATGGTATATTGAATGAGTGGTTTCCCATTTAATGGCTTGATATTTTTTCCGGGTACCCCTTTTGATCCACCCCGTGCCGTAATTACAACTAATGGTTTCACAATTTTAGGTGTTTAATATCTACCTGTGCCTTTTTAAAATCCTCGTGCTTTCCAATATCCAACCAATATCCAACCAAAGGAAATGCACAAACATTTTTTCCTTTTTCAATCAATAGTTCCATTAAATCGGTTGCATTAAAAGGTTGATTTTTGGGAATAAACGATACTACTTCCTTTTTCATTAGATAAATACCGGCATTGGAATAATGGGTGTAAGTAGGTTTTTCTTTAAATCCTGTTACCTTGTTATTTTCCGTTTCCATTACTGCATATGGAATATTCACCTGATAGGGAATACAAGCCACCAAAAAATCTGCACCTTGTTCTTCAAAAAACAAGAATAACTCTTCAAAATCAATATCGGTTAATAAATCCGAATTCATCATTAAAACGTGATCATGAATAAAATTATCCACCAAAGCTAAAGCACCGGCAGTACCTAATGCATCTTTTTCCCATACATAGTTTATGCGCATTCCTTTTTGTGCACCCGAACCAAAATAGGTTTCCAATTGCTCGCCCAAATAGCGCAAAGAAATCCAAACATCATCAACCCCAAAGGTATTTAAGCGGTCGATATTGTGTTCGATAATGGGCTTTTCACCCACTTTTAACAATGGCTTTGGGGTAGTATCTGTAAGGGGTTTTAAACGTTCTCCACGGCCACCTGCCATTATCAATGCATCAACAGGTAAATACGACTTTTGGTGTCTGAAATTAACCACATTAATCACTTGCATCTGGCTGTTTACTACAGGGAAAACAGTAAAATTTTTATCCCTTAGTGCCAATATTTCCTTTAAATTGTACTTCCCTTGTTGAATAAATTTAGGGTTAGGTTGAATAAAATCAACCAAAGGATGGTCTAAACTTAGGCCTTTAATAAATCCCCGTCGTAAATCGCCATCTGTTAAAGACCCCAATAATTTTTTTTCATTATCAACTAAAAAAAGAATTGCATCTGATGCTAAAATATCAAGATTCACCAAAGCATCTTTAACAGAAGCTTCATTGTTTATTAGGTGCTTAGAATATTGTGTCATTACTCAATAATTTTTACTACTTGAAAAGCCTCAGCAAAATTACATCCTACACTTGACCCTCTAAATCTAGCCAATGCCAAAATATTTTCGTTACTTCTTGGGAATGGGGGGGGCCCAATTTCAGAATCAAAAATTCCCATAACTTCTAGTTTCTTATCAATGTAAGGTGTAATGTCCACGAAATAATTTGGAATAAATACCTTCTCTGGAAAAGCAGGTGCGAATTCAGTTTCACTAATACATTCATACATAAGAACCTTCTTTATAAATGGATACCTAAATGACTTTGTGCAAGCCATAACTGCATCCGAAAGATACCTGTGGTCGGAATGAGCATCAGACCTGTTGAGTGAATAAACTATTTCTGGCTGTACCTCCATAAATACTTTTGAAACAGCTGGAATCAATGTTATTAATGACTCACTTGTTAGTTCCATAGTAGGGTAATCAAGTTTAAAGACCTTTTCGAAGCCATAAAAGTCCTTAACTTTTTGAATTTCATTCTGCCTTTCAATTACTCTTTGTTCACTAAAACCTTGTTTTTCGAAAATATTTGTTGCAATTAACCAATATAATTTATCACCATTTTCTCGGTGCTTCAATAAAGTACCGCCAGTGCCTAAAGTTTCATCATCAGGATGGGCAGAAATAACAATTATTTTTTTCATAATAAATACTCTGTCAAATTATTTAAATCTAATTCATGTTCAACTAAAATAACCGAACCGTTTGCAGTTTTCACCTCAATTTTACCATCCGAACAATTTAGTACTTTACCTGGCTCAATATTTTCTAAACCACTGAATTCGTTAGGTGTACATTTCCATACTTTAATTTGATTTCCCATATAATCGAAGTGGGCACCAGGGTATGGCTTATACAAAGCTCTTACTAAATTATAAATATCTTCACTCCGCATTCTCCAGTCTATTCTACCATCAATCATTCCCCTTTTTCTCCAAATATTTCCTTCGTTCGGATTTTGTTTTTTATACTCTAGTGAGTTATTCACAAGGTTAAATATTATTTCCTCTACTTGTTTTTTTGCAATTTGGATTAACTTATTGTAGACTGTTTGCGAATTGTCTGAATAATCAATATCTAGCACAACTTGATTCACAATGTCACCGGAGTCTGCACCACTATCCATTCTAAAAAAAGTAGATGCTGTTCGCTTTAGTCCTAAAACTAAAGCCCAAATTATCGGGTGCCTTCCCCTGTTATTGGGTAATTCTGCGGGATGGTAGCCAATAACACCATACGGACAAAGCGTTAATAAATCTTGTTTTATTAAATTTGACCATCCAAAACAAAATATTACGCTTGGCCTTAATGTTTGAATCCATTCAACTATATGAGGCGCATTAATATCTTTAACGTATTTAAATGGTATATTATTTTTTATGGCAATATCAGAAATATCGTCGTGATCGCTATTAAAAGTTGAGGCCGATTTAGTAGCAATTCCTACTACGTTAACAGAACTATTCTCTAAGACAACTTCTAACATTTGTCTTGAGAAACTAACATTTCCTATAAAAAAAACATTCATAGATTAAAAAATTTCTTTTTTAAAATACCATCAAGATTAATAGTGGCAAGATTCTCAACTATTTTTTGTGAGGCCCCTCCCTCACCGTAAGGATTTTTCATATTCGTAATTCTTGCCCTAAAATCGGAACTAGTTGCAATCTCCAAAGATTTAACAATATCATCTGAATTGGGGTTGCAATCAATTACTGACTCAGCTTTTATTCTTCCATTTTGTCTATCCCCAATATTTACTGTTGGCACTTTAAAGCTAGGTGCCTCTGTAAGTCCACTTGATGAATTTCCAATTACCACAGATATAAATCTTAATGCAGATAAATATCTTAATTGACCCAATGAGGTAAAAGCTACAGATCTCATTGGATATTTAGCGACAAATTTATTTATTTTATCTATAATAACTCTACCATCAGTATCAGCATTAGGCATAGTGAAAATTAATTTATATTCATCAAATTGAATGAGAGCTTTTAATAGTTCATCAAACTGATAGCCTGCAGTTTGATTTTCTAATGTAACTGGATGAAAAGTAATTAATATGGACTTTTCACCAATTTCAAAACCTATAGATTCCTCAAATTCCTTTTTTGACAATAGTTTTAAGCGATAAATATTATCAATACCTGGTGTACCCGTATTGAATACGCGATTTGGATCTTCACCTAATTGAATTATTCTACGCCTATATTCTTCTGTTGCCGCAAAATGAACATGACTCATTTTTGTTATGGAATGGCGAATAGGCTCATCTATTAACCCTTCAGTAGCTTCTCCACCGTGAATATGCGCAATAGGTATTCTACTTACCATTGCAGCTGCAACGGCAGAGAAAATTTCAAATCTATCTCCTAGAACTAATATTATATCAGGTCTTAATTCACTATAAGCCTCAGCAAATGATATCATACCCAATCCCATGGATTTAGAAATCCCAACGGGTGAGTCTGACGACAAAATAACTTCAATTTTCTTATTTACTTCGAAGCCATCTTCTAAAATTGACTTGTACGTTAAACCAAATTCTGGGGATAAATGCATGCCAGTTACCACAATCTGCAATTCAAGTAGTGGATGCTCTTGAATCCCTTGGATAACCCACCTCATCAGTCCATATTCAGCTCTAGTTCCTGTTACAACAGCAACTTTTCGTTTAATCAAATTACTCATTTTAATTTACCTACTTCCACTAAATCTCCGGCGTTGACAGATGCTGATAATTTCTTTCCAACCACTTCGTCAACTTGCATTGGACTTATTCCTGTGGCAGGCCTTAAAACCATTAAATCATTAATTGTTATAATATGTCCTTCATTTAAATCACTTTTGAAATGTAGACTTTTTCGAACGATTGAAATATTCTTCAATTCACTTTCACTAGGTTCTTTTATTCCACTGCCAATAATTGCTAATTCGATGTTTCGAATTGCGCTAACCATTGCCTTGAGTTCAGCAGGTTCTAAGGATGCAACATGGTCTGGACCCGGAAGCTTTCTGTCCATGGTAAAGTGCTTTTCAATTACCACAGCACCTAAGGCAACGGCTGCTGTAGGGACTTCGATGCCCATGGTATGGTCTGAATATCCCACTTTAACTCCCAATTCGTTTGCAATATGGTGCATGGCCAATAGATTCACATCTTTCATAGGAGTTGGATATTCTGTATTGCAATGCAAAACAATTATTCTATTTCTTGCAATTCCACCTGCTTCAAGCACCTCGATGGCTTCCTTAACCTCTTGCAAATTTGCCATACCCGTTGAAAGCATAATATCCTTTCCCTTTGCAGCAATGTGTTGCAAATAGGGCTTATTGGTAATTTCGCCGGATGGAATTTTATAAAAGGGGATTTCAATATCGTCTAAGAAATCAATGCTTTCAATATCAAAGCCGGTAGATAAAAATTTAATGCCTTTTTCGTTGCAACGCGCAATTAAATGGGGATACCAATCTTCTTGCATTTCCAATTTTTTCAACATGCCAAACTGGGTATCTTCCTCGCCTGCCATGTTTTGAATTTGATATTGTGCTTTTTTTGCAGTTGGATTAACTATGTTTTCAGCCTTAAATGTTTGAAATTTCACATAATCTGCACCGGCTTCTGCAGCTGCATCTATCAATTGAATAGCCCGATTGAAATCGCCGTTATGATTTACACCGGCTTCTGCTATAATAATTACTTTATTCATTTATTTTAATTTTACAGGATTACCAAGCCAGGTTCCATTATCCGGGAGATTTTTTACCACAACAGAACCGGCACCCACTACTACATTTGAACCAATTTGAATATTTTGTTTAACCACAGCATTTGCCCCAAGAAATGAATTTTGTCCAATAGAAACATTCCCGCATAAAACCGAACCTGGAGCAATATGGGTTAAGTCGCCAATCTTGCACTCATGTTCTACAATTGCATTGGTATTAATGATTACCCCTTTCCCAATTTGAGCTTGTGCATTAACTATTGCATTTTTGCCTATATAGGTAGAGCCGAAAACAATAGCTGTTTGTGAAACAGCAGCACGAGGGTCTATTGCGGCAAATTGGTTAAGATTATTTTCCTCAAATACGCCAAGTAGTTTTGCGCGTATGGTATTTTCGCCAATGGTTGGAAAAACCAATCCATCTCCAATTATGGATTTCAAATCCTCCTCCTTTTCAAAGCCTAAATAGCTAAGATTATATGGATTTTTCTCCGCTTTTTTAAAATCAAAATATCCGGCTACTTTGTATCCGGCATCTAACAAAGATTCCAGAATTACATAGGCATGGCCTGAATATCCGAAAATAAAAACTTCTTTAAGCCCTGACACTACTTGGTATATTTACAATTCTTTCTTCTAAAAATTCTGCGTTTGTTTGTGCGTCACGAAAGCAATGATTGTACATTGGCAAGCGGTACATCAATTGCCAGATAGGACGTGTCATAGTTTTGGCTTCATTGGTAGCTTTTAAAAATGCATTTCGCTCAGCTAAATCTCCCAATTCAACGCACATTAACCAATAATTTGCTTGGGTATCTGGCAATTCTTTTCTGAATTTAATTCCCAATCCGCTAAAAAACTGATCATAGTCGTTAGCAAGATTTCGTTTATTTTCCAAAAAAGCACTCAATTGTTCTAATTGGGCACAAACCAAGGCCGCGTTTAAATTGGGCATTCTGTAATTGTACCCAACGTGATCGTGAACATATTCATAAGGATGAGGCACTTTTGCGGTTGTAGTTAAGTGTTTTCCTAATGTACCCAGTTCCGTATCATTGGTTACAATCATCCCTCCGCCACCACAGGTTACAATTTTGTTTCCGTTGTAGGAAAATGTTCCCAATTTACCAAAAGAGCCTGTATGCTTGCCTTTGTAATAGCTACCTAAAGATTCGGCAGCATCTTCAACAATAGGAATATTCCATTGAGCACAAACTTGCATTAGTTCATCAAGGTGTACTGGAAAACCAAAAGTATGCATAGGAACGCAGGCTGCTATTCTTTTTCCTGTTTTTTTATTAAATGTGCCAGTTTCGCGTAAATCGGCAAATTCTGTTAAAAAATTGGCAACAGCCTTGGGCGAAAGTCCCATTGTATCCAAATCCACATCCAGGAAAACAGGATTAGCACCTGTATAGGCAATAGCATTTGCTGTGGCCACAAAAGTTAATGCTTGTGTAATTACCTCTTCGTCTCTCTTTACCCCTGCTAATTGAAGTGCAATTTGAAGGGCAGCGGTTCCATTTACTACGGCAACCGCTTTTTGGGTTCCACTAATTTCTGTCATCAATTTCTCCGACATATCTACGTATGCACCCACTGATGAAACAAAAGTAGAATCCAAAGTGTCCATTACATATTTCCTTTCATTTCCTGAAAAAACAGGAGCATGTAGTGGAATAAATTCGTTGGTATTGAATTTATTTTTAATGAAGTCTGTTATCGTATTAAACATCGTATTTAATTTGATAGTTTCCGTATTTGTTTTTATTGGACATAGAATCGCTATACACGCCTAATTCAAAGGCATTAATTAATTCTTCAATACCTTGTTTAACGGTATATTTAGGCTCAAAACCTAAAGTTTCTTTAACCTTTTTGAATGAAACCTTATAATTACGAGGGTCACTACCATTCGCACCAAATTTTATTTTCGCAGAAGGAATATAGGATGCAATGGTATCTACTATCATTTTCTTTGTGAAATTATTTACTTCACCACCAGCATTAAATACTTCGAAATTTACTTTGTCACTCTCAGCTGAAATTACTAGTTCAATCAATCGAGCAAAGTCTCTAATGTGACAGTATGGTCTCCAAGTATGCTCATCAAAAACTAATAACTCTTCTCCAAAATACAAATCGCGCACAAATTCACTAACGCTTAAATCAAAGCGCATGCGCGGTGACAAACCAAAAGCAGTAGCAAATCTTAAAACCGTACCTGTATAATTTACCTTTCCTTTTTTAGACATAAGGTGTAATTCGGCAGCAACTTTAGCTTTTGCATATAAAGACAAGGGATTTAGTTCAAAGTTCTCATCTGCCAATTCATTTTCTTTAATCAAACCATAATTGGAACAGGTGGAGATAAAAATCAAACGATTTAATTTTTTATCATCAAAAAAATCTATACAGGTTTGCACCCCTATATCATTGATTTTATTAGACGCTTCGGGATATTTCTTAGTAATTGGATCACCAACTAAACCTCCAAGAATTACAACGTTATCTATACCTTTGCTCGCTTTTTCCAGAATCCTAACATCACCTAGATCTCCAGATATAAATTCATAATTTTCGTCACCAAGATAGGCTTGGATTGAATCTTGATTTTGATAAACAAAGTTATCAAGGGCTCTAACCTTAAAGCCTAACTTTAAGAAATGAGAAGTAATTATAGTGCCAACGTATCCGGCACCACCAATTAAAAGGATGTTATTCATATTTATAATTTTATATAATTTTCAATAATGTGTTTAGCAATAGATAATGAAGCAGTAGCTCCAGGTGACGGGGCGTTTAGCACATGGACTTGGTTTCCTTCTCTTAGGATGTTAAAATCCATTAGCAATTCACCTTCGGGGCTAAGGGCTTGGGCCCTAACACCAGCCGTACCTCCTTTAACAAACATATATTCTTCAACTTCGGGAATCAATTTTTTAGCTTTAGCAACAAAAGCGGATGTTGAAATTGAGCTAAAGAACTCACCCATAGCGAATCCAAAATTTTTTGTCAAGAAATTAATAAATCCCTTATAGGTAATGGAATCAAAGGTATCAAATAAAGAGAAATCTGTATTTTTATATCCCTCGCGTTTTAATGCTAAAACCGCATTAGGTCCAACCTCTCTTCCTCCATTCACCATGCGGGTAAAGTGAACCCCTAAAAAAGGGTATTGGGGATCTGGAACTGGATAAATCAAATGATTTACCAAATCTTTATATTCATCTCGAACATTAAGGTATTCCCCTCTGAATGGAACTATTTTTATCGGGCTATTTTTATTTACAAGATTTTTATAATTCCTATCAGAAAAAAGGCCAGCACAATTAATAATTAAATTAAATGAATACTCTTCCTTTTCAGTAATTAAATTGATGGATGTCAAATTAATTTCTTTCGCGCTTATTACTTTTTCACCTAAATGAATTATCCCGCCATATTCCTGAATTAATTTAGCTAGCTGCTGCATAACCTGCTTGTAATCTACAATCCCTTCTTGAGGAACCAATAGTGCCTTTTCAGCTTTTACATGCGGCTCTCTTATTCGCAATTCATCTTTTGTTAAATATTTTAATCCTTCCAAGCCATTTTGCTGTCCTCTTTGTGCCAAGTTTTCAAGAAAACCGATTTCTCTGTCATTTGATGCTACAACGATTTTACCGCAAACCTCGTGGTTCAATTCGAACTGCCTGCAAAAAGCAATCATTTCATTTATACCCTCAACAGCGAGCTTTGCTTTCAAAGAACCAGGTTTATAGTATAAACCACAATGAAGTACGCCACTGTTATTTCCAGACTGATGTTTTCCATGGGTATCTTCCTTTTCAAAAAGATGTATATCTAACTTCTTACCTTGCTTGGTAAGTTGATAAGCTATTGCAAGGCCTAAGATTCCACCACCAACAATTGCTACTTTCATTTAGGTTCAACTTGTAGTTTATACCAATTAAAAACAATCTTTAAGCCCTCATTGAATCTAAACTTAGGATCATAACTTAGCAATTGCATTATCTTCTCTATACTTGCTTTGGAGTGCTTTACATCACCTGCTCGTTCAGGACCATAAATTGCAGTGATATCTAATTCACTTATTGTCTTCAACATTTCAACCATTTCATTTAGGGTTACTTGGTCACCACAAGCTGTATTAAATACTTCATGCTTGGTTAATGATTCGAAAAGCAAGGCTCTGATATTTGCTTGTACGGCGTTTTCAACAAAAGTGAAATCTCTACTTGTTAAACCATCGCCATTAATGGTGGGCTGAGTGCCCTCTATAAAATGTTTGCAGAAAATGGGAATAACTGCTGCATAAGGATTATTTGGATTTTGTTTGGGACCAAAAACGTTAAAATAACGAAGCCCAATGGTGTGAAATCCATATACCTTGCTAAATACATCGGCATAATATTCGTTTACGGCCTTTGTAACGGCATAAGGACTTAAAGGATTGCCTTCCCTTCCTTCTACTTTAGGCAATTCAGGACTATCTCCATAGGTACTGGATGAAGCTGCATAAATAAAGCGTTTACAGCTAGGACTGTCTTTAGCAGCAACAAGCATATTTAAAAATCCACCAATATTTACCTCGTTGGTAGTAATAGGATCTTTAATGCTTCTGGGAACGCTACCCAAGGCTGCTTGGTGACTAATAAAGTCAATACCATCAACCGCCCTTTTGCAGGTTTCTAAATCCCGAATATCACCTTCCATAAACTCCACATTGGGGAGTGTTAAAAATTCTTGGATATTCTCAAAATACCCATTCGATAAGTTATCAAGAATACGAATATGTCCGGCATTAAAACGAATAAGGTACTCTACAATATTGGAGCCAATAAATCCCGCACCTCCGGTTATCAAAAATTTATAAACAGATAAATCTCTGTTATGGTATGCGGTATTATATAAGTTTTTGTTAAACATTAATTAATTGTAATATAGAAAGAATCTTTGAAGATACTAAGCTTTTCTTACCGTAACCACATACATCCAAGTCCATTCAGTGGTTGAATCACGCTTGTTTAGCCATAGTCCTAATTTGTGGCACAGCCAGATATAAGCATCAATAATTTTAAATTTTCTTAAAACGCCCCTATTAAATTTACCATTTACCAAATAAATATGCAGTTGCAGAAAAGTAACTGCAAAACCTGATAAAGGTTTAATTTCAATGATTTCGAATCCTGCTTTTTTAAACAAGTATTCTAAACCATAGCCATAGCAAGAATAGCGGTAAAAATCGCGGGGGGCTTTATACACTTGCCAAATAAAGGGTAAGGATTGAAAAAATATTTTTTTACTAAGCTTAATCTTATTATCAAGCTTTTGTTACTATTTACAATTATGCAGAAAATATATTTAAAACTAAATTAAATAGCATGACTCTGGTTTGAATAAATAAATATTTTTCATGTTTAACTATTACCAGTTTATTATAAGCATCCAATTCATCATGTTTAAAAAGGCTATTACGGGATAAATTAAAAATATCATTTTGAACCAAATCACCTATCCAATTTTCCTCCGGCGTAATAAATCCTTTTTTATCCCTTCTATTAGCAATTACAGGGGGTAATACATTTTCTAATGCATCGCTTAATAAGGGCTTTGGGGTATGATTAGGCTTCGTAAGATAATTTAGGGGTAAAGACAAGGTAAATTCAACCAGTCTATGGTCAAGAAAAGGCACACGTGCTTCAATGCTATTGGCCATGGAATTGCGGTCTTCCCAACGCAAATACTTGGGTAGAGAGGTATGAAACAATTGCATTTTTGAAATGCCAACAAGGGTTGAAGTGTCAATGTCTAAACCATGCAACGGGTGTTTAAATGCATAACTATTGCCCAATGCATTTAAATTAATTAACTGTTGCATCTGGCGGTGGTCTTTTGAATAAGGCGACAATTGTTGTTTTATTTCAAAAGGGAGTAGGGATTGTGCAAACAAACCAAACATTTTTTGATAGGCCGCTTTGGTACTATATCCTTCAGCCTTTAATTCTTTGTATAGCGGCTGAATGGCTCCGTTTAACAATTGCTGTTGCCGGCGCAGCCTTTTAAAATCGGTGTAGCCACTTAGGTACTCATCTGCACCTTGTCCGTTTAACAGCACCTTCACCCCTTGCTTTTTCGCTTCCTCAAATACATGGTATCCCAGGTAGGCGCTTTGGCTTTGGTAGGGTTCATCCATGTACCATAGTAATTTTGGGGTTAAATCAGCCAATCGTTCCGGACCGGGATATACAAAATGGGCATCTACACCGGTAGCTTTTACCACTTCGTCTATCCACTTTTTCTCGCTAAAACGTTCGTCAGTAGCCACGGATGAAAAGGTTTTCTGCAAATGTGTTTTGCTTTGTTGCTTTAGCAAGCGGTTTACTTCGCATACAATAGAAGAAGAGTCGAGCCCACCACTAAGCGCAGAACCAACAGGAACATCGGCACGCAGGTGTTGCGCTACAGATTGCTGGAATAATTCTAAAAAGGTATTGCAAGCTTGCTTATACGGAATATCAATGGGTGTTGGATTAAGGTGGTACCAACGCGTATGTGCAATTTTGGTTTTGTATGCAAATTGGGTTTGGGTAAGGTTTGTTTTAAAATAGCAGCCTGGTGGCAAATGAAAAACACCTTGGTAGAGGGTTTCCTCGGTATGATCGGTAAGGCTGTAAAACAAATAGTCGTAGGCTTGTTGTGGGTTTAATTGGGCTTTCCAATTGTTAGTTTCGAAAAACTGTTTGATTTCGCTGGCAAAATAAAAATTGCCGGTATGGGAGGTATAATAATACAGGGGTTTGATGCCAAAACGGTCGCGCGCCATAAACAGCTCATTGGTTTGGGTATCGTAAATGGCAAAGGCAAACATGCCCATAAATTTATGCAGGCATTGTATGCCCCAAGCTTGATAGGCATGTAAAATTACCTCTGTATCGGTATCTGAAGTAAACGTATAACCGGTTTGTTGCAATTCTTGTCTAAGTTCTATAAAGTTATATACTTCTCCGTTGTAGGTAATCCAAAAGCGTTGGTTGTGGGAACATAGGGGTTGGTGTCCGTTGGCAGAAAGGTCAATAATGGATAACCTGCGGTGTGCCAATGCCACATGAAAACCTTGCTTATTTTGGTTAATATGTGCAGTAGGTTTTTGTGCGGTATTTGCCTGCCAAATAATTTCCGGGGTATGGTTACTACCCAGTGCAGTTGCGGTATTGGTATTAAAATCAACCATTACAAAACCTTCTCCATCCGGCCCACGGTGCTGAATTATTTGCGTCATCCGCAACAGTTCATCCGCAGATGCTGTTTTTTGGGGAGAGAATATACCGGAGATGCCGCACATGGAAGTAAAAACTTATAATTAATTTTAGAATATTTAGAAAAAGTAAAACTATAAAATAAATGTTTTTTAAGGCTTACGAGCCGTTACCACATACATCCATGTCCATTCTTTTGTTGAATCACGCTTATTAAGCCATAGACCCAGCTTATGACAAGACCAGATATATGCATCAAGTATTTTTAGTTTTCTCAAAATTCCTTTGTTAAACTTACCTTCAACCAGATAAATATGCAGTTGCAGAAAAGTAACTGCAAAACCTGATAAAGGTTTAATTTCAATGATTTCGAATCCTGCTTTTTTAAACAAGTATTCTAAACCATAGCAAGAATAGCGGTAAAAATCGCGGGGGGCTTCGTGCACATGCCAAATAAAGGGAACAGAATAAATGGCCACTCCGCCACTTTTTAGCACCCTGTAACATTCTTTAATGGCTTGTTCAGGTTCTTCCAAATGTTCTAAGACAGCAGTGCAAATGGCAGAATCAAAGGTATTGGATTCAGCCGGAATTTGATAGGCAGTTCCAAACAAATCAATGGAACTTTTATCGTGCGAAGTTCCTTCATGGTCAACACCAATATGCGCTGATACATAGGGCGCTAAAGCGTCCTTGTAGGGCTTAATACCACAACCAATGTCTATAAGCATGCCTTTAAGATACTTTGCTGCTTGATTAAAGAAATATTTTTCAAAAATTTCGATAATCATTCTGTTTATAAAGTATTCTCTTTTAAGGTCTGTCATTTTTTAAGCCTATTTGTAAAAACTGATTAATAACAGTTGGATTAAACACTCGCATTAATAACAAGTAAGTTAACAAGAAACAAAAACCACCAAAGGTTAAAATTATATAGGGGTTATTGTTGTTAAAAAAAGTAAGTAAATTGGTAAATATTAGCACACAAACTATGGTGGCAATGGCATTGCTAAAAAATGCTTTGAAGTAATTTATTAAGTCAAGTTGGATTAATTTACCGGTTAAAAACCATTGTGGAATAGATACCATCAAGGTAGCTATTGCAAAAGCAATTACAACGCCCATTAAGCCAAATTGTAAACCAATTACAGAGCCCATTATGAATATAATGCCAGAAAACACATTTACTTTAAAGTAAAGTTTCATAGCACCCAATGCCATAAAAATATTACCAACCAGTGTTGCAACGGATTGTATAGCCCCTACCAAAGTTAGTATTTTAAAAACCGGAATCATTTGGCGCCATTGTTCGCCTAATACATGTAACACAAAAGGTTCGGCAAAAACAAAAGCTGCGCCCATAATGGGAAATGTGATAGCAGAAATTAAGGTATTCATTTTAAGATAAATGGCGCGAATACGCGGTTTATCATCTTGAATTTGGGCTAAGGAGGGAAACATGACCTGTGATATTACACCGCTAATTTGTCCAACCGGAAAAACCATTAACGAATACGCCCTGGTATATATACCTAAGTTAATAGCGCCAAGGTAACGGCCAATTAATAGTTTGTCTAAATTACCCAAAGTATAGTTTAGCGCTGTTGAACCCATTAATGGCATGCTATAGGTTAATAGGCGCTTTATGCTAACGGTAGAAAACTGAAATGTGGGGCGCCAGGTTGACATAAACCACAATAAAACAAGGTTAATACAAGCCGCAGTTAGCAATTGGGCTACTAAACTATAAACGCCAAACCCATTATATGCCATGAATAAGGCAATAATACCTGAGCACATCATCGTAACTGATTCAATGATAAAAATGGCTTTAAAGTTGAGTTCTTTTTTTAGCAATGTATATTGTACATAACTTAAGGCTTGTATAATGAATATCCATGATACCGCTTTAACAAGGGGAATAACCTCCGGCTTGGTATAAAACGACCCAATAAAGGGGCTTGTTAAGAACAGTATTAAAAACAAGGTAAACCCAGTAGCTAAGTTAAACCAAAATACAGAATGATAATCGGCTTCTGTAGCATCTTGTTTTTGAATGAGTGCTGCACCAAAACCAAAATCGTTAAACAATTGAATAAACCCGGTAATTACAGTAACCATACCTAACAGGCCAAAATCACTTGGTTGAAGTAATCTGGCTAAAAGGATACCAATGGTTATATTGGCTGTTTGTTTAATGGCTTGGTTTATTCCAGACCATTTTAAGCCTGATATGGTTTTTTGTTTATGTTGTGCAGGTTGGTTCAAAAAGTAACTAACTTAGCCAATGGTGGTAAATGGCCATTTTTTGACTGATTTGATAATCCAGGGAATGATATAATGCGCAAGCCGGTTTGTTTTGGAATTGGGTAACTACGCTAATCGTAGGTATGTTGTTTTTTTGGGCGTAATACTCGGCTGCTTGCATTAATTGCTTGCCAATTCCTTTGCCGGCATGATTTGGGTTAACAGCAATTAAGCCAATGCTTGCATTTGTTTTTGTTATGTTTACTGTAACAAAACCAACTAAGGTGTTGCGGTTAAAATAGCCTAAGATTAAATTCCCAAATTTGCCATTGATAGCATTGTCTAACCATTGTTGGTAAAGTCTTTCATAACTACCTTGTGGAAATTGGTTATCTACACGGAACCTTGAATACGTACCGGCTAACAAGGCCAGTTGAAGCAATTCCGGGTAGTGTTCTGTTGCCATTGCTTGGTTAACAATAACAATATTTGAATTTAATTGTAAATCATTGTCGGCAACATTTTTTTCAAATGTTACTTTGGTATCTGCCAATAAGCAATTACTGTCGGTAATACTCACCGCTTCATTAGCAAACAAATAAATTAACTTAAACTCTTTATGGTTTAAACTTCGGTAATTATCATAATCCTTTTGGTTATGAATAGTTATACTTCCAATATTAAAACCAAAGAAATCGGAATCCCAATTTAAATTTGTAACAATATTAGGCTGCATAATAACTTTTCCAACCAGCCAACAAAGCCTGTTCGCTGTAGTAGGTATTTAGTGCACTAACAGGAACTTGAGCTGACTTAATATGCAATACTGTTTCAGGATTTTTTTGGATAATGGCATTATCTAATAAATGAATGCCTTTGTTTCTTAGAGCAACAAACGAAGTTGTATTGGCATAAACAAATACGCTTTTCCCCAATGCAACAAGGAGTAATGTAACGCCCATAGCTTCTTGGCGTTTGTGGTTAAAAACAGCCATTTGAATTTGTTCGGTCAAGAATTTCTTATAGGCATCGATAGCCATAAATTGATCCATGACAATAAAATCATCCCCAAATACAGATTTGCCCAAGGCAATAACATCTGCTTTGTATTTTGGGTAATTGCCATAGGATAAAGGGCAATAAATTTTTATTTTACCGGCACAAGGTTTTAGCCATTCAATCATTTCAAAATGGTTATTACTTGGGTCGGCAGAATTACCCAACATGATAGCGGGTTTATCGGAAACAATGGTTGGGTATATTTGATTTGGTTCAACTTTAACTGTATTGCTTAAATACATAGGCGTTTCAAAATAAGTGGCATTTGAACCATAGTAGCGATTACACCAATCGGAGTCGCCTTTTATATGTGTTAAATGAGCTGCCATTTTTTGTAAGGCTTTTTTTTTGAACCAATTTGCAATTGGATTTTTTCCCAATTGGTTCATATCTGCACCGCCATAAATGGCCCATCCTGTTTTTTTAAGCAAGTATGAAAACACAACAAAGTAGTTTAACAAGGGCAAACCATGCAGTACTATTTTATTGGCTTGGTGGGTTAATTGATAAACTCGTTTAAAATTTTTTATCAACGCACTGCGCAAGGGCAATTGTAAATACGTTACCTCACTGCCATTTTTCAATGCTGTGCTATTAAATGAGGTATTTAATTCATCAATTAATAAAAAGGATTGTTGAAATTCATTGTTGGAGATATTTTCATCTAACCAATTGGTTAATGGTCTGGTGAATTTATCTCCGTACATAATATGTAGGATACTAATTGGCTTTTTCAAGAATCTGACATATTCTTAAAACATCCTGTACCGTTAACTCGTAATACATAGGCAATCGAAGCAACCTATCTGTGTAGAAATCGGAATGAGGCAATGTTCTATTATCGTGTTTATCTTTATAAAATTCGCTATGGTGCAGACTTAGATAATGGAATACAGCTAAGATGCCATTTTCTTTAAGCAATTGTATGGCTTTGGTTCTGGCTTCTAAATCATTAAACACCACGTAATACATGTGGGCGTTATTGGTTGCGTAATGCGGTATTACCGGCCGTTTTATAAAGCCATTTACTTCCAAAGCTTCAAGCGTATGGTGATAGGTTTGCCACAATGTAATTCGTTGTTGCTGTATATCGTTTATATTTTCTAACTGCGCATACAAAAATGCCGCAATGATATCGGAAGGTAAAAATGAGGAACCGATATCCACCCAATTGTATTTATCTACTTCTCCTCTAAAAAATGCAGAGCGGTTGGTTCCCTTTTCACGAATGATTTCGGCACGTTTGATGAATTGTTCATCGTTAATGGCCAGCAATCCACCTTCGCCACTCATGATGTTTTTGGTTTCATGAAAAGAAAATGCAGCTAAATGTCCAATGCTTCCCAAAGGTTTTTTGGTACCATCCGGAAAAACATAAAAACTATCTATGGCTTGTGCAGCATCTTCAACAACAAACAAATGGTATTTATTGGCTAAAGCCATAATTTGATGCATATTGCAAGCAACGCCGGCATAATGCACAGGCACAATGGCTTTGGTTTTTGGGGTAATTAAGCTTTCAAGGGTATCTTCATCCATACCCGGATGATCGGGTCTGCTATCGGCAAAAACGATTTTAGCGCCACGTAAAACAAAGGCATTGGCAGTTGAAACGAATGTATAAGAAGGCATAATTACCTCATCGCCCGGCTGGATATTGATGAGTAATGCAGCCATTTCAAGCGCATCGGTGCATGACGTAGTAAGTAACGCTTTTTTAAAACCATACTTTTCTTCAAACCAGGCATGGCATTTTTTGGTAAATAAGCCATCTCCACTAATTTTACCAGACATCACTGCTTGGTACATGTAGTGGGCTTCTTTGCCGGTTAGGTATGGTTTATTAAAAGGAATTTGCATTACAATGAAGTAATTTGTGATTTATACCACTCAAACACAATTTCCAATCCATCTTTAAACCTGAATTTGGGGTTGTAGTTTAGCATTTGGGTAATTTTATCGATGCTGGCTTTGGAATGGCGCACATCCCCGGCACGTTCAGGTCCGTAATGGGCAGCAATGTCTTTACCGCTAATTGCTTTCAACATGTCAACCATTTCATTAAGGGTAACCTGGTCGCCACAAGCCGTATTAAATACGGTATGGGAAGTTAAAATGTTTAATGGGTTTAGCGCTTTTGAACCATCTAAACTTTCTAAACCTTCATTTCGCCCAATTCCCAACAGCATTGCCCTTACATTTGCTTGTACGGCATTTTCTACGAAGGTAAAATCGCGACTGGTTAAGCCATCGCCATTAATGGTGGGTTGTGTGCCTTCTATAAAATGCTTACAGAAAATGGGAATAACTGCTGCATAAGGGTTATTGGGGTTTTGTTTGGGTCCGAATACGTTGAAGTAACGCAAACCAATGGTATGAAAGCCATACACGCGGCTAAATACATCTGCATAATATTCGTTTACGGCTTTGGTAACGGCATATGGACTAAGAGGTTTGCCTTCGCGGCCTTCCACTTTGGGTAATTCCGCACTGTCGCCATAGGTGCTGGATGAGGCGGCATATACAAAACGTTTGCAGGTTGGGCTATCTTTAGCAGCTACCAGCATGTTTAAAAACCCGCTGATGTTTACTTCGTTGGTGGTAATGGGGTCGTTAATGCTGCGCGGCACGCTGCCTAATGCTGCCTGGTGCGAGATAAAGTCTATGTCGGCAACAGCCTGGCGGCAGGTTTCTAAGTTACGTATATCGCCCTCGATGAATGTTACATTCGGAAGCGTAAGAAAGTCTTTAATATTCTCGTAATAACCATTGGATAAGTTATCTAATATACGGATATGCCCGGCATTAAAACGAATAAGGTACTCAACAATGTTTGAACCTATAAAGCCTGCACCTCCGGTAATAAGGAAGGAATATTGAGTAAGGTCTAAATTATGGTAAGGAGTGTTGTATAGTTGATTAGTGAACATTTTTTTACAGTTGCACAGCGTGCCCAGAGAATACACAGAGAGCCACTGAGATTATTTACAATATGACTCTTTTAATTCCATTAGCAAGTCGCTTTATATTAATATTTATGTACAATCCGCATTTGTAAATACCAAAGTGTTTCAGTTGCACAGCGTGTTCAGAGAATACACAGAGAGCCACGGAGATTATTTACAATATGACTCTTTTAATTCCATCAGTAAGTCGCTTTACATTAAAATTAATGATTAATCCTCTTTTGTAATTACCAAAACGCACGTAAGTTAGTATTTGGGCAATGTGAAATTCATTTAAGGTATCAACAGTTTTTAACTCTATTACAAGTTGGTTATTTACCAAAAGGTCGATTCTGTACCCCTGATCGAGTTGAACATCTTTATAAACTACAGGTAATGGTATTTCTGATTCAATATGAAGTCCCCTTTCTTGTAACTCATAAGCCAAACAGCGATGGTAGGCAGACTCTAATTATCCAGGTCCAAGATTTTTGTGTACTTCAATTGCAGCACCAATAACAATTCCCGTTAATCTACTTTCCATAATCTGTGTGACTATGTGCTTTCTCGTTGGCCTTTTATGAAACCTAAAATTAAATCTCTCTGTGAAACTCTGTGCCTTCTCCGAGCTCTCTGTGTAACTTTAAATTACAGTCTAGCATCAGCTACGCCCTTCGGCAAAAGCCCCTTAACATCAAATAATACTCCGTTTTCAATGAGTAAACTACGTAAGTCTAATGCTTTAAATTCGTTATGCGAAACGGCTAAGATAGCAGCTTCGAATTTGCCGGTTGGCAGTTGGTTCAGCACTTCAATTCCGTATTCGTGTTGTACTTCTGCGGGGTTGGCCCATGGGTCGAATATTACCGGAGTGATGTTGTAGGTGATGAGTTCTTTTACAATATCAATTACTTTGGTATTGCGCACATCAGGGCAATTTTCTTTAAAGGTAAATCCTAACACGAGGCATTTGGCATTTTTTACGGGTACTTCTTTTTTTACCATTAGTTTTACCACCTCTTCTGCTACGTATGCACCCATGCTGTCGTTAAGCCTGCGACCGGCTAAGATTATTTCGGGGTGGTAGCCCACTTCCTGTGCTTTTTGAGCCAGGTAGTATGGGTCTACACCGATGCAATGTCCGCCAACCAGGCCCGGTTTAAATTTTAGGAAATTCCATTTGGTGCCAGCGGCTTCCAGCACCTCGTTGGTATCGATGCCCAGTTTATTAAATATTTTAGAAAGTTCGTTTACAAAAGCAATATTGATATCGCGTTGTGAGTTTTCGATAACCTTGGCTGCTTCTGCCACTTTAATGCTGGTGGCTTTAAACGTACCGGCGGTTATAACCGACTTATACAATTGGTCAACCTGCTCGGCCACCTCGGGAGTAGAGCCGGAAGTTACCTTTAATATTTTGGTAACCGTATGTTCTTTGTCGCCCGGGTTAATGCGCTCCGGCGAGTAGCCCGCGTAGAAATCAGCATTGAATTTTAGGCCGGATACCCTTTCCAACACGGGGATACATTCTTCTTCGGTAACACCCGGGTAAACGGTAGATTCGTACACCACCGTATCGCCTTTTTTAAGCACCTTGCCTACGGTTTCGCTGGCCTTGTACAGGGGAGTTAAATCCGGACGGTTATGTTTATCGGTAGGAGTTGGCACCGTAATGATATAGTAATTGCAATCTTTAATTTGGTTGATATCGGTGGTGCAAAGCAATCCGGCCGAAGCAGGCGTTGTGTTCAGCACAGATTTAAGCAGGTCGTCTGCTACCTCCAGGGTAAAATCGTGCCCCGACATTAATTCATTAACACGAGCCTGGTTGATATCAAAACCAATGACAGGATACTTTTCGGCAAACGCCACTGCAAGTGGTAAGCCCACGTATCCTAAACCGATGATTGCTATTTTTGTGTTTGACATGTTATTTGAGTTTGAAGTTCGAAGTTCGAAGTTTGAAGTTCGAAGTTCGAAGTTTGAAGTTTGAAGGTTTTGGTAGAGCGTAGATGGGTTTAAGGTTTAAAAATTACGATTGTCAGTCATGATTTTCGTTTATTTCAAAATCCGTTTTTGTAGAGCGTAGATGGGTAGATTTTTAATTCATTTCAGTTGTTAATTTGTGTAATCCGTTAAAATCTGTGTTTTTAACCTTTGCGTGCTTTGGGCCTTCTTGGTGCGCTTTGCGGTTAAAAGAAAATCTTGAATAAATCAGGATTGAACTTTGGTTACTTTACGGTTTCAAAAAGAATCTCTGCGGACCACTGTGCCTACTATGTAACTTTTTCGTACAGAGGCAGATGGCTTAAAAATTCATCATTTAAAATTCTCTAAATTCTTGTGTTCATTACACAGCTTCGCTTGGTGAGTCACATGTATGTTATGCGACAAAATGGGGATTGCAGGTGGGGCATTGCGTGCAATATTGAGTAAAAAAATTACTCAAAAATACATAATGTAATGAGAATGTCAAGTACTTTAACAAAAAAATAATGTAATTTTTATTGAACCCACCCTATTCTTTTGTGAAATGGGGGTTTTATTTTGTGAAGGGTGAAGGTACGTAAGTGGCTAAATGGGTAGTTTAGCGGGTTTAGCGGGTTAAAAAAAATACGATAATCATTCATGATTTTCGGTTTTTGTAAAATCCGATTGGTAGATGGGTAGATGAGTAGATGGGTAGATTTTGATTCGTTGAAGGTTTAAAAGTTACGATTAGCATTCATGATTTTCGTTTATTTCAAAATCCGATTGGTAGATGGGTAGATGAGTAGATGGGTAGATTTTGATTCGTTTAAGGTTTAAAAATTACGATTACAATTTATGATTTTCATTTATTTCAAAATCCGTTTTTGTAGATGGGTAGATAAGTAGATGGGTAGATTTTTGATTCGTTGAAGGTTTAAAAGTTACGATTAGCATTCATAATTTTTGGTTAATACAAAATCCGATTTTGTAGATGGGTAGAAAGTAGATGGGTAGATTTTGATTCGTTTAAGTTGTTAATCTGAGTAATTTGTGTAATCCGTTAAAATCTGTGTTT
>VFQQ010000661.1_pt1 | contig 62481 bp, 106 predicted proteins | sample 3512341 | NCBI WGS metagenome assembly VFQQ01 (sample SAMN10412373, study PRJNA504923) | tailings metagenome | isolation source: Relicate 2 Philex TSF1 revegetated site | place: Philippines: Tuba, Benguet | collected 2017-08-29 | reverse complement strand
ACAACAGGTATGGGCCGGATGCAGAGGAGGTGACGGTGCACAGCATGAACGCTGCGGGATACACCGCCGAGGCAGCATTTTCTGGTGAGAAGGGGCTGCTGCTGCTGCTGCTGCTCCATGCAACTGGGGCTGGCGCTGCCATCGAGTGTGCATGCATGGTGTCGAACCACAAGCATATGCTAGTCGTGACCTCTGCCATTCCGCCCGTCAGCTGTGCTGCTGCCCTACCTGCCCCGCTCGCAGCCCGCAAGATCGGAGTGAAGACGGTTGCCAAGGCGGCCGCGAAAAAGACGGCAAAGGGAGTGATCCACAAGTGGGCCGGCATGGACAGCAGCTGCGCTGGCGGCGGGTCAGCCAGCAGCAGCCGGGGCGGCAGCCGGGGCGGCAGCCGGGGCAGTAGTGCCGACAACCTGGCTGCTGCCGCAGGCGCTGGGCCCGCTGAGCCGGCTGGGGTGGGTGTTGCAGCGGGAGCAGGCGGCGTGAAGGCAAAGCTGGCGTGAATGCTGAGCTGATTTGATGGTTGTGAAAGTGAGCCTCCAGCAGCGCTTGTACGTTTCAGCCTTGCATGTTTACAGGTGCTCTGCATGCATCCGAGCATGGCATGTTTGTGTTGTACATGAGGTCATGCTACGTGTAACAACAGGCATGCAAGCACGGCTCGCTAGGGGTATGACGCACGTACAGTACAGGAGAGTGCACCTCATCAGGGAAGCAAGCCTTGCACCAGCAGCCGGGCAATGCGCCCAGGTGATGGCACCCTCAAAAGCCGGCCTCTGGCATCATCTTGAGCCAGAGCGACAGCGGCGAAGCCGCCAGAGCTAGGATGTGCTGCAGCACTTCTGCCGGCAGGCTCATGCTGCGCCCTGCAGTGCTGGGCTGGGCTGGGCGGCGGGGCGAGCGGCGCGGCTGCCGCGGCGCGCACCCAAAGCCGCGGGTGCCGTTGATGAGGAGGAGTGTGCGGGCAGCGGCGCGGAAGGGGGGTGGGTAGTCCTGGTGCCCGGTGGGAGACCAGCGCCTGCCCGCCAGCACGCTTTCCATGAGCCTGCATGCGAAAAGGGGCCGGCTTGTCAATTCATGAGGCAGCAATTGGTCTGAGCGCCATGACTTATAGCAGCACAGTGGCCGCCACGCCAGCTTGTGGCAGCCGATACACCTGAGGGCAAAAGCGCAGGAGCAGGCATGCAGATGCCACCCCTGCCCCAGCCCAGCCTTGCGCACCCCAGCCAGGGGAAGCTCCAGGAGGCGGCCACCTCAAAGTAGTACATATCCGGCAGCGGCTGCGTGCCGGCGCCCAGCAGCGCCTCTGCCGTGTCAAACAGCCAGCACAGCACGGGGCGGCGCTCCTCCTGCAGGTGTGTGGTCAGCATGGGGGTGGGATGGGAAGTGCTCAAGGGTGAGTGGCAGACTGACAGAGGGATGGGAGGCAGGCCGCTGGACGGTAGCGATTACATGACGAGATGCGTCGTTAGCGGCACAGCCCCCAAGGTAGAACCGCCGAGCCGCTGCCTGCTGCCCCACCCAACCTCTGCACGCTGCGCTCGCCCTACGAACCCCACTCCCACCCCCACCGCCACCGCCCACCTGCTGGAGCGACACCATGTGGGACAGCAGCCCCCACTCATCAAGGAGCTCCTCCATCAGCGCCTGCCCCGGCCCGCCGCCCGGTGCAGCGCCCGCCGCCAGCAGGCGGCGCGTGAGCAGCGGGTCGTGCAGCTTGACCGACTGCCTGCTTGGGGGTGGTTGGGCGGTTTGTTGCGGGGAAAGTGGGTTGGATGCAAGGGTGAAACCAGAGTCGAGGTGGCAGGCGTGATGTAGCCCCTGCCCAGATGCACCCATCCCAACCACAAAGCCACAGATTGGCATCATCTCACAGCCCTGCCGCTGCCCCACATCCCTCCCTCCCCCACCCTCTCCCCACCTGAGCGCCGACTGGCAGGCCGCCGCCAGCTCCAGCCGCGTGCCCAGGCGGCGGGCGCACCAGCGGCGGCGCTTGCGCTCGCGCTCCGCAGCACCCGCCTCCTGCACTGCCTCATCTTCCTCCTCATCTGTCAACAGCTCCGCATCGTCCTCCTCATCCTCATCCAGCGTGGCCTCAATCAGCTGAGCGGCCTCAGTGGCCTGGCCGGCGTCCAGAGCGTTGGGGCTGGTACCAGAGGACAGCAGCTGATCCACCAGCCCACGCAGGCGCTTGGCCAGCCCGGGGCGCAGCTGCAGGTGGGGTGGGGGTGGGGGGGGGGGTGGTTTAGCAGGTCAGCTTGCGGTTGATTTTTCTCGATGGAAAATAAAATACAGCCGCTCTTTGTCACGGCCTGCAAGCAAGCACACACAACCACGCACCGATGTCTCGATCTGACCACCCACCGCCCCACCCACCGCAACAGCGCATCCCGCCACCCACATCCTTTCAACCAACCTGCCACAGCGGCTCGCCGTAGTCAATCATGTCCCGGGCGCTGATGAGCTGCCGCTCCAGCGCTCCTGCCAGCATGTGGCCCAGCGGCGGCATGCCCAGGTGGTCGCAGCTGTTCAGGTCGGCGCCCGGTGACTCCAACAGCGTGCGCAGCAGCTCGTCGCACAGCTGGCGCTGCTCCGCCGCGCCCGTCCCTGCGCAGGGGGCAAGCAGCATGGGAGAGGGTTGGCTCAGGGTGTGTATGGAGTGCAGAAACCGCAATCAGCACAGCCTGGCTTGCAGGCAGTTCAGCAGCCACGGCACCCAGATGAATCAAGCACTTCTGCTGTGCCAAGTTGCAACGCAGCACCTCACCTGCCGACCTCTCTGCGCCCCTGCCACTCCAACCCGCCCCAGCCTCTCCACCACTACCTCACACCACCCTCACCCACTCACCAGCATACCACGGCTCCGTCTCGCCCGTGGCGGTCAGCGCGGCGGACAGCACAGCCTTCCAGGCACGCCCGCCGCCTGCCGCCGCCAGGGTGGACCCAACCGCCAGCAGGGCCCGCACGCCGTCCAGCACCGCCTGGCTTAGGCTGACCAGGCTGCCGCAGCACAGCAGCTTGCCCAGGGGCGTGTAGCCCGCTGTGTTCTCCTCCCCAACGTCCGCCCCCGCCGTCAGCAGGCGGTGCAGCAGTGCGGTAAAGGAAGCCGTGGCCGCCGGCGCCGCGGCGGGGAAGCCGTGGCACACGCTGTACAGAGCGCCCGCGGCGATGTGCAGGGGGCCGTTGCCCTGCGGAGGCAGGCAGCAGGGCAGTTGCAGGTTCAGGTACTGATTTGTGTGCAGAGCTGAAGCATGCACCGCTCCTTCTACCAAACTCTTGCCCGGCCTGCTGGTTTCACTGCCGCAATTCTGCACTGACCAGCTGCCTGCATGCAGCTCCCACCATGCATGACATGCCCTGACAGTGCCATGCTAGCAAAGCTTTGCTCAAGCCAGCATCAAACCTGGGCACTGCAGTGCGCACTGCAACTCGACACATCAACACACCCACCCCTGCCCACCCACCGCCTGGTTGCGGGCGCTGGGCGAGGCCCCCGCCTGCAGCAGCATGTCCACCAGTGCCAGAGCCGCCAGCTGCGCACCACCCGACACCTCCATTGCCACACTGCACAGATAGCCTGCGGAGCGAGGTGGAGTGGGGAGTGGGGGCAGGGCGGAAGGGGGCGGGTGGGCTGCAGAATGCTGAGGGCGCAGTGTGCAGGCAGAGGAGCTCGCACTTGCGCACAGGTTTGGAATTGCAGCCGCCAGCACGCCTCTCTGCACTAGGCCCGCCTTTCCCACCCACTCTCTAGGCCAGTGACCCCACCCCACCCCGCTCACCCACGGGCGTGGCGCCGCGCAGGCCGGGTATGCCATACAGGCTGGCGGCGGCGCACTGCTCGTCCAGCCGTGCGCCCGCCAGCAGCAGGCGCTGCGCCACGCCCAGCACACGCGGCGGGTGCACCGCCTCTGTGGGTGCCAGGTCCTGGTAGCTGTAGGACAGGCGGCCCAGCCCCGCAGCCAGCGCATGCAGCGGCTGTACGCTGGCCCCAGGCACGTGCCCGCTGGCGCCCCCTGCCTGCAGCAGCGCGTCCGCCACGCCATACTGCCGGCGGCGCAGCGCCGCGCTGAGCAGCGGCACGGTGCCCAGTGCTGCATCATGGGTGGTGCAGGCGTTGGGCCGCGCACCCGCGGTGCGTAGCGCATCCACAACCGCCGCCAGCGCGGCCTGCCGCGCCGGCTGCTCCCCGCCTGGGGGCGGCTGGCTGAGCACGTATGGGAGCGCCTGCTTGGCTGCCTCTGCCCTGGCCGCCCAGCCCGCGCCCCACAGCTGGCGCAGCAGGAGGGCCACTGCCTCTGGGCGCCAGTGTGCCACAGCCACCGCCAACGGGGGCCGCCCCATGCTGTCGCCCAGCTGCAGCTGATCGGGCGAGGCGGCCAGCAGGGAAGCCAGCATGGCGCTGTCCCCCGCCGCTGCTGCTGTGTGCACGCGGCTGCAGCCCTTGGCGTCCCGCATCCTCAAGAACGCCAGCAGCTCGTGCAGCGGCAGCGAGGAGAAGAGGCTGCGGGAGCAGGGGCGTGGCAGGTGTGGGGAATGGGTGCTGGATGGCAGAATTCCACAAAGGTTTGTCTACTCAGATGCCGGGCAACATGTTCGCAACACATGCTTTGCCGGCACAGCAATTGCTTCACATGCGTTGCGATAGGCGTGGTGGTGCCAGAGGGTGTGGCTCGGGAGCTGCGCTGCCCTGGTAGCACATGGTGCGGGACCCAGCTCAAGCAGCAGACATGCTCACCTGCGGACCGCGATTTCCTGCTTGAAATTGACAGCCTGCTCCACCTGCTCCTCATCCCCCGCCATGGTGCCTGCTGGGTGGCTGCTCGCAACGCGGGGCGCCGGCGCAGCGGCGGCAGCCGGTGTTTGGCGGCCTCAGGGTTGTCCCTGCCGCCTCTCTCAGCTACAACGGACTGCCAGCGGTACGTCAGGCCGCCAGGAGAGGCCAGCCGAGTGCGGCGTGGTGGCGTGCGGCACGGTGGTGCAATCTAGCCGTCTCGCAGCAGCACTATGTGTGTCGACAGCAAACAATGAGGTGATCTGCTCGGGCACCAGGCCGATCGCCAATGCGGGGGCGCCAATGCGCATGCAAGAACCCCACCAGGTCGCCCATTTGCGCCACCCGAAAGTAATTGACTTTCACAGCGACTCCACATCGACATGCAGCGCCAGGCAGCATCCCTAGCGGCGGCGCTGGGCCGGGCGCTTGCGGTCGCGAGCCCTTGGGCCTGCACAGGCGCGCCACGCAGCTTGGCAACCATTGCAGCAGCGGCCCATTGCCGATCGGGATGCCTGTCGACCTTGTCTAGGCCTGGAGGCGCGGCCCCGCTGTGGAGCGTTCTGCAGGGCAGCCCACAGGCAGCAGCGCTCCTGCAGAGGCAATTCGTGCGGCTCATGAGCACGGCGACAGAGGGTGAGTGCGGTTTGGCAGCTTGTGGCAGCAGTCGCCGCCGCCGCCGCCTGCTCCCGCCAGCCGCTCATCGATTTTTTGCGGAACGTGTCCCTGCCGGTAGCATGTTTGCGTGTGCCATGCAGAGTGCATCCCTGCCGGTACTACTTGTTTATCTTGTGCAGCGCAGATCATGACCCATGCCCTGCTCCCTCCTCGCCACCACAGAGGAGGCGGCCACGGCCGCTGTGCACGACACGCTCCGGCCCAAGATCCTGCGCTTCTTCGCGCTGCTCATGATCTTTGGTGAGCCCGGCATGCCTTGTTGCTGCCAGACCTTCAATGTGTTCCTCCGTTGCATTCCACCCGGCTGCTGCCTGCTGCAAACCAGAGGTCCTCGGTCACACCAGACGTCCTCTCGCCGCCGCCCCATCTGCAGGCGCGGGGCTGAACGTGCTGCCCAGCGTGGCGGCCTCCTCAGTGGGCAACACCCTGTCGCTGATGGAGGCTCAGGAGCCCTTCATTGTGAAGGCGGGGTGCAGCCGCCTGCAGCTGCTGATGCGGGCTGAGGCGGCGCGGCAGCGGGCGGTGCAGCAGGGCGCGGCACGCAAGCTGCTGCGCCTGCTGCAGGCGCCTGGCGCAGACGAGGGTGGGTGGCGGGCGGCACAGGCTGAGATTGGGTGCAGGAGTGATCCATGGCTCTGCCATGAGTCACCGGAGGCCTCACTCTGCAGAAACCTGGCCCATAGCGTGCTTGACACTGCATCTGCACCTGCGCTTGCCTGGCCGCCTCCCACCCCTTTTCCAACCGGCCACCCCCGCTCCCCAGGTGTGGTGGATTATGCGATGGCCACGCTTGAGAAGCTGGCGGACTGTGAGGAGGGGCTGGTGTCGCTGCGCGATGAGGGAGGCCAGGTGGGTGTTGAGGGTGCTGAGCAGTGGGTGTGAGCAGTGGGTGATGGGGGCCCAAGCTGCGGTGGCCATGCCACGGCTTCCGCTGCCAACCGGCCCGCATACCAAACTGACCACGTCCTTTGTTATTCATTACTCATCCTGCCAGGCTGCGCTGGAGGCTTACCTGGCGGGCGTGCAGCGCAGCCCCATGACAGAGGACGCCATTTACCGCGCGCAGCAGCTGCTGGCGGCACTTGCGCAGCTGGGCGATATCTAGGCCTGGGCTCCTGTTGCTAATCTGTACCCATGACTTGAATTCAATCTGGATTCGTGATAAGCCACACTTGTAATCATCACTGACAATGGCACGCGGGGTGCTTCGCACAAACACTGGAGCTCTGTGCGTCATGCCCGGCGGCGAGCTGGCGGCGGGGCTAAGCGGGGCGGCGCAGCAACAGCGCGGATCCTGCAACAGTGCAACTGCTTGCGAGAGTACAGCAGCGCTCAGACGGCTTGCGGCGCCCTCAACAGTGCAGCCTACCGCCCAAGAGCGCCCTCCCGCACCGCGTCGGCCCGCCGGTCCGCTAGCCGCTGCAACAAGGTGTGCGCAGGATCTGGATCTCCGCCTGAGGGCCTGCGCCGCCTGGCCGCTGCACCGCCTTCGCCGCCGCCATGGCTGTTGGCCCGAGCGGGCGCAGTCCTTTGGCCCCAAGCTTCATGAGCAGCCAGCGACAGCGACACTGATCATTGCATCCTGGTGCAGCATACCAAGTGGACATGGCGGAAGATGGCAAGCCAGTTGTGGACGAGGAAGAAGAGGACCTGGATGCCCTGTGGGGAGGTACGTGCATGACGTGCCAGCAGCGGCCGAATGAAGGATTGTGGCTGCACCGACAGCTGCATACCATCGCAGTATTCCATCGTGCTAACGGGTCAATGCCCACACAATCTGCTCTGCCCATCGCTGCCCCCCCCGCTGCTGCTGCCGAGCCCCCTCGGCAGGGCGCCGCCCAGCCGCCGGCCCAGGCGGCAGAGCCCAGCAGCTCCGAGGGCGACAGCTACTTTGAGGGCTCGGATGCAGAGAGGTGGGCAGCTTGGTCATCCTTGCCTGTTTGTACTTGTTTTGTGGTGATGATCGTGCATCTTCTGAGTGCCTGCCTGCCTGCCCAGGCCTGAGTGCCCCGCACCGCTCGCCCACCTTGCACCCCTTTACCATGCAGCGACGACAGCGCGGCACGGAGAGCAAAGGCAGCGGCGGCACGGCTGAGAGACTATGGAGAGGAGGAGGAGGAGGCAGGCAGCAAGCAGGCGGCGGGACCTGCGGCACCAGCTGCACCTGCAGGCCTGCTGCCCTCGGCTGCTGTGGCCTTCACCAAAGTGGAGGGGCCCCCGGCTTTCCTGGACCCAGAGGTGTGTGTACTAGTCAGTGCTGGCGGGACTTCCTGCCTCCCACGGGGCTGGAGGGATGTATGGTAGCTGTCTCATTTTACATCCCTTGGCGAGCCCAGACGGCTGCCTGCTGCACCTCAAGACGGCTCCTGTGCACCTGCAGGCCTTTACACCGCTGCACTGCACCCTTGCTGCCTCCCTCCTACACCGTGCAGGCCACGCGGCCGCTGGCGGTGGCGGTGCACCGCGCAGTCAGCCACGTGGCGGCAGATGGTGGCCCACTGCCCGACCTGCGCTCCGCCAACCAGCTGCTGAACAAGCGGGGGCAGGCGGCGGGGGAGTGGGACGTGAGCCGCATGGCGCCCAAGCTGAAGGAGGAGCAGTGAGTGAATGGCTGGCTGGGTCGGTGTGCTGTCCGGTACGGCAAGCTCCTGCGTCCGGCGCCTGCAATTATGGTGGAAAAACAAGCTGGTCAGCAATGTCCCTTGGTTGTCTGCCCTCCTTCCCTGTCCGCAGGCAGCAGGAGAAGGGCGTGATCACGGGCTCGGCGGTGCGGTACCGCACAGACGACCGTGTGGGCGCAGTCTCGGCTGCGCAGGTGTGCAGTAACTACTGCCACTTGGATGGCGGCCGACCTGTTGGCCGAGCAGGAAGCGGCTGAGCTGCCCAGTGCAAGTCGCATGGCCTTGCAGACTGCTGTCGGAACAGCTATGCTGACCATATTCTGGCCTGCATGTGCTTCGGTTGAGCTCGTGCATACCCTTCCTGCGCTTGTTGCTCATACCTCTGCAGATCGCCATGCTGGGTGGCAAGGTGGGGGAGGAGGAGGAGGACGATGGCCTGCCCGCCGCACCTGGCGCCGCTGCACCCAAGCACCCCGTGCCCAAGGGCAAGGCATCCAAGGTGAGCGGGAGTGTGGAATGGGGCAGCGCTGGACAGCAGGCGGCACGGTTGCAGTCGCTGGGGGCCTTTTACAGCGCTGCTGCGGCTGGCTCCCAGGACAGCAAACTTAAAGTGAGCGGCTGCTGCGAATGGCGAGCTCCCTGCACCAGGCCTTGCCGCCCCTGCTACACCGTCAGCTTGGCCTACATCCCCGCTGCCCCATTTTTTTCTCGTCCCTTTTGTGCAGCCCATGGCTGTGGACGACTTTTTGGACAAGGGCCTGGGCGGCGCACAGCTGCCACGCAAGCGGTGCGCTCACACTGCCGCTGCTGCTGCCTCCGCCGCCGCTGCAAATGCCGGTGTTGCTACTGCTGGGCATTTAGTTTACAGAATGGACTTTCGGTTGCGTCATCCCCCTCAGCACTGATCAACCCTAGCGCATGTTGTTGTCTCGCATCCCAAGCTGCGCTGGCTGCCCCAGAGTGGTTCCTTCCCTGTTCTGACCAAGGACTCCTGTGCGGGGAGTGGCCCCTGCCGCAGCCAGGACCGCAAGGACAAGGAGAAGGATAAGCGCATGCGGGGTCAGAGCACGCACGCGCAGTGGAAGAGCGAGGTGGGTGGCGGGGCAAGGGAGACTACGCTGCAGGCAGCTGGTGGGGCGCCGACGCACTTCCTGCTGTCTTTAATCACATCACCCGTGCAGTATGCTCTACTGCATGCTTGCCATCATTGCACGATGGCTGACGCTTTATCTACCTCTGCTGCTGCAGGCCGAGATGGTGCTGCGGCAGCAATACGACTGAGCTGGCAGCAGCTTGGAACGTTGTCTGCTCCTGCTCAACTGTGCTGCAAGCCACTCTGCTGCCCGACTTTTTGTTTGTAACTTGCAACCAGCAATGGGGCGTCAATGCCACAGAATCAGGCAGCAACGCATGTTCTGTGGCAAAATGTGGCAATTGGCAGGGCAAGTACAAGCCGTTCATGCATTTGTTGCTGCATCACCGGCCAAGCAGGAGAGTACAAAGCAGGGCGACAGAGTCACTTGCACGCATTTTCGTGCACTCAAAGCGATTCAAGCAGTGTAGCGCATGGACAGGGAGACGTTGCAAAATGCGCGGGCGTGTTCAAAATTGGTTCATGGGCCTGATATGGTTTAGATGGTGTGTTAGTGTGACATGGCCCATCAATGGGCCGCAGGGCTGACCTCTGCGGCGCGGTGGCGCCTGCGCGTGCCCTCACAGCTGGCTGGTCCAACCATGCTGCCGGCAGAGCAAGCTGGCCGTGCAGCGCCGCCCTCACTCGTCGCCCTTGAAGCTGATCTCAGACCCAAAGGCGGCGCTGTCGCAGCGCTCCACACCTCCATTATCGCCGCCCTGGCTGCTGGCACGGCTGCTGTTGGAGTCGCTGCGCTGGACGAGCAGCGCCCCTGGCGCCGCCGCCGTGCCCAGCCGCTTGCTGCTCTGCGCGCGCAGCTGGCCAGGGAACAGGCGCAGCTGTGGCGAGGCGTTGGCCGAGGGCACCAGGGACAGAAAGGCAAAGGGGAAGCCTGGGGAGCCCGGGCGCTGCTGCTGGCTGGGCTGGGGCGGGCGGCGGCCGCTGCCGCCGCTGCTGCTGCGCGGGACGGAGCTGCTGCCTCCGCCCGCTGCCGCTGGGCCCTGCCTGGCGATGCTGCGGTTGGGCGTGGGCGGCAGGGCAGGGGAGCCCTGCTGCGCAGCGGGTGCGGCGGGCCGAGCGGCGGGGGAGCCGCTGCGGGCGGGCGCGCCTGCTCCAATGCCGCCGCTCATCCATGCGGGTGGCTGGTACGGGGAGCGCTTCCGCGGCACATCAACCAGGCCGTACTGCAAGGAGGCAGGGGATGGAGTAGAGCGGCAGAGCAATGGGGGTCTTTCCCTCGGCTTCCTCCCAACAGTGCCGGCACTCTCTCCCACTGCCGGACCGTGGCACCATGCCAACAGCAATGCCTGCCCAACTTCCCCAGCTCACCGCGCCGGGCTCCCACTCCCCATCCTCTTCTGAGTCGCTGTCGTGCGGCTGCGAGGCGGGGCGCCGGCGTGTGCTGGCTTTCAGGCCGACGGCACTGGTGCCGCCGCCGCTCCCACCATCTCGGGCTGCCTGCAGCACCTGCAGGGCAGGACGAGGAGCAGGAAGGAGGCATTAGGGTCCAGGGGCAAGCCGATTCGAGCGCTCTCCGCGTTCCTCACCCCGCCACAACGGCGCTCAGAAGGGCCCCACGCCTGCCTGCTGGCCTCCACTCACTCTGCTGTCCCTCAGCATGCTGGTGGCGAGGGGGCGGTGGCCGGTTGAGGGCCCCCCGTGTTGTGGCGCCCAGAGGTCGACCTCTCCAGGCCACTCTAGGGCGCACTAGAGGCTAAAGGAATGGCCACCAGTGGTTGAAGAGGCTGCAGCAACGGTCAAAGGGCGTGCTTCAGGAACGCCGGCTCCCATGCCGCTCGTAGGTGGGCGCTGCGCCCATGTGAAGCTGTCCCCAAGGCACCCATGGTCGAAGACTGCTCCAAAGATTTCAGCCGCCTTTGTGGCACCCAACATGTTTGCGTTGATTACAGGTTTATTCGATGCAAAGGATTATGTGAATGGCACGGGGCCCAGATGTCGTTCACGTCGTCGCTCAACTGGACAGGAAAAAACTGAAGTCTAAATGAATGATGGTGCGAGGTCAGCATACAAAACAGACACACAACGTGTTGTATTTCTTGATGCTACAAATGCCAGTTTGAAAACAGGTGCAGGTTGTGTGGGTGAAGTTGGGCTTGTGGGTTTGTTTGGCAACTATCGCTGTGCAGGCATCGCAGCCGGCGCTCGTCAGTCAGAACATGCCTTGCTCTCTTGCTGCTGCGGGCCCTGCCCATTCGGCTGGGCAGGCGGCTGCGCCTGGAAGGGTGGCGCACCGCCGTCGCGCTCCCGCGCCCGCTGGAAGGGTGACACCATGGGACGGGGCGCTGCCTGCTGCTGCGGCTGCTGCTGTGCTGCGGCTGGTGTGCATGCCACCGAGCGCTCGCGGTGCGGCCTGCGGTGTCTCCGCTGCTTGGGAGGTGCCGCCCCTGCCTGCGATTCAGCTGGCTGCTGCGGCAGTGGAAGCTGCTGCTGCTGCTGGTGCTGGTGCGGCTGCTCCGCTCGTGGCTGCTGCTGCTCTCCATTCGCTTGCTGCTCTGCGCCCGCCGACGCCTGCTGCGAGCTGTCCTCTGGCAGCAGCGGCGGGCCATCGGCCGGCGAGGGCGCGCCCGGTGGCAGCGGTGGCCGCTGGAAGGGCGAATTCAGGGAGGCTGAGGTGGTGAGCACCATGCGGCGCGTCAGCACGTTGCGCCCCCTGCTGTCCGCCGGCTGCGGCAGCCGCGTGCTGTGCCGCCGGAAGCGCCCCTCGCCGCCGCCGCCGCCGCCGCCGTTGGGCTGGCCGCCCCGCACCAGCAGCCGGCTGTCGCTCATCATGGGGCTGGACCCCGAGTGCAGCTCAGCCATGGCCTCTGCCACAATCTCCTCCTCCAGGGCCGCCTGCATGGAGCGAGTACGCACGCGGGGCGGCCGCCCAGAGCCGGCACGTGAAACAGCCGGCGAAGGGCCGCCCGCCGCCGCCGCCCACGGCTGCTGCTGCTGCTGCTGCTGCTGCTGCCACTGCTCGGCCCCCGCCGAGCCGCCCGCGGACGGCGGCACCGAGGCGCCCGCGCTGCCACGGCTGCTGGGTGCCACCGAGCTGGCGGCAAAGGGGGAGGCCAGCACGCTGGCGGGGCCGGCTGCCGGCAGCACCACGTCTGGCTGCTTGTCCGGCGCCTGCTGCAGCAGCTCCACACACTCTGTTGCCGTGGGCCGAGTGGCTGGGTCGGGGTCCACGCAGCGGTAGAAGAGTGCCAGCATCTCGGGAGGGCACTCCTCGGGGACCCTGCGGTACAGTCCAAGGGGAGTCGGGCGGTTGGAACAAGGGGCAGCATGCAGGGAATCTGGTAGCATGGGGAGGGGCTGCTGCTGCTGTGCCATGATGCAACCGCGCTGGTGCTGACCAAGCAAGCAGCAGCTGTGGGGCGCTGGGCTCACCGAGGGTCCCGCAGCTGGCCGCGCACAGGCATCTCTCCGGTCACAATTTCCCTGCAGCAGTGGAGGTGAGCACAGAAGTCCAGACAGGTCAGCGCACGAGCATGCTTGCAAGTGCTGGCTGAGCTGGCGCCAGCTTGCAAGTAGTGTTGCAAACAAGCAGGCAGCTGGCAAGCAGTTTCCAAAAGGAGCCACATCGCACCAGAGGACCACGCCAAACGAGTACATGTCTGCCTTGGCGGTGCAGCGGTGGCCCAGCAGCAGCTCGGGCGCCGACCTGCACAGGTAGCGAGGTGGGGAGGGGCAGCAGCGCAGCGCTCGGTGGGTGCATGTTTCCAGCAACAGACGTTCGGCCCAAGGCAGCTACTTCCCATCCCCGCTCAGCCTGCACGCCAGGTCCACCACAGCTGCACTCACCAGGCCAGCGTGCCGACCACGCCGCTCACGTAGCCGCCCTGCAAAATTTTGGCCATGCCCACATCGCCGACCTTGGCGGTGCCGTCCCTGCGGCCGGAATAGAGCATTGGGAGAGCGGCGGGTCAGCATTCAGAGGTGGCAGGACATGGAGCGAAGCGCATAGCAGACAGGCATTTGCACAGCAGCTCTGGAGGGCACTAGCTCAGCACGCTGGCTGTGGGGCAGCCACACTTTGGCAGCTCACCGAGTGAGGAGCACATTTGCCGACTTGATGTCCACTGCATGCAGGAAGCAAAGGTGCTTGGTATGCTCTAAGTTGGCGGTGTAAGCTTGGCACTGTTCACACGGCGCTCATGCATGCATACTGGCACTGGTGCCTCGGCTGCCAACCGCCTGTGGCTCCCAGGCAACTGCAGGCGACCTACACAGACCCCAGGCGCCCACTCACGGTGCACAATTTTGCGGGAGTGCAGGTACACCAGGGCGCGCGCCACATCCAGGGCAATCTGCACGATTTCAATTGAGCAGGCCAAGGCTTGTTGGGTGAAGACGGGATGTCAATGAGGAGCCTGAAACAGCAGCTGGCAGGAAACACTGCAGCTGCACCTCACTGAACAAGCTCTCCAACCAGCACTCAGCCGCCTCGGCCGCCCTTGCCAGCCAGCTCAAACGCACCTTCTTGCCGCGGCGGTACCACGACACACGCTTGGCCCGCAGGTTGTGGGACAGGTTGCCACCCTGCAGGCAAGGCGGGAGCCACGGACGTGGCGGGAGGAGTTGGCAACAGCAAGGACCCAAAGTGGCATTGAGGCATGGCAGAGGGTCGCCAGATAACTCATGCCTGCGCATACCAAGTGCAGAGAACCCAGCCCAATCCAGTCCGCACCTCCATGTACTCGGTGACCAGCATGGTGCGGTCGTCCTTGAAGCAGGCGCCTTGGAACTGCAAATTGCAAGGTTGAGGGGCACGAGTGCAAGTGTGAGCAGCAAGCAGGGGAAATGCACTTACAAGTCCACCCCGGTGTGCGGCTGAGCACCGCATTTGGCGTGATGGGCTGCTGCTTGGCACTGGGATGAAGACGCCTAATCAATCCAGCAGCTGCAGGCCGGGGCAGCCAGAGCAGCAGGCCGTACAGACCTGCAGGATGTTGGTGTCTCGGCAGGCGCGCAGGATAGAGATCTCCCGCACAAAGTCCTCGTCCGACATCGACTTGACCGCCTCGCTGTTGGCCTGCGGGGCAGGCAAACAAAGAGGAGGAGGGCGGGGGTGAGGCGCTGCCATGTAGGGTATGAGGCTGAGTTTGTGCGGAGTTGAGCTTGTGTGGCGCGCAGAGCTGACCTGGCAGCCCCTGCAGGATCTGACTTGGTTGCAGAAGCAAGGCGGCATGCCCGGGCACACCCCTTGCCCACAGCTGCCCCCAGTCCCGGTCACCACTCACCACGCCCAGCACTTTGACCGCCACCGGCTGCACGCCGTTGCGCATCGCCTTGTACACCGTGCCAAAGCCGCCAGCCCCCAGCCGCCACTCGCCGCCGTCGGAGCGCTTCAGGATCTGGATCTCTGCACGCGGAAGCAAGGGTAGAGCAGGGGCAGGCGGGTGCTGTGGGCGACTGCTCTGGGAGACCCCTCTGTCGTGTGCCGGATGTGGCCTGCATCGCATGCCGCCTGCCTCACCCACCCCTGCAGGATGAGCAAGCCGACAATTCCACACGCCCCCTACACCAACCCCTTCCCAGAGCTACACCATGCCACACCCACCCTCCGGCTTGATCTCCCAGTCGCTGAGCAGCGTGGACAGCTCCTTGGATGTGAAGGCGGGGCTGTCAGTGCCCGCGCCACCCGGCAGCTCGCTGCTGGCCTGCGGCGGCGACAGGCCGCTGCCACCGCCCGCCTGGCCGCTGCCGGCGCTGTGCACGGCGGGCAGGGAGGTGGTGGAGTGCTGCACGTTGCCGGGCAGCCACAGGGGCGCCGAGCGCGCCACTGTGGACGTGGTGGCATTGGAGTGCATCGGCTCCAGCTGCAGCAGACAGGGGCGGCGGCAGCGTGCAGTGTGAAGCAGCGGCGGCAGGCCTTGGACGTGAGCAGCGGCAGGCATGAGCGGTGGGCTGCCTCAGGCACAGGGATGGGCGCCCCACAGCCCTGCTTCACATCCCAGCCAACATCCGCACCTCCATCGACCGGCTGCGGAAGCAGGGCAGCCAGCTGCCCGTGCCGCTGCTGCCGCCAGCCACGCCGTTGGGGTGCGGGCCGCCCGGCGAGCCCGGCTTGAGCATCACCAGCGGCTTGCCATCCGCGCTATAGTACAGCCCCGACTCAGCGTCCTGCGGGCAGTTGGAAAGCAGGGTCCGTGACGAACAGCACATGCTAGCATACTGGCAGGCACCTGCTTGTTCATGCCCTCAAGGAGGCACAGAGTATGGCTAGCCAAGCACAGCACAGCACAGTCACACGCCCCAGCACGCCTCCCCTGATCAGCAGACTTGCCTTGTAGACTGCCGAGGCTGTGCTGCTGGGCTCCACAGCCGCTTGCTGCTGCCGCTTGCGCCACACAAGGAAGCCACCCGCTGCCAGCCCCAGCGCCCCCACCACCGCAACGGGAACCGCCACCGCAGCCACGGGGAAGCTGCTGCTATCACTGCCGGTGCTGCCGAGGGCAGCGCACACAGCATCGTCGCTGGACGAAGGCCGGCAGAGCTGATCATCGGCCTGGCAGACCTTGAAATTAGCGCCCGGCGGCTTGTCAGCGCACAGCCCTGGGTTGCCGGGCAGCAGCGTGACGCGTGACAGCTGCTGCAGCTTGCCCCAGCTGGCCGGCACCGTGCCCGTCAAACTATTGCCCTGCAGCGTCAGCGTCGTCAGCTGCTGCAAGCCCGGGTAGCCAGGCGCGCCCCAGGGCGGCAGGCTGCCGGTGAGGCCCGAGTAAGAGATGTTCAGGTTCTGCAGCAGCTGCAGCGCGTCGGTCGAGTTGCCCTGTGGCAGCAGGGGCAGGGGCGGCGAAAGGTGAGGCATGCAAAATTAACGGCTGGCCAGTACATCAGCATCAGCCGCCTGGCCCATGCCCCTCCACAACCTGCAAACTTACCCAGTCCGGAGGCAGCGTGCCGCCCAGGAGGGGGTTGTCGCTCAGCGTCAGCTGCTTCAGGACCTGAAAGGAGCCGGGCTGCGCCCAACCCGCCGGCAGCCCGCCGGTCAAGTTGTTGCCGTGCAGCGTGCTGCAAGCAGGCAGACACGTGGCGCAGGGCACGGGTGAGCGGCGGAGGATTCAGCAAGCAGGAAGCACACAGCAGGCATGTGCAGCATGCGCCAAGCAGCCGTGCCTCTCGGCACACCGCTATCAGCCATCATGCTGTTCTATGCAGCAGCGGCAGCAGCAAGCGACTCACAGGTACTCCAGTGCCTGTGTGGCATTGAATGAGCTGTTCCAGTAGTAGCCCTGCGTGCCCCAGTCCGGCGGCAGCGTGCCTGCAGCAGGGCGGCGCAGGGGGCTGCTTGATGCGGGTACTGCTAGGGCTGCTGGCAAGTGTGGCGGCACGCCGGCGGCGCCTGCGCACTGCCTGCGCACTGTTGGCTGCCGCCCCTGCCTGCACGCTGCAGCCGCCCAGCTGCCCGCAGGAGAAGCTCACCCGTGAACCGGTTGTTGTGCAGCTCCACCACTGACATGGTGATCATGCCTGCAGTAAACGAGGGGTGGGGTTGCACTTCGTCAAACAAGCAGAAACCCCTGTGCCTCGCTGCGGTCTTCAGGTCCTTGCAGCCCCACAGCACCACAACAGCAGCAGAGCACCAGCCTGCCAGCCCAGCCTGCGTACCGTTTATGTAGCTGGGCAGCGTCCCGTTGAACTGGTTGTTAGCAAACGAGCTGCAGGGGCAGGTCAATTGGGGTGGCTTGGTGTCCCAGCCAACAGCAACATGCAGCATCTGTCTGCCCCAGCAGCCATGGCTGCACCTCGGCTGCGGCACAGGGCAGCCACGCTCACTGCAGGAGCATGCACCGCTGCCTTCCTGCAGTACAAACCAGCCCAAAGCACTCACAACGACATGACAGAAATGAAGGAGCTGTTGGTCACTGCAAAGCCGGCTGGGAAGGTGCCGCTGAAGCGGTTGGACGCCATCTGCGGCAGTGGCAGGCCACAGAACACGCATCAGGGCTGCTGGCTGCCTCACGCAGCAGCATGAGGCTGCAGTTGCCGCCCAGCCAGGTGCCCAGTTGAAGGGCTGCTTTTGTACCGGAGAGGGTTGCCACACCTGCACCCCTGCTGCTGCCTGCTGCCACTGCAATGCACGGCAATGCAGGCAGAATGCTGCCCTCACCTGCAGATCCGCCAGGTTCAGGAACGCGGGCCCCACCGCCCAATTATCCGGCATGTTCCCAGTCAGCTGGTTCTGGTTCACATTCAGCTCCAGCAGCTCGGGGAAGCCGCCCGGCTCGCCCCATTCCGGCGGCAGCGGTCCGTACAGCTGCGGCAGGGGGAGAGCGGAGCAGGGCAGGCGGGCTGGGTGTTGGGCGCAGCGGAGGTGGCACCGGCCACCAGCACCTGGGTGCTCAGGGCCTGCCTGGGGTGCACAGCCCCTGCAGCCTTCACTCGCACATCAAAGGCCCAGGGCAGCCATTTCCCAGCATGCAATGCCGCCCCAGACCCCTAGCGCCACGTCAACCCACAGCGCTGCTTACGCCCCCCGGTGCCGCTGCGCACGCCGGGCGGTGCCTTGCGCCCCCCGGTGCCGCTGCCCTCGATTTGGTTCCGCCCACCTCATTGTTATCCAGGTACAGCAGCTCCAGGTGCTGCAGGCGCTGTATTCCCGGCAGCAGCTGGCCGCGCAGCTTGACGCCGCAGCCGTTGCAGCCCAGGCGCAGCTCGTTCACAAAGTTGCCCTCGTGCACGTGGTACGGGTTGCACGTCACGCCGCCCCAGGCGCACACGGGCGTGCAGTCGGCGCCCGAGGCGCAGTCCCAGCCGTTCAACTTCCGGTCTGCCGCCACCTCGTCCCAGTTCTCGATGCCCGCCTTGAACATCAGCAGCAGGTCCGCCTCTGCTAGGGAGCGGCGGCGGCAGGCAGGGCAGGCGTTCAGTCACACGTGTGGGCCGGCGGGCGCGGCGGCGCTCTGCCCAGCGCAGGATGCGGTGCATGCAGCAGCGGGGGCAGCCACGCAGCTTCAATTGCAGCAAACTGCGCATGACAGCAGCCCCAGGGCAGGGCGGCGCTTGCGCAAGCGTGGCAGGCGGGAGCGGCGGCAGCGGCGGCGGCGGGCCAACAAGAGACTAGTGGGCACCCGGCCCTCGGCCGCCCGCCTCAGCCCCTCACCAGTCTCATTGGACTGCACGGGAAGCAGCTGGGGGTCCTGGGCTGCGGCTGCGAGCAGCAGCGCGGCCAGGAGCGCCAGCTGGAGCAGGGCGGGAAACCGCGGCTGCGGCATCCTGCACAGAGCGCCCAAAGGCGTTGCTGCCGCCCAACAAAGCGCTGGTGACGCGCCCCGCGCCCCGCAAGTGCCTTCTGCTAGCAAGGCCACTCTGTAGCCGCCATGGCGCTCGATTTAAGCTCTGCAAGCAGTTAGGTGCTCAAATAAAGCAGCTGGGGGCCTTGCCCCTGCGACTCTCGTTATTGCAGATGCCTTGCAACTTGGTGCTTTCCGCGCCCTGGCTGTCATCCACGCAATCTGTGGGCTGTGTTGATGTTATTTCGCACGGCGGTGGCTCCGCCGCCTCCAGGTTGCGGGGCTCCCACCGCCACACCCCCGTCCCTGCCCTCACACCAGCGTGGTGCACACTGCGGCGTGGGCAAGCGAGATCGCGGCAGGGCGGCTTTCCCGCTCTCCGCCCGCTCTTCCCCAGTCCCGGCGGGACTCTCGCCGCCGCTGGCACCCCCCAGCCGTGGGCGCCCCGTTCCCAGCACCTTGCGGGCCCTGCAAACTCAACACATTTTACACCGTCAGAATTGCAGCTGAGAGAAATCCTCAAAAGGTATGGGGCAGAGCAGCTGTGATGGAGGCTGGAAGGTAACCGTCAGAATATGGGTGCACTCGGTGCAGGTGACGTGCCGTGTTTTGGCCAAAAATGCAAATGATCCAAGCAGGCAATTGCGTCGGTGAGGTGCTCAGTCAGGCGCCCAACCCCGCAGCGCTGGCGCTAGCTACGCCGCCCGCGCCTGCTGGCGGAAGGGCTCGTTGCTGGCGGCTGCGGGCGCCCCCGCCTCGGCGCCGCCGCAGCTGGCTGAGGGCTTGGCCGCCTGCTGTGCATGGGGGGAGGCGTGGCGGCTGGGTGGTTTGCTAAACAGCTGTGGGGGAGGCGTGATGGCTGGACGCTTTGCCATCAGCAGTGCAACAGCAGTATGCACCAATTGCGCATGCAGGTTTTGCTTTACCCCGCTCGCCACCGCCTCCCACCTTGAGCTTCTCCCCAGCGATCACCAGCTGGCTGCCGCAGCTGCCAGTGCTGCTCAGGTCCACGCTGCTCTGCAGTTGCAGCGGGCAGTAGGGGCATGCATCGGTGGCAATTGACCAGCATGTCTGGAGGAAACAGGGACCCTCTCGCTGCAGCCGACAGTCCGACGAGTCATGCAAGGTCATGGCTGCTGCCCTGCAAAGGAGAACAGAGCAGCACACCGCGCTAAACAACTTGTTTGCTTTGAAAGCATCGCCGACATGCTCCCGCGCCTTACCCGGTGGAAGTGGACCACAGGGCGGCCCCATGCATCGGGGAGCGGCTCATACTCAGCGACAATGGTGGGTCGGCACACGGGGCAGCTGCAAAACTTCGGGCAGTCGCACCTATGCGAGGGAACACAAGGGAATGAAGGAATGGAGATGAAGAGAGCAGGCGCCCACCCCGCCGGGCATCACACCGCCCATTGCTGAATGGCCAGCACATGCCTTACTGCTTACCCCCAATCTCCACAGCCCTGCGGCAAGGGTGGGGCAAATGTGTCACTTGATCTCTGCGGGTGAACTGGCGAGCGGGTGGCACCAAACGCTGACAGCTGCACACAGCCCTTACCCCAGCGCCCGTGCTGCTATCGTAGCCGCAAAAGCAGCGGCCCTCGCTGCAGCTCTCGCACTCCCGCCGCTGCTGGGGGGAGTTCATCGAACTGTTTGGCCACCTGCAAGTGACATGGCGGCAGTGGATGGCGACTGTAAACTTGCTGATCTGGCGACTCAATGAATCAGCCCTTCACAAAACTGAGAAGGAAGGAGGATTGTTCCACAGGCTTGCATAGAAAGTGGGTAAAGAATGGATGCACGAGCAGGAGGAGGAGGTGCTCGCGCTCGACAGGCCGCGGCAGCCGGTTGACTGAGGTGGCGCTGATGGCAGCCAAGCAGATCGACTTTGGAATCCTGCTGCTGCTGGGCGGCACCAACCTGGCTGCTGCAGCCGTGGGATCAGTACTTCGGCGCCCATCAAAAGGCATGCATGAAGGAGCGCATCAGCTGGCGCACCACATACGCCCATGTTGGCGCTCACCCACTGATTCGGTCAGCCCCTGACCACTGCCCAGCGCACCACCTTTGCCTCCAACCCCCAGCTCCAACCCCCGGCGGCTTTGCCAAGTGCGGCATCCGCCTTGATCGAAAAAGTGCTGAGGCCGCTGCGCAAGTCTGGCGTGCTGCCGCCACATCAGCGCGGCAAGTGGTTGCGCCTGCGGCGGCAGTAACAGCAGCAGCGGCTACACAGGGCCCTGGCAGCAAAGCAGGCAATTCTGGAGGATCTGGCCATTCTGGAGGATCTGGACCCATGGGTGCCGCTGACGTGTGCCACCGACGAGCGGCAAGCGGCGGCGGCGGCGGCATCCAGAAGAAGGACAGAAGGGGTGGAAATTGTCCAGCCTAGTTGGGTCACTGCCTCACTGAGTGTGTGTCGAGTCAGCTGAAGAAGCGCAATGCGGAGAAAGGCCAGAGAAGCAATTTGGACAGGAGCGCGGAGAAGGCGGCGCCGGTTCAAACCGCCAGGCGCTGCGCAGTCGGTGGGGCGGCGCCCAAGGAATGCTAGCCAAAGAGTAAAAGAGCTGTGGCAGGGGCAGGGATTCAGGGTGATCTAATGCAGAGAAAAAGCAAGGAAAAGAATGGATCGCTCGAGCAGGATAATCGTGGCGAAACGGCGGCGGATTGCTCGTGAGCGGGTTGGCGAGCGCCAGCGGCGGCGGCCGGCACATCGTCCCAGGCGCCGAGTTTTGCGGCGCCGGTGGCTCCGCCACGCTCCCTCACTGCCCCGCGGAGTTTGCCTGCCCTGGGCTCCCCCGCCCTCGCCTGGTGCGGGTGTTCGGTCGCGGCTCTCCGCTGGAGCTCGCCTGTGCGCTCAGAAGCGTCGCGTTGCGATTGCACGTTGATGAATGAAAGGAAGAATGCAAGCCGAACGAGGTGGCAGGCCCTTCAAGCCCAGGCGGCGGGGAAGCCCGGCGGGCTCAGCGGGGTGCCGATGGTCAACATGCTAGGCCGCTTACAATGGATGCTGCACCATATTACATGCAACACAGCTTCTGTGGCTTGTCGTCAACAATCAGTTGGCAGCGCCAGACATGCTGCCGCCGCCGCCCTGCTGCTTGGGGAGCTGCCCGGTCGGTGCGCCGCTCGGGTGGCCGCCAGTGTGGGCGCCCCCTGGCTTGCCCGCCCCAGTCGCTGGCACCAGGCCTGCCGCCTGGCTGCGCAGGCCGACATAGTCGCCAGGCTCCCAGCCCGCATCCTTTGCAGGGCCGTAGTCCTGGTAGACACACTCCTGCACAGCGGGGGGGTGGTGCAACAAGCAGGTGCGATGCGAGCGTCCTCAGGCTGAGATTGTAAAAAGACGCAATCTGGATGCCTGGCTGGTGGCATGGAGTCATCTGCGGCAGAGACCAACAGCAAAGCGGGGTGCAGGCAGGCAAGTCAGGGCCATGAGTGCTGCCCTCGACAGCAGAACAAGCCGCGGCCGCTGTGCAGCACACAGCGCCTGCATGCTGGTTGCTGGTATTGCACCCCACCTGCTGCGCCGGCGGCACGTTGGGCTCCGCATGAAGGCCCTGCAAGCATCTTAGGATGGACGATTCAATACTCATGACTGATGCATCATCGTGCACATTTGCCCAGCTCGAGTGCTCCTGTAAAGACTGCCCTGCACACCCTGCCCTTGCACCCGCCGCACCCGCCGCTTGGATGGGCGCGGCACGGGCCGGCCGTTTGGGCCTGGGCACGGCTCATATTCGACAGGCTCAGCCGGCCGGCAGGTCGGGCACGTGCATGCGCTGTTGCAAGAGCACCAGCCGCTGAGAAAGGGTAGGGGCAGGGGCAGCAGCACTAAGTCAGAGCCCGGGCGGCACCAGCAGCACTTAGTCCAAGCCTGGGCGGCACCACAGCCGTCGACACCGCAGCCGTTTTATCCCCTCCCCCTCCCCTCGCCCCTGCGCACCCCGTGGAAGAGTCGTAGCCGCAGTTGCAGCCACCTTTGCAGCTCTCGCAAGTCCGCGGGAGCTCCAGGCTCATGGTGGCACGCTCGCCTGGGGTGGCGGCGGCGGCGGCGGCAGGGGGCGGCGGCGTAAGAGCCCGTCGGCAGCGCCTCGGCAAGCTATATACGCCCTCTGCAGCATGATTGCAAGCTGCCGAGGCACGGGGGCGGCCTGCACAGACCAGGTGACGCAGCCACTCGGCCGAAGTCCTGCAGGCACCTCTCTTGCCCTCTGCTGTGCCCCTCACCTGCCAGCGGGTTTGACGCTGATGCTAGCACAAGCGCACCAGAGCCGCCCGGCACGTCCCATGCATGCGCCGTCAGCGGTTGCGCTGTCCCAGCCCGGCCGCTGAACGCCACACTTTGCGGCCTCTCTGGCCTCGGTTACCGCATGCTGCACATTACATGTAAGACCTGAGCTGCAATTGAGGACATTTGAGCACCACACAAACCACCGCCGCGCCGCCTCAGGGCTGCAGCATTCCGGTGCGGAACATCCACAGCATTGCGGCGCAGTAGGCAAACCAGCAGGCGCCGCTCCAGGCGGCCAGGAAGCCCACGCAGTGCTGCAGCACCGTCTGCGCGTCGCTGGCGGGGCGCAGGGCTGGGGCAGGGGGAGGGGGAATGAGGAGGCAGCGTCAGCGGGCAAGCAGAGAGCCTGGGGTTGGCTGAGGGTCTAGCCAACAGGCAGGCTGTTCCCCAGCACGCCTCAGGCACGGCCCAGCTCGGCAGTCGACACAGCAGTAACTACAATCCGCTCTCACCTGCATCCAGCAGCAGGAGGCCCATGCCCAGGTACAACATGGCGGGGCCCAGGCACTGCACCGCCACCTTGCCCAGCAAGTAGTTGGTGGCCTGGGGGCAGGGGGAGACGGGGGGCAGTGGGGTCAGCACGATGCTGTGCGGCGGCCTGGGGCTCGGAAGGCATGCCACGCGGAAGTGCAAAGGGGACAGCAGGGAGGATGCACCACAGCAACAGGGCAAAGCAGGGGCGTCGCACAGGCGCGCTCCCACCTGGCAGTGCAGGCGGATGAGCTCCCCCAGCGACTGCTTCTGCTCGCGGTTGCCGCGAGCCGCCTTGCTGCCGTGCTTCAGCTGGTGCCAGCCTGGCAGCAGGGCAAGTGGGTTTTGGGGGCGAGCAAAGGCACGGTGACGTGGTGGGCAGCTGGTGCATCTCGCTTGTAATCGCTCCACGTCAGGCATGCAAATTGCACAGCCCCAACCGCCCAGCGACTTGCCCACAACATGGCCCTCTTGCTCGGTGCCAATACAGCCCCACACAGCCCCACGCCACCCACCCACCCGTGAGGCCTCGGTCCAGGTAGCGCTGCAGCAGCGTGCGCACGTTGGCGGCCATGACGGCGGCGGTGGCCAGCAGGGCCAGGCTTTGCACCAGCGCCAGCCGCTGTTCGCTCAGACCCAGCAGCTCCGGGCCCATGGGGCGCACCTGCAGGAGACAACAGGTTGGTTGCACACGGGAGACATAAGAGGTGGAGGCACGGGAGACACTTGTTGAAGGCAGCGGCAGCGGCTTAGAGACCAGCGCAACAATGCGTGGGCGCAGGAGTCGTGCTGTTCATACTTGGATATGACAAAATCCATCCGCCTCTGAACCGATCCTGCTTCAACTAACCGCTGCCCACTATGTAACTCACCCACAGCATGGTGGCCAGCAGGGGCAGGAGCAGGTTGAGCAGCAGGGCGGCGGTGGACAGGGGCGGGGCGGTGATGTAGTCGGCAGCCCAGTCTGGGGGGCTCGTCTGCACAGGGCGGCGAGCAAAGGAAGGAAACGCTCAGTTACCATCACATGCAACATGGCAAGCATATGCCAACAACCAGCTGCCACACCCATGAAAGCAGCGTGGCAACCCTCATGCCCACCTGCAGCCAGTAGCCGTTCACGAAGCGCAGCGCCGGGGCAAACAGCAGCACCGCAATGGCGGCCCCCGCCAGCGCCAGCAGCAGCTGCAGCGCGGTGGCTGCAGCGGGGAGGGGCACGGGGGAGCTGGCTGGTTGGCGCAACACAAACGGAGCCTTGCAACATGCCGGGCTCCCCCACAGGTGTCAAGTGCTCTTCCCTGCCACTGCACCACTCCCTGTTGCCCACCCAACAGACCTGAAAGAGCCAGCTGGGGGACTGGGGCTTGCCCCTCGCGCAGCGCCTTGCTGCCGACTGACTGAATGAAGGCGGTGACGGCAGGGCCCACAGCCGCAGCCGCCCGCCGCGTGTCCCAGGCCAGCACGCGCCCACCGCTGCAGGTAGCAGGGGCCAGCAAGAGTGGGCAATGATCGGCACCCGTGGATAGCAGCAGGGAAGCTGTGCCGAGACAGCAGCAAATCAAGCACATGCCAGCAGCAGCAGCGGCTGCGGCAGTGGCGGCATCTGCAGCAGTGAAAGCAGGCACACCATTATCCCAGCGGCTGCCCAGCTCACCCCGGCTGCAGCACGTGCAGGGCGAGGGCGGCAGCAAAGCCGCCCACGCCCCAGAAAATGGCAATGGCCTTGTTTGCGGGGGCGGTGGTGGCCGACAGCAGGTCCACCTGCAGAGGAGGAGAGGAGGCCGCCATGGAGGGTTGGTTGATGGAGCGCTCATGAACAGCGGTATGACAACAGCACTGGCTAGCAGCCAGCCAGCGCTGCACGACCGGACTCCTTTAAGCACAGCCCACCAGCAGCATTTGCAACGCTTAGCACACCTTGGCGAGCATTGCGAGCGTGGAGAAGATGAGGCCACCTGCCATGAGCTGGGACCAGGGGGAGGGCGGCCAGCCCAGCATGCGCTCTGCGCCCAGGCCCACGGCCGTGGTGCAGGCCGCAAATGTGGCCACCAGGATCTGAGGTTTGGTAGGGAGCAGGGGAGTGAGGAGGGGCAGGGAAGGGGGCTCAGCACCCTGCATGTCTGTGCCGCCATGCTCGGCCCGACGCATCATACATTCAGCCCCTACGCCCGCATGACCCCTGGATGCCCTGCAGAAGAATGGCCAGCAAACGTCTGCCCATGCAAGCCAGCCCAGGTGCCCCCTGCGCCCACAGCGCACCAGGTTCTCCAGGGCATCGCGGTACAGCATCTGCGTGGCCTGCTGGATGGACAGCTTGGCCACTATGAGCGACTCGGCGCCGCCCAAGTCCACGTCATCGTCCCGCTTGCTGGCCGCGCTGCCGCGCCGCGCACGCACGCTGCGGCTGCGCGCCTTGACGTCGGTGGACGCGCCGGCGGCGGCGTAGTAGCAGCGCAGGCCCACCAGCACCCGCAGCGGCACTGCCAGCGTCGACAGCGCCAGGCCCAGCAGCATCGCGGGCAGCAGCTGCACTGAGGGCGCATCGGCCAGGCTCTTTGCCATGGCGGCTGGGAGGGAGGAGAAAGCTGGCGGCGGCAGCGGCGGCGGCGGTGGCTGTGGTGGAGATCTCGCTGCACAACCTCTGGTCAGCACGGTTCAGTCACGGCGTGACTAAGGGTGTGCTGGTAGCGGCGTCTGCTGCACTCGTGAGGGGCAAGTTGCAGCGAGGAGGGTCCTAGATAATTCAGCCGGTCGCAGACCAAAATTCAGTCGACGATGGGCGCGATTGGCTGCTCGAAGGGCGTTCAGCACGCTGCTGTGCAACACATTCTCGCATGGGGTGCAGGGCGATAGAAGCACGGCACGAGGGCGCTGCACTAGCATCTCAATCCACTGCACTGACCCGTGACTCGCTCGCCAGCTCCTCAGACAGCAGCCAACATGACCACCCCAGCGCTGGCGCTCCTGGCGCCCGCCTGCAGCCTGCAGCCATTCCGGCCGGCGCAGCAGCAGCGGCGGGAGCCTGGCAGGTACTCACAGACCAGATTGTGGGCTGCGCTGCTGCCGCCGCTGTTCCGCCGCTGCTGGTGCCGCCGCCGCTGCCGCTGCCTGCTGCTGCACATCGCCGATCCGTCTGCATTTCAAACACGTGAAGCTACGGACTCTGCGTGCTAGCACCTCACCACCAATTGCCGCTGTGCCTGAATTGCAGGCGGCCAGCACGTCGCATGCAGCAGCGCGTGCAGGCAATGCAGTCCGGCAAGGGCAGCACGCGGCAGCAGGACGGCGAGGGTGCGGCAGCATCTGGCCCGCCGCCGCCGCCGGCCTCGGCACCGCCCCTGGTGGGCACCACCGCCGCCAGCGACGACGGCCCCTCCAGCAGCGGCAACGGCGCGTCGCCCGCCGGCGGCGAGGAGGGCAGCAGCAGCTGGCCCACCTGGCTCAGCAAGAGCGATGTGGAGACGGTGGCCATTGCCGTGGCCATCTCGTACGCCATCCGGCTGGTGAGGCCGGGGGCGTGTTGGCTGTTTGAGTTGCGAGCAACCTGCCAGCCACTTGCATGCGGTGCCGCATGTTTCAATGCTGCTCTCCAGTTGGGCTGGTTGGGACAGCCGTAGACGCTTGCCGGCATGCCCCCTGCTCGCCCCAGCTCACACCCTCACTGCCCTTTTCACTGCTTCACTGACCGGGCTGCAGGTCATTGCGGAGCCGCGCTTCATCCCCTCGCTGTCCATGTTCCCCACCTTTGACGTGGGAGACCGCCTGGTGGCCGAAAAGATCACGTACCGCTTCTCCAGGCAAGGCGCACGCCGGGGCGGTTTCTTATTGTTTGTTTCGGCGCTTAGACAGACAGAAGGGAATCCACTGCATCCTTGCTTCCTTGCTTGCTGAACAGCACGTACCGCTTCTCCAGGCACGGGCGCCGGGGCAGCAGCAGGCAGCAGGCAGAGCATGCAGCACGCCGGCGTTGAAAGGGTTGTGGGGCCGGCTGCTGGCGAGTGTTGCAGCTGCCGCAGCAGGCAGGAGAGCGTGCGGCCCACCGCCTGCAAGTCCCTGCATCTCGAGATCTCAAGCCCAGCGCACCCCGTGTGCCTTGCTTGCTGTGCAGGGCGCCGTCCACGGGCGACGTTGTGATCTTCCGGCCCGCCCGCGGCGTGGGACGGGACAGCAGCTTCCTGGACGACAACGTCTTCATCAAGCGCATTGTGGCGGTGGCAGGTGCGGCGCCTGCTAGGCTGGGTTGGGGTTTGCAGGCTGCGGCGGCTGGCGTGGGGCCTGTAGGTTGCGGCGGCTTGCAGGGCTTGCAGCCTGTGCTGCTGCCGGCGGGCTGTGGGCAGCACAGCAGCGGATCTGTGGGAGGGGCAGCATTGCGCGATGCCACACTGCAGCAGCGCTTTATCTGGAACATGCTTCCACTTGACTTCACATGACGTGACCCTCACCGCTGCTTGCTTGGTTCCCACCCGCCGCAGGCGACACGGTTGAGGTGCGCGGCGGGCGGCTGATTGTGAATGGGCAGGCGCGGGAGGAGCCGTACATCAACGAGGCGCCCAAGTACGAGCTGCCGCGACTGACGGTGCCCGAGGGGTGAGGCAGTGTGAAGGGAAAGGGCAGGTTTTCGGCTGCGCCTGTGTCTGCAGGATGAGGTGGCGGCAGGCAGCCTGTGGTGTGCGTGCTATGCTGCGAGGTGGCGCTGGTTGCTGGCATGCCCTCTGTTGCATGGCAGTGCCATTGGCATCGAACCTGCCCAGCCAATTGAATTTGCAAACAGCCCGCTGCTGCTGCCTGTCCCACCCGAGACCTGCACCTGACACATGCCCCTCGCCACCCCACTCCACCCCCCCTGCCGCAGCTGCGTGTTTGTGATGGGCGACAACCGCAACAACAGCTACGACTCGCACATCTGGGGGCCGCTGCCGGTGGAGAACATCATCGGCCGCGCCTGCTGGAAGTACTGGCCGCTGCAGAAGTGGGGCGGCCTGGAGGACTGGACAGACGTCAGCAAGCTGGCGTTTGAGGGCGGTGCCGCTGCGCTGCCCGCCGCTCCGCCCCTCACCGGCTGAGGAGAGCACTTGCTATTTCATTGCTGCATGAGTTATATGCCGCGTACTGCTGCTGCCCGGGCCTCCATGCGTGCCTGCGTCGGGGCGGCTTTACAGGCCAGCGCTGGCTGGCGCATTAAATAGAACGACAGGTCAAAATTGGGCGAAGCTAGAGGGCAGTGCGGTCGGGAAAAGGGGTATCGTGTGAGCACATCGTGAGCGGGGACAAGAGAGCAGGGGAGCAAGCGAGGAGGAGCAGTCAAGCCGGGACGAGGGAGCGAGGAAGATGCGAGGTATCGAGGGACAGTGGCGCTGCTTGGCAGTGCTGCCAGCGGCACAGCCAACAAGGGCGCCGCCGCTGCAGCGGCACCTGCGGCGGCAGCTGATCTCAATGCACTGCTGCGCTGCGGCTTCAGAGGCCCACCGCGCTGCGCAGCGAGGCCACCACTCCCGCCACCGCCGGTATGCCCAGCACCAAGTTGAGCAGGAACGCCACTGCCTTGAGGACCAGGTAGATGATGCCTGCAGCGTAAGCAGGACGGGAGAGTGGCATGGCTCACGCCCGGCTACTGGCTGTGCGCAGGTGCAGCAACACATGCACGCAGTCAGTCATGGTTACGCAAGCAGGCGCGACCTGCCCACCCGCCGCCGCCGCCGCCGCTCACCCAGCGGCAGGCCCAGCACCACGGCGAGCAGCACCACGATGAGCGCGATCGCCAGCACGGTTTCCACCGTGTCGAACACCAGCTTGCGGCCCTTGGGGACCAGCAGCATAAGCAGCACGTTGATTGCCACGGCCAGGAGGGCTGTGGAGGCGAGCGCCGCCAGCTGCGCATCATCGGGCGCCGTCCAGCCGCGGGCAGCCACCAGCTGGCCGACATACGCCTGCGTTGCGGCGAGGTCCGCCGCCCGGGCCTCAACGAAGGCTTGCAGCGCCTGCTGGGTAGCCATGCTTGCAGTTACGAGGGTCGGGTGTGCGGATGAAGCGGGCGATTGAGCGCTGGAGCGGCAGGCAGGCCGCTGGAGGGCGGCGGCGCTGGCGGCGCAGCGCGCCCGCCTGTCGCTGCTGCGGCGTGCCTGGCCTGGGGCACATCGGGCAGCCCGGTGACCGGTTTGTGCATGGTACAATGAGAAGCACCTGACTTGTATCACTGTCAATGCAAGCTGGCTATCGTCCGCTACTGCCAGCAGCCCATGCCAGCCGCTCCGGCGCCTCGATTCGAAACAGTCCGTGGCACGTGCTGCAACCACAAGGGTTTTTCGTCCGTTTGAGCTTGCATGATCGGTCATGCAGTCACAGCCGACTTGGTGGAATGTAATGATTGAAACATGGGGTCTGTTGTGCAGTGCAGCTGGGCTTGGGGCGCCACGCCTTGGGCCAAGGTGCGGTGCCCAGCGGCGAGCACGCTTGCTGGCGGGCCCAGGCCGCCATTGCTGTGGCTGAGAGGCGGACGATCCTAGCTAGGAAGCTGGGCACCAATCGAGCGTTGTATCTGCAGCGCACGGCTCCAACAGCTGCATCGCTGGGTGCGATGATGGTGCGGCACTGCCGGCGGCAGGTGGGCGCAGGCTCATGCGGGCAGCAGCGGCAGCGGCGGCATGCAGGACTGGGGCAGCTCGACGTCGCACTTCGAATTTGACAAGTCTGCGCAACCACACTATCATCTCGCCGCCGCTTGTTTGAAACTCGGCAGCGGTTTGCGCCGTCTGTCCCCGCCTGCTGTTTGTTTGCCCCGCTTGCACGGCGCTGGCAGCTCTCCTGTCCCTCGCACAGCCTCACCCCCGCCGCCATGCCCGTCCGGGCGCCGCTGAGCGCCGAGGAGTATGCGGCCCAGCGGGACCGCACCACCGCTGAGCAGCTCAACCTGCTGATGGCGGACCCCGCCTTCAAGGCGTGGGAGGAGCGCAAGACCACCCGTGGCCGCATCGCCGCCACCGCCGCCAACACCGCGCTCGCCGCCGGCTGCGTGCTGCTCGTGCTGGCCCTCGCGCTGCTGCGCCCCACGGCCATGCCGGCGCCCCACCAGGTGCGATTCGCTGGCAGGCGTTGTTGGAGGAGGACAGTTGGCAGGATTAGTTGGGCTGCTCGTGGCATGCCAGCCTCCCGCCGTGCGCCTGCTGCCACCCAACGCGCCGCCTGCCTGCCGCTCTCCCCGCTCAGGCGCTGCCCGTCTCAGAGGCAGCCGCCCCCGCCCCTAGCCCCACGACTGCCATCCCCACGGGCGCCTCTGCCACTCTGGATGCGTGCGTGTCCAGCGAGGCAGTCGAGCAGCTGGAGGCGCTCAGCCGCCAGCTGGGCGCGGCGGTGCAGGAGGCTGAGGCAGCCACTGCCGCACTGGCCGACCGCGACCTGCAGCTGCGCAGCGAGCGCGCGGCACGGGCGTCAGAGGCCTACGACAAGGCTCAGCTGGTGGAGGAGGCGGAGGTGGCCAAGGCCGCCGCCGAGCTGCTGCGCACCGAAAACCAGCAGCTGCGAACAGACACCTTGCAGCTGGCGGCCGAGGGCCAGCGCCTGGCTGCCACCAACCAGCAGCTGGCGGCCACCAACAAGCAGCTGGTGGCCGACAAGCAGCGGCTTGCAGCTGCCGCGGCTGCTGCTGCTAGCTTGACGGAGGCCACAGCTGGCGTGGCCATGGCTGCGCTGGGCGACATGCCGGCTGGCTCGGCACCCGCCATCTCCGCCCTGCTGCCGCCGCCCGTGGCTGCCGCGCTGGCCGGCCCTACCGCCACAGCGTACGCCCTGCTGGCCACGCTGGCAGTCGTTGCGCTGGCAGCCGTGCTGCAGCTGCGGGCGCGGCGCGCAGCTGCTGCCCATGCTGTGCGCGCTGCGTCCCTGGCGGCGCGCCTCAAGGAGACGGCGTTTGCCCGCGACACCGCCGAGAAGAGCCTGGAGCTGCTGGAGGGCGAGCTGCAGCACCGCATGAAGCAGCTGGGGGACGCGCAGCAGCGCGCCGCCGACGCTGGTGGGTGGCTGGGGCGGGGGGTTACGAAGGCTGTTGGGACGTGGCTGGCCGTCTGCCATGTGTGGGCTGCTCAGTGCTTCCATTGGGCTCACCTGCCCTCACTGCTTTCCGTTTGCCCGCTGCTTCCAACCTGCAGCCTCCCCAAGGATCGGCACCGCGCCGCAGCCCCCGCCTGCGCACACGCCCGGCAAGGGCGAGCTGCCGCCACCCCCCGCCAGCCTGGTTGAGAAGTTCCTGGCCGACCACAACTTCCTGGCGGTGCAGCAGGAGCAGATGCAGGTGGGCACTGGGGCTGCATGCGAGTGTGAGGGGGAGGGAAGAAGTGGTTGGCTGGGCGCATGGTGAGCCTATTGCTGTTACCTTTTTTCCAACGCCTCAGTCTGCAATCCCTGCCCATGTCGTCCCCCACAGGAGTGGCTGGAGATGGAGCAGCAGTACCGCGAGATGCAGGCGGTGGTGGAGGAGCTGCAGGGCGAGCTGGCGGAGCAGAACGAGCGCCTGGCTGCGTACGAGCAGGAGGGCGCGGATGCGGCCCACGAGCACGCCAGCGTGAGTTGGCAGGGCCTGCTGCCTGCTGTGTTGCCTGCTGTGCTTGGGAAATGGCTGGCAGATTGTGGGCGGAAGCACTGAGCACCCTTCCTGCCTTTGGCTGCACAGCCCAGCCCAGCAAGGCAATTCCCTCTGTTTCACCCCCTGCAGGTGGAGCTGCGCACTCGTGACGACCAGCTGACACAGCTGCGCGGCTGGCTGGATGAGGCGCAGGATGAGCTGCTGAACACGCAGGTGAGCCGAGGTGTGCATGCTCGCGTAACACTAGGGGCAGTCCCTTTGTTCAGAAGGCGCCATGGCCACTGATATTTGCTGGTCATAATGCTGGAGGCCTGTTGCTTTGCCTGCAGGGTGCGCTGGCTGAGCGCGAGGCCGAGTGCCGCCGCGTGTCGGCTCAGCTGGAGGCGCTGCAGGCCCTGGCAGGCGTGGCGCAGGTGCGGCACAGTGCAGGGATCATCAAGGGGGGCTGTGTCTCCAAGCAGGAACATGCAGCTTGGCTGCTTTCACGCTGCTTGCAACCAATGGTGGCACCTGTTCACACACCAGCCCTGTTCACACAATCCCGCTTCCATTTGTCCTCCACCAGGAGTCGGCAAGCAGCCTGGAGGGGCGCGAGGCTGCCCTGGTGGCCCAGAATCTCGAGCTGGCAGCCCAGCTGCAGGCGGTGACGGCGGCGCACGAGGAGATGCGTGCCCAGCTGTCGGCTGCAGCCGCCGCTGGCAACAATGCCGCGCTGGTGCTGGGCACGTTTGGCACCACCTCCAGCCGCCCGGTGAGCAGGCAGCTGGGGTTGTGCGAAGAAGCTGAGACACAGCTTGCAGAATGCGGCATGATGGCTGGTGGATGGGAATGGCTTTGCACAAGCGAATGTTATGCCCTAGTCATGCCCTAGTGCCCACCCAGCTCACCTGATGCACCGGTTCGCTGCCCATGCCCGCAGGCCTCTGCCGCCTCCACCGTCCCTGGCACACCTGCCGACCTGAGCGCGGAGGTGCAGTCGTGCCTGGAGCTGATGCGTGTCACGCGGGCGCAGCTGGCCGACCGCCTGCAGCACAGCCAGGGCGTGTGCCAGGAGATGATTGCTGGCTGCCAGCAGGGCGCGGCGGGGCAGGACGCCGAGGCTGTGGCGGCGCGGGCGGGCGAGGCCCCCTCCGACTCTGGGGCAGCATTTGGCTCGCCGGCGCCCGCTTCCCCGGCGTCCCCGCGCGCAGAGTCACCCGCCGTGCTGGGCATGAGCAGGCGGCACCATGCCAACGTGGCGCACGAAGCCTCCCCCTCTCCGCCCTCCAAGCTGTCGGGCGAGTCCGGCTGGGGCGGCAGCAGCTGCAGCCCCTCTGTGAGCCCCCGCTCCGACTGCGGCGCCGCCACGCCCCGCAAGGCGGCGCAGGCGCGTGTGGCGGAGGCGCGGGCGCGCACCACCGCCTGGGACCTGGCCGGATTTGTGCGCTCGCTGGGCTTCCAGGTGAGCTGGGCGGCTGGTGGCTGGTAAAACCGCTGTTGCACGGCAGCCAGGATAGCGGCAATTGTCTGAGCAACATGCAGTGGCAGGCAGCGGCCGGCAGCCATTCAGTATGACCTCAGCCCGCATCTTGCAGGCACATGCAGTTGTCGCTTAGTGCGTCCGGCCCTCTCCTGGTCATTACCCTGCAGTTTGAGGACGCAGCAGTGCCGGTGGAGCGCTCCAAGTTCCAGGCGCTGAAGCAGGCGGCCTGCGAAGCGCTGGCGGCGGCAGCCGAGGGCGCTGCTGGCCGGCAGGAGCGGGCGCTGGCGCGCGAGGCGCGCAAAGTGGTGGAGGGCTGGGAGTGGCCGGCAGGCCGCATCGCAACCCCGCCACCCAGCCCCTTCTGGCGCATGCTGGGCCTAGAGTCTTGAGAAGCCCAGCTTTTGCCACGCCGCTATGTGTTAAGAGTACCCTTTTGAGCTTCAGACAGCTGTTCAATAGCAAGTAGCTTTTGTTAGACGCCGGTTGTGCAGCGAACCAATGAGCTGCGCGCCGGCCTGCCCTGTTGCGCCAGTGCAAGATTCTGGCACCCCTGTACCGACCCCCTGCCTGCCTGACCCATGACCCCAGCCCAGACCCCTCCCCCGTTGCCCCTGACTCTCCAAGTGAGCTTGATTGTTTAACAGCACAGTCCCGATCTCACAAGTCGCCATAGTCCAGTGAGGCACGGGAAGCTAGCGAGCTCTGCCAGGAGGGCTGCAGCGACAGGCGCGGCGACAGCGGCGTCGCTGCCCCCACAGCATCCAAGTCGGGCAGTGCAGCGGTTGGTTCGCTGGCGAGGCCATTCCCAGGTGGCTGGGCTGCCTGCTGCTGCTGCTGCTTGCTGAGCGATGCCGATGGCTGGCAGGTGCCAGGGCCTGCTGCCACGGCGATGCTGCTCCTGTTGAAGGGTGAGCGCAGCGCCCCACACTGGTCAGCCGCCGCTCCCACTATGCTGCCGTCAGCCGCCAGGCGCGGCCGCTTGCTGCTGTTGCTTGGGGGCTCATCCTGCTGCTCCTGCTGCTGCTGCTGCTGGCCGCATGCTGCTGAAGGCTCAGCACCCTCAGGAGGCAGCTCTCCATCCTCTGTATCATCGTCTGGGTGCTGCTGCTGCTGCTGCTGCTGCTGCTGCTGCTGGCCGACAAGCTGCCGCCCCGCCAGCGGCTTGGTGCGTGCTGCTGCTGCTGGACCCTCCGCCAGCTGCCTGCCATGCTGCGGGCAGAGCACATGACGCTTGCACACGATGCGCGCGTTTTGGGGGCGGCACCGTGCATGCCAGGCGCGGTCGCACAGCATGCACTGCGGGCAGGGAGGAGGAGCGAGCTTGCTTGGCAGAGCTGAAACAAGGCTGCTGTCACATCTGCCTGCAGGGCATGCAGCACCTAACCCTTGCCAGCGGCGAGCTGCGAATCACACAGCCAGTGCCTGCTTGCATGGCAAGGCCACACCTGCACCATGGCCGCACCATCGCCACTCAGGCCGCACTGCGCGCAGCAGTGCAGCGGGCACTTGGCGCTGCGCCCGTTGTCGCTGACCTGAAGGAGCAAGCAGGGAGCAGGCAGATATCCAGGTCACTTGAGCAGCCATGGGAGCGGGCAGGCGGCAAGGTGCTCATGAATGGCGCTCAAGAATCGCAAGGCAGGGTGACCAGCTTATGGCAAAGGCTGTTCTGCTAGCAGCCAGGCGCACCTTGGTCAGCGGGTTTGCGACCAGGCAGTCCCAGTGATAGTACCGGCAGCATCGGCTCACGCCGCACTTCCGGGTGCCGGCGGGCCCAGCAGGCTTGTCGCATGCAGCGCAGGGGTGGCTGCAGTGCGCATGACGGACAAATGCAAGGTGAATATGAGCAGAAGCAGAGCTCATGCATATGCTCTGGCTTGAGTAAAGATAAAAACAAACCCACACATCAACACACTGGCTTGGCCCCCTGCTTGCTTGTTCTCCAGGCAGTCCTGGCAGCGCCTTGCCAGCGAGCCGCTGCCGTTGGCTGGCTGCCTGCAGCGGTGGTGGAATGTGCGACGGCAGGGCCCGGTGCAAGCCCACAGCTGCGATGCCACCTCTGCAGGCAGGGGAGGCAGGCAGACGGGCAGGGAATGGAGGCAATCAGCAGCCAACACCACCATCACAGCACATCTGAACTGACGATTAAAAACCCCACAAGCTGTGCAAGAAGAGCAGGGTCAAAGGTGCGCTATTGCTCACCCTCCTGGGCTACGCCTGTACAGCAGGCAAAGCAGGCCGCAGCAGGTGCCTGCCCAGCTGTGCTGCTGCGGCGCGCTCGCGGCGTTCCGGCCAGCCGCGAACCTGCTGCAGCGCTGCCACAGCTGCTGCTGTTGCTGCTGTCCAGAGTCAGGGGCGGAGGTGCACGAGCGCTCTGCAAATGCGCAGCTGGTGCTGCCAAAGCGGCAGCGTACACAGAAGGCAGGGTCTCTGCCTCTGGCGCCCGCCTCTGCCGCTGCTGGTGCCCAGCTAACGGCTCTGCAGCTGGCCGCTTGCCGGCCTGGCGCTGCTGCGGGGTGGCGGCTGCTAAGCCCACTCCAACCTGCTGCGGCGGCATCTGCTTGCACTGCAGCATGGCAGCCGACGGCAAGCTGCCCGCCCCATCCGTTGGGGTGTCAGCACCGGGCGGCGCTGCGGCGCATGGGGCTGCTAGGCTTGCAGCCGCCACCAAGGGCTGCTGCCGTAGTGCTGCTGCAGTTGGCGCCTGCTCTTGCTGCAGCTGGGCAGGCGCATCAGCGTCTGGCTTGCCCTTATTTGCTGACGTGGGTGAGGTGCCACCTGGAAGAGTGGGCGCTCCAGCCTGCACTGCTGGCTGCCGCAGCCCGGGCACACCGCTCGGGCCTGATGTCGAGTGTGGCAGGGCCAGCAGGGCATAGGCTGGCTGCGGCCCATGCCTGCCGCTGTCCTCCCACTCGGCCGCAGCCGCCGCACTGCAGGCCATGCTGTATGCCACCTGCAGGCAGTGGCGTGTCAGAAATGAGACAGCTGGCTGAAAGAGGGTCACAGCTAGCTATGCTGGGCTGGTAAATGCATCCTGATCGGCACATTGCATCAAACTTCCAAACCACCCACCCACCCACCCCACCCACAACTCAGGCATGCATACCTGCACCACCTGCCGCTCCTCTGCCTGCTCCTGCTGCTCCACCGCGGCCACCATGTGGTGCAGGCAGCTGCCGACCTCCAGTGCAACTGATGACGAGCCGCGCACCTTGCCCCTGCAAGCAGTGATCAAGCAGTGATGAACAGCAGATGTTGCTCAGCCAGGCACAGAGGCATGCAGGCGATGTGGCCGCTGTGCAGAAACAGCACAAAAACACAAGTGCACAGGGTTTCATTGAGAGCTCCTCACACACAGCAGCCGTCTTGCCATGTCTGGACCCATTGCTTCACACGCCCCCATGGTGCCCCATCCCTGCTGCCTACCTGGCGCCCAGGCGAGCCTGCCTTGCCGCGCTGCCACCTGCCACGGGCCGCTCCACAAAGCTGACCACATCGTCCAACACGCTCAGCACTGCGGCCGCCTGGCCGCCATCCTGGCACAAGTCCAGGCCCAGCCGCTCAGCAGCCTCCACCTGCACACGCGGAGCAGCAGAGGGCCACGTTGTCGACAAGCTACGTCGACCGTCAATGTGCAGCAGGCAGAAATCATTTACGATGCATCCACGCCAACAAATGGCGTCTCTGTGTGTGTGGCGGCTGCCGCCCACTGCAGCAGCGGCCGCACCTTGCGGACGGCGGACAGCAGCATGAGCTGGGCCGTCACGTCCTCCAGCTGGTCCCGCCGCTGCTGCTGCTCCACACGCCGAATGAGATCCTGGGGGAGGGGCGAGGCGCATGCACAGCGGACAGTTTCAATATACTCCATATCACTTGCATCAGCAACTTGCATCAGCAAAAAGCGGCAGCGGCAGAGCTTGCAAGCCCGAGAAGACGGCCAAGTGGGGTAGCAGGAGCGCTGCAGCCGCAGCATGACTGGAACAAACTGATTGGTGAGACGCGGCTGCAATTGCAGCAATCTCACACCTGCAGCACCCGCCAGATCTCGCGCCGCTCTGCTGCCGGCGTGCGCGCCTGCCGCTGCTGGCCGGTGCGGCCGGCCCCGCCCGCCAGCAGTGTGGCTGCACGTGTGCTGGCGTCCAGAGACAGGCAGCGCAGCCAGGCGCACGTCTCGTCCATGTGGTGCTGCAGAGAAATGGCATATAGAATTGCCGCTGTGAGAAGATGGACGGTAACCCAAGGCAGTCCACTAGCAGACGAGCAGAGCAGGGAGGCATCGCTCTGCTCGTCAGCAAGGTGGTCCAAGGCAGCGCACTGCCGTTACGTGCAGAGTGAAATGCCCTGTGCTGCACACGGCTGGTCATAACAGGCGGCCGGCTGCCGCACCTGCTCAGCCTGCTCCCTGGCTTCAGAGTTGATGCGCCTCAGAATCATGCCGGCGCTCTTGCCTGTAGCGCAAGGAGTGATAGGGCATGGGAAGTGCAGGCCGCGTGCCCCCGCAAAGCAGCCCTTTGCCGCTGGACCTGTGCACGGCTGTGCAACCGCAGAATGCAGGCACACCCAGCACCCACCCTCCCAGCCACCCGTGCAACGCCCACTACAGTAGTAGTGTGTAATGCAACGCTCACCGCTCATGTCCATTGGCCGCACGCAATGCTTGATGCCATTGGCTGCATATCCTCCCTCCTCCATCACTGGGGGGGCAGAGTGGGCAGCGGGATGCCTGGTGGGTGAGCAGTGGGTGGCCACTGCTGCGTGGAAGTGACCACCTCCCACACGCAAAGCCTACCTGTGATGCAGCCACGTGGCAGAGGGACGCAGAATGCGCCGTTTGTGTAGCTGCAAGCGGGAGTTGTGGCAGGATTATGTAATGAAGGAAGCCTCAATCGCAGAGAGACGGAGTGCATGCAGCTTGTGGCCCAGCTCGCCAAGCAGTCAGCCCCCCAGCGCACCCGTACAGCTGCGTCCCAAAGCTCAGCCTGCTGTCGCTGAACCTGCAAGCGACAATGTGGTTGAAGCAAAGAGGGCGCAAGCTCAGAGAATCACACCAGTCTGCGCCTGCGGCAGCACCACTGGCCGGCAACACTGCTGCCCTATCAATGGATATCCTTGTGATGACTTTTGCAGAGGGCTGAAAAGGGAAAGCATATGCAGCAGCCCTCACAGGCGCAGGGACAGGATGGGCTGCTGAAAGCGGTCGGCATCGTCGTAGTGGCTCTGCAATAGAGGAAAAGGCAGGCAGGCAGCCCGGGCCGCATTTGTGTGCAGCAAACAGAGCAGCCGCAAGCAGGCAGGCCAGCATCTGCAGAGGTCGGACAGGCAGCGCCCGCCAGCATGGGCTGCCACCCTTCCCATCAGGCAGCTACAGGCAAGGCGGACTTCGCCTCCAACACCGCACTGCAACGTTCAAAAACAAACTGCGCACCTGGATTCCCTCTGAGCCGTCGTGGTACATGTTGAGGGCGATGGAGTCCACAAACCCGGGGGCCACCATGCCTGCCTGCACCAGCGGCGCCTCCACGCGCTGCCGCATCCAGGCGGGGGGCTGCAAATGGGGGCGGGGTGGGCAGCGCATGGCAGCGGTTCGCATGACTTACACAGCACAGGCCGCGCACGTTCCTGGGCAGCCACATCGGAGTGCGGCCAGCACTTGCAAGCGGAAGTAGCAGGCTGAAAAAGCGAGCAAGAGGTCAGCAGCCAGACCTGCCCCACTGCAACGCACCTGTGGGACATCCACCCGCACACCGCCCGCCACCTTGGCGTCCGGCTCTGCTAGCTGGTCACGCGTCCACGTGTAGCTGCGGGGCAGGGGGGCAGAGCGATCTGTGTCTGCTCTACATTAGATGCTGCTAGGTCACAGGCCTGTGGCAGGTTGTGTGGGCCTCATGATTGGAGGTTGGGTCGCATGGCAACTGCGCGGTGCAAGGGACTGGAACCACAGGGCGGTGCCAAGCCTGGCTGGGGCATAATGCATCCATGCCACACACACCGTGCACCGAAAAAGTATTTGGTGCGCTTGACGCCGCTGCTGCCGCGGGCCAGGGTGCGGTGGTAGCACGTCTCCGGCAGGCGGCCCTGGTGCGACTGAGCATCCAGCTCATCTGGGGTGGGGAGGTGAGCGGAGAGCAGCGTGCAGCGGCGCTGAATCAGCAACATGGACTGGACCTTGCACACGGCTGATGTCATGTGCACGAGCACAACCACAAGGGTATCCACCGCTCTGACAAACCACGCTTGCAGGGAACGCCAGGCTGCGCTTCCATGGCCCCATCCCCGCACCTGCCGCCGCCTCGATGGCCGCCAGCTCAGCGTCGCTGAACAGCCCCGTGTAGGTGGTCACTCCAATGGCCAGCAGGCCAGGCGGTATTTCATCCCCCTCCGCCTTGCCGCCCTCGTCGGCATCCGCCTGCTGACCAGATGGGCTGCCGCTAACGGCAACGTTGCCGCCCACTGGCTGCTTCCGGCACGCCGCCAGAACTGAGTGGTAGTTGTCAGGGCACGCCTCCGCCCGCAGGTAGAAGTGGGTGCGTGTGTACCGCCGCCCCGCCGCCTCCACAGTGGTGCTGCACGATGTGTTGGGTGGGGCGTCCTGGAGAAGAAACTCAGGAGGCGCGTGAGCGGGCTGCACAGCTGAAAATCTGGCAGCAAGTGCCATGCAAACATGCACTGCAGCAAACTGCCGGGGCGCGCCTGATTGGCACAAGATGGTGGGTAAAGGAATCGCGGGTGCCAATCAGGTAGTATGGAGCAGGCACCTGCAGCATAACGGGTGGCGATGGGGGCATTGGGGAGACAGTGGGAAGCAGTATTGAGGTCGCAGGTTCCCTAACTGTGAGCCGCCAGCCGCTGGCTCAAATCCACACTGACCTGCAGCGCGCTGCCACGGCTGCCATCAGCAGCCAGCCAGCAGGCAGAGGCCAGCGCCAGTGCTTCATGGAAGTCCAGTGGAGCAGCTGCTGGAATCGCCGCCTGCTGCTGCGCCGTGCCGCCCAGCTGTGCGCAGCCCGGCGGGATGTGTAGCGCCTCGGCGCTCACTGCTGCCTGCAGGCGGCGGCAGAAGTCGAGCAGGCGGCGGCGGTTGGCGGCGGCCAGCTCCTGCTGCACCAGCAGCTCCAGGGAGCGGACAGCGGAGAACAGCGCGTCCTGGGTGGGCCTGCAACACATGGCGTGGGTTCAGTTCAGAACATGGCAGTGCAGCCGACCAAGCCTGAGGGGGGCGTGTGGCAAGGCCGCGACAGACACGGTGACTGAGGCACATGTACACCAAGCGATTCGTTGCGCTCGTGCACCCACCTGTCCAGGTTTTCCCAAGTGTCCTGCTGCACATACAGCTCCAACCTGCGCATTAGGGGCAATGCATCAAGACAAGTGAGAGGCGTCATCCCACCGATGCCATAACAAGCAACCCAGGCATGGTCTCGCTGCCCCATTGCCTGCAACGAAGCAAGACAGCTTTTTTGGCCCGCCCCTCCCCACCTGCTGCTCAGGGTGTAGAAGCTGAGGCGGGGGTGGACTGGCGGCAGAGGTGCTGAGGACGGGGCGGGCGCCACGCCCTCGCCAGCTGCACCAGCGCCTGCCGCACCGGCGGAATCAGAAGGAGCGGGCTGCTGCTCCCATCGCTGCTGCCTCTCCCGCTGCTGCTGCTCTTGCTGCTCCCTCTCCCGCTGCTGCTGCTCCTGCAGCTCACGCAGCAGCTCCTCTGCCCCCTCTTCCCCAGCCACCCCCGCCGCAGCTGCTGCTTTGGCGGCGGTGCTGGCATCATCAGCGCCCTGTGCCGCCGCATCCGCTGCATTGCTTGCCGCTGCTGCCTCCTCCACGCTCTCCTCTCCTTCAAACTCTGGAAGCTGCTCGTCTGCTGCGCCAGCTGACTCTGCCGCAGCGGCCTCTGCGGCGCGCAGCTCGGCAGCTGCCCTCAGCAGAGCGGCCTCCAGGTCAGCGGTGCTGCTCTGCATGGGGGCTGGCGCCACCGCCTGCGCCACTGCCGCCGCTGGGGCAGCACAGAGAATCGCGCCTGCTGCTGGTGGCTTGGCTGGTGCTGCACTTGCAGGCCTCTGCTGTGCAGTACCAGCTGGCTGCTCAGCTGCGGGCTCTGCTCCTGCGGCTGTAGCCGCAGGGCTGCCACCTGCCTCTGCTTCAGCAGCACCCACAAGGGCATCCACAAAGGCGGCGACCAGGCTCCTGCTGACTGGCTGCCCTGCTGCTGACTCGGGTGCACAGCCGGCCTGCGGAGACTGCTGCGCCTGGGCTGCAGCCGTGGTTGCTGTGTCCACTGCCGCCGGACGGGCTGGCGTGGGCGGCTGGAGCGGGGGTGCAGGGGCAGGTGGGGCGGCACTCCCTGGCCCGCCATTGGCCGCAGTCACAGCGTGCGCAGCAGGAGCTGGCGTGCACAGCGCACCACTGCCATCCATACGTCGAGCATGCTGCCCAGTGGCTGCAACGGTGGGCAGGCCAGGCTCGGGGCCTGCTGGGCGAGGGGTGCCTGCCGGCTCCGCTGCAGCTGTGCTGGGCGCTTCGGGAGGCGGCAGCCCATCTTCAGCAGGCTGCAGGCCATCCAGCAATGAAGAGATGCTGGCCGCCATACGTCGAGCCGCAGCCCTGCAAAGAGCGCCAAGAGCGATGCACTGAGTTGCATAGATACTGCTTCCGGTGGGCTGCGAGCCCAACGTGCAAGCATCCTTGCAAGGCCACGCACTGCAGCAAGTTGTCGCCGGCTGTCCCACACCCACCTGAGAGGGCACGTGCCGCCCACGCCTTTGCGCACCATCACCCCCAGCTGCATGTTGGACTGCTCTATGCCGTACTGCTGCTGCTCCTGCTGCTGTCGAGCTGCACCGCCCGATGCACTGCTGCCACTGTGGCTCATGCCTGCGCTGTTCATACTGCAGGGGTGCAGCCTGCCGTGTGCATCCAGATGGTAGTGCAGGCACACAAACGTGCGGTCCTGGGGTGGGCATAGTGGCAATGTCACCAGTGAACAGCACAACCAACAACAGCCAGTAAGCAGCAGGGCCAGCAGGCGACACTTGCAAGTGGCCGCTGTGCTGGCTGGCCGCCACCCAACTGCATTCGCATCAGCCTCCGTACCTGTAGCAGGGGCTCCAGCGACAGCGCGCCCTGGGGAGCCTCCTCCACCCGCCCGCCCAGCTGCTGCAGCAGCGGCCGCCGCTGGGCCGGCAGCAGTAGGTAGCTCTTCATCTGGTTCTCCTCCCTCAGCGGCAGCACCGCCGCGGCAGTTGGCTGCGCTGGGTGGGGCAGGTAGCGTGCGGTATTGAGAAGAATGGCAGCAAAGTAAGCCACCCAAAGCGCATTTGTAAGTCAAGAATGCGACATCCGCGCAGGCTACCAACAGAAAGCCAGCTCACCGCGCTGCTGAATGTGGCAACCAGTACGTCCACCTGAGGTCCTGCCACCTCCCGCAGGCCTGGAGGCTGGTACACTGCAAACACGCAGGCCACACAGGAACTGAATGTGAATATTCCAGGCATGCGCCATGGAGAAAACAGCGGAGCATCCCCTTCCCCTTGCTCGGTGCAAGACTCGACATAACGAGGCAACTTGGGGGTACGGCACGCCACTCGTGCAGAAGGCCCCCCTCACCCAGGTGCGGCAGGTGCGGCAGCCCGCTGGCGCCGTGCTGCTGGCTCTCGGTGTGCACCACGTACGACACACCCGCGGTCGGCTTAGCCTGCTTGCATGTTGGGTGCGGGGAGGGCGGCGGGTGTCGGCGGCAGCCAGCCAACAAGTTAGCAGGTTGCTTGGGTGATCTCTCGACCAATTCTGATTGCATTGCGTACTGCTGCCAGACCCGTTCAGGGAACCAAGAAATCCACACTCGCCTGATCGGTGGGCGGGGCCGGCATGCCCTCCAGCTGGCTCACAAGCTGCTGCAATGTGTGTTGCAACACCGCCGTCTGCGCCCGCTGCTGCGCATGCTGGGGCGGCACGATGGCTGCCCCGGCCTGCTGCTGCACTAGGGAATGCAGCTTGTGGAGGGCTTGCTGTGCTCCCTGCAGCAGTTCAGCCGCCTCGCCATGTTTGCCGCCCGTGGCGCTTGCCGACAAGGTGGCAATAGGCTTGGCGGGGGTGCAAGGTGCCGCGGTTGCTAGTGCAAGCTGTGCTGATGCCCCGGAGGCAGCACTGCCGACTGGTACTGCTGCTGCTGCGTCGGATGTCAATGCCTTTGGTGTCATCATGCGCATCTCGTCGTGGAAAGATGCAGGTGCAGGGCCCTCCAGCCGGTCACGCGGGCCGCAGGCACGATTGGCGGCGGGAAGTGCAGTGGCAGGGTCGGCGGCGGCGGCGGCAGCACTGCCCAGCGGCGCAGCGGCGCCTTGGACCCTGCGGGTGGAGCTCGATGCGTCAGACATGATCGCTGGCAGGGTTGGCGCAGCGGCCAGGCGGGGAAGGCGCGGGTTAGGGTTCAGGGCCCTCACCGGCCGCTTTTCCTGGTCATCGGCGCTCCATGCCAGTTGAGGATGCGATGAGCAGTGAAGGCAGGGGCGCAGCAGTCGCGCTCGGGGCGGTGTGCTCGCGAGCTTTGCAGGCTGAGCGCCTGAGGCGCGCAAGCTCGCTACCGCAACGATGCAAGGATGCCGATGGCAAGGTGGTGGCTGCTGCAGTCTGATCGCCCATCTGCCGCCGCAGCGCTCCGCCGCCAGCGGCAGAGCCGAGCGTCTGCAACCCACCGTGGGCTGTTAACATTCAAGGCAGTGGACATTGACGCTTGACGGGGTAGCAGACACTCGAATGCTGGCATGCTGTGTGTTGCCACGGCTGGATGGCACACCACAGCAAGGCACCCCCATGCCCGCGGCGCTGGCCGAACAACTGGTGGTCGTGGCCGCGGATGTTGCACCCAATGATGTGCGCTCATGCACGGGATAAGAGTAGGGTTCTCAGGTCGGGTATGCCGTGCAGCAGGGCGCATACAGGTGAACCAAGCCCAAGCGGCGGCGCCAGTGTCAGATGCGTCCAATGAAGCCACTCATGGCAACCTCAAATCCTTGCCCGGCCTTCTCCTTCCTGCTTTGTTTCTCTCTCAGGATCGAAGCAGAGCCATTTGAGGCCACGACGGCGGCATGGCTGCAGCACAGCGGGCGGGTGCATCGGCCACAGGCGGCTCCAGCGCCTCCACGCCCCGGGTGAGACTGTACGGGCCGGAGAAGATGACGCAGGGGCCGCCTGGGCGTCCAGCGGCGCGGCCACACGACCCAACTGCCCCACCGCCGAGCCGCCGCCGCTGCCGCCGGCCGCCGCCGCCGCCCAGCTCAAAACCAACCTGCCGCCACCTCCCTCCTTCACCTCAGGACGAGGATGGCTTCCTGAGCCGCGAAGCGGCCAGCCATGCAGAGTCTTCCAAAATCGCTATGGAGGAGCTGAAGAGCCAGCTGGCCGGCATGTGCGGCTGGCTGGCACCCTTTGCTGCCCACCTGCCGGTGAAGGCGGCGCTGCCGCTGCTGGACGAGATGCAGGCCTTGGTCCCGCAAGCTGTGCAGTGGCCCGCCCTGGCTGTCAAGGTGCTGCGCAACCTGCTCTACGCCCTGGCCAAGCTGCGCAAGCACCTGGGCTGCGAGCGCACGGCGGCCTGGGCGGCGCAGCGCGTGCTGGACCTGGTGTCTTGCAGCCACACGTGCTTCGGCGCTGTGCCGCTGCTGGTGAGCCCCATATGGCGTCGACTGTATGGTTTGAGTGGCGGAGTTAAGGCGTCTAGGCAAGCGGATGTGTTCTTGGCGTGCATGCGGGAGCTGTGTAGCAAACAGCGCCTGCTCCTCTTCCACCGGTTGGCTGCCGCTCGTTGTCGGCCCGCCACAGACGCAACTGCCTGCTTGCTTCACCACTCCCACAGGACGAAGGGCTGGACGTCGTGCTGCTGGGCTGCAGCGGGCATGGCACATGCTACGGAGCCATGCTGGAGCACGCCCCTGTGGAGGTGGGCCTGCGCATGGGCCTGGACGAGACCCTGGGTGAGCGGTGATGGGTCTTGGGGTGGATTGCCAGGCAGCTTGACAGCTCTGTTCTCATCCTGCCAAGTGAGCGCGTGGCCTCACGCCCGCATACATGCACGCCGGCACCAGCACCACATGCGTCCCCCAGCCACCCTCTGATATGCCTTGCTATGGTTGAGTCCTTGATGCCATGAACTTCCTTGTACAGTGCCGGCAAGCTTCAGCAGCCCGCCGCCTCCCTGGGCCAGCTCTAGCGCTGCTGCCGTGGCGGCACGCGTCAACAATGCGCTGCCCAAGGCCTCCCTGGCAGTGGCAGCCGAGTTTGAGGCGCTGCTGGCGGACGTGGCGGGCGGAGATGACGGCCAGCGCCTGCTGGTTGCGCTGCGCAGCAAGCACGGTGGGTGTGGGCACCGCCCGCTTGTTCACCGTCTCGGCACCTTCGGCATTGCCCAACCTGGTTGCCTGTCTCCCTGCTTGCAGTCACACAATTTGGGCCCTGCTTCCTTGCCCATCAGCGTCCCCATCCATCCACCTCGCCCACCTCCCTTCCGCAGGCCCCCGCCTGCTCAGGCTCGTTGCGCTGCTGGCGTTTGACGCCAAGCGGCTGGCCAGCGGGCTGGACGCGCTGTCATCGCTGGGCGTGTACCCTCGCCACCTGGCAACCGCCAAGTCGGGCACTGTGCAGATCCCGGGGCAGCCTGCGGTGCGCAGCCCGCTGCAGATCAAGTACGAGCTGCTGGCGCAGCTGCTGGACGACACCACGCTGCCCATGGGGCTGAGCTACCTGGGTGTGCTGCAGGCAGCGCCACCAGCCGAGGAGGCGGATGCGTCCCTGGGCGAGCAGTGCGCCTCCTACGCCGGTGGGTGGTGGTCAGGGTTGCGAGCTTGGGTTGGATGGCATTTAGTGCAGATATGGCACAGAGGTGCCAGAGGCAGCTGCACTTGCTTGTGCACTCTGCACGTGCTCAGCCCGCAGCTGCTTGCCTCTGCACCTGTGGCATTGCATGTTTGCCACCACCTTACTCGTGAGGCTGTAACACCTAAATGCACAACCTGCGCAGGCTACCTGCTGGAGGCGGTCAAGTCTCTGTACCGGATCAGCGTGCCGCTGGGCCTGGACTCCAGCGTGGGCCCCACGCTGCTGACGATGCAGGATGCGTGCCGTGCCGTGCAGCAAGCTGCTGCCGAAGACGTGGCCATGCAGCGCAACACCGAGCGTGTGGAGGTGCGCAGCACGACCGCCCAGATCGAGGGCTCCATGGCCAGCGGGCTTGCGGAGGTGCAGCAGCAGGTGGGCGGTCTGCAGCAGCAGATTGGGGGCCTGCACGCCGAGCTGCAGCGGGTGGCTGCCGCTGCGGAGCAGTTGGTGGCGGCGCAGCGCGACGTGGCGGCACGGCGGGAACGGGCCCTGCTGGAGGCGGAGGAGTCCATGCTCAACCTGCAGATTGACTACCTGGTGCGCAAGCGGGACCACGTGACTCGGCTGCTGGAGCAGGTGAGTGGCGCTCCCTGCGCAGCTCATTGTGGTCGCGCAGGTGAGGAGTCCAGCAGGCACCTTGTACGGCCGCTTACAAGCGATGCATTCCCTGCTCTGGCACCTGCCGCTGCAGGTCTCGCGCCGCGTCTCGCCCTCACGCTCCCTGCAGCCTGCTGTAGTGCCTGCCGGGCAAGCTTGGGCATGTCCCCTCGGCGGCGCAGCAGGAACAGCAGGAGCCTAACCTGCAGGGCTTTGACCGAGTCAAAATGAGGTGGGAAGCACTGGGTATCCAGGCTGTCATCTGAGTGCATTCCGAACGACTCATTCGAAGCTGCTGCTCTCAACAGCCGCCCAGCCTGTGTGCCGCATCCCTGTCCTCCCCTGTCTTGCAGATGTTCAAGGGAGGCGACACCTGATCAGCGCCGAAACATCCCACCGCCAACACTACAGCTGCTCTGCTTGTGCTCATGCCCCACTCGTCATTCCAAGCGGCAAGCAGGCGGCAGCTGCTGAGCGGGTGCCGCAATGCTGAGGACTACACTGGTTCTCTTTCATTCCTGCTTCCATGCAAGGCTGAAATCATGCCTCGGGAGTGCAGCGGTCTACTGCTTGCAGCATGCCGCTTGCAGCTCCTGCCCTCTCTACCTCTGCCTGCTTGCCCCTCTTGCCACCCAACCAGGACCCTGTCTAGCTATCTGCGACTGCCAGCTGGCCCCCCTTCCCCTCTCCTTGCACCAGCAGCCGCTGAAATGCAGTCTGCCGGTGCCAAGTCTCTTATTTAAGATGCTTACTTCCAGAGCCAAGTCATCCACAAAGGCCTGAGATGGTGTGGCTGCTGCAGAATTGCATAGAGGTCTGCCCGCGCCCCTGGCATGTCTAGAGCGGCTGCCCGCCCAGCTGGCTTGAAGCTTGGTTTACAAAAGAGGCATGCAGTGCGTCGCGTGGCTGCAACTGATTGCCCGTGAATCGGCAAAGTAGCCAGGCCGCCGCTCAGCTGGGCTGCCGAGCCACAAGCTCAGTGCGCTTGCGCACAGTCGCCGCCTCGACCAGCGGCTGACCCTCCACAGGCAGCGGTTCTGCAGGGCAGGGCGACAAACAACTGGAGGTTGCCCAGAAACAGCAGGCATGCGCAGCGCCTCTTTGCTTGCCGGCATGGAGTATGCGCTTTAGTTCTGTCGACCTCGCAAACGCAGCGGTAATCTCACCTTCGTCACTACGCCGGAACGCTCTTCGCCGGTCCTCCTTGAACGTCCAGTGCAGCGCTGCAGTAGCATGAGCAGGTGTGAAAATTGGGCTGGGCTATTGGCACAGTATGACTGATATCAACTGCTCGCGTTGTATAAAAGCGCAACGGCAGCACCCACAAAAGCAGCAGCGAAATTGCAGAACTTGAATCATGCGCAGTGACAGCCAGAGCAGCGGTGAAGCAGGAGTTGCAAGCCGCTGCATTCCCACACCAACCTGTGAAGAAGAGCAGGCAGAACACCCAGGGCACCACCATGCACACCAGCAGCGCGCTGCTCAGAGCTGCCACGTTGCTGCGGTCTGCGGGATAGGAAATCGTACAGGTCTGTATGCTGGCCAGAGGCATTGGAGCATATGCTGCTGCAGGCTCTCCTGAGCAACTTGGCGCAGGGGCACAACAATCAACATGAAGCCAACCAGCTTGCACAGCCACGTCGCTCCACCATACCTGTGGCCCCGCCACCGCCGCTGCCCAGCACGCCGCTAAACCCAAACACGTGCTCCGCGGCCAAGCCAACAAGTGGGGCGCCCATGGCGCCGACAGCGCCCTGTGGCAGCGTGAGAGCAGGGCGGTAGTGAGGCAGCAGCAGGCCGGCAGCAGGGCAGCAGCTGTTGCTGAATATGCCATGATGCCAACCATCTGTCCAGCTATTGCCATGCATGCTGCTGCCTTCGTGCTGTAGCGGCAGGTTAATGCCCTCACGGCTGCTGCGGACATGAAACGCTGTGCCATGCCCTTCCTGTCTGTGCACCAGCCGAACTCACTTCAAAACTTCTGTCGAAAGCGAAAATGGTTGAGCGCTGCTCCTCAGGCACAAGCTCCGCAAACAAAGCGGAGTTGTTGCAGCCGCACCAGCTGCAACATGGCAGGTGGGTGGGGAGGTCAAAGCCAGAGTGAGGCCAAATGGCGCCATGGAATGGTGGGGAAAGCTGCGGGATCGTCCGTGGCAGCGCCTGCCACAGCATGAAGCAGCCTTGCATGACATGGCAAGGCGTGCTTCTGGCTGGGAGCAAGCAACCTGCATCAGGTGCATCAGGTCCAGCAGGCTGGCTGCAGCGCACGCACAATGCCCTCCTCAGCTTGTGCTCCTTGATGCGCCCACCTGATGGACAGCCCGAAAAGGAAGAGCACCGTGCCATAGAGCCCGTAGTGGGCGCCCATGTCACCGCCAGATGGCAGGCCTGCAATTGCGAAGCATACTTATCAACATGTAGATGCACGGCGCAAGGAGCAGGGGCACAAGGCATGCACGCTGCGGGCTGCATGGAGGCTTGCATGGGTGACTTGAGCCTGCTGCATGTAAAACCCAAGGTCAGCCCACCTTTCAGCAGCACAACCGACATGGGCATGCCAATCAGCACGCTGAACTGGTTGACCAGCACTCGGCCGTGCGGGCTGTTGGGCAGGCGCCGCCCCAATCGGTCGCCCAGCGTGCCGCCTGCAGGCAGCAGGCAAGCAGCATGTGAGGGTGGAGGCTAGCTACACATGTAGCGGCAGGCAGCATTGCACTGCGGCATGGACAAGCATTGCACCAAGTTTTGCACCTGGCCATGCTGTGCAAATTTACCCTGCATGTGCATGCAGCCGGTCGCTGCTGCACATACGTCAAACCAGCTCTCACCCAGCAGCCCTCCCAGGGCGCAGCCGATGGAAAAAGTGGCCATGAGAGATGCTGCGTACAGGTCGCTGAAGCCCAGCAGCTGCATTGACGGGGGTACGAAGGGCTGGCTTAGCCGCTTGGTGTACAGGCATGGCATGAGCATGGCATGGCGTGGTGCGGCTTGAGACAACATGACATGGCATGCCTGTCTACCCCGCAGCTTGGCATGGCAAGGCACGAGGCTTGGCATGGCTGCCATGAAACATTGTGGCATGACTCGGCATGGGACCGGTCGACGTGGTGGTGGCATGGCATGGCATCCAACAGTAGCTGCAGCAAATGGGGCGCAGCCACTGCCCGTCCACTCACCTGCAGCCATGTCGTGAACCACGTCATGGCCACCCATGGTATGCTGCCCACGATGCCTGCAGAGCATGGCGGCGCAACATGACACGACAAACAGTTATGCACGTAAGCCTACACCAACAACCACAGCCAACGGCGCATACATGTGCTCCTTGGGATCCAGAAGCGCATGCATTGCAAGGACGTGAACGCTCACCCTGAAGCACGATGATTTGGAAGGAGCGGATGCCCAGCACGCTGCGCACGTCGCGCACGACCTGCATGGAGCACAGCAGTAGCATGACGTTATGTAAGCAGCACAACAAAGCAGGACATGCATTGACATTGCTGTCCACCGCACTCATGACTACACAAGCATCTGCCTGCTCCTCCCACCTGCTGCCATGTCAGCGGCGCTGCAGCACGTGGCCCGGGCCGCTGGCCCTCCACATCTGCTGCTGGCGGCAGCCCTGCCATGCTGCTTTTGCCGCCAGCACTGCTGGCACCCATGCCGCTGCCTGTGCGGGCCAGCCCGCCCAGGCTGCCGCCATGCAGAGACGGGTGGTGGTGCAGGTGGCGGGGGTCCACTGCATATCGGTACACCAGTGCGGCGGTGACCACCGAGATGACCGCCACCTGAGCAACATGGGACAAGTAAGCGAGATTGTGCATGCGAGTTGGTAGAGATCTAGGCAGCAGAACGTGGAAGGAAGGGCAGCATGGCATGGGCATGTCATGGGCAGCAACGGCCCATGAGGCCGCCAGGGAGCAAGCAAAACAGGGTGCAGCTTGTCAGTAGCAACAAGCAGTCCACACGCTGCGCGGCAGCAGCATGGTGCCACAAACAGCTTGCTCACCAGCAGGAAAGCAAAGCGCCAGCCCTCCATGCCCATGGGCCGCGTCGCCCCCACATTGGTGGCGTAAAAGGCGCCCGCCATGCCGCCCAGCGAGGCTGCAGGCACCATGCAGGTCAGGTCGGCATGTGAGGCCGACTGCTGTGCTGGCTCATGTCGCCACAGGCATGTCATGGCATGGCATGCCATGCAGCATCCCACCCTGCTGCACAACCCCTGGCACGACTGCTCAATGCTATGGCACCTGCAGGTCTGCAGGACGCCACCGCTCAACAGCACCCTCACCCGTCAGCGACATGATGCCGAATGCGCGGCCCCGTGTGTCTGGCGGGTTGTAATCCGCAATGATGGAGCTGACGCAGGGGATGACCAGGGCCAGTCCAAAGCCGTTGACTGCAAGTAGGTGCAGGGGCCGAGGCATGTGGCATGGCAGCCACCCACATGGCATGGATTAATCGCAGAGCGGTAGCTGGCAGCTGCATGCTGAAGACGATGAAGCCCAAAGTCCAAACCCCAGAGGCATGGCAGGACGAGCCAATGCACCTGCACGCCCTGACGCACCTGCGCACGACACCAGGGCTTGCCCCAGCGAGCGGCTCAGGCCGAGGGCGGCAGTCATGACGCCCCACAGCAGGCAGCCAAATGCCACGACGTATGATCGGTCATAGCGGTCGCCCACAAGCCCGCTGATGGGGGAGGTCAGCGCCTGCACAGGCGGCCATGGCGGATGAGGCGGGGCAGCTGACGGGAGGGCAAGGTCGGCAGATGGTTGAACCACAACAGCGGTGGGACTCCCCAGCGGCCCAAGCAGAGGCAGCTTGTCCAACGTTGCAAGACGCCATGCCCGTGCCATGCCATGCTGCACCACAGCATGCCAAGCACCCGCGCCGCACACTGCTTTGCTTCATGTCCCACGCCGCCTGCTTGCCTGGAACAGCGCCCGCACGAGCGTCAGCGTGCCCAGCTGCGACAGGCTGGCGTTCAGGCTCCTGCCGATGAACATGTAGACCTGTGGAGGGCAGCGATGCATACATTTGACTGTTGGTCTGTGCAGATTACTTTAGACCAAAAAGGCACGTCTCGAGCATCGTGACTCGAATCCAAACAGCTTGCAGGCGGTGTCAACCAGAAAGCAACAACACCAGCTTCATACAGACCACTGCACCAGTGCTCACCGCGGGCAGGATGCCCTCGTCTGCACGCTCCACAATAGATGCCAGGTTCATCAGAAGGGTGGTGAGAGCCGCCCGCCGCGCCCCCACCGAGGCGGCGCCTGCGGCAGCGCCGCCGCCGCTCGCCGGCACAGCGCTGCCACCCATCGCAGTTTAGGACGGACGCTGCGGTTCTGCCCGGCGCGCTGCAGGCCTCAGCACCGCCGCAAAGCCAGCGAGCAGGGCGCTGGGCTGAGGGCCCGGCGCCGCAGGGCGACTTGCAGCGCCAGTGCCTGCTGATTCGCTTGCGGAGGTCGGCTAGGTGCGATCAAAATCAACCGATCAGGCGCCGGGGCGCTCACGGCCGCAGAGTCCTTCCACGCTCGGTTTTGAAGCTCGCTGAGGCTTTTTCCGGCCCTGTAAATCTTTGCAAATATCCAAGGCACGGCGCTGCGGAACCCGGCACTCTCCAGGAGCAGCGCCGCGCTGCGACTGCCGCCGCTGCTGCCGCCATCTGCTGCGCTGGGGGTTCAATGCATGCAATTGCAGCTGATGCCTTGTTTCGCTGCTCTCCGACCATGCGTCAAACAATAGCTTAAAGGCCGTTGCATACAAGAAATCCCATATACCGTTTTACAATGCCGTACGGCAGTTATTTGCGGCACAGGTTCAACTTTGTGAGATTGACTATACAAGCGCTTGACCTGTACATCTGTAGAGGATCGCTACCCACTAGGGTCAGTGCGCAGACCACAGGATGTGTAGCATGAGGAGATTGTTACTCGATGCAAAGATGGGGCAGCTTGCTCTCCAGCTCAGCTTCCACTCGAGCGTGCAGCGCTATAGGTATGTCGAGCACGAGTGTCCTGAGGTTGGGGGCCTCTGCCGTGAGCTTGACGGCCTCAGCCACGTTCCGCAGGAGGCAGCAATCCTCCAGCGACAGGTAAGTCAAGTTTGGGGCGCTGCCAAGCACAGGCAGGCTCCAGAACGCGTTGCCCGACAGGTCGAGTGACATCAGACCTGTCAGGTAGGGGTGACATGCGTGTGCATCTGAACACAACTTCTGTGCATCATGCAGCACCCGGCCAGCACGGACAGGGACGTTGCAAGCAACAGCGCAGCCCTGCTGCCGTCCCTGTCGTGGCAGCCTACCATGCAGGGCAAGAGCCGGCAAGCAGCCATGAGCCATGCACACGCACACCTGGCATGCAGTCCAGCGGTGGCAGGCTGCTGAGCCCAGCTTTGCTGAGGCACAAGCGTGTGACGGCGGTCAGCTGGCACAGCGCCGCTGGAAAGCTGCCTCCAAAGCAGCAAGAGGGGCATAGCACGTCGCGCAGGCCGGGCATGTGCTGCAACCCAGCGTCTACAGCTGCGGCAAGGATGCCGCCACAGCGCGCCTCAGCAGTTGTGCAGCGTTCCAGCTCCAAATGGCTCACAGCAGCCAGCTCGCCGGCTGGGCTCCAGCCCGCGGCAGACAGCTCGCAGCGCCGCAGGTGAAGCTGCGACACTAGCAGCGCTGCCGGCCTCAGCGCACGGGCCACTTGAGAAATGGCATCGGCAGCAGTGAGGTCCATGTTGCAGAGATGCAAAGCCAGATTCTCTGTTCTGGCTGTGCAAACTGGCTGTCCACCAACCGCCCGAAGCGACAGGTCCCCGACCTGCAGGCAAAGGGCGCGCAAATCTGATGAAGTTGCTGCATCCAGCTGCTGATGGGAGACGTTAAGCATGGCAGCTGTCCAGGGCGCGCAACCTCGCTACAAGCCGGCAGGTGCACGCCCCGCACCTTCAGCAGGGGGGCCGTAAAGCACAGCTGAATTTGTCTGGGGAAGGCGGCGGCGGGGAGCATGGCCAGTCCAGTTCCCGCTGCCTTCTGGCCCAAGCCCAGGCACTGCAGCCGCTGCAGAGCAGTCGGCCCCTGAGCGCCCGGCAGGGGCGCAGAGCTGTCGATATGCAGCTCCTTAAGCTGTGTCATGCTGGCAAGGGACGTCAGCATATCGGCGTAAAACTGCTGGGCGCTCACTCGCAGCGCGCCCAAGCGCGGCAGCTGGCGCAGTGCCCAGCCGGATGTGGAGGGTAGGTAGAAGCGGTCACTGCCAAGTGCAACATCGCGCAGCTGCCACAGGCCAGCAAGCGCCTGCATGGCATCTGGGCTGATGGCCTCATCCAGGCCTCGGGCGCTGAAATGAGACAGGGGCAAGCCCGCCGCGCTGTACAGCAGGCCAGGCAGCACATCTACTGTGTGTGCAGTGCCCCGCTGCGGCCCAACCTCCAGCTGCTGCACCAGCGGGCCCACGCGCTGCAGCTGCCGCAGCTTGATGCACAGCCACTCCCACTGCTGCTCCACTGCCCACTGCCGCAGCCACTCCCGCTGCTGCTCCACTGTCCACTGCCGCAGCCGCTCCAGCCGCCACTGCCCGTCCCGAAGGGGGCAGAATGCGCACGGTTTTTCCAGCCTGAATGTGCGCCAAATGGACGGACTGGCGTACAGCACGCTGTTCCAGTGCCGGCTCACGAGCACAATGCTGCGCCTGCACAGGCCGTGTGCATGAGGCGCTCGAGCGTTGACCACGGATGGCGGCGATTGCATGCTTGTTGGCTGGCCAGCCAGCTGCCGCCCGAAACCTGCCAATCACCCACCAGTCAGTACGCGGAGTGCAGCAAAAGATCCGGCTCAGCAGCTCGTCGGGAAGGTCGCTAATGCCCACGCCGCCACCACAGCTGCCGCTGCCGCTGCCGCTGTCGCCGCACAAGGGCGCAGCGTTGCCGCCGGCACTGCCCTGGCCGCTCCTTGAAGGGCTGCTTGGGCCCACAGCGGCTGCAGAGGCGCTGCCTGGCGAGCTGCTGGGCTGAGCAAGGGGTTCCATGGCCACTGGCGCAGGGGTTTTCGCCTGCCTGATGGCCACTGGGCAGGTTTCAAGGCTGTACTGGCTTGCAATTGGCACGTCACTCGACTGCTGACTGATGCTGCAGTGTAAAAGAGGTGGGAGCTGCACACAGGACTGTGGGCTTGCATGGGCGACTGGTGGCATGGGGGCACCTTGGCGCCTGTTTCAACCTTCATGCATGTCCAAGGGACGGGCAGGTGAGCAGGCACTGCTACAAGCGGGGGCAGATGGGCAACGGCAGCACCTCCCTCCGGGTGCAGCGGCAGTGGCAGCCGCTGCCACCGGCGCTCACGCCCGCCAAACATGCTGGTTCACACAATCTATTAACAGTCAGAACAGGCATGAATTGTTGTGACATAAAGCACATCTGCGCTAGTGGGGACTGTCAAGCAAGGCGGGCTGCACTTCTGCGCGCTGCGAGCTGCCGAGTGCTACGCTGTATGCTGGTGTGCTACTTGCTGGTTTGCTGCTGTCGAGTCCGCGAGGCATGTGCGGCAAATGCCGCCTGCTGAATCTACGCCTGCGCTGCTGCCGGCCACTCCCAGGCGGTCCCCAGGTGCTCCACAATGCGCATCCGCATCCGATCCGGGAAGGCAGTGTGCAGCGCCGCTGCCGCCGCTGCCGCCTGCTGTCCGGGCTGGCCATCGCCCTCCACAGCCATTCCTGCAGTGCGGGAGGGCGGATGCTCTAAGGTTATCACACCCTTTTGCTCTCCCCTCTCGCGCAGCAAGGTCCTTCTGCAAGCAGACAGAGCCTCAACTGCATAGCGCAAGAATGCCCCACCCAGCCTGCCGGCCCAATCACCTGCATTGCCCGCCAGCCGCCAATCGATGAGGTGCAGGCAGCACAGCAGCTCAGCTACGGCTGCCTTGAATGCCGCCGGCCACAGGCAGTGCTGCTCGGGCATCCAGGCGGGGCGGCGCAGCCGCTCTCCCACCTCCCTGCAGCAGCAGCAGGCCGTAAAGAACATACAGCAGTGCAGTTTACAACAAACAGTATGCACTTGCCACCCCGACAGCACAGACAACATGCTTCGCAAGCCTAGCCCGCCCGGTTGCTGCTTCAAATACCAACACCCACTCACTGCAGCTCTGGCGCGGCGTGCATCTGCGCCTCAATGGCGGCCAGCACACCTCGAGGGTCGGCCCCCGCCAGCACCAGCGCCTGCAAGAAGGGTGTCGGCGGCGGCAGGGCGTAATGGTCTGTCAGCAGACTGCCGATCGCGTCACCCAGACACCAAGGGCATGCAGAAGCGCAAGGCCGCCGGCAGCAAGTCACAACGGCACAGCAGACATGTGATGCAATGCGGCGGCACAAGGCCGTGCCATCTAGCTGCGGCACACCTGGCCGATACGCAGTGCCTGGCCGCGGGTGGGCGAGGCACACAGCATTTCGTAGCCTCCATCCTCACGCCACCGCCAGTCCTGCAGCGAAACAGTAACAGTGTTAGCATGGGCGACCGCACACACCTGCAGCAGGATGGTTTGATATAGCGCTGCTTTTGCGAGGCGATTGGACAGCAGTGCAATGCAACGCAATGGCTCACCACCCTGCCCTCCTGCTCCGAGTAGCCAAAGCCCGGCGCCCACATGGCACTGCAAATGGACGATGGCAGGCAACGAGAGGGAGCAAGAAGCCGGGCAGGCATAGGAGCAGGGCAGCCAGCATTGTACACCAGGCACCGTGCATGATGAATGTGTTGGGCGCCCTGCCACGCATTGATGCCGTGCCTTGCATGCTGAGCACCAGAACCTGAAAAGCCAGGGCCAGCAGGTCAGCACCCGCGCACCAGTTCGCGTTGTACCAGGTTTTGATGAGTGTGCGGCGCCGCCCGTCGTGCCCCTTCAAGGTCACGCTGGGGCTGAGGCCGTGGGCCAGCAGCGCCTGTGGGGTTGGGTTGGCAGGATGCAAATGCAAAAGAGCAGCAGCAAACCAACATGCCACCAGCCAGGGCAGCAGCATTGAGCAGGCTGTTGACAAACACATTGCTGGGTGTGCATCAAGTCCTAGCAACTGCCGTGCCCCCACCCACCTCCAGGCAGTCGGCGCGGTCCCACGCCACCGCCCGCTGCAGCAGCGTGGCCGCATCCCCCGGTTCCAGGGCCTGGCCGCCCTCCGCGGCCGTTGCCGCAGCGGCCAGCAGCAGCTTCAGCTCGGTCAGCCGGCCAAAGCGAGTGGCGTTGAGGATGTCGTAGGCCTCGGGGTCTGCGCCGTACTGCAGGAGTGAAGGGTGAACAAGCAATGGGCAGGTTGTGGGGCAGCTTCGGTTGGACAGGCAGTGCAGATGCACGAGTCAAGTTGGCACACAGTTTGCAAGCCACATGCTGCGCCACAGGCGCGCACCATGCTGCAACACCTCAACCAAACCTCTCCGCACCTGCAGCAGGGTGTGCACGATCTGGCTCCGGGGCTCGGGCGCCTCCACCGGCAGCGCCGCCGTGAGCACGCTGGTCTTGCGGTGCCGCTCGCTGGGCACGCTGTAGGTGAGGTCGGCACCGGCAGCGCACAGCAGCGCCACTGCCTCGGAGTCACTGCAGGCATAGAGGCGGGATGGGGCAGGAGGAACCATGCGCGGCATCCAGGACTTGGGAGAAGCCATGCCTGGCGGGGCGGTAATGCAGTGTGGTGTGGCGCCTCCTGCATGCGCCAACTAGCCCCGTCACAGCCCTGCCCGCCCTCACCCCTTGCGCAGCGCGTAGGCCAGGGCCGACCAGCCCTCATTGTCGTCCACGTCGATCGCCCGGATCTCACCCTCACCGCGCACCCTGCAGGTGGTTGACGGTTCAAGTTGGAGGTGATACAGGTTGCCGAGGAGCGAACTGCATGCAAGCAGACGACGCTTCATGCAATTGCAGCACAGCCAGCAGTGGCGGCGTGCAGGAAACACAGTCCATGCTGCTGCTGTACTTCCCACCACCAATTGGGTACTCTTTCCACCCCACATTTTGCAGCCCCACCTGTACTGCCCGCCCTCCAGCAGCCAGCGCAGCAGCTTGGTCTCGCCCAGCAGCACCGCCCAGTGCAGCGCGGTGCGGTTGAGGTAGTCCAGCCGGGGAAAGGCGGCGCCGGTACGCTTGACCAGCCACTGCAAGGGCAGGGGCAGGGTAGGCAGAGTGAGGCACCACCCAGGCCAGGTGCATTCAACCATATATGCCGATCTGAGGGATGCACAGTAGCGGCAAAGAATCTTTGCACATTTTTACGACGGGCCACCGCTGCCCGCCAGCGACCTTGCCTCGGCAATGTGCTGGTGGCGCAGCTGCAGGGCCAGGTGCAGGGGTGGGTCCAGCAGGTTGGCGCCCGGGGCGTGCAGGCAGGGGAACCTGCGGGGAGAAGTGGGTGGTGTGGAGCAGCAGGGGATGTGCTTGAGACGATTCCATTGCTGTGCAGGCGCGTGGCCTGCTGGAGGATTTAACTGGATTTGCTGCGCTCTGCTCTGCCCTTCCCCAGCCCCAATCGCCTCTGTGCTTCCGCCCTCACAGCCCCTTGCAGGTGCCCACCTGCCCTGCCAGCCAAACTCCCGCAGCTCCCCCTCCCACTCCTGGGCCGTGCGCCACGAGCAGCGCAGCTGCAGCAGCAGGGGAGGATGCAGAGAGCAGGATGCGGGTGAGGTTAAGGTGTGACTGATCGCCATACCGCAGATGTTGCACAGCGCATGCGATCACAGCAGCCCTGGCGCAGGCCTGCTCTGTCACCGGCTGTGAATGACCATACACATTGACGACAGCAAGCAGCCTGCACCTCTCTCCCAGCAAACCCCCACCTGCGCGCCCGAGGCCCCCGCCGCCACCAGGCATCGGCATGCGTCCAGATGGCCCTGCGCCACTGCCACCCGCAGGCAGTAGTCCATCTGCCAGTCGGCGAACAGCTGCTCGTCGGGGGCGTGGCTGGGCAGGGTCTGCAAAAGACGGTGGGTGAGGTGAGGTAGCAGAGGGAGCCGCCGGTTGAAGCCACTCAACTGTGTTGTGTGGCATGCTGCGCCGCCTTGCAGCTTCTCGCTCTCGGCATCAACCAGCATCAATCGCCGCCTCCCTGAAACACCCAGCCCAGCACACAAAGCACCCACCCCGCTGGGCCCGCCGCCGCTGCCGCCATCGTCGCTGGGCAGGCGGCTGGCGTCAGGGCCCTCTGGCCCCTCCAGCACAGACCAGGGGTCGGGCAGGTTGGGCAGCTCATCATCCGAGGAAGAGGATGGATCGTCCTGCAGGTGAAAACGCATAAGGGGCAGAGGGCGCCTTGCTGGACAGCGGGGAATGAGGAGGCCACCTTGCAAGTCAAAGGAGTTCGGTGGGCAGATGGCGCCCATGCATTCATTGCGAGTCACAGGCACAACGCCCGCCTGCCTGTGTTCCCAACTACAAACTCACCGGCCCGGTTAGGATGGTGCGCAGCCAGGCGGGTGGGTGCAGCAGCAGGCTCGCCACTTCAGTGCTGCCGTGCGCGGCAGCCAGAGCCAGCAGGTAGGCGGAATCAATGCCTGCAGCGCAGGGGACAGCCTGTGATGGCTTGCATTCAAGCACATCAAATTTGGAGCATCACGGCCGCCGAGTGCTCTGGCAAGCAAAAGCACTATGAGCGCAAGTGCTGCGCACCGTGCTTGTGGTAAATGGTGGAGCCCTTGGCAGCCCACATGCAGTGCGCCACCACTAGGGGATCTGCAGCGGCGAGACATAGGTGCAGCGAGGGCAAGGTTGGGCATGCCGCGCCCGGCCAGCTCCCCGGGAGGGGCCCTCGACACACCAACACTGCCCACTTGCCAAGGACATGCAAGCATTTTTGCCAGCCCTGGCGATCAGCTTCCTGCTGCCCAGCACCCACAGCAGCCACAGCACCCACCTCCCGCGGCGCAGGCGTGCTCCAGCGGGCTGGTCCACAGCGTGCCGTTTGGCTCCAGCGGGTCCAGCCCAGCACCCAGCAGGGCGGCCACCAGTGGGGCGGCCCCCGCCCCCGGCCGTGCATGCTGTGCAGCAAGCGAGAGTGCGGACTCATCGTAGCTTGCATCCATGCCAGCATCCTCAGGTGGCAGGGTGCGGGCCAGAGGGTCAGCACCCGCCAGCAGCAGCAGGTGCAGCGCCGCCTCGCTCGCTCCGCCTGGCCGTGGGCTGGCTGCCAGGGCGTGCAGCGGCGTCAGGCCGAAGCAGTTGCGCCGCTCCAGCTCCTCGGCGGCGCAGCCCTGCAGCAGGGCGGCCAGTGCGGCGGGCTGCGCTGCAGCCGCTGCCACATGAAGCGGGGAGTTGCCCGCTGCATCCATGGGCAGCACCAGCCGGGGGCTGTCGCCACTGCCGCTGCCCCCGGACGTACTGCTGACATGAGGCGGCGAGCCGCCCGGCTGCAGCTGCTGGCAGCCGTTAGGCCGAGTGGGCCCCTCGTGCTCTGGCTGCTGCTCGCTGCCTTGTGAAGGCTGCTGCTGGCTGCCTTGCGGCTGCTGGGCAGCGCTCGACTGTGCACTTGCCTCGGACTGCTGGGTGCTGCGCTCAGCAGCCAGCTGCCGCAGGCCGGCGGTCAGGGCAGCCACATCTCCTGCTGCTGCTGCACCGTGCAGGGCGGTTGAGCCCGGCCGCACGCCGCAGGTGCAGCAGCAGCGCAGCGCCAGCTCCCGGGCCCGCTCGCCGCTGGCGAAGCGGGAGCAGGGGCAGTCGGCCGCGGCTGGGTGCTGCTCAGCCTCCATGGCGGTTGTCTGCAGCTGTGGAATGTCAAGGGGACTTGATTATCAGCTTGGGTCTGAAGGTCCGTTGCGCAAGCCCGCAAGCGGCGCGGCAGACGGGCGGGCTTGGCGGCCGCCGACAGCAGCGCACCTCGGCGTGGCTGGGGCGCGCCTGTAAGCCGCCTCCTGCCTATGCTGCGCGTCTGGAGCAGCCGCTGGGCCGGCAGGCGTGAAGACCTGGGCGGCTTCAACTAGGGCAGCACCCTGCAGGTCACGCCAGGCTGTGTGGCAGCATGTATGCGATCGGCATGTTCTTGATCAGGTGCAATGGGGCCCCGATTCTCGACCTGAGAGTAGGGCTCTCCATGCAGCGGCATCATCAGGGCGGGCGCATTGAGTGAGCCGGACGGCGATCGGACCGCTGCATAGCAGAGAACAAAGCCGGGGCACTTGCTGCTCGACGCATAGGCCGCAAGCAGCTCCCGCCCTTGGCTCGCGTTCCCCAGTTTGGGAGCGCACGCCGGGCCTTGCAACCAGCCCCAGATGGCCGCCGCAACTGCCACAGGTGATCTGCTCCGCTGTTCAGCCGCTGTGCAGACGTCCCTGCCGCCGCTGCCGCCGCCGCCTGCCGCCTGCTGCCACTGCCGCCGAGCCTCACGTCATCCTGCTCCCTGCCGACCTTCCCCTGCCTGCAGCGTCAGCGTCGCCGTCGCCCGAGACGATGGCCTCGCTGTCGCTGGACAGCCTGCTGTCGGAGCGCGACTGCTGGCACTGCGGCATCGAGCGCGAGCTCTGCCTCACAATCGTGGTGGCGGGTGGGTGCTGTGTTCGTGCAGCCACCGCAGCCCAGCCTGGCTTCTCAGCTGGCGCATGACCTAACGAGACAACGCGTGCAGGGAGTGCTGTTGTTGCTGCAGCTGCTGCCCGGCCGTGGATCGCACACCCAGGGAGGCCGTTTCGCGTGCTATCTACCTGCCTGCCTGAGAACCCATGCGGCGCGTATTGCCTGGCATGCCGTGCAGGTGCCTCTGGTGACCTGGCTGGCAAGAAAACCTACCCAGCCCTGCAGTTCCTGTTCCAGCATGGGTGAGGGTTTGAACATGGAGGCCCTGCAGGGAGGTGTGCCGCAGCTGCATGCATGCATGCCAGCTGCTGCACGTTGGCGGCTCTGTGCCTATCTTGCCTGCCATCGTTGCTCTCGCTGCCCAACTGCCGCCAAGTTGTCATCCCACTTGCTGTCGCTCCCCCCTCCCCTGACCCTGCACCCAGCTTCCTGCCCCGCAACGTGGCCATCATTGGTTATGCGCGCACGCAGCTGACCAACCAGCAGCTGCGGGACAAGCTGCGCCCCCGGCTCAAGGGGAGCGACAAGGAGAGGGACGACTTCCTGGGACGCTGCACCTACGTGGCGGGTGGGTGGGGGTTGTGAGGTTGGGCGGCAGGGTGGCTGGGCTGCAGGGTGGCTGTAGGGTGGCAGCGCTGGGCAGGCTGGGTGGAGGCGCTGGCGCAGCTGACACAGTTTGGTACCACATCGCGCCTCTCACCTCTGCCTTGCTGTGTTACACCGGTGCAGGCGCGTATGACGGTGCTGACGGGTGGAACAAGCTGGCAGCAGTGCTGAACGAGCGCGAGGTGCGCTGCCTTGGTTCCTTCTACAGCCGTTATTGTTTCTCATTGGGTCTGTGCTGCGGTTGCTTTGCATCAATGGCAGCTGCTGTTGAGCACCTGCTCAGTCAACTTGCAGCCTCGACAGCCGCCCCATTTCGCCTGCCGCCTTTCCAGGCGCGCGCCCGCTTCTGCTGCCAGCCCTGCGGCCGGCTGTACTACCTGGCCCTGCCGCCATCGGTCTACCCGCAAGTCTGTGCAGGCCTCAAGGTGGGAGGGGCAGCTCGTTGGTCCTGCGTGCTTGCATGCATTCATTCATACCCTGACAACGGCGTGCGGATACCTCGTCTTTCGCCGCACCTACGCATTAGGATTCTACCGCCAGCCCGCTCCTGGCTGCTCCCCTCTTTGTTGTTTTCCGCCCGCTAGCTGAACTGCTGTGCTCCTCGTCTTTTGCAAAATGCAGACATACTGCGACGACATTCCGCCCTCCGACGGCTC
>VFQQ010000660.1_pt1 | contig 62508 bp, 49 predicted proteins | sample 3512341 | NCBI WGS metagenome assembly VFQQ01 (sample SAMN10412373, study PRJNA504923) | tailings metagenome | isolation source: Relicate 2 Philex TSF1 revegetated site | place: Philippines: Tuba, Benguet | collected 2017-08-29 | reverse complement strand
AAAGCCTTCACCGTTCCCCGCAGCCCCGCAGCGCCCGGTGGTGTCACAATCTCCATAATCGAACTCCACACAAACTGCGCCCGCTTTGCCGGATTCCGCTGAAAAATCCGCTGCCCGTCAGCACAAATCTCCATCCCCGTTTTAAAAACATTATTGTTCGCCACAATCTTGTTCTGCGTAACCTGTTTCAGGTTCTCACGCGTGTTAACATACAAATCAAGCTCCACAATCAACTCACCCGCCATCGTGTCATATTCCGCCTCAAACCCCGCAGGCATATTCTCATTCGCCAGCAATTCATCACGGTGGTTGTCAATAAACTCCATCCCCTTTTGTAAAAACTGCCTCACCTTTTCCCAGTTCAGGTTCTGCACTTTTTTATACTCATTAAATCCAGCCTCATCCAGCCTCGTTTTTCTTATCACCTTATTTTTGTAAACCTCCTCAATGTACGACTTCAGCCTGTTAAAATTCTGCTCCCCCTCAGCAGGCACAAGCGAATCCTCCTCCGCAAACATTCTTCTAAACAGCGTCTCCCGCCTTGCCTCATTGTCCGCGCTCCGCTGCGTTTCATCCGGAATCAAATCCGCAGCAACAATCGCATCTGCAAAACCCGCCAAATACGCAGCATTATACTTCCCCTTAAACGCACCAAACGCGTCCAGCTCCTCTTGCAAACTTGTTTTCAACATTCCCAATCCCATGTAAAGCTCATCCATCGAGCAGTTGTACTTAGATGTTACCATTGTTTTGTTTATTTAATTGATTAATAAATACTTATACCGAAATTCCCACTACAACTACCCCATTAAAATATCTACTTGACACAGTTTATTGAATAGACTCTATACTCCATTTCTCAAATCGTCTGAACCATTTCTGAAACCATCTGAACCATTTCTCAAATCATCTGAACCATTTCTGAAACCGTCTGAACCATTTCTCAAACCATCTGAACCATTTCTGAAACCGTCTGAACCATTTCTCAAATCGTCTGAACAGTTTCTGAAACCGTCTGAACCATTTCTGAAACCATCTGAACCATTTCTCAAATCATCTGAACCATTTCTCAAATCATCTGAACCATTTCTGAAACAACCCCGGCTGTTTCTTACATCTAACATCTCATATCTAATATCTAATATCTAACATCTCACATCTCACATCTCACCCTAACTACAATGCAAAGCAATACCCTCAGCCCACGCCCGTCAACCCCAATTTTGAGCCTCAATTTTGGGGTAGCACTTTTCTTTAAAATTTCCTGAAAAATTTTATTGCAGTTTCCTGAATCCGCTCACAAAATCTAACACAGCTGTTTTGTTAAGCACATCCAGTTCTCCAAACTTCCCGTAAATATCAAATCCGTTCAACAGCGAAAAACGAAGCATCTCCGTATTGCTGTGAACTTCCAGCTTGCTGTGAAGTTGTCTCACTATCGAACTGATGGTATTCGGCTTGCAACCCAAAAAATCCGCCATCTCCGTGTACGACAAGCCATAGATATTAAGCACTAAAACTCGCGCTTCTTGCACACTAATCGGAATCCCATCAAGGTAAAGGAATGGGGCAGCCATAGTTCAGTAGTTGGTATATCGGTACCCCGAAAATAAACCACTGCATTCATTTTTCAAAAGTCACGATGAATTTCCGTTTCCTCAGCGCGATGTGCACATCAAAAATTACGCTGCTTCCACAAACTAAAAAAGGGAACCCAAAGGCTCCCTTTATTAAAGTCAGTTATCCATTTAATGCTTAATCTTCAGCCGAAAAGCTTGGAATTTCATCGCTACCTGCCATTGGCGCACCCGCCAAAGCCGGAGAAGATTCATCAGGCTTACGGTTTAACTTAGCTTCAACACTCAATGTGGCATGAGGCACCAAACGCAACCTTTCCTTGGCAATCAGTTTCCCGGTTACCCGGCAAATACCATAAGTCTTGTTTTCTATTCTAACCAATGCAGCCTCTAAGTTTCTGAGGTATTGATGTTGGCGGGAAATTTGGTTCATCAAATACTCCATTTCTGTTGTATCCGAACCTTCTTCCATGTTCCAGCTTTTATTACCTGCCAAACTCTCGTTATGGTTATCCAACGACTCTTTCAAAGATTTCAACTCTTCGCGTGCAGCATCAAGCTTAGTTTCAATCAATGTTTTGAAACCTTTCAAATCTTCATCGCTGTAACGCATTTGTGGCACATCGTTTTTAGCTGTTGATGCAGCCTGCTTTTTTGTTGTTGATTCCACAGCCTTTTGTTTTGGTGTAGCCGGTTTTACGGCAGGCTGCACAACTTGTTTCACCACACTTTTTGCAACAGGCTTAGCTGCCGGTGTCGCTTTTTTTGCAGCGGCTTTAACCGCAGGTTTAGCAACGGCTTTAACCTCCTTTTTGGCTGCAGGCTTTGCAGTGGCTTTCTTAGCAACAGGTTTTGCTGAAACTTTTTTGGGTGCAACTTTTACAGTTGGTTTTGCAGTATTTTTTTTCACGGCAGGTTTAACAGATTTCTTCACAATTGGTTTTGAAACTTTTTTCGGTGTCGGCTTCGCAGCCTTTGCAGCGGTTTTGTTTACCACCTTTTTTGCAACAGGTTTTGGTGTTGCTTTTTTAACTGCCGGCTTTGCTTTTGCTGCTGCTTTTTTTGCAGCAGGTTTAGCTTTTGCAACAGCAGGCTTAGCCTTAGGCTTTGTTTTTGAGGCAGCGGGCTTAGCTTTTGCGGCTGCCTTTTTAGTCGGTTTACTTTTGCCCATATCAAAAATTTTGGCTGCGAAACTACGCAAATTCTTAATCACCAATATCTGCGTCATATTTTTTGTTTAAGGGCGCGAATATACTTTTTTCAGAAAGTTGTGGCGTCCATCTGATAGATTATTGTTTTTGTAAATTGATTTACAAGTCGAAGTGGCATAACATTGTGCCTACTTTTTTATTACTTTCAAAACCTGTATGTATCTATTCGAGGAAAACAGAATTGATTTTTCTGACCTTCACCTTAGCGTTTTAAAAAATGAAATCAATGCCATTCTTCAGGCATCGGGCGCTGCGGCACTGCTGTTGAACAGGAATCTTCAGGTTCAGTTTTACTCTGAAAAAATTACTGAGTTATATGACATTAAACCGGACGACATCGGTAAAAAGATAAGTGAAATTCCGGGCTACTTCAGTGAATGCGATGTAAGTTTTTATGCCGAAAAAATTTTTGAAAACAACCTCGGCTACCGGGGCAAAGTAACCACCACCAAAGGGAAGCACTTCATGAAAAGAATGCGCCCTTACAAACAAGCTGATAAAGAAACTATCGGAATAATTGTCGCATTTACCGACATCACCGATTTGGAAGATGCCCAAATTGCATTGGAGCAAAGCGAACAGCGTTTCCGCGACATGGCTGAAATTGCAGTAGATTATATTTATGAGGTTGATAAACACGGGATAGTTACCTACGTGAGCCCCGGCATTTTCGATGTTTTGGGCTATGAACAAAATGAAGTTTTGGGGCAGCATATTTCAATGTTTATGCCGGAAGGTGAATCAAAACTCATAACTAAAGAAGTGTTTAAGCAAACAGTTAAGCAAAGCGACTATCTACCCATCACCCATCACATAAAAAAGAAAAACGGCTCGACTATTGTCGTTGAATCAAGAGGCAGAGCCATTCGCGATAAAGAAGGGAACCTGTTAGGTTTCAGAGGGCTGAACCGAAACATCACCGAAAAAATCAGTGCCGAAAAAGAACAGCACCACCTCAATCAACTATTGGAAAGAAAAGTTGCCGAGCGAACAGCGCAGTTGGAAGAAAACCAAAAGCAACTGGTGGAAGCGCAGCGTATAGGTAAGTTGGGCAGTTGGATTTGGAACTTGCAAACCGGTTACAAAGTTTGGAGCGACATGATGTTTGAAATTTTTGATGTGGACAAAACACCGGATGTTTCATTTGAAGCCTTTAATGAAAGAATTCATGAAGACGACCGTGATTTTGCCGCCAAAGTAGAGCAGGAGTCCATTAAACATGGCGACACGAATTATGTGATGCAACTGCGCATAAAACGCAGAGATGATGAGATAAGATACATTGAAGCAACCGCCCACATCTACCGCGATGAAGCAGGCAATGCCACCAAACTGATTGGAACCGCCCAAGACATCACCGACATTAAACAACAAGAAGAAGAACGCAGAAAACTCATTGCTGACCTGATGCAGCAAAACAAGGAACTGCAACAGTTCAGCTACATCATTTCTCACAACCTTCGTGCACCGGTTGCCAACCTTGTGGGCTTAGGTAAAATGTATAGAAAAGGAATTGCTGACGAACGCAACGAACAGATTGTAAAAAACATGCAGGAAAGTGCCGAGGACATTGACACGGTTATTAAAGATCTCAGCCATATTCTCACCCTTCGTTCAGGCATAGGAGCCGAGCGTGAAGCAGTGGTGCTGCAAGATGTTTTCTCGGCAGTGGTAAAAACCTTGCACCCACAAATTGAGGCAGTGAATGCAAAGGTGAGCAGTAATTTTTCCGATGCTCCAAAAGTATTTACTGTAAAAAGTTACATCCACAGCATTCTCTACAACCTCATTTCTAACGCGCTGAAATATCGCGACCCTGAAAAAAAGCTTCAAATAAAAGTTACCGCAGGCACACGAGTAAACTATGTGTGGTTTTCGGTGGAAGATAACGGACTTGGCATTGACACAGAAAAGTTTCACGATAAACTATTTGGAATGTATAGAAGATTCCACCCGCAAATTGAAGGCAAGGGCATTGGGCTTTACCTTGTGAAAGTTCAAGCCGAAAGTCTTGGAGGATGGGTGGAATTAGACAGCACTCCGGGAAAAGGTTCTAAATTCACCGTGTTCATCTCCAACCATTTTTTCACCCAAACTGAAACTTAAATGGAACAGATCTACATTATTGACGATGACAAAGCCAACAACTACCTGTGCAGGTTGGTTTTGGAAGACACCGGCATCAATAAAAATGTGTATTCATTTTATTTGGTGAACGATGCGCTGAATGCGCTCAAACAATCCATTGAAGCAGATTCGGCATTCCCCGACATGGTGTTGCTGGACATTAACTTACCCGGTTTGGATGGATGGGATTTCCTTGCTGAGTTTCGCAAGTTCCCTGAGGAGTGCAAATCAAATTCCAAAATTTTTCTGCTTAGTTCATCGGTTTACCCCGATGACGAAGAGCGCGCAAAATCATATCCCGAAATTTTAGAGTTTTTACCAAAGCCACTAACGATTGAAGTTGTGGAGCGCATTAAACAACAGTATTTTGCGCCCGCTTATGTTCGTTCGTAAATTTTTGGTTTGCTGTTTAGTTCCTCTGGTATTCTTTTCCTGCAATGAAAGCCCCGAGCAAAGTGTTGCTGTGAAACGTATAGTAGATGGCAAAGTGGTGGTGGACACTTCGGCTTACACCCTTCCTTCATTCCAACTTCAAAATCATTTTGGCGACACTGTTACTGAAAAGGATGTAGCAGGTAAAATAATTGTTGCAGATTTTTTCTTCATCCAATGTCCAAGCATTTGCCCGCGAATGAAAGCCCAAATGCTGCGTGTGCATGAAACATTCAAGCAGCGCGATGATGTGTTGATACTGTCGCACACCATTGACCCCAAACGCGATTCGGTGGCTGCGTTAAAGGCTTATGCAGAAAAATTAGAAATTAAAAAAAACTGGTGGTTCCTTACAGGAAACCGTGATTCGCTTTTTTCTATTGCAGATAAATATCTTATCAGCGCAGAAGAAGACCCCGGCAGCCCCGGTGGATTTGCGCACAGCGGCAATTTTATTCTGATTGATAAAAAAGGTAAAATCAGGGGTTACTATGATGGCACTAACGAACAATCAGTATCGAAACTCATTAAGGATATTGGCAGGATTTACCAAGCGAAATAATAGTTGGAAACATTTTGCGTTTAACTATCGTAAACGGTTTGAACCTATGAATGAGCCAATGATAGCAACAACCGGAACCCTAAGAATTGAGAAAGAATTTATCAAGTCGTGCGTGTTTGTAAACGGCAGAAATCAGCTTGCCGTTGATGCACGAAAGCAAAACGATAAAAAACTTTACCGTGCCATGCTGCTTGGCAACGGCTTCCGCAACAAAGTAAAAATCTATTTCACCACCACCGAGGGCTTGCGCATGGTGGAAACAACAGTTTGGGCTTACACCGAAAGGTTCGTTATGCTGAAAGGCGGAGTGTTTATTCCGGTTGATGCAGTAGTGAATGTTGGATTAGATTAGAAATTTCCCATTGCGATAAATCAATTCGCCATCGGCAAAAATTTCGCCACCGTTTTTCATGTCGGTAATCATGTCCCAGTGCACGGTACTTTCGTTCATGCCTCCGCATTGCTTGTAAGATTGCCCCACAGCCATGTGAATGCTACCGCCAATTTTTTCATCAAACAAAATGTTTCGCGTGGTGCGCTGGATGTTGTAGTTGGTGCCAATGGCAACTTCGCCCCAAAAACGCGCGCCCGGTATGCTGAAAACTTTGTCTAAAACATCATGCCCCTTTTCGGCATGCCAATGAATGATTTCTCCATCCTTTACTTCGAGCGTAATACCTTCCACATCTTTACCCATGTAAATGGTCGGGTAAGAAAAATAAACTTTGCCATTCACTGAGTTTTCAATCGGAGCGCTGAAAACTTCCCCGCTTGGCATGTTTGACCTCCCATCGCTGTTAATCCATTTTCTTCCTTTCACCGAAAATGAAATGTCAATATTGGGACCTTTGTATTCAATTTTATCTGCACTGTTTAATCTTTCCACATAAGCATTTTGTTCGGCACGCACCTGCAGCCAACGCTGCACAGGGTCGGCATCGAATAAAAAACACGACTGAAAAACAAACTGTTCATATTCTTCTAAAGTCATCTCGGCATCCTCCGCGCCTGCATTGGTGGGGTACTGACAAAGACACCTGCGCAAACTTCCGCTGGCGGTGCGCTCAAAGTAAATGTTGTTGAGTTCGCGTTGCGCTTGCTGAAAAATTTGAAACTTTTGAGCATCGGCAGGTGTGCGCTCGTCATCTCCCCTATCAAACGGTGCACGAATGTTCAGGTAGCAATCAAAAGTTTCCATCGCAACTTTCTTCTGCGGATTCACAAAAGCAAGCTGATGTTCGCTGCCATATTTTAGAACATTTTCTTCGCCAAGATTTAACTCAATGTTCCAAACCGGATGCCCTCCGGCTTTGTAGGTTTCAATGATTACGGCTTTCAGCAGCGGCTCTGCCAAATATGACGACACAATAAACACTTTATCGTTGTGCTTCACATCCAAACAATAGTTCACCAACAGCTTGGCGTATTTTTCGAGTATTTCTTTTGAAGGCATAATGAATTGGCGAAGGTAAATTTTCAACTCAAGTATGCAGCTATTTTCCGCACACAAGCATGAGGAGTGAATAATTTTTCATGCTTCAATTCAGCAACGCTTTTTATTCAGATAATTTTTTGAGTTTGCAGGCGGAAAAATTTACACATTGAATCATAAAGGCTCGTACCTTTTATCGCGAAACATTGTGCTGGCGTTTGGCGCGCTTGCAGCAGTCGCCTTGCTTTATTTTTTAGTTCCGGGGTACAGGTGGGCTGTGGAAGAAGTGGGTTTCAGAAACCTGAACTTAATAAAACGCATTGAAGCAAAGCGGGAAGCAGAACGGCTTCCACCACTGAATGTGCACGAAAAACGCGCATTCAAAATTGAAAACTACTATTACCTGCAAATGCTCAACAGCCAAACACCGCAGAATGCTGTTGTGCTGCTGCCTCCTAAAAAAGTGGTGGAAAATTCGCGGCACATTTTCATGAGCGAAGCGGAGTGGGTGGCGTATTTCATTTATCCGCGCTTGTGCATCAGCGAAGATGAACTAAAAGCTAAGCCGGAAATGCTCAGCCGCATTTCGCATGTTGCAATCATAAAAGGCTGGGGCTACCAGTATCTGAAATACGAACCCGAAAACCGTGAAGAGGAAACAGTTTTACCAATAAACAAACCAAACGAATAGGCAAATGAGTTTGATTTTTGGCATAGTATTATTGGTGGCAAGCGGGTGGGCGGTACTTTACAGGTTAAAAGTCAGGCTGCCATTTTTTAAACAAACGCTCTTTGCCACATTGCTTGGTTTCTTTATTCAAAGCATTTGGATGTTTGGATGCGATTTAGTGAATGTTCAGTTTTCGCAACCCGTGCTCAGTGTGTTGAATTTGGCTTTGATTGTGTTGCTGGCAGACCTTGAATCGCTTAAAAAGTATGACTACAAAAAGTTGCTTTCCACATTTATCAATGAACTTAAACATCAACTCACCCGTCCCGATTTGGGCACTATGGTTTTTGGTTTTGCCTTAGCCGGATTGGTTTACCTGATTGGTGTAAAAGGTTTGTATTGGCCCACATCAGAACATGATGCCATTGGCACGTTCGATAAACTTGGCATTTGGTTTGCGGTGGAAGGCAAAATTCATGTGTCGCTTTACGATGAAGGCTTGCAGGGCGCAGGCGGTGTTTACCCTCCGCTTTTTCCATGTTCCATTGCTTATTGCTACTTGTATGGCGCAGAAAATCCGAAGGTGGTTTCGCTCATTTTTTATCTTGTAATCCTTGGCTTGGTGTTTGCATCCATAAGAAAATTCACAACTAACTTTTCTGCTGCATTTTTCACTTTGCTATTGGCATGGTCGCCCGAATTTTTCTCACATGCAGCGTTGCTTTTAAGCAACATTCCATCCACTGCCTATGTGGCTGCATCTGCTATCAGTTTGTTTGTATGGTATCGCAAAAATGAGCAATCCTACTTCACCCTAAGTTGCCTGATGATTGCCGGTGCGCTTTGGTTGCGCAGCGATTTAATAGCGTTTGCATTTGCCGGCTTGTTGTTTTTGGCGCTTGCACATTCAAAGCTCAAAAGCAAGTTTTACTATCTTACTTATACCGCTTCATTTATCATTCCACTGGTTGTTTGGAATTTGTTTTTAAAGTACAACATTGGCATCCAAGCGTCTGATAGAATTGGAGGACTGAAAGAACTGAGTTTTGAAAAAACATTGCTGCTGCTGAAATATGTTTGGGCTTATGTTTTCATAGGGCAACAAGGCTCAAGTCCTCCGGGCTACTTCCTTTACGGCATTGCTTTTTTATTGCCTTTGGCAATTCTGCTTGCAAATTTCAAAAACCTTAAAACACAAAAGCCTTTTGAGATGATGTACTTTTTAGCAGGCTTGATGCTTTATTCTTTTTTGTTCCTCATTGTAGATGAACAAAAGCAGGACTCACTACAGTCGTTAATGGAGAGTTCCTTTAAGCGTGGATTGTTCTGCTTTTTGCCTTTAGCTGTTTTTTATGCTGCAACATCAAAAGTTACGGTTGATGTTTTCAGGAAAATAGAAAACTACCGAACAGGGGACTCAAGCGAAACGCTTACTCAAGAAAATCAATAATCTTCAAAAAAAGCAAAAGCTGTTTCTCAAAGCTTCGGGTGATAAACACTCAGTGCTTTCTTCATCACCTCATTCTTTTTTAAACTCATTTCTTTCAGTCGCGCATCGCGGAAAAGTTCCATTTGGTCGTTGTAATGCGGGCTGTTTGGGCGCAGTGAATTACCCGTGGGCACTTGCGATTGCAACCGCTCCAAACCATTGCTGCCGAACTTAGCAAACATTGTAAAAGTGTCGCCATGTTTTGGAACCAGATAGGTTTTGCCGTTTATCACTTTCTCAACAGGGTAACTTGGCGAAAGCATGTCCGGGAAGCCGCGCATGGCAATCATTTTTCCTGCCCTGTAGTTAACATGAATGTCGCCCCAGCGAACGCGCTCGCTACCGTAGCGTTCGCGCAGTTTTGCCAAGCCTTTCCGCCAGCTGTCAACCATATCATCTTCATCTGCCTCAAAACCCGAAACAAACTGAGCATCACTGTATTTTTTCTTATCCCAATGTTCGCGAACGAATGCGCCAAGCACTGCGGGCCCAAAACTGTTGGTGTCGGCATTCCAATCCCACTCATGCAGTAAACGCAATGCCAATGCAAGGTCGGGATACTTTGTGGTGTCAAGCGCAAGCAAAGGTTTCAGCGATTCGCGAAACTTTCCGGTTTGTGCAAAGCGATAGTCGAACTTAATGCGTGGCAAATCTTCAAACTCAATTTTATCTTTCTCTAAAAGCAGTTCACGCAAACGATGCGCGCGATTGTTGTCGCCTGGTCTGCGGTCATAAATATAGCGCGGGTAGCGCAGAGGATTGTCATTTTCACCTTCGCATGTGGCTGCATAAGGCGTGTTGTTGGTATTTAAAACATAACCGCATGATGGATTGATGGTGTGCGGCAAACTATCATTAGGCAACAACTTTGCCCAAAGTGTTTTTGAAGTGTTGCCCGGCATCACGCTGCGCCAGTCATATTCTAAATTGCGGTCAGGGATTTGCCCGTTGCTGATGTAGAAAATGTTGTTTTTATCATCGGCATAAACAATGTTGAACAGCGACAAAGCATTGTTGCGAAGCGCTTTCCAAAATGCTTCATAACCATCTGCTTTATTCATTTCGTAAAGTTGCTGTGCTGTTTTGATGGTCATGTTCGCGCCAAAGCGAACGGAATAAAAGTTATTGCTTTTATCGCTTTTCACCGTTGCGCCATACTTGCTCCAGTAGGTATATCGCTTCACCGGAATCACCATTCCTTTGATTTTCACTTTCAACCACACCGGACGTTTTTCCAACTTCAACCATTCGCCATCAAATTCATATTGCAACTTCTTCTTAGGATGCATTTTCAATTTAAACACATCGCTTTTCATCATGTGGTTCCATGTCATGCCATAACCAATGTGTTCGTTCACGCCCATCGCCAGCGAACTGCTGCCATGAAACATAGCACCATCAATATTCAAACCTTCATCGCTGTGGAGGTGCGCTTCATAAAAACTCAACTGCCCTTCAAAAAACATGTGTGGGTTAATGCAGATGTAAGTTTTTCCATCGGCAGTTTTTTGCGGAGCGAGCGCAAAGGCATTCGAGCCAACCTTGTCTAATGCTGCGCCATCCTGAAACACCACTTCATTTTTGTCATACTTCCCTCCCACTGCATTCCCAATTTTGTCGCTGGCTTCGCTCATGAAACTCATCATGGTGATGTAGCCGATGAGAATTTCTTTTTCGGTAACCGGAAAAGCTTTTTTGATGCGCACATCTTCGGGGTGGGCGGCAGCATAGGCATTTACACCCTGAGTGAAACCACTCAAATACTTTCTGAACTCAGGCGAAAGGTCGGTTTCAAATTTTTCATCCGCCAATTTTTTTGTGCCAATGGCATGAACAAAAAAATCGGCTTTCACGCCATCCATTCCGTTGGCGCGACCGTTGAAGCCTTTTGCTGTGTATATCAAATCCTGCCCAATGTGAAAAGCATCTTCGGCATTTGCCCAAGCCAAGCCGTAAGCCACATCGGCATCGGTTTTGCCAAAAATGTGTGGCACTCCAAAACTGTCGCGAACGATGGTAACATTTTCAGGATTGATGGTTTGGGAAAAAACAGCACCAGGAAACAGCAACAAAAGCAAATACTTCATCATTAAATTTTGAGGCTGCAATGATAGACTGTTGTGTGTTAAGGGAATAACTCTACAATCAAAATTTCCTATAAAAACGCATTTAGCAGCCCTCAGATGGGTAGATTCAACAAATTTTGCCCCCCTTTAAAACAGTGCTATTAATAAAAAATTTAGCGCGGGTTTGCTATTTGGAATCAGAATACTACTTTTGCGCCTCCCAAAAAAGGAAGGAATGCCTACAATACAGCAATTAGTAAGAAAAGCGCGCACTATAATCCGCGCAAAATCAAAGAGTCGTGCGTTGGATGCCTGCCCTCAGAAGCGTGGCGTTTGCACTCGTGTTTACACCACCACACCCAAGAAGCCTAACTCGGCTTTGCGCAAAGTGGCTAAGGTGCGTTTGACAAATTCAACCGAAGTTATCGCTTACATTCCGGGTGAAGGGCACAACCTGCAAGAGCACTCTATCGTGCTGATTCGCGGTGGTCGTGTAAAAGATTTACCAGGTGTGCGTTACCACATCGTTCGCGGTTCATTAGATACTGCAGGTGTTGAAAACCGTAAGCAAAGCCGCAGCAAATATGGCACTAAGCGTCCTAAACCGGGTGCTCCAGCCCCTGCTGCCGGAAAGAAAAAGTAAAAAACAGAAGTCAGATAAAAGACATCAGAAAATAGAAAATAGAAAATACTGAATAATGAGAAAGAAAAGAGCACCCAAGCGTTACCTTCAGCCAGACCCGCAATTTGGTGATACTATGGTTACCAAGTTCGTTAATTCCATCATGTGGGATGGCAAAAAGAGTGTTGCCTATAAAGTTTTCTACGATGCACTGAGTGCAGTGGAAGAGCGCACCAGCGAAAACGGCTTGGAAACATGGAAAAAGGCAATTGCAAATGTTTCTCCGGCAGTGGAAGTGCGTAGCCGCAGAATTGGTGGCGCTAACTTTCAGATTCCTACTGAAGTCCGCCCCGAGCGCAAATTGGCGTTGGGTATGAAATGGTTGTTGCAATATAGCCGCTCGCGCAATGGCAAAAACATGAGCGATAAATTGGCGAATGAAATTATTGCAGCTTCAAAAGGTGAAGGCGGAGCTTTCAAAAAGAAAGAAGACACCCACCGCATGGCTGAGGCAAACAAAGCATTCTCACATTTCAAATTCTAATCAACCTCTAAAATCAGAAAACACGAAAACAAGTCATGGGTAAGGATTTAAGTTATACAAGAAATATAGGTATTGCCGCTCACATTGATGCCGGAAAAACCACCACCACCGAGCGTATTCTATACTACACCGGTGTGAACCACAAAATTGGTGAAGTACACGATGGTGGTGCTACAATGGACTGGATGGAGCAAGAGCAAGAGCGTGGTATCACAATCACTTCTGCTGCCACTCGTTGCGCATGGACTTGGAAAGATAAAAATTACGACATCAACATCATTGACACTCCCGGTCACGTGGACTTTACTGTTGAGGTAAACCGCTCACTGCGCGTGTTGGATGGCTTGGTGTTTTTGTTCAGTGCGGTTGACGGTGTTGAGCCTCAATCGGAAACCAACTGGCGTTTGGCTGACAACTATGGTGTTGCCCGCCTCGGTTTCGTGAACAAAATGGACCGTCAAGGCGCTGACTTCTTTAATGTGGTTAGCCAAGTGCAAACCATGTTGGGTTCAACACCTATGGTTATGCAAATTCCTATCGGAAATGAAGAGAACTTCAAAGGTGTGGTTGACTTGGTTACCAATGAAGCAATCATTTGGAATGAGCAAGACAGAGGCATGACTTACGAGGTAATTGACATTCCTGCAGATTTGGTGGATGAGGTGAAGGAATACCGTGGGAAAATGCTGGAGCAGGTAGCGGAATATGACGACACTTTGATGGAGAAATTTTTCGAAGACCCGAACTCAATTTCAGCAGAGGAGATTCGCGCAGCGGTTCGTCAGGCGGTTATCAACCAGAAAGTGGTTCCAATGTTTTGCGGCTCTTCTTTCAAAAACAAAGGTGTTCAGGCAGTTTTGGATGCAGTTTGTGCTATCCTTCCTTCACCTGAAGACAAAAAAGAAATTGTTGGAACCAATCCTGAAACCGGTGAAGAAGCTATTCGCAAGCCAAGCACCGATGAGCCTTTCTGCGCATTAGCATTCAAAATTGCTACTGACCCTTATGTTGGCCGTTTGTGTTATTTCAGAGTTTATTCAGGCGGCTTGGACGCAGGTTCTTATATCTACAACATGCGCACGGAAAAGAAAGAGCGTATTTCGCGCCTTTTCCAAATGCACGCTAACAAGCAAAATCCTATCGAGCGCGTTGAGGCGGGAGATATTGCAGCAGGTGTAGGTTTCAAAGATATTCGCACCGGTGACACCCTTTGTGATGAAAAACATCCGATTGTGTTGGAGAGCATGAAGTTTCCTGAGCCGGTTATCCAATTGGCTATTGAACCTAAAACTCAAAAAGACATGGATAAATTGGGTATGTCGTTGGCAAAGCTTGCCGAAGAGGACCCAACCTTTAAAGTGAGTTTTGATGAGCAAACCGGGCAAACCATCATTGCGGGAATGGGTGAGTTACACCTTGAAATCATTGTTGACCGTTTGCGCAGAGAGTTTAAAGTAGAATGTAATCAAGGTCAGCCTCAGGTTAACTACCGCGAACGTTTGACCAAAACTGTTTCTCACCGCGAGGTTTACAAAAAGCAATCGGGTGGTCGTGGTAAATTTGCCGACATCCACATTGAAATCGGTCCTTCAACCGAAAACAAGGAAGGTTTGGAGTTTGTGAACGATATTTTCGGAGGTTCCATTCCGCGCGAATTTATTCCTGCAGTAGAAAAAGGCATGAAAGAGGCTATGAAAACAGGTGTGCTTGCCGGCTACGAAGTGGACGGTTTGAAAGTGCGCTTGTATGACGGTTCTTTCCACGCAGTAGACTCTGACTCTTTGTCGTTTGAGTTGTGTGCGAAACTTGCTTTCCGCACTGCTTCAAAACTTGCAGGACCTGTGTTGCTGGAGCCAATCATGAAACTGGAAGTGGTTACACCGGAAGAGAACACCGGTGATGTGGTGGGTGACCTGAACCGCAGACGCGGCATCATGGAAGGCATGGAAGCCAAGCAAAACGCTCAGATTATTAAGGCAAAAGTGCCTTTGAGCGAGATGTTCGGTTATGTTACGCAGTTGCGTACTTTAACTTCGGGGCGTGCAACCTCATCTATGGAGTTCCACAGCTACCAGCCTGCGCCTGAAAACGTGGCTAAAGAGGTTATCGCTAAGAATCAGGGTAAGAAAGGTAAAATCGAAGAAGAATAATTTATTAACAGCAAACGTTCTTTACAAAGTTATGAGCCAAAGAATCAGAATTAAATTGAAAAGCTACGACCACAACTTGGTGGACAAGAGCGCAGAGAAAATTGTGAAAACAGTGAAAAGCACGGGCGCTTTGGTTAGCGGTCCGGTGCCATTGCCTTCTATGAAGAAGATTTTCACGGTGAACCGTTGCCCGCATGTGAACTCTAACTCGAAAGAGCAGTTCCAGTTGTGTACTTACAAGCGCTTGTTGGACATTTATTCTACTACATCGAAAACAGTTGATGCTTTGATGAAGTTGGAATTACCAAGCGGTGTTGAGGTTGAAATCAAGGCGTAGTTTGGGTTTAGTATTGAGCAGTTAGTATTGAGTATTGAGACGGATACAAGCTGCTGTATGGAAAGTATTTTTTCATTTATGTATCGGCTGAGCCGATACCTCTAAAAACAATAAACATGAAAGGAATTATTGGCAAGAAAGTTGGAATGACCAGCGTTTTCGATGGTGGGAAGCAGTTGGCAGTTACGGTTATCCAAGCCGGACCTTGTGTGGTAACACAGGTGAAAACAGTTGAATCAGACGGATACAATGCTATCCAGTTGGCATTCGATGACAAGAAAGAAAAGAACACCACCAATGCCTTGAAAGGGCATTTCAAAAAGGCTAACACCACGCCTAAACGCAAAGTGGTTGAGTTCCGCGATTTTGATTTGCAAGCCGGTGTGGGCGATGAGGTGGATGCCGATTTGTTTGATGCAGGTGAAACTGTGAACGTGGTGGGCATGTCGAAAGGTAAAGGTTTCCAAGGTGTTGTAAAGCGCCACGGATTCAGTGGTGTGGGTATGGGTTCTCACGGTCAGCACGACCGTATGCGCGCTCCGGGTTCGGTGGGTGCATCATCAGACCCAAGCCGTGTGGTGAAAGGTTTGCGCATGGCAGGCAGAACAGGCGGTGAGCGCGTGAAGGTGAAAAACCTGAAAATCGTGAAAGTGTTGGAAGACAAAAACCTGATTTTGGTTAAAGGCGCTGTGCCCGGTCATAACGGTTCTTACGTTTTGATTGAAGCAAAGAGCTAAACTTTACTTTTATTTGCTATAAAGTTTTAAAAGCCGCTTACAGCGGCTTTTTTATTTGCAATTTGTGAACTACTTAAGTTGCCACATGCTGTAAAATGAAACAAGTATTTATTAGCCAATCATCATAAAGTATTCATCAAAACTTTTTTTACCAAACGATTGTTTGGTAAAAAAGAAACTTTATTTTCGTCATCACGTTCTAAAAAATCATTCAATTTAATTCAATAACAAAACAGAATTTTTATGTCAACACTAACAGACAACAAAAAGCTATTGCAAGGCGGTGAGTTCCTGATTAAGGAATCTTCTTGGGAGGAAACCTACATTCCTGAAGAAATCACCGAAGAGCAGAAAATGATGCGCGACATGACCAAAGATTTCATCAACACAGAAATTGAGCCAAACCTTGAAAAGTTTGACCATGAGCCGATGTTGGGTGTTGAGGTGTTGAACAAAGCAGGCGAATTGGGCTTGCTTGGCTTGCACATTCCAACAGAGTATGGTGGCGAAGGAAAAGACCTCACCACATTCAGCTATGTAACTGAAATTTTGGGCTGGGGGCACGGTATGAGTGTTGCGATTGGTGCGCACACCGGCATCGGCACTTGCCCTATCATTTATTACGGAACTGATGAGCAACGCGCAAAGTATTTGCCCAAGCTCGCAACAGGTGAGTTGAAAGCAGCATATTGCCTAACCGAGCCGTGGAGCGGCTCTGATGCTTTGGGTGCAAGAACAAAAGCAGTGTTGAGTGAAGATGGAAAATACTATACCCTCACCGGACAAAAAATGTGGATTACTAACGCAGGCTTTGCGGATGTGTTTGTGGTGTTTGCAAAAATTGATGGCGATGACAAAAAGTTCACCGGCTTCATTGTTGAAAAAGGTTTTGAAGGCGTGAGCGTTGGCGCGGAGGAAAAGAAGATGGGTATCAAATCATCATCTACTCGCCAAGTGTTTTTCAATAATGTGAAAGTTCCTGCAGAAAACCTTTTGGGAGAAGCAGGGAAAGGGCACAAAATCGCATTTCAGATTTTGAACATCGGTCGCTACAAGTTGTGCAACGGTGTGTTGGGCGGAGCAAAGCGCGCTTTGGGGCAGGCAGTGAAATATGCAAATGAGCGTCAGCAGTTTAAAACCCCTATTTCTCAGTTTGGCGCCATCAAACAAAAACTGGGCGAAATGGCAATCCGCACTTGGGCTGCCGAGTCGGCATCATACCGTGTTTGCGATTGGATTAACCAAAAAGAACATGATTTGAAAGCTGCAGGAAAATCAATGACAGAATACCTGACCGGAGGTGCAGAAGAATATCAAATCGAATGTGCATTGCTGAAAGTTATCGGCTCAGAAGTGTTGGATTATGTCGTGGATGAAGGCTTGCAAATTCATGGCGGCTACGGATTCAGCGAAGAATACCCTATGGCGCGCGCTTATCGCGACAGCCGCATCAACCGCATTTTTGAAGGCACCAACGAAATCAATCGTATGCTTTCTATTGACGCGCTGTTGAAGTTTGCCATGAAAGGTAAAATTGATTTGATGTCGCCCGCCATGGCTATTCAAAAAGAATTGATGAGTGTGCCTGACTTCGGTTCGGGTGGCGATAGCAATGACATTTTTGCCACCGAAAGAAAAGCATTGAAAAATGCCAAGAAAGCATTCTTGCTGATTGCAGGTGGTGCGGTGCAAAAGTTGATGCAAAAACTGAGCGAAGAGCAAGAAATTTTGATTCACGCTGCTGATGTTTTGGCTGACATTTTAGTGATGGAAAGTGCCATGTTGCGTGCCGAAAAGTTGGTAAACCTCCACGGTCAGGAAGCAGCACAAATCTATGTTGACATGGTGAAGTGCTACTTCTTCGATGCCATGGAAAGAATTGGTGTGAATGGTCGTTCGGCTCTGGCTGCTTTCGCAAGCGGTGATGAACTGCGCATGATGACAATGGGCTTGAAGCGTTTCACCAAATATGAAACCATCAACACCAAAAACATCCGCAGAGCAGTTGCTGACAAGTTGATTGATGAAAACGGCTATCCTTTCTGGGATTAAACTTTCCCCTATACCATTCCTGCTGTTGTAGTAGGGATTTCTGCTGTTGCAGAACAAGCGCGGTTGCATCAATGTAACCGCGTTTTTTTTTGCTCAGTTTATGTGCGGCTGTGTGTAGGTTTTTACTGCATACAAACAGATGCTCGTAACTTCACACAATGAGCAGTCCGCTTAATTCCTTCTTACGTTTCATTGAGTTTGAAAAAAGACTTTCAAACCACACCCTGGTTGCTTACAAAAATGATATTGAACAATTCAGTGTTTTTATTGAGCAATATCAAATCAGCATTACGGAAGTGAAACACACCCAAATCAGAAATTGGATGGTTTCGCTGATGCAGGATGGATTAAGCACACGAAGCATCAACAGAAAAATTTCATCCCTAAAATCATTTTACAAGTTTTTGCTTCGCAATAAACTCATCAACAGTAATCCATTTGCAAAAGTTACAAACCCCAAAACCTCAAAACGACTGCCCGTTTACGTAGAAAAAAATAACATAGAGCAACTACTCACGCAGGTTGAATTTGAAGAAGGATTTTGGGGCATTCGCGATAAGTTAGTTATTGAGTTGCTCTATTCCACCGGAATGAGAAGAAGTGAACTGACCGGCTTGACAGAAACTGATATTGATTCATGGAACAGCCAGTTAAAAGTTTTAGGAAAGGGAAGAAAAGAGCGTTTGATTCCGTTGCACCCACAATTGCTGAACAACATTAAAAACTACATACAACAAAAACACGACAACTATCCTGATGTAGAACACCCCTATTTATTTATTGGGAAAAAAGGTAAGCCTATTCAAGCTGCCGAGGTTTATCAAACCGTGAAAAAGCATCTTGCAACAGTAACAACCATTGAAAAGAAAAGTCCTCATGTGCTGCGACACACCTTTGCAACCCACATGCTAAATGAAGGTGCAGATATCAACGTGGTCAAGGAACTTTTAGGACACGCCAATCTTGCAGCAACACAGGTTTACACACACAACACAATTGAAAAACTAAAAAAAATTCATGAGCAGGCTCACCCCCGCGGTTAACTTTCGTAACATTCGCATAAAATTTTCGTTAATCTGTTGTAACCTTCAAATCCACTCCCTACATTAGTGCTGTAAGGTTGGAAGGAGGAAGTAATTTTTTTCACACATTAAATCCTTTTTTTAGTATGAACGTAGTAATTCATCCGGTGCATTTCGATGCTTCAAACCAGTTGGTTGATTTTATCAATCGTAAACTGAAGAAATTAGAAACCTTTTTTGATAAGATTATTGAAGCGGAAGTGTTTCTCAAACTTGGAACAAAACAAAACATCAAAGACAAAATTGTGGAAGTAAAACTGATGGTTCCGGGCAAAACACTTTTTGTAAGCGAAACAGGAAAAACGTTTGAGGAAAGCACCGACATTGCGGTGGACACCATTTCCCGTCAACTCAAAAAACATAAAGGCAAGTTGTTGGAAAAACATTGAGGGACGCACTATCCCTCACCTAATTCAAAAGCCCGAACGCATAGCTGTGTTCGGGTTTTTGCTTTCAGGATTTAACATATCGGTTAAACAATTAACATTTTAAGAAAAAGATTACATAATATGTTTAACTTAAAAACAAACACAACACACTTATTTTCAATAAATTAAAGAGTTGCATTAAGTATATGTGTTAAAGCTATTGGGCAGCTAAATCAACTTCGTAAATTTGCACCGCTGTTGATTTTGTTGCCATGTTTAAAGATATGGCAGCATACCCCCGAGGCGGTGAACTTCGGGGGTTTTTTATTCTTGTGCAAGCAGATTCTTTTCAGCGGCTTCACAACCCAACTTTTATATTCGCCCCGAAATTTTCCAATCATGTTAGAATTGAATGTGCTGCGCAGCCAGCCCGATGTTGTGAAAGCAAAACTTGCCAAAAAGCATTTTGCCGAATTGAATTTGGTGGATGAAATCCTGCAATTGGATGAGCAGCGAAGAGCCGCCCAAAAAGAGTTGGATGATTTGTTAGCGGAACAAAATCTTGCCGCAAAAAACATTGGCGCATTGATGCAGCATGGCAAAAAAGAGGAAGCCGAAGCCGCAAAGCTGCGTGTGGCTGAGTTGAAAGAAAAAAGCAAAGCGGTTGAGGCAAAACTTGCCGAAAGCGAAACTGGTTTGCACAACCAATTGGTGAAGCTGCCCAACCTGCCCAACGACCTTGTTCCCGAAGGAAAAACACCCGAGCAAAACGTGGTGGTGCGCGAAGGCGGAACAAAACCCAACTTGCCCGAAAACGCTCCCGCACATTGGGACATTGCAAAAACCTACGACCTTTTCGATTTGGAACTTGGCGTGAAAATTACCGGAGCCGGTTTTCCGGTTTACAAAAACAAAGGCGCTCGATTGCAGCGCGCGCTCATCAACTACTTTTTAGATAAAGCTGTTGAAGCAGGCTACACCGAAATTATTCCGCCACACATGGTGAATGAAGCCAGCGCGTTCGGCACAGGGCAACTGCCCGATAAAGAAGGGCAGATGTATCACGTAACCCTCGATGAGTTTTACCTCATCCCCACAGCCGAAGTGCCGGTAACAAACATTGTTCGCGATGAAATTTTCAGCGAAAAAGATTTGCCTGTAAAGTTCTGTGCCTATTCACCTTGTTTCAGGCGCGAAGCCGGTTCCTACGGCAAAGATGTGCGTGGCTTAAATCGCGTTCACCAATTCGATAAAGTGGAGATTGTTCAGGTGGCACACCCCGATAAAAGCTATCAGGTTTTGGATGAAATGGTGGCGCATGTGGAAGGCTTGCTGAATGCCCTCAGATTACCCTACCGCATTTTGCGCCTTTGCGGTGGCGACATGAGTTTTGCTTCTGCCCTAACCTATGATTTCGAGGTGTGGAGCGCAGCACAAAAACGCTGGCTTGAGGTGAGTTCTGTTTCCAACTTTGAAACTTTTCAAACCAACCGAATGAAAACGCGTTTCCGCGATGAAAACAAAAAAACACGTTTGCTGCACACTTTGAACGGCAGCGCGCTTGCTTTGCCCAGAATTGTAGCCGCAATTTTGGAAAACATGCACACCGAACAAGGCATTTCCATTCCTGAAGTTTTGCAGCCCTACACAGGTTTTCCACTTCTGACAAAACCATGACATTGCCCGGAATACTTACAGGCGTTAGCTTTTGGTTTTGAAACATGTGTTTTTTAACCAATATGTGCATAACTTAACATGGCTTGGCACGCTCGTTGCATAGTTTAACGCAACATTGATTTAGCCGTTACGTTAAATCAACAAAACGAACAGGAATTATTTATCATGAAAACGGATACTTCAACCAACTTAATGTTAGTCGTGTTCTGCGTAGTGATGATTGGCTTTGTGATTTTCAGCAGTAAGGTGAGCGAAACGCTTCGCTCAAAACAAGCCTCAGTTGAAAGTTCAAGTTCAATTGCTCACTAAGCAACCGAACATAACTGCGATTCCTCTGCATCATGCGGAAGGGAATTGCTACCCTCCCACTTTAGCAGGTTGAAGTTTGGTGTCATTCCACATCTACACTCCCATGCTAATCAATCTTCCGGCTGTTTCAGCCGTGGTTGGTGTTATCACCAACCACTCGTAACTTAGAGTTGTGAAACTCTCCAACCCGTTACTCTTGCAGAATAATAATCCGGTGTTGTTTTTCACTGCCATGATATTGAATTGGAACCCACAAAAAGATATAGTTCAGCAATAAAATATTTTCAAATCAAAGTTTAATAAGTCGCTGAGTTGAGTTGCCAATTTTCAGAATGTAAATGCCGTTTGAAAGGTTTTGCAAATCAACTTCCTCCACTTGGTTTACAATAGATTTAGTGATAAGAATTTTCCCGCTTAAATCGGCAATGCGAATGACTTCTTGATTAAGTGTTTTTGGAGCAAATTCCACCATGATTTTTTCATGTGCGGGATTGGGGAAAAACTTAAATGTGCTTGTATTTACGTTACTGATGCCGGTGGAAAAATTGAAAACATTGATAAAAACATTTGCTGTTGCAGTGCCGTTGGCATTGCTGATGGTGTAAGAAAAAGAATCACTGCCGATAAAGCCCGCATTGGGTGTGTAAGTGATGGTGTTGTTGGTGTTTTTTACTGCTGTTCCGCTGAGTGGTGCTCCCACCGAGGTTACATTGATGGGTGTGTTGCTACAGTCATAATCATTTGCCAACACATCAATTGTTTTAGGAGCATCCTTTGTGGTGAAGGTTTGGTCGCGGTTAGCAAATGGCGGGAATTGAAAATTAACAGGTAAATCGGTGAGGATTACACTATCAATAAATAGAACACTCCCCGCTTCAATGCCGGTTTCGCCACCCAGCGCAGTTGAAAAGTCGGGTGTGCTTGAGGCTATCATTACCACAGCGGTGTCAGGCATTTCGCAGGATGTGTAAACAAAATCTTTTTCCAAAAGTAAGGTGTTAGCTGCGGCTTGGTTGTAATTGATTTTAGCTTCGGCAATTACCTGATTATTCTTTTTAAGCACCGCCCAAATTAATAGCGAATCTCCCTGAATAGGCGTGTACTGAACATACGCTTTTAATTTCTGCTTTCGAGCGTTTACAGGTGTTCCTGCTCCGGGTATTTCGGCTGGTGAAAGCGATGTGTTGTTTTGCAAAAGGTCAATAAGAGAAACACTGAAACTGCCGTTCACCACAAAGCCCGGAACAATGAGTTTTAATGCCGGATTTGTTACAATGATTGAATCGGTGGTGAGTTTCACGCTTGATGAACCAAATAGCGCCAAAGCGTTGGTTTCTTCAACAAAGAACTTTCCGCCAATGTGCTTGTTGCCGGTGATAGCATTAACTGAATACCATCCTTGCGGTTTGCGATAGGCAAAGGTGTCGTTGGGCACAAAAGGCGGATAGCCGAAAATTGCAGTGTCGGTTTCCCAAACATCGAAACCCGGATTTGGAAGCTGCGCAAAAGAAATTGATGAAATTGTTAGAAGAAAAAAAGCAAGCAAACAGTTTTTCATATTCAATTGGGATGATTTAGAGATTATTCCAATACTATTTTTTGAGAAATGGTGTGTTTGGATGTTTTAATCACAGCGAAATAACTTCCTTTTGCTTTGCCGCTAATGTCAACCGTGAGTTTGTGTGCAGAGTTTGTTTTACCAGTTTCTACAGTTCTTCCACTCACATCCACAATGCTATAGTCCACAATATCATTATCCGAATTTTCGAACCAGATGGTAAAAAGCCCTCGCGAAGGATTTGGATAAATCTTTATGGATGGCGACTCGCTGATATCCTGAACTGAAGAGGTAAATTGCGCTAACCAGCTTTTCCCGTCTAAGTTCCATTGCGGTTGATTTTCGGGGTTGATGCCTGCGTCATACAACAAGTGATGTAATGCGGTAACGGCTATATCTGCCTGAACAGGCGACAGTTTAAGCAGGTTGGCATCCACTCCGCTTGGTTTGCGGTAACTGCCCGGGTCTGGTGCAAAAATTTGTTGCTTTTTCACGCTGTTTCCTGCACCAATCCACCAAATTCTGCGCTCGTCATCGGTGTTTCCGCCATGCCCTTTTGCAATGCCGCCATGGTCGGTTATCACTAAAACCAACCAATCTTCATTGGCATAATTAGGTCGGCTGTAGAGGTCTTTCATCATTTCCCCCACCGATGAATCGCAACTTTCAATGGCGCGGATGTAAGCAGGATTGGTTGGGCTGAAACCGCTGTTGTGCCCGGTGATGTCGCATTTATCCAAATAAACAAACAACACATCCAAATCAGCACTGTCCCTTAGATAAGGCTTGGCAATTTGCGCAGTGAGATAGTTGTTGCCGTCATCGCCTGTTTTAATTTTTTTGTTCCAACCATCATTATAAACTAAATCGCTCATGGGGTTCCATTCTGTAATTTGAACACAATTCAAATTAGGCTTCACTTGTTTGGCAAGTGTTGGGAAATAAGGATACTGGCTGTATTTACTTCCAACATAGGAGTTATCTGTAACGCCATGTTTCTGATACCAAACACCGGTCATGATGGTGCTCCATGATGGACCGCTTACGGTAATGCCGAGGCACCAGGCGTTGTAGGTATAGGTTCCATTAGCAGTTAATGAATCTAAGTTGGGGGTTTTAGCTAATTGCAGGGCATCGGCTCGAACTCCATCAATACCAAGGATGAGCACCTTGCGCTTTTGCGAAGCCTGTGAAGCTGACACAAAAAGTATTGCTAACAGAAATAGCGAGAAGAATTTTTTCATTACAATAATTGTTTGAAATGCAAATGGACTGGCTTGCTGTTAGCTAATTGTGTCGGCTGCAACAATTATATGTTATGCGAAGCTGTTACATAAATGATGTGTTGGGCTTGAAGCAACTAAGCAAACTATCAAACCACGAATTGACACATTATTTAATCGGCAAAAAATAGTTACCAAAAAACTGATATTAATTATTGGGTTTCCTGCATAAACGATTTGGAATTGATTGTGGTTAGGCATGTGCCGATGTGATGAAATTGCTATTTCAATCTTGAGTTTCTTTAAGGCGGAAAACTTAATGTTAAGCCCTTCCAATGCCAATTGCGCTCGGCAAAGTGTGGCATTAGCTTTGCATGTAAATCGTCAAAACAAACCAATGAAAAACATTTACGGAGTAACAGTTTTTACTCCAAATATTCTAAAACACTTTCTTACACTAACCATTTTTTTCTGCCTTGCAGAAGCTACCCAAGCGCAAAACGTAGGGGTAGGTACAAACTCACCCTCGCAACGTTTAGATGTTCAAGGCAACATGCGCACTCGCGACAAAGTAGTTGCGGATCGCGGAGTGGTGATAGGTGAAGTTTCACCCGACACATCAACGGCAATTTTCAGCACCGATGTAACCAACAAAGGTTTTTACATTCCCCGATTAACAAGTGCTCAAAAGAACTCACTTGGTGCATCATTAGTGGCTGCCAACAAAGGCTTGCTTGTGTTTGACACCGACTTGAACCGTGCCGACTATTGGGATGGCACACAGTGGAAGCCAATTGGTGATGGGGTGGGCGGTCCGCCAACAGGCACTGCCGGTGGGGGGTTAACAGGTTCTTACCCCAACCCATCCATTGCCAACAACGCAGTGAGCAGTGTGAACATTGTTGATGGCAGCATTACAGGCGATGATTTAGCCACAGGTGCTGTAGATTTATCAACTAATAAAGTAACCGGTGTTTTGCCGGTATCCAAAGGTGGAACAGGCAATTCAAACTTAACTGCCAAGCGAGTGATTATTGGCGATGGCACGAATCCAATTACGGTTTCCAATGCTTCTGCTCCGGGTCAGGTTTTAATTGGTAACAGCACCAACGACCCAACCTTCACCACTTTTACACAAGATGTAACAGTGAATGCTTCTGGGCAAACCACCATCAGTAACGATGCTGTTAACTCTGCCAAAATTTTAAATGGAACCATTTCAGATGACGACCTTTCAACAACAGGTGTAGCAGCAAACACATATACCAAAGTAACCGTAAGTAATAAAGGCCGAGTAACTGCTGCTGCTAACCTTGCTACAACCGACATACCCGCAGGAAGCGTAACCGCTGATAATGGCTTGAATGTGAACACCGGTAATAATGTAAGGCTTGGGGGCACACTGGCAGTAAATACCACCGTTGACCAAGGTTCAAACAGTATGTTGTTCAGCGGAACAGGGTTGTTTGGCGTTGGAGCCACTGCCACAGGCAATAAATTAAACATCAATCCCGGTACCATCAATACTGCTTTTAGTGTAAATGGATTTCCTACATCATCAACCGGCAAAACAGGAATTGCGGTGGATATGGCAAATACCTCAAGCTCAAATGGTATAGCAATTAGCAATATCGGTTCATCCGGTATGAATGGAATAAGCATCAACTCCACTGCTAACGGCAACGGAACAGGCATCAGAATTGGCGAAACTAACACACTTAGCACCGGCATCAACATTAGAGGTGGAAGTGGCATTATCTACAATGCTTTAAACGCAGGCAGTGGTACCGGGCTTGCTATTGGCGGCACCACAAGACCTAACAGCGGTGTGGTGGCTGAAGCATCAGGCACAGACGCCACCGGTGGAAGTTTTCTCGCTGCTAATTATGGTACAGGAACCGGTTTAATTGGTGGTGTTTACTCCAGTACACTTACTTTGAGTTCACCTAAAATTACAGGTGTTTTTGGTTATGCCTCATCTAACTCTACCGATGGTTCGCAGGTACAATATGGCGTATATGCCCAATCCTCAAGAGGCGGCAACAGCGGAACAACAACAAGCTATGGTCTCTTTGCAACTGCTAATGGAACTAACACCAGCAACAATGGCTTGCATATTGGCTTGCGAAGTAATGCTTCTGTTGTAAATGCCGGAACAGGAGGTGCCATTGCCGGGCAGTTCAACGCAACTGCTAACAGTGGTCGCCATTTGGCACTTGCAGCCACTGGCGGTGCCGATGTTTACCTTGGCTCTACAGATGCCGATAGACCAAGCAACTTTACAGGTGCAGTGGTTGGTGTGAGTACCGGCAACACCAACACCACATATATGCACAACGCCAGGTTAAGCAACCAACTTATCTTCCGCCAAACAGGAACCGGCTCCAACACCGCAACAGTGGTTGCCCCTTCAAGCATATCAACATCTTACACCATGACTTTGCCAACCGCACAAGGCGCTTCAAACACAGTTTTGAGAAATGATGGAAGCGGAAATCTTACGTGGGCAAACGTGGCAGTACCCACGGGTGTGATTGTAATGTGGAGCGGCACCTTAGCCACCATTCCAACAGGTTGGGCATTGTGCGATGGCACAAGCGGAACACCCGATTTAAGGAATAGATTCATTTTGAGTGTGAGCACATCGGAAAACCCCGGCACCACAGGCGGCACGCATAGCTACTCGCTAACAGTTGGTCAACTTCCGGCACACAGCCACACAGGCACAACCGGTAACACTACCCCATCATTAACATTCACGGGAAACACCGGAACAACATCCTCAGACGGTGCGGGTCAAGTGGGAAATATGTTGTGGGATGATGCAGCAGCCTATTACGCTTCCGGCACCTTAAGCCTTTCCGCTGGAACCCGAACAAGATCATGGAGCGGCACTTCAGGAAGTGCAATGAGAGCTTTAAATCTTGCTGCACACACACATACATTTACGCCAAGCGGAACCATATCAGGAGGTAGTCACAACCACTCATTCACAACCAATAACACAGGTTCAGGTGATGCTATTGACAACAGGCCTGCATTTTACAAGTTAGCATTTATCATGAAGTTATAGTGAATGAACATGCAATGTTTTAAATATCAACATCACAGCTCTTTATTCATTAGCATATAATCAGTTTGCTAATTCAGAAAAAGGTAAAAAAATCTATCATTTTATTTCAAAGAAACCTTATGAAAAACTTCTGGCATTTCATGGTTACAGCAGCACTCCTTTGTTTGTGTAAAGGATTTATGCTTGCGCAAACACCTCCCGCCACGCATCCCAATTTGCTTTTCAATCATGGTGGAATGGTTTATATTCAAAAAGGCGCTTTACTCCATATTCAGGGAGAAATGGTTAATGACAACAACATTACCACAGGTGAAATTTTCAACGATGGCATTATTGAGGTGAAAGAGCACTTTGAAAACAAAGCCGGAGCAGCATTCAAGGTTGGAGCTGATGCCACCAGCACCGACAGGGCGGTTAAGTTTATTGGCAATGGGAAGCAAATCATTAAAGGTGATTTGAGCACTGTTGGCACTGCCTCGTTTCACAATCTGGTAATAGATAAAGTTGCTACCACTGACACCGTAGAAATGCAAACCGATGTGGCTGTGGAAGGCTCGCTTGTTTTCGATAACACAAACACAACTTCTGCCTACAACCCATCTGCATCATTTACTGCAAACGGCAACAAAGGATTGCTGAAAACTTTCAGCACATCTGAGCACACGCTCAACATTGCCAACGGAGCTACCGATGCCATTGCAGGTTATGCACCTTTGATGATGAACACTTCGCCCGAAACAGGTTTTGTTTTGGTGCGTGGTAACAAAAGCAGCGCATTGGGCGGACTTCAGCGTACCATTTCATCCACCGGTTCCTATGTGTTTCCTACAGGCACCATTGAGAACGGCTACAATGCAGTGGCGCTCCACTTTGATGAAATTCCTGCCGGAGGAGGCATCATCAAAGGAAAATTTGTGGATGGAAGTTCAAACCCTTCGGGTGTTGTGGGCTTCATTGAAAACAGTTGTGCCAACTGCGGAACATGGTCTGTGAATTACACAGGATATAATACCTATTTTGATGAAAACCCTTGCAACAGCAATCAACCGCAGTGGATTACATTTAACCAAGCAATTGAAAACCACGGCTATTGGAGTTTCGATGCCACCGATAAAGACCAATACGTTTATTGGATAGAAGCTTTCCCGAATTCATTCAACAGAAAACCCGGCTCCATTGACGAAAATCCCAACAGAATTCTGCGCTACCCGGGCGATTACAATTTTGACCCATCGGCAGCCGCAGCTGATTGGGGCAACTTTGTTGATGATGTTGTGGACATCAATGACATTCTTTCTTACACGGCAAACATGGGTTGCTATGCCGGAAATGGCATTCCCGGTGGGCGCTACAAATCTTTCTCTCATTTCTCCTTTGCTTCATCCAGCACCGGCTCAGCCCTGCCGGTGGAGTGGCTGTTTATCAAAGCCAAAGGCGTGAACAACCGCTTCATAAAAGTGGAATGGGCAACAGCTACTGAAATCAACAACATGGGTTTTGAAGTATTGCGCAGTGAAAATGCCGTTCAATTCACAAAAATCGGATGGGTGGACGGCAGCGGCAACAGCACCGAAGTGAACAGCTATCACTTTGACGACCACAATGTTTTACCCGATGTAGTTTACTACTATAAACTCCGTCAGGTTGACTTTGACGGTGAGGAAAAACAATCACAAATTGTTTCAGCAAAAATTTCGGGCGAGAGCGATTTTTCAGTAGGCAATTTCTTCCCCAATCCGGCACAAAATGCTTCGCAAATTGTTATTCAAACCACATTCCCTACAAAAATCTCCTTCAGCGTTTTTGACATGTTGGGCAGAATTGTGGCTGAAGGAAATCAGGAAATCCAAGCAGGCAGCAACTTGCTGAATTTTGATGTGAACAAACTGGCTGATGCCACTTACACAGCAGTTATCAGCCACCGCAACGAAACTTACAACAGAAGACTAATTATCACGCGCTAAAACACTATCACATAAAAACAATACCACTCAAAGATATCTGTCGGTAACATAGCGGTAGTTTATGGGGAGCTTGTTAGTATATGAATTAACCCAAAAACTAATCGAAAAATAACCCTTAGTACATAATTTGTTGACGAGGCGAGGTTTACTTCGCAATTGTACGAGTTTGCTTTGCAAGCATTGTTTTTCTGATAATGTTCAAAGAGTGCGCAGAAGCGAATTGGAAAGAGTTGTTTCTATCCTTGCGTTTCGTTCTGTTTGGCATGCAAAAGTGCTATGCCTTAGTTGTCTGAAAACCAGCACTTATTCTTTTCATCAAACAAAATCGCATCATTCCTCTGCTTCAGGCATTAAAATTCCAAAAACAAAAAACAGCGATTACTGAAATGATTTTTGCTTGCACTTTGAAGTTACTAAGCAAAAACAATTAAAGATAGTGATGGCGCTACCAACCTCCCTCATTTGCAACATTTTAATAATCTTACAATAACACTTGGTTTACTAACTCAGGTAAATCTTACAGAATGGATATTCTTCAAATAGCGCTGCTGACGCTTGGTGGTTTAGCATTGTTTCTTTATGCTGTGATTACCCTTGGTGAAATCATCAAGGAAGCAGCAAGTGAACAATCAAAAGATTGGATAAAAAAATTCACCGGCAACACCTTCACTTCTGTGCTCACCGGTTTAGTGGTAACCACCATTTTAGATTCATCATCTGCTGTAATTATCATCACCATAGTTTTGGTTAACGCAAAGGTGCTCACGCTTCGGCAGGCAATGGGCATAGTGCTAGGGGCGAATGTGGGAACCACCATCAGCAGCCAAATTATTGCCACCGATATTGCAAAGTATTCGCCTGTATTCTTGGTTGCAGGGCTATCGCTCTTAATGCTCTCAAAAACTGAGGCTTTAAACCGCACCGGCAAAATCATACTTTTTTTTGGGATGCTGTTCTTTGGCTTATTCACTATGGAAAATGCGGTGGAGCCGCTAAGGGAACACAAAAATTTCACCGACTGGATGCACCAATTAGACCAACCCGTGAAAGGCGCTTTGGTGGGAGCATTGGTTACTTTAATTGTGCAATCATCATCAGCTACTGTGGGCATGGCAATAACGTTGGCAAAAAAAGGATTGCTATCGCTCAGTGCGGGTATTGCCATTATGATTGGTGCAGAATTGGGAACATGCAGCGACACGCTTCTGGCTACCATAAAGGGAAGCAGGCAAGCCATCAAAACAGGGATATTCCATTTGCTGTTTAACCTGCTCTCCATCATCATCGGGTTGATCGTTTTCGCGCCATTTGTGTGGTTGGTGGCAAAAATTTCGGGCAGTGCAAGTTTGGAACGGCAGATTGCCAATGGGCATGTAATTTTTAATGTGGCAGGCGTGTTGGTGATGGCATTTTTCATTCCCGCAGCGGAACGAATGCTCAACAAAATACTTCCCGATAAAAAACTGATATAACCATAAGGAACTTTTAGACCAGGTGAAACATGGCGATAGGTAACCTAATGTTGTTTGAAAGGTAATTTTCTAATCACTCAAAGGGCGTAAGTTTGATGTATTGTAAACATCAACAATTAAAAATTATGGAAACTATTGAAGAAACTACCGGCACCAAAGTGATTGCCAACCTGTTTTATGAATTCTGCGTGAAAGGCGAATTTCAGCGCGCACAAGAAGAACTTTTTGCTGATGATGCCGAAAGCATTGAACCGCCTCATGCACAAATGCAAACAGTGCAAGGCATTGAAGCCATCAGGGAAAAGGGTAAAGCATTTGAAGAAACCGTTTTGGAAAATCATGGCGGCTATGTAAGCGAACCCATAATTGCCGGAAACCACTTTGCCGTTACAATGGGCATGGATGTTACTTTTAAAGACGGCAACCGCGTGAACATGGAAGAAGTGGCAGTTTACAAAGTAGCCGATGGCAAAATTGTAAGCGAGCAGTTTTTCTATTAGGCTGATGCAGTTATTTTTTTAATCGCCTTTGATTGAGTTCAAAGGCGATTTTTTTTTACAACTCAAATTTAAAGCCCAACTGCACGCGCTGCCTGTAATATTCTATTCGGAAAGGTCTGTCGGGGCGACCGCGATAAATTAATTCGGGCCAATTCAGCAGGTTGCCGGCTTCGGCATAAATGGTGTAACGCTCTTTGAAGGTGTAACCGATTTGGGCGTCCAAACCATATTGCTTGCCATGAAACAAATCGAAGTCGGTAGTGTTGTTGTGCAACACGCCCACTGTGCCATCTCTCCTTCGTTCCACAATCAAGTTCGGTGCGTGCAAATAGGCAGCGTTGTAGTTGAAAGCCACGCGAGCGCTCACGCCATACTTTTCGTAGAACAAAGCAATGTTGTAAAGCAAAGGCGACTGTTCGCTCATGCTTTGGTAAAAATCTCTGCCGGGCAGTTTCATGCGCGAATAAGCATAAGTGATGTTTGCACTCAAACCAAAGCCCGAAAGGAACTTTGGCAGAAAATCGAACTGCCTTACAAAATTGGCTTCCACACCAAGGATGTGCGAAACAGGAGTGTTGATGTAGCCCGAGGCAAAGCGGTTTTGCGATTCGATGGTTACACCTGCCGAAACTTGCAGGATGTGGTCGGTTACATATTTGTAATAAGCGCCCACCGAAAACATTCCCTTGTTGCCCCAGTAGTATTCATAACTTAAATCGAAGTTGATGGCGTAGGCAGGGCGAATGTTGCGATTACCGAAAATGAATTCCTGTTCGATGTATTTGTAAAGCGCGCCACCGGGTTTGCTTTCTTCAAAATTCGGGCGGTGAAAAGTGCGCGAAACCGCAGCGCGGAAATTCATTTTCGGGGTGATGGCATACACCAAATTCAACGATGGCAGAAAAGCAACATAGCTGCGAATGTTTGCCTGCCTGATGCTTGGGTAGTATTTGATGGGCGAAACCTGACCGTTAAACTCCACAATAGTGTCAATGGGTTCTAAACCGCTGGTGTCAGAAAACTGACGCAAATAAGTATGTTCAACACGCAAGCCGCCCACCAACGACACTTTATCACCAATTTTGGCATCAATCATGGCATAACCTGCGGTTTGAAATTCTTTGTATTCATACTTTGAACCTATCCACAATCGCCAGTTATCGTTGCCGGGCTGCATGGGATAATCGAACAAAGTATCGCCTAACTGATAAACAAAATTATTGAGCGATTGCCGGGTCATAAACGGGTACATCTGTCCACTGTAGGGGCTGCCGATTTCGCGTAAAAAACCACCGCGCTCATTGAAGGGTTCGGTTTGAAAATAGGTGGTTAAATAACGTGGGTCTGATGGATACTGTGGCGGCTGAATGCGCAAACGAAACTGATGAAATGACAATTCGCGCGAACCTTCTTTCATGCGGAATTTTGCGCCAAACTGCAACTTGATGTTGTTGTTGATGGAATAGAAAAAATCGGTTTGCGCCACCACCGGGTCGCGCTCCCAGGTGGTGTTGGTTTCGCTGAAGGCTTCATACAGTCTGAAGTCGCTGGAGTTCTTTGTGGTGAATGGCTCGAAGGTGAGCTGGTCAGTGGGTTTTGGCTGAATGTTTTTCCAGTTGTCGCCTCTGCCATAAGGGTTGTCAATATCTAACAGCTTGCCTAAATTCAAGCCACTGTCGGTGGGTAGAAACTTATCACCATAAAAAGTAATGGAATCACGGTCGGCATAATCGAGTAACGGACTTATGAAATCCACCGCGAAGTAGCCATTGCGCTTGTCTTTGTTTTTGAACGGAACATTTCCATAGGTGAAGCGATTGTGAAAAGTTGCCACACGCGCTGTCCATTTGAATTTTTCATTCACCTGATGCTCAAAGTTCACTTCTCCGCCAAACAATCTGCGAAGCAAAACGCCATGCACATTTTGCAGGCGCACGCGCGAGCCTGATCCATCGTCATAGTTGAACAAAGTTCTGCGCTGATACTTGTCATCCACCATGTAGCCGAACATGAAGTTACCGCCCACTTTTATGTTTCGGTGCTGATAATTCACGGCAGCGCTTCCGCCCACAGTGTGGCGCAAACCGTTGTAATCTTTCAGGTGATATTGATTGATGGAATGATTGAAAAACGGGTCGTAGTAAACTCTGAAACCTTGTGCGCCATAATATCTTCCATAGTAACTTCCGTTGATGACAAAACTGAATTTTCCATCCTTTGTTACATCGCCATACAGGAAGTTAGTGTTCCATGCCGGAAGTTGCGGCAACACCCCGTAGCCACCGCTGGCATTGAATTGAAACGTTCTTTTGTCCACTGCCTGGCGGGTGATGAAGTTGATTGCACCACCAATGTTATCGCCTTCAATATCGGGTGTTACGGTGCGGGTAACAATCACATAGTCCACCAAATCCGATGGCAACACCTCAAACTCGAAAGCGCGGGTGGCATTTTCCTCATCGGCAACCGGCAGGCGATGCCCATTCAGCAAAGTGGCTGTCCACTCATGTGGCGTGCCGCGCAGCGATACAAAACTTCCTTCGCCTTTGTTGTTTTGAATGCCAACACCCGCCACACGTTTCACCGTTTCGGCAGCATTTTTATCGGGCAGTTTTCTAATGGTTTCGCTCGAAATTACCGTGATGGTTTTTGCCGAGGTGTGCATCATGTTGATGGCTTTCGACTCGCTGGCTTGTTTCAGCTTACCGGTTACTTCCACGTCTTTTAACTGCTGCTCACCTTCTTGCAATTCGATTTTCCCAACGTCTAATTTCTGACTTTCACTTAACTCCACCTCAATGATTTTGGTTTGATAACCCAAATAACTGAACACCACTTTTTTCTTTCCTGCCGAAAGGTTGGTAATGATGAAACTGCCATCCAGTTCGGTAATGGAGCCAATGGATGTTCCTTCAATTTTCACGGTGGCTCCGGGCAGCGATTCTTTGTTGCCCATCAAGCGACCTTTGATGCTTGCGTTTTGAGCATGAACTGAGGAAAAATGAAAAAGGAAGATTATTGAAAGTAAAGTAAAGCGCATTGACTTTGAAAGCGCGCAAAAGTAGATGGCTGAAACAGCTCAGAAGATTAAGGTTGCGTGATTAGATTGTTATGGGAACTGATTAACAAAACAATTATCGCACTCACCGCCAAGTGGTCGCTGGGGTAGTAAGTTCCATTGTTATCGCTATGAAGTTTATAGTTAAGTTTCTTGAAATGCTTGTTGAAAAAAACATAGTCAATGCGGCTGCAATTTTTGTTGGCAACTTCAAAATGGAGTCTTCACAATTGCAAAAATCAATATTGCAATCTGATTGACCTTAAATTATCAACAGCCTGACAATCGGCAAATTAGCTAACCTGAACCAAACCTTTATTTTCGCGCCTGCATGTATGCGGTAATTGATGTGGAAACCACCGGTGGCAGCCCTGCGGTGGATAGGGTTATTGAAATTGCCATCATTCTTTTCGATGGCAAAAATGTGATTGAAGAATACAGCACTTTGGTGAATCCCGGGCGCGCCATTGATGCCTGGGTGGTGAAGCTTACGGGCATCAACCAAAACATGGTGAAATATGCGCCAACCTTTGAGGAGGTGTATCCGAAAATTCTGGAACTCACAGAGGGGAAAATTTTTACGGCACACAATGTGAAGTTTGATTTCGGCATCATCCGCAAGGAGTTTAAACGCATTGGCATTGACTACACCCGAAAGCAATTAGACACTGTTTCGCTGAGCCGCAGAGCCATGCCGGGTTTAAATTCTTACAGCCTTGGAAAGCTATGCGAAACCATTGGCATTCAAATTGAAAACAGGCACCGCGCTTTAGGCGATGCCGAGGCAACCGTGAAACTGCTGGAATTGATTTTGGCAGCCGAAAACTCGGAAAAACTGCTTGACATTGAATTGCGCGATGGATTGGATGTTACCGCATTGCCGCCACAAATTCAGGCTGCACACATTGAAATGCTGCCGGAAGAAGCGGGGGTGTATTACCTGAAAAACAGCGAAGGCAATACAATGCTTACTGATGCGGCAAAAAACATTCGCAAAAAAGTGATTCAACATTTTGCAAAATCGGCTTCGGATGTTTTGGAAAAGGAACTTACCCAACAAGTTCATGCTATTGATTATGAACTGACGGGCACCGAGTTGATTGCAAAACTGATGTTGCTGAAGCAACAACAATCCATTGAAAAAGGCACTAAACATTTGAAGGAAAACGCTCCGCAATTCGGCATTTTTTTGAACAAAGATGCGGATGGTGTGATTCACCTGAAAGTGCAGGCGCTGAAACATGCCGAGGAGCAAACGCACCTGAAGTTTTCTTCGCGTCCGGCTGCCATGCGGGTACTCACTAAAATTGCATCAGACAATAATTTATACGGCTACTATGCCATGCTGAACAGGCTGAAAGAAAAGGAGCAAGACATTTCAAAAATGCGCGACATGCTGAACCAGAAAATTGCGCAATCGGTGAAGCGATATTTATTCAGGGCAAATAATTTTTTCATTATCAGCGAAGGTGTTCACCCTGATGAAAACAGTGTGGTGTGGGTTGAAAACAATCAATACAAAGGCTATGGATTCTTTTTCAAAGAAGTGATTGAACCTACGGTTGAAAACCTGAAAACCATTATTCAGCCTGATGAGCACAGCGCTGAGGCACAGAAAATCATCCGGCAGTATTTAAAGAAAGCGAAGCCGCAGCATTTGATTACTTACTGAGGTTTACATTTCAGGATAAATGAGATATGCCTTTCTGCGTTGTTTATAGTTTTCAAGCGCGCGCGTCCACGAGTTTCTGATTTCTTCCTCGCTCAGTTCGGTTTGAATTTGCAACATTAAATCTCTGTTGCCTGCAAGCTTATTGAAGAAGCCGTTTTTCAAAAAGAAGTTTTGCTTGTCTTTAAACAGTGCGTACATTTTAAAGAGGTATTGCAAGTTCAATCGATCATCTTCTTCGCCAAAATCCTTTGATGGTTTCCGCAAATCGAAGCCTTTGCATTCCACATTTTTGTGAGGCGGATTTTTTGCACCCGAAACGGGCATGGGGGTGAAAACAAAAGGCGCTTTTGCTATGCCGGGCGCGCCAATTGCCTGAAAAGGGAAATCGGTTCCACGCGCCACACTAATGTCGGTTCCTTCAAAGAAACAGAGAGATGGATAAAGGTAAATGGCGCGGTCGTTTGGCAAATTGGGCGATGGCTTAACGGGTGGAGAATAGCGCGACAGGCGTGTGTAACTTTCGCAAGGAACAACCGTGAGTTTCAACTCGGCATCCTCGGCAAGCCATTGCTCGCCAATAATCATTCGGGCAAGCTCGCCCACAGTTAAACCATGCAAAACAGGAATGGGATGCATGCCCACAAACGACTTAAACTCTTTTTTCAAAACAGGTCCATCCACGCGGTGAATGTTGGGATTGGGGCGATCGAGCACAATGAGCGGAAGGTTGTATTCTGCACAAGCTTCCATAAGATAGTGCATGGATGAAATGTAAGTGTAAAACCGAACGCCCACATCCTGAATATCAAACATCACCACTTCAACATCTTTTAAATCCTCCCTTGTTGGTTTGAGTTTGTTGCCATAAAGTGAAACAATAGGCAGTGAAGTGGCAGAATCTTTTCCATCCTTAATGTGTGCACCCGCATCGGCTGCACCTCGAAAACCATGTTCAGGTGCAAAAATCACTTTCACATCAATGCCGAGCCGAAGAAGTGAATCTACCAAATGCGTGTTTCCAATCAGCGAAGTGTGATTCACCATCATCCCCACTTTTTTATTTTGAATCAAAGGCAGATACTCCCCTACCCTTTCAGCGCCAACCACAATGCTTTTTAATGAAGTTACTTCACCTCTCTGCTTCGCCTTTTGCGCTGTGCAACTTTGGTGAATTGCAAAACATAATAGCAGCAGTAAAAACTTAAACATTAATTTCATTGATAATTTTTTGAGTAGTGTTCGGTTCTTTTTAAAACAAGTGAACAGACAATGATAATTGTGCGAAGTAAAATTTATTCTTTGTAGTGGCTAAGCGCTTTCAAAACTTGAAACACAACTTTATCCGTTTCATTTAATTGAATCCCTTTATTTCGGGCGTCTTACAAAACAAATGACCATTAGAAGTAAACTACCCTTGCTGCTTTCGGGACCCGGCTTGTTTTTGTTGCTGGCAATGCTTGGCGCAGCTTCGGGCAATGGTGCGCTGTTCACGGTGTTGGGCATGGCTGCGTGGATGATTATTTGGTGGATTAGCGATGTGGTGCCGATGGCTGCCACTGCGCTTTTACCGCTGCTCATTCTTCCCATCAGCGGCATTGCAAGCATCCGCGAAGCCACCATGAATTATGCCAACCCCACCATCTACCTTTTTATGGGCGGGTTTGTAATTGCCATAGGCATGGAAAAATCGGGCTTACACAAACGCATTGCGCTAAGCATTTTAAAGCTGACGGGGAATTCTGCCAACAGCATAGTTTTTGGTTTTTTGCTGGCAACCGCTATCATCAGCATGTGGGTGAGCAACACCGCCACCACCCTAATGATGATTCCCATTGCCATTTCGGTTTCAGCCATTATGCGCGAACAAACAGCTGCGGCAAGCGGCAATATCTCGCTGCCAAACTTCGACACTTCCATTATGCTGAGTGTGGCTTATGCAGCCAACATTGGCGGAGCAGCAACGCTGATTGGCACACCGCCCAATGTGGTGCTGGCGGGCATTCTGCGCGATATGTTGCATGTGGAGCTTTCGTTTGGAGGGTTTATGCTGATGGGTGTTCCGCTGATGCTTATCATGCTTTTGTGCACTTACTGGGTGTTGGTAAAGTGGATGTATCCAAACAACATAGGCAAAGTGGAATCGCTGAACGCAGTGATTGATTTACAGCTGCGCGACCTGGGCAAGTGGAGCGACCGCGAAATTGCAGTTGCCTGCATTTTTGGAGTGGTGGCAACGCTTTGGGTTTTCGGACAACCGCTGAATTTGCTGATTGGCTCAAAAGTGTTTGACGACACTGTGGTTGCCATTCTTGGCGCGGTGATGATGTTTACTGTTCCGCTAAACATCAAAGCAAACGAGTTTGTGATGGAATGGAAAGATGCACAGCAGTTACCTTGGAACATTCTGCTGCTGTTTGGTGGCGGGCTTTGCCTTGCCGATGGAATGCAAAGAGTTGGGCTGATGAACATCATTGGCGGTTGGGTTACTGCAAACATTGAACTTGCTCCATTTCTAATTTTGTTGTTGCTCACATTCATCATGCTGATGATGACAGAACTGATGAGCAACGTGGCGTTGGCAACCATTTTCATTCCGGTGGTGATAGGCATTGCACAAAGCATTGGCGCAAACGCTGTTGGTTTTGCCGTTAGTGTGGCGGTGGCTTCAAGCCATGCATTCATGCTGCCCATTGGCACTCCGCCAAACGCAATTGTTTACGGCACCGGAAAAATAACCGTGAGCCAAATGCTGAAAGCCGGTGTGCTGCTGAACATCATTGCAGTGGTGATAATTTGCGGTTTGGTTTACTTGTTTTACTAAAAGCTGTTAGCAGCCGAATGTTTGAGTTGGGGAAACGGCTTTGATTTCTATTTTTGCTGCGGGCAAGTCTTATACGACCAGCTCCTGCTGAATCCTCCAGGTGGGAAACCAAGCAAAGGTAGGCGGTTGTAGCGGTGCGATATGAGTAACTTGCCCTTCTTTTTTTCTTTCCTATTGCGGAATTGTGATTTTGTTTGCATTCATCTTTCAATTTCAAATCACCAGACTTTCAAACTAATCAATCATGAAATTTTTTATTGACACAGCCAACCTTGACCAAATTCGCGAAGCACATGAATTGGGTGTTTTGGATGGTGTAACCACCAACCCATCATTGATGGCTAAAGAAGGCATCAAAGGAAGTGATGCAGTGATGAAACACTACGTTACCATTTGCGAATTGGTGAACGGACCGGTGAGCGCAGAGGTTATTTCGACCGATTTCAAAGGCATGGTGAAGGAAGGAGAAAACCTTGCAGCATTGCACAAAAACATTGTGGTGAAAGTGCCGATGATAAAAGATGGCATTAAAGCCATTAAATGGTTTACCGAAAACGGCATTAAAACAAATTGCACTTTGGTTTTTTCTGCCGCTCAGGCTTTGCTGGCTGCAAAGGCAGGCGCCACAATGGTTTCACCGTTCTTGGGCAGAATTGATGATGGCAACTGGGATGGCGTTCAACTGATTGAACAAATCCGTCTGATTTACGATAACTACGATTACCCAACCGAAATTCTTGCCGCATCCATCCGCAACAGTTTGCACATTGTGCGCTGTGCTGAAGCCGGTGCCGACATTGCCACTTGTCCGCTTCCTTCCATTCTCACTTTGTTTAATCATCCTTTGACAGACATCGGTTTGACAAAGTTTTTGGAAGACTATAAGAAAGTGAACGGCTAAACGTTTTAAACAGCATGAATACATTGCGGATTGCGGATTGTGGATTGAGGATTGCTGGACAACAAATTGGTTTCCTGAATTTTGGCTTTATCTCATATCTCAAGTTTCACATCTCAAGTCTAATTCTTGTTTCATTTTTCCTCTCCTCCTGCAACTACCCAACCGAAGCAAAGATGGAGCGAGTGTCGCCAAGCGGCAAAGTGAAAGTGAACATTGAAGCCAGCCGAATAGCAGGCATTGAGCCGTGGCGCGTGAACATCAAAGTGAAGGCTTATGATTTTAAAGAAGGACAGTTGAGCACCGAAATCATCAGCAACTATTTGGATGAAAAAACAGTTGAGTTCAATTGGTTTGAAGAAAGCAGCGGTGACATCATCTTCAAACAAAATGATAACACCACCCGAACTTTCCGTTTAATCTCCAATGCGCAGCAAATGCAGTTTGCTGAAATTCCATCGCAATAGCGAACATTTTTTCTTCAAAAACATTTATCAATAAAACTTTTCATCATGGCAATTTCTACAGGACAACAAGCTCCAAACTTTAAACTCTTCAACACCGAAAAACAAGAAGTGGAACTCAGCAGTTTTAAAGGAAAAAATGTGATTCTGCATTTCTTTCCGCTGGCTTTCACCGGTGTTTGCACCACTCAGCTTTGCACCGCGCGCGACAACATGGAAATTTACACCAAACTGAATGCCGTTGTGTTGGGCGTTTCGGTGGATTCACTTTTCTCGCTTGCCGAATTCAAGAAACAACAGAACTTCAACTTCGATTTGCTTTCCGATTTCAACAAAGAAGTTATTGCCGCTTACGATTTGATGATTGACCCGTTTGCATTTGGCATGAAGGGCGTTTCAAAGCGCGCAGCTTTTGTGATTGACAAAGATGGTGTTGTGCAGTATGCCGAGGTAACGCCAACTCCGGGTGATTTACCAAACTTTTCGGCAATAAAGGAAACATTAGAGCAGCTAAACGCGTAAGAAGTTTTTTTTCAATGCACCTTGCGTTGTGTTGCAGCCGGTTTTATATTGCACACATGAAGCGCCAATAGGTAATACAAAACCTAATCGGCAATTCTTCTGAGTTTTACCAACTAAATTCAACACTGATGAATCAATTTCTGGCTGAAATACATTTTCCGGTTTATATGAGCGATGAACTCATCAATGTGATTCCGAAACAGCGCGCAATGGTAAACAAGCTATTTCAGCAAGGAGTTATTTCAAGTTACTCATTGGCTTTAGACCGCTCAAAACTTTGGGTTACTTTGAATTGTGCCAACGAATCGGAGGCAGTAGAATATATGGAGCGCTTTCCAATCGCTCCATTTGTAGAGTACATCATGCACGAGTTGGCGTTCAGTGAGCAGGTGGATTATTCCATCACCACTATGTCGCTGAACTGAAGATGCTAAATAATGTTCACCTCCATTTCCAGTGCTATTCCAAATTTTTCTTCCACACTGTTTACAATGGCTTTTGCAAGCTCATAAACTTCGCTGCCGTTTGCATTGCCATAGTTCACCAAAACCAATGCCTGCTTGGCATGTGCGCCTGTGTTGCCTATCCTTTTCCCTTTCCATCCACATTGCTCAATCAGCCATCCTGCAGGCACTTTCACCCGCGCTTCATCAACCGGGTATGAGGGCATTTGAGGAAATGTAACCTTCAGTGCATCGAACTTTTCTTTTGCCACATAAGGGTTTTTGAAAAAACTACCTGCATTCCCCAACTCAGCCGGGTTGGGAAGTTTAGACTGCCTGATAGCAACAACTGCCGCACTCACATCGCTTATTGTTGGAGTAGTAACCCCTGCGTTTTCTAATTGTTGCTGAATGTCGCCATAAGCTGTTTTTACTTGATAAGTATGATTACCATTCAGGTTACTCAGCAGCAAAGTAACTGAGGTAATCACAAATTTATGTTTTGCCTCATTCTTGAAAACGCTTTCACGATAGCCGAATTTGCATTGCGCCTTTGAAAAACGAACCACGTTGCCTGTTTCAATTTCAACAGCTTCAAGCTCATGAAAAACATCTTGTAGTTCCACACCATAAGCGCCTATATTCTGCATGGGTGCTGCGCCAACACAACCCGGAATGAGCGATAAATTTTCAATGCCCGCAAAATTCCGCTCCACACACCACATTACCAATTCGTGCCAGTTCTCCCCTGCTGCTGCTTTTAATGCAACCAATCCTTCAGGCAAGTTTTCAACCTCAATTCCTTTCAAAGCATTTTTAATGACCAAGCCATCAAAATGCCTTGTGAGCAACACATTGCTGCCACCGCCAATCACCAACAACTTAAGTTGTTTTACCTGCGCAAAACGCAAGGCTTCGCGCAACTCATTAAGCGAGCTTACCTGAATGAAAAAATCACATGAAACATCCACCCCAAAAGTGTTGTGGTGATGAAGTGAAAAATTTTCAAGCAGTTGCATGGGAAGGTTAAGCGCTACTTCTTACCCTTTTTAGCCGGTACGCCAAAGCCCGGTGTTGCCTTAATTTCGGCAATGAGTTTCTCATTCATTTTTGCGTAATCGTCATTGCTGCTTTCCTTAGCTTTGGCAAGCGATTGTTCGGCAGATGCAACTGCGCCATTCAAATCGCCAAGCTTAAATTGAATCTTGGCTTTCAAGTGACTCATCCAAAACGCATTCGGATTATTCTCAACAGCTTTTGAGCTCCATTCAAGCGCCTTAGTCAAGTCCTTATTGTTTTCAAAGTAGTAGTTTGCTGCCTGATGAAACGGACGCTTATCTGTTGCCATTTCTTTTTCAATTGCTTTCATCACGGCATTGTCAATTTCAGTGGAAACAGTGAATGCCACTAATGTTTTTGCCCACTTCAACTGCACCTGTGCCGATGTTGGTTTAATATCAGAAACATCAATAGTGAAAGTTTCCACTTCATCTTTTAGGGTTAGCGGTTTCACCGGAATTCTCACCACATCATTCTCAACTTTATATGCAGTTGCGCTGGTAACATTCAAATCTTTAGTGATAATAATTTGCCATTCGTTCTGGTTAGGGATGGTAACCAAGCCATATTTACCTTTAGCTACTTTGGTATTATCAATGGTAACATCATCGCCAAACTCGATGGTGGTGGCTGCATTTGCGCCTGTTCTCCACAACTTGCCAAATGGCACCACATCGCCAAAAACATTTCTGCCTTTTGCGCCCGGACGCGAGTAGCTGATTTCAATAAACGATGCGCCAAACTGCTGCTTAACAGTTTGCAAAGGGCTGGGCGGTGGAATGGGAAGCGACTGTGCCTGAGCGATAATGGAAACAAAAACTAATGCAAGTGAAAGCAGCTGATATTTCATGTTGTTCTATTTTGTGGCTAAACTATTAAAGTGCTGCAATGCGACAGCCTTTTTTCAGGTTGTTATGAATTTATCACACTTCCAAGTGTGATTCAATAAGAAGTATTTTCAAAAACAAAAAAGCCACCTTTCGGTGGCTTAAAAATTTATCAATTTAATCTGATGGATTATTCTGCTGCGGCTTCTTCCTCAGCCACTTCAGCAGGCGCTGCTGCCGAAAGTTTGCTGTCCACCTTCACCGTAACGTGATTGCTGCGCTTGCGGATGCGGTAAGCGCGACCCTGTGGCGCAGGCAAGAAACGCTTCAAAGTTCTGCCCTGATTCACAAAAATTTCTTTCACGTAAAGTTCGTTGTCCTCGGGGCGAGCATCGTTCTTCTGCTGCCAGTTGTTAATGGCGCTTTTCAGCAGCTTCTCCAATTTGTTAGAGGCTTCCTGCTTGCTGAATTTAAGGATGGTAAGTGCATCTTCCACCTTTTTGCCGCGAATCAAATCAGCCACCAAACGCATTTTGCGGTCGCTGGTGGGGTTATTATTCAAATGTGCTACTGCTTCCATTTTCTTTTTCTTTAAATCGGTTGTTACCTAATTATTTTTTCTTGTTGCCTGCGTGTCCTTTGAACTGGCGCGTTGGGCTGAACTCGCCCAAGCGATGCCCCACCATGTTTTCAGTTACATAAACAGGAATGAATTTATTGCCGTTGTGCACCGCAAAAGTGTGCCCAATCATGTCGGGCAAAATCATTGAAGCGCGGCTCCATGTTTTTACCACTGTTTTTTTATTGCTCTCGTTCAGCTTGGTTATCTTTTTCAATAACTTGTAAGCTACATAAGGTCCTTTTTTTATACTGCGTCCCATTTCTTCTTTCTTTAGTTAATTCCTGAATTACTTGGAGTTTCTGCGTTGAACAATCAATCTGCTTGAAGGATTCTTAGGCGCTCTGGTCTTCAATCCTTTAGCTTTTTTGCCTGTGCGGCTGCGTGGGTGTCCACCCGAAGCGCGACCTTCGCCACCACCCATTGGGTGGTCAACCGGGTTCATCGCCACCGGACGGGTTCTTGGTCTGCGACCCAACCAACGCTTACGACCTGCCTTACCGAGGCTTTGCAAGTTGTGGTCAGAGTTAGAAACTATGCCCACAGTTGCCAGGCACACTTTCAAAATTCTGCGGGTTTCGCCCGAAGGTAATTTTACCACCACGTAGCGTTCTTCTTTTGCCAACAACTGCGCTGAAGTTCCTGCGCTGCGCACAATTTGCCCGCCACGACCCGGGTTCAACTCAATGTTGTGCAGGTTAGTTCCCAATGGAATGTTTTCGAGGGGAAGTGTGTTGCCCAGTTCAGGAGCAACTTTTTTGCCCGAAACAACGGTTTGACCAACTTTCAAACCATTCGGAGCAATGATGTAACGCTTTTCTCCGTCAGGGTAGTTCACCAAAGCGATGAACGCTGAGCGGTTCGGGTCATATTCAACAGTGGCAACTTTGCCGGGAATATCAAACTTATCGCGCTTGAAGTCAACGATACGGTAGCGTCTTTTGTGTCCACCGCCTTTGTAACGCATGGTCATTGCGCCTGCGCTGTTGCGTCCGCCCGATTTCTTAATCGGAGCAAGCAAACTTTTTTCCGGCTTCGATGCCGTGATTTCTTCAAAATTCAACAACTCGGTGAAGCGTAAGCTCGGTGTTGTTGGTCTGTACTTTTTAATGCCCATGGCTTTTTCTTTTTTAAACCTGTTTTGTGTTATCAGCAGTCAGGCATCTGCTTTAATTAAAGAAAAATTTTTGGTCGCTATCCTTATTAAACGTTTCCGTAAAAGTCAATGGTTTCGCCATCGCGCAGCGTAACAAATGCCTTTTTGTAAGCCGGTTTCATGCCGCGTGCAACGCCCTTTGTGGTTTGGCGAACTTTCGCCTTGCCGGGAATAACAGCAGTGCTAACATCAGCCACCTGCACATTATAGTGTTGCTCAACAGCTTTTTTAATTTCCAACTTGTTGGCTTCTTTCGCCACTCTGAAAACATAAGTGTTCAACTTTTCGCTCAGCTTGGTTCCTTTTTCGGTAACCACCGGCTTTATCAATATTTGAGTTGCCATTGTTCTTACTTATTAGTTGTTTGATAATGCCGCTTCAATCGCTTTCACAGCGTTTTCGCTAAGCACCAATGTTTTTGAATTCATGATGTCGAAAATGTTCAGTGAACGTGCTTCAACAATGTTCACCGATGGAATGTTGCGCGAGCTTTTGTAAAGACCGTTGCTCACTTCGCCAAACACCAAGGTGCTTTTCACACCGTTCAGGTTCAGGTTTGCCAACACTGCAACAAACTCTTTTGTTTTTGGTGTTTCGATGTTGAAATCTTCCACCACAACAATTTTGTTGTCTTTGGCTTTATAGGTCAAGGCGCTTTTACGAGCCAGTTCCTTCACTTTCTTGTTCAGTTTGAAATCGTAGTCGTGCGGCTTAGGACCAAACACGCGTGCACCACCGCGCACCAATGGCGATTTCATATCACCGCGTCTTGCGCCACCGGTTCCTTTTTGGCGGAATGCCTTCTTGGTAGTGCGTGCAATTTCCCAACGCTCTTTGGTTTTGTGGGTTCCCTGACGCTGCGCTGCCTGAAATTGGCGAACTGCCAACCACACCGCATGGTCATTAGGTTCAATACCGAAAATGCTATCGGTAAGTTCCACTTGGCGACCGGTTTCTTTACCGTCTTTATTCAATACTTTTACTTTCATAACGCTACAGATTTTTAATGCGAAAACGCACCCTTCCTTAAAAAAGGGACGCAAAAATAGAAAAACAAAGCATTTGTACAAATGGGAAAAATAAAATGTGGATGACAACAAATGAATTATGTTGTGCCTTAACGGACAATAAGTTTGGCTCGAAGTCTTGGGTTGGTTTTATCAAAAACAATATAAACGCCATTTGGAACATGTTTCTCAAACATTACCTCGTACCCATCTTCCAAATTCTTATGCTGAGTGATTTCAAGTGCCCTACCATTTAGGTCTTGAACTACCCATTCACTTATATTACATCCCGAACAGTTTATTGAAAAACGCTGCTGGGTGGAAGGGTTAGGTCTTAAAACTACTTCTAATGAAACTTGTGCACTTTCATTAAAGCTATTAGAAACTAAGTTATGAGGCTTTAAAAATGCATTATAGTAGTTCTGTAAAAAGTTAGCAGTAGGAAGTATATTTTGTTCAACATTGTGGCAAACACCGACATCCCCAACTTTACCAAATACAACAAATGAGTAGGTAATGACATTATTGGGTGGAAAAACAAAAGGTCCTGAGTTCATAAGAAATCTCCTGAACCCGGGCGAGTTACTTCCAACAACAAGGTTGTGGCATTCGCTCCACTGAAATGGGGAGGAGGGATTACCATGAAACATGAAGTTGGTGGGTGCAGAACCTCCATATCCATTTCCTCCAAATGTCATCGGAGTGTTATCCAGCCATCTACCTAATTGGTTGTAGCGATACTGAGGCGCAGATACTGGCATTCCTCGTGCCCCACTGTTCTCTGACCCATATACTAAAAAGCTATTCAGCTTTCTTTTTACTTCATTCTTATTTTGTGTGATGCCAAGAATTTTTGCACCCGCAAAAAACATTGGACTTTTTGGCACTGACCAGAACGCCAAATCATTTAAAGAGTCACATCCTACATATGTTTCGTAAGAGTCTTTGTAATACCAACCTTTTACAGCTATCCACTTTGAAACATAGAATTGATTGTAGGTTCGCTCAGATTTGTTCGTTACTTTATATTCATAAAATGTGGCATCATTCAGAGGGCTTGTTCCATTCATGCTGAAGGCATAAGCTAAAATCTGTACTTCGACATCCATTGAAAGGGCGTTGGTGCTTGTATGAATGCCTGCATCATTAATAACGCACCAAAATGCCTCTGTGCCTTTTACAAGTGGATAGTCGCCTTTAGCCGGTTCATAAATCCCATTGCCGTCAGTATCTTCAAATGGAGCTAAGTCATTGGTTATACCCTGTCCTTGTGCTGCAAGATGAGGGTTACCACGCGCAGGCCATTCAATAATCTGTTTCGGAATCAGTTGAGGCGGGGCTAAACCATTGTTTGCTTGAACTAAAGCAATATGAAATGCAACTGAGTCATTTGAAATTTTAAAGAACCTATTGAAAAAATTACATGTCGTTTGGGGTTGGCTTAGAGCACCAGGAAAAAAGTCATTTCCATTTCTATAAACTTGAGCAACAAGTCTTAAATCTAATTTGTTATCTATACCTGATAGCCACAAACCACCGCAATCAATAATGGTCTTTGGATATGCGCTGCCAATAGGAACTGCTTTAGGAAACTCACATTTGGGAACACTTAAATCCCACCACATATCACCACCGTTGAGCAAACCTACTCTCATGTTGTTCACATCAAGTTCCGCTTTAGCAGTAGGCAGGCAATTTTGTGCTAAACTGAAAAAATTCCAAAGCAACAATATGATTGGGAAAACTCGTGCCATAGTTTTAGTTTTAAGCAAAAAGACTAAGAACTTTTGACACAACTACAATTGACTAGGTCATTGTTTTGTCAAAAAAGAAAACGCTCAGTTCATGCTAGGCAAACCAGCTTACTGCGATTTAGTAATCTAAAATTTTAAATCATCGCATCACCGCCACAGTGCCGGTGAGTTTATCATTGGTGTCGTCCCAGTAGGTTATCTTGATGTGATACACGAAAGTTTCGTAACCCACCGGTTCGCCATTGAAGGTGCCATCCCAAGCGTTTGTTGTGGTGATGCCATTGGGCTGGCTTGGGTTATCATACACCAACATTCCCCAACGGTTGTAAACTTTCACATCAATGATTTTCGCGCCAAGAATATCGAAGTTGAAGTAGTCGTTCAAACCATCGCCATTGGGGGTAAAGGCAGAGGGCACAAACGAGAGCGGGGCGAGTTTCACCACCACGCGCACTGTGTCGAAATTGATGCAACTGTCGCCATCCATCACGCGCAAAACATAATCGGTGGTGGCATCGGGTGTGGCAATCACTTCGCGGCAGGTGTCGCAATTCAGGCTGCCTGCAGGCGACCACAAATAACCCAAAATGCCGTTGGTTGAAAACGCATCGGCAACCAACTTCACCGGCTCTTTGCGCAGCGAAACCTGGTCGGCACCGGCATTTGCATAAAACGATTCGGGTTGGGTGATGGTGAAAGTGGTGGTGCCAACACAGTTGTTGATGTCTTGCACCACAACGGTGTATTTGCCTTCGCGCAGTTCTTTATAAACGCTGTCGGTTTGGTAAATGCCATTCACATAAAATGCAAACTCACCGCTGCCTCCGCTTGCCCTTATCACAACTTCGCCATCATCGCCACTGAAACACGAAACATCTTTCGGCTCGGTGGTAACGGTTATCAGGCTTGGGCGCACCAATGCAGTGGAATCCACTTTAGTGCAGCCGCGCACATCGGTGATGGTTACATAATAAGTTTTGTCGCCAAGCAGGTTGATTGCCATCACCCCGTTTTGCACCGGTGTAGTGTTCCATGCAAAAGTGTAAGGCGGAATGCCACCGCTTTGGCTCACCACTGCAAAGCCTGTTGCCTTGTTGTGGCATTCAGGATTGTTGCCCGCCACCGAAGTAAGGATAGCCGTTGGCTCTTCCACTTTGAAAGCTTTGGTGAAAGTGCAATTGCGGTTGTCGGTGATGGTGAGCAGATAGTTTCCTGCCGTGAGGTTGGAAATGTTTTGAGTGGTTTCGCCACCAGCCCAACTGAAACTGTAGCCACCGTTTGAGCCGCTCACTTCGGTTAAGAAAATGGCGCCATTGTTTCCGCCATGGCACAACACCTGCACAATGGAATCCACCACTTTGAATGGCAGCGGCTGGGTGATGTTGATGAGCGTTACCGAAGAACATCCATTGGCATCGGTAACCGTGAGTTGATAGGCATTTGCCGACAGCCCGCCAATGCTCGGCTGCGTGGAAAGGTTACTCCAAATAAACTGATAAGGTGGAGTGCCGCCATTCACCTGAGTGGTGATGTTGCCATCGCTGCCGCCATTGCAATTCACATTGAAACCGCTGGCATTCACATTTAAAGGCGAAGCTGGTCCGCCAATGGTGTAGTCGGCTGAATCAATGCAACCGAAAGCATCGCTCACCAACACGCGGTAAGTGCCAATCGGCACATTGTAAATATCTTCATTACTGCCATAGTTGCCACCGGTGCCCACATTCGTCCAGTTGAAGTTGAAGGGCGCAGTTCCACCGTTGATGGAAATGGCAACCGAGCCAAGCGAATCCCCAAAGCAACGCACGTTTTGAATCACTTCGAGCGTTATCAGATACTTTGGATTTTGAGTAATCACAACGCTGTCAACTTTCGTGCAGTTGTTTTGGTCGGTAACCGTTAGGTAATACTTATCGGCAACAACATTGTTGATTGCATTGCTTGTTCCGCCATTGCTCCACAAATAAGTGTAAGGCGAAGTGCCTCCGCTCACAGATGCCTCAACTCCTCCGGTGCTTTGCCCGAAACAATTCACGTTTTGCTGATTGGCAAATGTAATGGAAAGCGGTGCAGGCGAAGTAACCGTGAACACTGCCGATTTCTGGCAACCATTCAAATCAGTTACCAAAACATTGTAAGCGCCTGCCTGCAAACCAATCAGGTCTTCCGATGTGGCTCCATTGCTCCAAAAATAAGTGTAAGCAGGTGTTCCGCCCGAAACGGTAATATCTATTGCGCCTGTTGTGCCATTGTTGCAGATAATGTTGGTAACACTGCCGGTAATGTTCAGCGCAGCCGAAGGTTGAGTAACCGTAACGCTTTGCGTGGTGGTGCAGCCCTTCACATCCGTAACCGTAACGGCATAATTTCCTCCTGGGATGTTGATTAAATCTTCGTTGGTTGAAAACGGATTTCCGTTTTGTGTCCAAGCATAAACATAGGGCGGAGTGCCTCCATTCACGGTTAAATCAATTCTGCCGTTGTTGGTTCCGTTGCAAAGCACGTTGGTTACCGAAGCAATGTTTGAACTCAGCAATGGCGGGTCTTTCAACTGCACCGTAACACCAAACTGCGGCACCGTGCAGAAGTTGTCTTTAATCTTCACGAAGTAAAAACCTTGCGGCAGGTTGGTGAAGTTGCCCGTTGCCTGCCATGTTTGTCCGTTATTTATGGAATACTGAATTGGACCTATGCCCCCCGATGCGGTAACTGTGATTGTTCCGGTGGAAGTGCCGAAACAATTGGGGTCGGTGGCGGTGATGTTGTTGATGAGCGGCTGACCAACGGTGATGGTGATTTCGCGGTAGCTCCATGAATTTTGGCCGTTGTTGCGGGTGTAAACGCGGTAGGTGGTGGTAGAAGGCACAAACACGGTGAGGTTAGAATCTGAAAAGCCGGTGATTTGAAAGAATGCACCATTTTCCATCCAATAGTATTCACCGCCAAACACTGCGCCATGCGTGTTGAGGGTAACATAACCCGGTTCGCATAAGTGTGTTCGGGTGGCGTAGAAAGTGTCGGGGCAGGGCGATGTCCAGCGGGTGCTGTATTCCATGCCCACATTGTTGCCGTTGCATCCGCCATTGTAGCCCGCCTGTCCTGTTCGGGTTAAACCCTTAAACGCCCATTGGTAGGGCGGCACATCGCGAAATTGCAGGATGTTACTTCCGGTCATTTGATGGTCGCAGTATTGGTCGTCTGCAGTGCAACCACAAGTGTTGCCGGTGCTGCATGGGCATGGATTTTGATAAGAATTTCTGAAAGTGGCTGCAGGGCAGGCGTTGCAACTGCCAAAGCAAATTCCCAAAACCACACTTCCGTTGCAGCAATCAAAACAATCGTCTTCCCAACCCAACTGCCGCGCCTGCAAACCATTGGGCGTGAGGGTGAAAGCAGGAGAATTGAAAGTGCCATAAGTAAAATTGTGCTGCCACACACCACCCGGAATGGCAGTGGAATAAGGACCGCAGCAGGCAAAAGTTCCATTGCCCCAACTGCGAACACCTGTGCTGAAAAACCCGGCATTGTCTAAATCGGGGAAGTCGCGGATGAAGCCTTCATTATTGAACTCATCGGCATCGGGCCAAATGTCATCGCCCGATTCTGCCCAAACTCTTTCATAGCGAAAGCCAATTTGCATAGCGCCATCGCGCTGCTGGGCATTTAATTGCAGAAAACCTAAACTGAGTGCGAAGCAAATGAATATGTAGTTGTAAATCTTTTTCATGATGTGATTTTTTTAGTCGGAGATTATTTGCCTTCAACGTTTTTGTGATATTCCTGCACATTGTATTTCACCAAATACTCTTCGGTTCTGAATTTGAAATACCAATGCTTCAAAGCCATTTCATAACGAACATCATCCAATGCTTTGTTGCCCGAATCATAATCGCTGCGCAAAGGCTGCTGCTCGGTTATTTCCATTAGGGTGAAAGCCTCGGCAGTGGAGGCATCAATAAACACCGGCTCATGGCTTTTTTTCAAAGTGATGAGCACAGGATGATTTAAAACCGCTTCGTTTTCTTTGGGGAATAGCTTCATCCAATCTTGCAAAGCTGCTTCGTAAATGCGCTCGCTTTGGGTAAGGTCGGCAGTAATGCGGGGCTGCGGAAAGTTTGGCGCAACGGCTTTGATGTCGGAAGCCGATAAACCCGCAGCGGTAATCCATTGCCAATAACTGTTTTCAAACTTGCGTGGTTCCACCGCTTGCTGCAAACCCAGATGCACACGCGAAGGATTCAGTTTTTTTATTTCAGGCAGCGAAAGAAAAGCCTCCACTTCTGCGCTGTGTTTCTTCTTCCACTGGGCAAGTTTTTCGGTGAACTGCTGATAGCTCTTTTCATCCTTCACCTCCGTTTTCGGGAAATGAGGCGCTGCATTTTGAATGGCTTCGGCTTTCAACTGCGCAAAATCAATCAATGCCAACCAGCGGTCTTGCTGCCTGAAGTTGTTTTGTGCGTAGCCCAAACTCACACAAAGCGTGAGCATGCATAGAGCGAGTATATGTTGTTTCATTCACATTAGATTTGGCGTAAATATAAGTTACTCTGCCACTTCGCAAAAAATGTGTTTTGTCATGTTGATAATCTTAAAGTTGGCTTAATCCTGAACTACATGATGCATTTGCAATCAGGACTGATTAAAAATGAGCGGAAGGCAACAATTGCATTGATGTCTTGACGCAAGCATAGTTCATTCACTTCAGTGTTTGTAGTGCCAGCATCAAATCCTCTTTATAGGTTTTGTTCATGGGCACTTCTGTGCCGCCAACCATAACACTTGAAGGAGCGATGGTTTCCAGATGCTTTAAGTTGATGGCATGGCTGCGGTGAATGCGGAAGAAGTTGGCATGGGCATACTCGGCAAGAAACTCTTCAAGTTTCATGCGGGCAACATAGCAATGCGCTTTGGTGTGGATGTTGAGGTAGATGTTATCGCTGGAAACGTGGAGGATTTCACTTAGGTTGACTTTGTGAAACAAGCCTGACGCTTTGATAAATATGGCATCGGGCAGGGCGGCAGCAGCGGTTTGTGCTTGTTTGCCTGCATTGTAGTTGTTGAATGCAATTTCGATGGAAGTGAATAAATCGTTAGGCTCGAAAGGCTTCACAAGATAAGCAAGGGGTTTCACTGCCTTTGCACGCTCGATGGTTTCGGGGTCGGTGTTGCCTGTTAGGAAGATGAACGGGACATGGTGTTTTTGATTGATTTCAGCGGCAAGGTGAATGCCGTCTTTGGTGTCGTTGAGGGAAACGTCAATGATGAGCAGGTCGGGTTTGGCGGTGGCGAGCAGTTGCAGTGCCTGCGCATAGTTATATGCCGGGCGCAGGGTGGCATAACCAATTTGCTGCAAGGCAAAGTTGATGCCCTCGGCAATTAGGACTTCATCTTCAACAATGCCTATGGTGAGTTGGGTCATGGGCTATGGAAATAGCTAAACTGCGGCATAGTTTAACTCGCGCTTGAAATCAAAAAAGCTTTCTAAACTCAAGTCTTCATCTAACTCCTCCCAATGCAAACTTTCTGCGGTGGGTCCAATCTCAAACTTATTGCGCTGCTCAGGAGTGGCATTATGAAGCCTCTGATACCATGATAAAGGGTTGCCGATGATGTGTCCGGTGTTGGTGCGAATGAAAATGGTTTCATTTTCAAACCAAACATTTTTAATCTTCATTTCCATACTATACTACTTTGCGTTACCATGAAATTTATTCCACTTTTCAATAATCTCTGCTTTGCGCTCTTCAACCAATGCCTCAGCTAAAATCAAATCCTTTGGCTTTATTCCTTTGCTTTCAATAAGTTTCACCGGCTCCACTTAAAATTTTGCAGTTCCATCAGCATTGCGAACATGAATATGTATTGGCAAATGTTCTAAACTGAAAAAGAAGAATTTCATTCCAAACATTCTGAATAACTCAGGCATAGAAGCAAATTGACGTTAACAAATTTAGCTATTTGTAGCGATGAAGTGCGAATAAAACTTAGATATTATTGTAGTAGTTTCAATAACGCCAATGGTGAGCTTAGTCATGGGGCGAATAAGCATAAACCTTCCTTCCTGCCAAAAGTGGATGGAAGCAGGTAGGTTGAGTGCAGTATTGAACTTGGTGAAAAGCAGTAAGCCGGGTTGAGTCCATTCATTGCATATTGCTCGCTTTGTTTTCTATTTTTGGACGGATAAAATACTTTGGTGATGTTCAGAGAAATTCATTTGAGGGTGGAGGACAGCAAGGCGGAGAGTTTAGTATCTTTTTTGAAAGAGTTAGATTTTGTGGAGGTGAAAAAGGATGACTCAAAAGAAAAGAAAGGTTCAAAGAAAACTAAAAAGAAAACTCCTGACTTTGCCTACTTTGGTGCTTGCCCCGATTGGGAAATGGATGCAAATGAGCTAAGAGCAACCGGCAACCGTAAAAAAGTATAATGGTAGTAGTTGACACTGATGTACTTATTGCTGCCATGAGGAACAACAAAATTGCTGTGTCACTTTTAAGAAAGTATGAAAACAATGTTCGTCTTTCAGCAACTACGGTGATTGAACTTTTTGTTGGCGCTAAAACTGCCGAACAGAAAAAAGTGATTGAAAGCATTTTAGATGACCATGAAGTGATAATGGTAGATAAATCTATCAGTGCATTGGCAATCAGGTTGGTGAAAGAAAATAACAGCCACTCCCGTTCTTTGTATTTGCCTGACGCCCTGATTGCCGCCACCTGCATTGAACATCAGGCTGCCTTACTCACTTTTAATACCAAAGATTTTATGTTTATCAAGGGTTTGAAGTTTGCTAAATAGAACTTATTGCTGTTGAGCGAGTAAAATATGCTTGGTGAAATACGCCAGCCTAACCAAATGGAATGTGTATGTCGATAGTTGTATGTTCACTTTCGGTAAACAATTCAAATGACAAAATTCTATTGCGCACTCTTACTTGCAGCGACTTTGTGGGGCTGCAACAATAAGCCAAGCGATTATTTCAATTACACGAAAACAGAAAAAGAAAATGCCGGTGTGCAAATGATTCCCATCACCACGCCTGTGGGCACTTTCAAAATTTGGACGAAAAAAATCGGCAACAACCCACGCATAAAAGTTTTGCTTTTGCATGGCGGTCCGGCACTCACGCACGAGTACATGGAGTGCTTTGAATACTTTCTTCCGCAAGAAGGTTTTGAATTGATTGAGTATGACCAGTTGGGTTCTTACTACAGCGAGCAGCCGCAAGATTCCTCGCTTTGGACGTTAGAAAGATTTGTTGAAGAATTGGAGCAAGTGCGCGTAGCATTGGGTTTAAACAAAGACAACTTCTACATCGTTGGCAACTCGTGGGGAGGAATTTTGGGGATGGAGTATGCTTTGAAATATCAACAACACCTCAAGGGTTTGGTGGTTAGCAACATGACTGCCGATTATGCAAAGTATGGCGCATACAACAAAACACTGCGCGCGCAAATGAGTAAAGGCTTGGTTGATTCTTTAGAAGATTATGAAAATGCAGGAAAGTTTTACGACCCAATTTATCAGCAATTAGTTTTTGATAATTACTACTGCAAACACATTCTTCAAAAGCCTGCAAAAGATTGGCCTGAGCCGGTTTTGCGTTCATTCAAACACATCAATCAACCTGTTTATGAAATTCTGCAAGGTCCAAGTGAGTTTGTGCCGGGCGGGAGATTGGTGGGCTGGGAATGCTGGAGCCGATTGCCGCAACTCACCGTTCCTACACTAATGATTGGTGCGCGATTTGACACCATGAACCCCGATGAAATGGAGGAAATGAGCAAGGCTGTGAAAAACGGACGCTATTTGTTTTGCTCCACAGGCAGCCACCTGAGCATGTGGGATGCGCAGGAAGAATACTATCCGGGATTGATTCAATTTATTAAAGATGTGGATGAGGGGAGGTTTTGAGATTATTGGAATTGGTGAGGATGGGTAAATGAGGTTGGTGAACAACACCAACCTCGGCTGAAATTTTAGGACAACTATTCAACAATTATTTGACTAACGGATTTGTTACCCAATAAGAATTCAATTCTTTCTAATTCTTGAGCACTAAGAGAACTTGGAGGATTTTTCCCCACTGCTGATAAGCTTACATTTAGAATTTTATAAAAAAATGAATAGCGCCCATCACATTCCGAAGAGCCAGTCCCTTCCGGAATTTGTATATAAGTAGCACCGTCACCATTAAAAATGGTAGTTTGATCATTGGAGAATTTTAATGACCCTATATCAAAATGCCTATATGGCAAAATAGTAATAGGTTCTAGCAACCTTAATCCCCTACCATGTTCATAAATATTAGGCATCCCGCTAATTATTGATTTACAATAGGTAACCATTTGGTAACTTTTCGAAGTATCAATTATGCAGATGTAAATCTCTCCTGATTGCCCATACTGGGAGCCACAATTATAAACTACATTTGATGCTGGTGAATCACCCCAATGTCCTAATGTATAGTAACCTTTGTACCATTGTCTATCACTCTGCGGCTCAAGCTCCGCATCCACAGTGCTGCTGTTTTGCCCTAACTCTGAATTGTAGTTGACTTTGAGTGAGAAACTCTGCTTGGTGGTTTCATCTGTTTTGAATTTCAGTTTCAGGTAGCCATCAAATTTATCTACATCTACCAAGGTTACTTTAGGGTTGCTGATGTTGCTTACGGTAAGATACTGGCTGTTTACTTCGCGGGTTTCGGTTAAATAGGTTTGAATTTCATCGGCAGTTTTAAATGTAAAAATTGATGAAAGCGGCAAATAAGTCGCTGCCGAGTTCCATGCGGCTTTTAAATCTTGTAAACCTTTTACAAAACTGTTTATTAGCGGAACTGAGGTGCTTGCATCTGCTGCATATACCGAGCGGTAGTTCATTCTAACCGTAACCAACTTGGAAGCATTATTGTTAAACGCAACAATGCTGTTGGTTTTACCGCTGGTGAACATATCTTGAAAGGGCTTTATTGCCTTTTTCAATAGCATCCCTATAGATTCATCAAGTGCTTTAAAATCTTTGTAAGCCCAAGCTAAGCCAAGCAATCCGCCAACTGTTGCACCTAACGGTATGCCCACACCTAAACTTGGAGCACCACCTATCAATGCCCCAACTCCTGTAAGTCCAACTAACTTTGCAAACATCGTCAGCACCTTGGCATTATCAACTATGTAAGCCTCGATGCTCTGAATAACCCCAGCTTCATAATTCTTAACTGCATCTTGTGTTTTGAAAGCAAGCGAGTTGGTGAGCATGCGGTTTACGGCAAGGTGCAAATCATCTAACCACCACTGGTTGGCTGCAAGAAAACGCGCGCAGTCTTCTTTTTGCTGTGGCGAGAGGGCATTGTATAACTGATATACACTATCCTGAAATTGTTGCATGGTTTGAATTTCTGACAGCAGTTGTGATTTTTCATTTGGCACAAGGCTATCAGCATATTGCGTAAGGTTTTGCAACGTGCTATTAGATGCTTGCGCAAAGTGGTTGAATATCGTGTTGGGGTCGGCAAACGCAGGGCTTGCCAGCACATTAAACGAAGCGGTAAATGCTTTGCCGTTAATAGTAACCGCCAGTTGGTGTGCGCCTGCGGCAATCTCCGGTATTAACGTAACCAATGAGCCGTTTGTGGCAAACAGTGTGTGGGTTGTGCCGTCAATGCTTCCCTCATACTCGCCATCGGCTAAGTTGGTGTTTAACACGTTTAACTGTGCTAATTCAAAAGCATAGTAATCCTGCTTCTCAAAAGGAATTTGTGCATTGCCTCCATCATCATTCTTATCTTTTTTACAAGACTGAATGCCTAAGGCCACTATCAGCAGCATTAGCATTAAAATGGTTTTGATTTTGCTCATTTTTTTGGTCTTTAATGCCTACTCTATTAATTCCGCTTTTCGGCTTGGGCGGTTGGGGTGGGTTGGCATGGTGGTTGGTGTTTTTTATAAAATTGCCTGAAGGAAAAAGTAGTGGATTTTAATTCTTCACTAAAATCCACTTACTCTCTATTGTATCATCTAGAAACCATAACCCTTCTTACAATCCGCTCTTTCTCGTTGGCGATTATTATAAAGTATGTACCGGAGCCTTCAACACTAATTGGTAAGGTGTTGTCGCCCACATTAAGTGATTCATGTTGTTGATATATCGTTCTGCCGAAAATATCGGATAGTGTAATATCAAAACTCCCTTTTGATGGTGTGTTGATAAGCAAGTTGAAATTACCCTGATTTGGATTTGGATAAACTGCAACCTTCATACTTTCTAAGTTCAAGTTCTTCAGCCCTGAAATTAGGAATGAAACAGATGCTTCACCCACAGATTTCATATTTTCAACATTGCCTGCGCTATCAGTTGCAATACTGAAAAATTGATAGATAGAATCAATTCTGCCTTTAAACAGCATAGAAGTATCTCCAACATAAGATGCTATCTCGGCAAAAGGCCCACCATTTACAGAACTGTAAATTGCATAACTGCGAACACCAGAGCCTACATCACTTCCCGACCATTTCAACTGAATGGTAGAATCATTGTATTGAATTGCGGGTAGCTGCTTCATTTGACTTGCAGGTTTAATGTTATCTACAACATTTGCCCATTCATTGGTAATGATGGGATCATTCAAGTCAAAATAGATATAAGCCTTGTTTTTAATTAGTGCACCATTGGGTATGCTTGGTTTCGCTTTTATGGTAAACATCACCGCTCCTTCACCTTGCGGTGCATTAACATTTGGCGGTAAAATACCTGCAATAGGGTTTAAAGTTGGTTTCAGCGTTGTAGGATCTATGGAGATGAATTCCCATTTTGCTATGCCTGATTGTTCATTAAACGTAGCTTTTATCCTTGCAATGATGTTGTTAGCCGGTCGTAAATCAACATCTGCTTCATAATTTTTAAGCCCACTTGGAACAGGAATAATAGAATCTCCCACACTAAAAAATCCTAACCTGAAAGTGGACAGATCAAATACGTTTTTATCAAGTGTATCAATAATGATAACAGTTTGCGCTGCAGCAGAGGCAGTATCTGCATTCTCGCAACGTATAATGTATGGCAAAGCTCTATTCGCAACGTTTATATAATTGCCACTACCAAAACCTACCGGACCTAATTTATCATTAGGGTCAAATGAATTGATTGTTTGCACAGGAGGGGTTTGCTTTGGTGGGTTTTTTGGTGGTATGCAATCGGGAAGGGACGACAATGGTGGTGCATTTGTTGATCGATTGAAAACTGACTTATTGAGTAATTTTATTGCGCTCACAGCCATACTTAAATTGGACTTCTTCAAACAAGTTCTTCCAGGGGGACTTGTCATACCAATTGCACAATCAATCATTCCTGTCATAACAATCGAAGGGGTTCCAAAAATTAACCCTCCAATGCCAGCAGTTATTTTTCCAGAAATAGCTTGGTTGATGAATGTACCGACTTGGTAACCTGCATTAAAAGCATTATTTAAACAATTTAAAGGGGGGACGCAGGATAATGCTAAATCAGCAATTTTATCGAAGCAAGGTGCTACAAAAGGTTTTAGAGGAGAGCCGAAGTATGGTTCATCGGCCCATGATATCATATCAATTTGACCGGGTGAATTTATCTTAACCTTGAATGATAGATTACTGTTAGAATTTGCTACAATTGTAGGTAAGTAAATGCCAACAAGTTTATATGGACCTGGTTTATCCATAACTGTATCTGTTACAATATAGGGCTGAATTGAGTCATAGGAAGGGTTGTAGGAAACATTGAAGTAGTCGTAATTTTTGAGTGTTTGAAACTGCAACTCTAATTCAGCATTGTCTGAAACTGCAAACCATATCGGTACTCCATGTGCATCTATATTTCCAGAATTACCGTACACAAGGTTGTAAGATTGCCAAAGCCCCGGTCTAATAACATCAAAGCCAACTATTTCTGTCCAGATGTCGGGTGCTATACCTTGTTTAACTTCAAAAGCATTGGTTAGTGTAAAGGTGGTATCGTTGGGTATCTGTACTACCAAATTCCAATTACCTAAAGCAGCACCGGTTAAATCAAATATGCCTGCAATTTGATTACCATCAGAAATAAATACATCCTTTAAAACAATTGGCTGCTGACCTGTTCGGGTTAATCGCACCGTGGTACCATCTTCAAAACCATTGCCATTTATTACTACGGTTACTTCACCTATGTTTCCACCCTCTTTTGGATTGTAATCTTCAATTTCAGGTTTGAAAAATGAATTTGGATAAGAAATAGATGCTAAGCCTCCGTAATTAATTCCATCTATGCTTGAAAAGCTTCCTCCGAGATATATCAGGCTATCGTAAGCTGAGAGTGTGTTAATTTGCCCTGTTACATCCGGGAAAAACAAATCAGGCAATCCGGTATTAACATTTACAACCGCAAAACCATTACAAGCCTGCCCACCGGCTACTGTAAAACTACCACCGCAAAAAAGTAGTTTGCCTTTTGGGATAATGGATGTTACCGTACCATTTATTTCAGGATTCCAACCTTTCAAGTTTCCTGAGCCTTTCACAAAAGAAGCAACCCCTCTTCTGTTTTGACCTGAAACCTGGCTAAACGAGCCTGCAATGTAAATACTTGCACCAGTAACTTTTAAGTCATTTACTGTACTGTTAACATCAGGATTCCAAGTAGTTATGTTGCCATTTGCCAATGTGAATGAACATAAGCGATTTCTGCTTTGGCTATTGATAGTGGTAAAGCTTCCCGCTACATAAAGCATGCTGTCAGATATTGCTAAATTACTAACACTTGAGTTGGCATTTGGATTCCAGGTTGTGGCATTACCAGTTGAGTTGTTGAGAGCAGCAATATAATTTCTGCTCTGTCCTCCAATTGTGGTAAAACTTCCTCCGGCATATATGGTTGAACCAAATCGCTTTATTGTGTTTACTGTTGAATTGGCGTTCGGATTCCATGTTGTAGCATTACCCGTTGATAAACTGATTTCAGCAATGTTATTTCTGGGTTGACCTCCTATGTTGGAGAATGAACCTCCCACATAAGCATTTGTGCCGTTTAATTCAATAGTTTCTATTGTACTATTAGGGTTTGGACTCCAAGCAGTAATAAGCCCCGTTGATTTAGATATTGCTAACAAATTACTTCTCTGTTCGCTATTCATAAACTGGAAGGAACCAATTGCAAGGACATCTGCATTTGAAGGTAGAATTTTTTGAACTGCATTGTTTGCTTTCGGATTCCATGCCAATGCACTTCCATTGGTGTTGTTCAAAGCCGCTAAGTAATTTCTGCTCTGACCGCCAATGGTAGTAAAACCTCCACCTACATAAACAGTAGTTCCAATCAGCTTGATTGCGTTTACTGTTGTGTTGGCGTTTGGATTCCAAGTGGTGGCATTGCCTGTTGATAAACTGATTTCAGCAATATTGTTCCTTGGCTGACCCCCTATGTTTGAAAAATTACCTCCTACGTATGCATTTGTCCCGTTTAACTCAATAGCTTCTATCGAGCCATTCGGTGATGGAGTCCAACTACTAATTTGACCGTTTGATTTGGCTACTGACATCAAGTAATTGCGATTAGCAGCTTTTACATACTGGAAGTTTCCGCCAATGTAAATAGATGAACCATTTACACTAATCGAATTAACCGTGCTGTTTACCGCTGGGTTCCATGTGGTTAATGCATTCCCATTGGTGTTGTTCAAAGCCGCTAAGTAATTTCTGCTCTGACCGCCAATGGTAGTAAAACCTCCACCTACATAAACAGTAGTTCCAATCAGCTTGATTGCGTTTACTGTTGTGTTGGCGTTTGGATTCCAAGTGGTGGCATTGCCTGTTGATAAACTGATTTCAGCAATATTGTTCCTTGGCTGACCCCCTATGTTTGAAAAATTACCTCCTACGTATGCATTTGTCCCGTTTAACTCAATAGCTTCTATTGAGCCACTTGGTGATGGATTCCATGTGGTAGCGTTTCCAGTTGAAAGTGACAAGGCCGCGAGTCCACTTCTACTTAACCCTCCAATACTACCGAATGCCCCCCCTACGATTACTTCAGTTCCATTGATTATTAGTACTCTTACAGTTGAATTTGCATTTGGATTCCATGTTGTTGCCAAGCCTGTTGATTCGCTTAATGCTGCTATATAGTTCCTGTTTTGTCCTCCAATATTGGTAAAATTACCACCAACATAAATTAAGCTGCCATTTTTGGTAATAGCGTTTATGCTATTATCAGGATTGGGGTTCCAAGCCTGCAAAGTCCCACTTGTTGCATCAAGAGTGGCTATGTAGTTTCTGTTTTGTCCGGCAATTTGAGAGAAAGAACCACCAACATACAAAGTATTGCCATCAAGATACAATGCATTTACTGTAGAATTAGGGTTGGGTGCAAAGGATGGGTCAATGGTATTGTTGGAAAGTATGTGAACCAAATACGAGTATCCTTGAAAGGTAAACGAACCACCTACATACCAACCTCCGTTGCCGTCTGGTATAGATACGTTTATGCTGCCGCTTTTGATAATAGGAAAAGCAAACTCAGGCAAGTCAGATGTTGTCGAAAGCAAAGCGCTGTTTCCGGTATAGTAACCATTTGCACCTGAAAAACTTCCTCCTAAATAAATATTATTGGCATCTTGCTCAATCACCGTTACTGTTGAACTGGCTGAAACTGATGGAATACATAAGCCTGTGGCAGCATCAATGTTAGCGAAGTAGCGATTCTCTCTACCGCCTATGCTTGTAAAGCTGCCTCCTACATAAACTGTGTTACCATTCTTGCTAATTACTTCTATTGAGCTATTAGGGTCAGGATTCCAGTTTTGTATTACGCCCGATGTTGCATCAAGTGCTGCTAAATAACTTTGAGTTTGGCTGCTGATTTGAGAGAAAGAACCACCAACATACAAAGTATTGCCATCAAGATACAATGCATTTACTGTAGAATTAGGGTTGGGTGCAAAGGATGGGTCAATGGTATTGTTGGAAAGTAT
>VFQQ010000659.1_pt1 | contig 62548 bp, 104 predicted proteins | sample 3512341 | NCBI WGS metagenome assembly VFQQ01 (sample SAMN10412373, study PRJNA504923) | tailings metagenome | isolation source: Relicate 2 Philex TSF1 revegetated site | place: Philippines: Tuba, Benguet | collected 2017-08-29 | reverse complement strand
AGACGCGGTGCCGCCCGCGCCGCGCCCGCTGCGCTGCCCGCGCTGTGGTGGGCCGGTGTGTGCCGGCGCTCTTTCACTAGATCCAGCGTTCCTTCCAATATATTGGCACCATTTTTTTCTCAATCTCTCAAGCTACACTCTGTCAGCTTTCATTCTGCGTGTCTATGCATTTGTTGCGGCCAGCGTGCATCAGCCTGCCGCCCTTGTGCACAGCAGCTCGCTCTACGCTGTGGTTTACACACCATCCTACACTCGACGGCACTGAGGCACAGGTCCAAGCCAGCTGTTCAACAACGAGAGAAGTCAGGGAGATGGACATCCGCTCTAGGTTGGCGCCACCGGCTGCTTGCCCAGCCATTCGAACAGGTCTAGCTGCTGACCCGCGCCAGCTCGCCCCATCAGCCGCCCGTTCACCAGCCGCACCGACAGCTTGGCAGCACCCAGCTTGTACTGCAGGCAGTCAGGGGAGCAGGCGGAGCCAATGAGTCAGGTGGTAAAAGCGACACCACAAGGGAACCGAGTATGGTAAGTGGCGATGGCGGCACAGATCAAACTTAGATGCAACATGCCATGCAAAACAGCAGCGCCTGTCCAACAGCGGCGCAGCCGCACCTGGCAGGGACCGCACTTCTGCAGCGGGATGGGCAGCCCGTTCTCGCGGAACAGCTGCAGCAGGCCCTGTGGGACGGAACAGGGCGAGGCGGCCGTGTGCAGCTAAGTGGCACTGCGCTGCACGCTTCTTGCATCGTTGTCCTGGAGCAGCGCACATAGGAAGGCAGACAGGCAAGCCTTTTCTGCCTCCATACGAGGAACACGATGCGTCTTCACAGTTACCTGCATCACAGGCTCCACCCGTCGGGGGTCAGTCTCCACGGCGCTGCTGCTGCTAAACACGGAGCGAGCCCACTTGGCGGCACTGTCCGCCTCAGCCGACACCACTGCACACAAAGGGGCATGAGAGGAAGGGCGGCGGGCAGTGTGATGACAGCAGGCTGTGGCTCTCTGCTTGCATTGCAAGCAAGCGGCAGGCAGTGTGATGACAGCTGGCTGTGGCTCTCTGCTTGCTTTGCGAGCAAACATTCGGCAGCAAGCTGCATGCCAAAGCACAGGGCGGTGCACGCGCAGCAGCAGGTTACTGTGACAGCTCTCCCACACCCCACCCCCGACCGCACCTGCTTGGTATGCCTGCTTGAGCTCGGTGAAGGCGGGCACCTGGCTGTAAGTGCGCCGGCCCTGCTTGACAGGGGAGCGCCCAGCCGCTGGGCCGCCTTGCGCATGGTGGTGCGGCCGAGCGGTGTGCACCGCCCGTGCCAAGGCTGCCTTGGCACTAGGCCCGCCGCCCAGCGCAGCGCGGGAGGGCGGCCGGCCGCCACCAGCCTGCAGCTGCTGCCACTGCTGCTGTGCATGCTGCGGCCGGTAGGCTGCAATGCGCTCCTCCGCCTCCTCATCAGCAACCGCCGACCTAGCGGTCAGCTGCCACTGCCGTGCTGTGGCCAGCAGTTGCTGCGCCGCCGGCGAGACGGGCACGCGAGCCGACAGCGGCGGCAACGGCATGTCGGTGCTGTTCTGAACCGAACGCGGCGAGGCAATGTGCCCCAGCGCGGATGCGGGGCTACCCACAGCCACTCGCAGCCGTGCATAGGCCGCTGCACGCGCTGCGCTGTGCGACATGCCTGCTTCACCGCCGCCCTGCTGCTGGTCTCGCGGCGGTACCGGCGGGAGCCCCGCAGCTGCAGCAGTGACCTCCTCGACCTCCTGCTGCGCAGAAGCTGCGGCCTGCAGCGCTTCCAGGCTGATGCTGGACAGCTGCAGGCGCGGTACCGGCGGCGCCACCGGCCTGCGCACAGCCTGCTGCTCCTGTGCCTGCGCCTGCTGCTGTTGCGCCTGTTGGTTTGCTGCGGGTGGCTGCGCCTGCTGTGCCGCCACTTGCTGCTGCTGCTGCTGGGCCAGCTGCTGCCGGACGGCTGGCTGCTGCGGCACAGGAGCAGCCCCGCTGGCAGCTGGCGACAGCGGCGGTGACTGCGCGGGGATGGCGTGCCCGACCAGCGCCAGCGCTGCGCGGCTGAACACCTGGGGCGCTGGGATGCCCAGAGCTTTGAGCGCCCCACAGGCTGATGCCAGGTGCGCGCGAAGCTGCTGGTTCTCATGCTGCAGCGCTGCGGCCCGCTCTTGCAGCGGCCCCCGCTCAGCTGCCACAGCCGATGCGCGCAGCGCCTGCTCTGACCGAAGCGACTCTTGCGCCGCCGCCAGCTGCTGCCGCAGCCGGGCAGACTCCTCCTCTGCAGCCTGCTGCTTGGCAGCGGCGGCTGACAGACGTGCAGCTTGCAGCGTGAGCTCCTGCAAGGGAGAGGCACAGTGGACACAGAGCTATTCAGCAGGCAGGCCCAGTGTCGCAACATTAACTGCCGCACTTGCGCACCACTTGGCAGCTATTTGGCTGTCAAACCACAGCAGGCAGCGCGTCCAGCTGTATGCTGCACAGTGGCAGACCACCTATGGTGCATTGAACTCCACAGCACACCTGCACGTGCTTGCTGGCTGCCTCGCCCAGCTGTGTGCGCAGGTCCGACGCCTGTCGCTCCAGCTGCTGCACCTGCTGAGCCAGCCCCGCTGCCCGCTCATCCGCTACCTGCCATGCCAGAAGGGAGGGTCATTAAGCTTCACGTTTGTGACCGCTGCAATGACCAGCGTAAGGCCCAAGCGGAGATGCAATGGCTGTGCAGCGGCAGCCGCCACCCAAGGAATCCCTCTGCAGCCTCGCCGAAGCAGCCCCTCAAGAAAAGACAGACCTGTGCCCGCTGGTCTGCTTCGTCCGCCCGCTGCTTCAGCGAGTGCAGCTGCACAGTACGCGTCTCAAACTCCAGCTGAGCAATCTGCAGGCTCTGCTGCAGCTGCACCACCTGCGTTGTGAGATCATCAGGAGAGGGCCTGTGGTTGCTGCCGCTATTTTATGCGATGTGCAGCAGAGCCAGCCAGCAGCACCAAAACTACCACCCTAGCTGATATGAGTGAGGTTTTCGCCCCGCCTGCAAAGCCAGGGCGAGCACCCACCTCAAGCTCCAACGCAAGTAGCTTCTCCACACTCCCAGACGGCAGCATGCTGCTGGCGGCCACGCCGCCGGCGCTGCCGCTGCTGTGCGCGCTGGGTGCTGGCTCAGGCGCCGGCTGGGGCTGCGGCGGTGGCGCGGTTACTAGCGCCTGCATGTGCGTGGCCGCGATAGCGGCGTGCATTTGAGTTGGCTTGACCCATAACGTGTAGCCCAAGCATCATAACAAACTGAGGTCACATGCAGCCAGCTGCCCAACACAATGCCCCACGCACCTGCTCTGGTGGCGCCGGGGCCTGCTGCTGAGCAGCGCTGCTGGAGGCCAGCAGCTGCCGCAACATGCCCATCACAGCATCCAACGATGCCGCCGACCCGCTGCCACCGCCGCCTGCTGCGCCAGCAGCGCCGTCGGGGGCATTCGCTAATGCATGCTCCACTAGTGCTGATGGTGCCGCCGCCGCTGCTGCTGGTTGCTGCTCCTGCTCCTCTTCCTGCTGCTGACCAGGAGCGGGGCTGCTGCTGCTGCTGCTGGTGCCGCTGGTGGGTGCTGCACCCACCGCTGCCGCTGCCTCCAGCTCGGCGGTAGAGCCGGGCACAGGCCCAGCCGCTGTGTCGCTCAGCTCTGCATGGGCAGCTGCTGCTAGAGCAGCAGGTCCAGCATGCCCGGGCGCTGCCTGTGATTGGCCTGCTGGCCGCGAGGAAAGGTCTGCCTGCTGCCCCACTTGTGCCGGTGCGGCGGCGGCGGCGGCGGCACAGCCCTCTGCCGTCAGCTCAGGCGCCGCTTTTAACGCCTCATCTGCGATGGCCGCAGCTGCCAGGTGCGCAGCTGAGGCGTCGAGGCTTCTGCTGCTGAGCTGTTGGTGCCCGTGGAGCGGCGACGCGAAGGATCGCACCGGCGTTCCCGCCACCCTAAGGTGCAGCGCAGCAGCAACTCGGTCGCCCGGCAGGCAAAGCAGCTCAAGCTCCACGCGCTCTGCCATCGGCAGCCACCGACAGCTGCCTCTGGGCTCTTCAAACCGGGCTGCTTCGTGGTTGGAAACGGCGAGAGCCTGCAGGGTGCCGTTTGAGCCACGCCATGCCATGCGGTGGTGCCGCCACGCCAGCCACGCCGCGCACCACAGCAACAGGCCGCTGCTCTCCGCTTGCTTTCATGCTTGCGACTGTGCGATGTGACAATGTGCCATCTGACAAATGCATGCAAGTAATTGGACTTAAAAAGAGCAGCTCTGATGATCGGAAGACAGTTTGGGGCTCGGGCAGCGCAACACTGATGCCGTCGGTTGGTGCCACCACGCTCATTGCACGCCGCTCGATGGTCAGCAGGCTTCTGCATCGCTCTCGATGTCGCAAAGCGGGTCAGCCCAGGTTGTTGTTGTTCACCTTCTCCAGCCGCAGCGGCGACTCCAGGTACGCCTTCACGCCTGCCACAGCCGCCACCCTGCGGGCGGCAAGCAAGAAAGGATGCACAGTCAGTGGCTGCAAACCGGCTGAACCGTTCCGTGCACGAACGGAATTAGGCGAGGCAGACGCTCTCTTCTGCATGGACTGCCTGCCATCAGGCCACATGCCTCTCTTGCACATTTCACTCCATCACATTGGATGCAGGACCAAAAACCAGGGCAAAGGCAAAGGCCTCACTTGTCGTGCAGCGCCGCCAGGGCGGGCCAGGCGGCCCGGAACTCCTCGCCATAGATGCGGGTGTGCAGGTCCACAATGTCAAGCAGCAGCACGTCCGCAATGCTGCACAAGAGGCACAGGGCCATACAGGAGGCAATAGGGGGTGAGGAGGGTGCATGAGCAGCCAGCAGCGATTGCAGGGGATCGGCAGCGCTGCGTGCGTGTCCCAGCGCACCACCAAATCGCTCCATTCCAAGCACCTACCCACCCACCTGATGTGGCCGCCCACCGCCCAGCCGTCCTTGCCGTACCGCTGCACCAGTCCGGCCAAGTAGCCAAAGTGCGCGCCGCCGTTGCGGCCCGACATCGAGTCATGCGCGATGTGGTTGGCCCAGTGCGCCTTCTTGGCCTCATCGGACTGCAAAGCGGGACAGCGTACGATGAAAATTCGCCAAATTCTCGGGGGCATTGCCTACGCCGCCTTTGGCTGCAACTGAGCGGGCGGCACCTGCGGTCAGGCTGCACCCAAGATCGACTTGTTGCAGTGCATACAGAGATCAGGCACGTGCCAGTCTTAGAGCTTGCAAACACACAATTGAAACATGACTACACATGTACTCACCAGCTGGTCCTGGTAAATGAGTGCCAGGTACCTGCAAAAGGAGCAGCGAGGTATGTGCAGATAGGTGCTGGTTACCACCAGCCAACCGGATGGCGCACGCCGGACAGGCGGACTCTGCAGAGAGAGCTCACTTGCAGCTGCGCTCCGCATTGCCCTCCCTGAATTTGAAAACCTCAGCTCACTTGCGCTTGATGTCCTCCACGCCATCAACAATCATGTCAATGCGTGCTGCGTCCGCCTCGCTGCACCCCAGCAGCCCATACTTGCGCCTGCGCGGGGTTGGGGCAGCAGCGCAATGTTGCGCAGAGGCGGGTGGTATGACAGCGTCAGCCAATGGTGGCACGGGCTTGCTTTGCAATTGCTCCCCAGAAGCAGGGCCGCAGCAGGTCTGCCAGGGATGCAGAAGGCCATCCACACGTGCTGGCCAACCGAGGCATGCGCACGCTGATTTGGGCTGTGGGCGCTTACCCGACATGCCGCATGATGGTGTTGGACTGCATTGCAAGGGAAGCAGGCAGCAATCACATCAGCAGGCCACACCATGGGCTTGGTGCTTAGGAGGGGGGCGGCAGGAGGAGAGCATGACGCGCCAGTGCAGAACATTGGACTCTTGCCACGCCATGTTCGCCTCAGACAAGTCAGAGACACAGGGCTTCATTGCAAGGGGGTATAAAGCGAATTGAAAAACGCACCTGCGAGAGGTCCAGCCCATCGGCGTCCACAAAGCTGCGGGATTGACATGCAAGGAAGTGGGTTCGTTTCGTTCGACCTTCTGCACACTCGGTTCACCACCACCTCGCGCACTGCCCAAGCTGCCTATAGCACCCCTGACGGCAGTGCACGGAGCTGCACAATCACGCTGGCATCAAGTTGCACAAGCGCATGCGAGGGGTGCCGCACCGGGGGCACTGGGCAAAGGGGTACTGCTCCCGGTCAGTCTTCATCAGCTCATAGTCTGCATTGGCAAAAGAATGCATATAGCTGAGCAATAGGATCTCGACGCTAGCCCGGCAACTTGGCAGGCTTGCAGGTCGCATGCATGACACTGAGCATGTTCAGCGGCAGGAGGCGAGAGAGTGTCCGGGCGTGTTGCGGCCATGCAACGCATGGAAGCCTGCCGGCCGGCCTGCCGCACGCAGACGCACCCACGGGCTGCACATCGAACTCGATGCCCTTGGCTGCCAGCGCCAGCTTGATGGGCTCCGCACGGCCCCTGCAGCCGGACAGGTGGGCAGGCATGGGCAGTGGCAGCAGGGGCAGGCACGGCAATAATGGCATGGGGCCCTTGCAGGCGGTGTAAGCTGCGACAGGCAGCGCAGGCATGCTGACAACTAAGCCTCACCGAATGGGGAAGTAGAACACGACAGGCTTGCCCATTGCTGCTCTGCCAGCTGCACAGGGGACCAGCAGGCAGGGACAGAGAGTTCGTGCAGCGCGGCCGGCGGCAGCAGAACGAGTGGCGGCAAGGGCGGCGACGCCATCAAGCGGCGCATAAAGCCCTCCCATTGCCGCATTCCTGCCTCTCTCAGACATGATCATTGCTCTCAACGCCTAAGCAGGGCATGGGGGCCTCCTGGCCAGAAGAACGACCCTCGCTGGAAGCACCTGCCTGCGGAGATGTCCTGCCGCCTTGGCCAGCGATCGAGATCGTGCCGATGTAGTCGCCAGTGCTTGCGATCGGGGAAATGAGCGCTCCCGCCGCCCATGCCGGCGCGCCTTGCTCAGCATGTCGCCTGCAAGGGCTGCTCTTTTGCCTTGCAACCAGGTGCGGGGCACATCACTCGATCGATCAGCGATCCTGGCGGGCGCAGCCCTGTCCGCAACCTTGCCCTGCCACTCCGCTCGCTCTCAGCCACCGGCGCCACCAGCCATGCTGCCTAAGGGATGTGGGCATGTAGCGGGAGCCGCCAGATCGGCGGGCCCGCTCCCTGGCGCGGCCCTGTGGCGGGCCGCCGCCGCCGCCCGGCCCGGCCGCGCCGCCCGGCGGCAGCTGCGCTGCGCAGCCATGGATCGGCAGCAGCAGATGGACCGCGCGCCGGCAGCCGACGCGGAGCAGCAGCAGGGTGCAGTTGAGCCGCACCTGGAGTGCTTTGGGACGGGCATGGAAGTGGAATGCCGGCTCGTGCAGGACGGACCGCCCCACGTGCCGGTCCCTGGAGAGGACCCAGCTGTGGTGTCCCGTAGCAGCGCCGCCGCCGCAGCAGCACAGCAGCAGCAGCCAGAAGAGCAGGACAAGGGTGAGGGGCGGGGCAGGGTGGCGATTGTGTGCACGTGCCTGCTGAGCTGCCCTTGCCACTGGCGCCCTGCCGCCACCCAGCCGCCCAATGTAGCAGCATTACAGCCTTCCAGCGCGGCTTGCCGCCTCTCGCTCCCCCTGCCCGCTCGTCCTCTCATGCCCACCACCCACATTCAACTGCCGCCGCCTCACTGTGTGCAGGCCCGCTGGAGGCAGTTCTGGATGCCGCTCTGCTGGTTTCGCCCTTCTTCTTCTGGGGCACCTCCATGGTGGCCATGAAGCAGCTGGCACCCCACACCCCCCCCCTGCTGGTGGCCGCCTGGCGCCTCATCCCAGCCGGCGCCGCGCTGCTCCTCTGGGCGCGGCAGAGCGGGCGGCAGACCCCCACAGACCCCATGGCATGGGTGGCCATGGCGCTCTTTGGCTTGGTCGATGGGGCTTGCTTCCAGGTGGGCTGAGTACCTTGTCACTTTGCCCGGCTTCGCTGTGGTTTGTGCAGTGTGATGTGAGGCTGTTCATCGGTGCACACAGTGGGGCGGTGCAGTGAGAGCGCGGCATGGCCGCTGTGCAGCCGCTCGAAGCTCACACTTGCAGGCACATCGCAGGTTGTGCCTCTCCGCTCTCCTCCCCACTCAAACGCCTCACCCAGTACCCCCACTGTTGCAGGGCTTCCTAGCCGAGGGCCTGCAGCGCACCTCAGCCGGCCTGGGCAGTGTCATCATCGACAGCCAGCCGCTCACTGTGGCCCTGCTCGCTTCGCTGCTCTTTGGCGAGCGACTGGGCGTAGCACGTGCAGCGGGGCTGCTGGTAGGCGTGGCAGGCCTCTGCCTCCTAGAGGTGCCGCCCTCAGTGCTGGCCTCCCTGCCGGAATCCCTGGCGGCCAGCGCCCTGCAGCTGGCCAGCGGCGGCGGCGGCGAGGCAGGCGGCCTTGCAGCAGACGCAGCAGCAGCGCTGGCGGGCAGCGGTGTGGCGGCGGCGGGCGGCCTTGCTGACGCAGCTGCGGCGGTGGGCGGCACGGCGGCGGCAGCGGCAGGGAGCAGCGGGACGCAGGCAGAGTGGAGCATTTGGGACAGCGGGGAGTGGTGGATGCTGCTGGCGGCTCAGTCCATGGCGGTAGGCACTGTGATGGTGCGATGGGTGGCCAAATATGCCGACCCAGTAGTGGCGACAGGTGAGCTGCGGTGGCTGGCAAGTGAGCTAGTGGGAGGCGGGTGGTTGGGAGCGATTCCTGCTTGCAAGTGCAGCGCTTGAGTAGTGCTGCCGTGCAAGTGGGCTAGGAGAAGCGTCTAGCACATTTGCTGCCACATGGCCGGTGGGTTGCTATGTTGCAAGGCCACGCACCGCGCAGCTGGAATTGACGATACATGCCGCTGCCCGCTCCCTTGCGCAGGCTGGCACATGATTCTGGGCGGCATCCCGCTGCTGGCGCTGGCGGCGTGGCAGGAGGGCGCTGAGGCGCCCGCCCGCCTGGCGCAGCTTACTGGTGCGTGGCTGGCTTGGCAATCGGTCTGGTGGAAGCGAGGCGGCCTGCTGGCTTCTGATGCGCCAGGTGGCCGTTGTCTAGGACGACATGGTGCCTACCTGCAAAGTGCAGCGAAGCTGGTCAGACATGCAGCATTTCAGGTCTTCTGATCAGCCCGTTGCGCCCCTGAACCCCTTCTCCAGGCTCCGACGTGCTGCTGCTGCTGTACATTTCCCTGCTCGGTTCGGCCGCCAGCTACGGCGTCTTCTTCTACAACGCGTCCCGCGGCAGCCTCACCGCGCTCAGCAGCCTGACGTTCCTCACCCCCTGCTTCGCGGCGGCCGGCGGCTACCTTGCCCTGGGTGAAACGCTCACTCCGCTGCAGCTGGCGGGGGCGGGTATCACTCTGGGAGCCGTGGCACTGATCAACAACAACAGCCACCGCGGAGACGGCGAGGAGGGCGGCAGCAGCGAGCCGGCGCCGGCTGGCAAGTCGGAGTAGCGTGGAGCAACTTGCCCTTGCGCTTTGGTGTTGCAGCCCTGCGTGTTGTGCGCTGCCGCATGCGCCGGCAAGCGCCGGTGCGCCCTGTACTAATGCCCCGCTCTCGGACAGGCGGCCTTTCAGAGACATTTCATCCCTTGCTTCTTCTCGCACTGAGCTCAGTTCTGTCGATGCCGATGTGTGTTGCAAATGCTGTCCGCACTACTGCCAACTCAGTTTGAGGAAGTTGTGCACATTGCTGTGGGGTATGAATTGGCGGGGCATGAATTGGCGGGGGCAGCGATAATGGTGCGGGCGGCGGGGTTTACACTTTTTAAGTCACGCACGAGCGACGCTCAGAAGCCGCAGCGCACCTTGCCTCAGAATGATGCCACGGCTTAACAACGGCCTGCACGTGCAGGTCCCGCCGCCAGCACCGCTGAGTTGAAATGGTTTGATTCCCCGGTTCTGCGCTCCTGCCGTCCAGCCGAAAAGGGGACAGGTCTGCCCATGGGCTGTTGCGGGCCCGGGCGCCATGCCAGCGCAGCCGCCTTTCCAGCGCAGCGTGCACGTGCGCCGCTCACGGGGTTATTGCCAAGTTCAGGACCACGGTCTGCAGCAGGGCAGGCGTGTACAGGTAAGCGCGTGTGATGCGTGCTGGCTGCCGGCCGGCATACCCAATACAGGGCGCAGGTCCACAGGCCCTGGCACACAGCTGGATGGCAAGCTCATGCTACCGGCGGTGGAGCATGCGGCTGCCGGAGCTGAGTTGCTGGTGTACACTTGTGATATGCCAGGCGTCCAAAAATAAGCTGCGTACCTGGGCGGGCGTCTCAGTAGTGTTCACCACCTTTCCAGGGTCGAGCAGGGCATCAAAGGAGAAGCGCTGGTAGGCCACGACAAACACCAAGCTGCATTGGGCAAGTGCGTGGCAGCCGACTGCTGGTTGACAACGGGGCGGGCTTCTAAGCCATTGGCACCTCCACAATCCAGCCAATGCCAAACATGGCCGGTGCGTGTGCTGCTGCGACCAGGCCAGCATCCACATGAAGGGCTCAGGAGCTCACTCGGCAGGTGCGGGTTTACTGTAGACGAGGCGCCCCTTGCACTCGCGTGCGTAGCATGCCGATCCAGGCAGCGCCTTGCTGGCCAGAGCGCTGTAGTCGCAGGTCACGAACATATCGGGGCTCCAATCGCACGCGTTTGCCAGCTCGCTGGCGAGGGGGGAAGGGATTGAGAGGGCATCCTTGCCGGCGCGGCAGCGGCAGATGGCAGCAGGTTCAGTGCCTCGTTAACAAGGCACTGCGGCACCTTCGCCTGGTAACAGCACACAGCCATTCTGCACACGCGCGGCTGTACATTGAGATCCCCGGCCGACCAGAGGCTCACCCCTGCCCGATGACCGCAACAAACAAAGGGACAGTCGGCGCCTTGGACTGGCAGGGAAGCACACGCATGCTCCACTCCACACCGCGGGTGCCCTGCGCATGAATCGAACCTGATGTGAATCATGGGTGAAGGCAGCGCCGAGCTGACGCGTCGCTGCCCAAGCCAAGCTTGCCACGACAGCGTGCCCTCACGGCCCCGCCCTGCTCACGCCCAGGCTCCAGCGCAGGTCACGCAGTGCATCGAGAAGCGAGCCACCAGGGTACCTGCGCACAGGGGCGGGAGGCAGCCTCGGGGCGAGGTGTGAGGGCCCTGTGAGTCGACTGGCGGACGGCTGCTGCCGGCTCTGTAGGCACACGGCGGCAAGTGCATGAGACGAATGGCCGCGCATGCAGGGCACCTGCAACTTGCAGGCGGCCTGTTTCACACTCTGTGGGGCCTTCCTGAGGGGAAGAATGACCACTCCCCAGCTTCCCCAGACTGGAACCTCTCTGGCTGGGCATGCACTCACATGATGGGGACTGTCTCCGCAAACGGCATCTGAAGGGGCAGGTGCAGGGGAGGGAGGAGGCCATGGCATGCAAGGCACTGTTGGCTCCTGACCGGGCAGGTCGCTGGCGCACGAGGAAAGGCAGGTTCAGGGGGAAGCAGCGTCCACCAGGGGTCACTCGCTGGCCAGCTGGCAGGCCTGTAAAGCTGCTAAGTGAATAACTGAAGCAGAGATCGCGGGCCGCGAGCCGCACTCATTGATGCAACACGCATCCAAGCCAGGCAGCGCACATGCACACCTCACTGTGCATCTGCTGATTCGATGCAGCATGGGTTTGCATGCAGGGCGGCACACACCTCGCTGTAATGGGAGGCCTTGGGGGCTGGGGCGGCGGGCCGGACAGGCGGCTTGCAGGGCTGCTCCACGATGCTAAGGATGTAGTCGTACTTGCTGCAGGGTGCAACGAGTAAGGGGGCAAGGTGCACCATCTGATCACAAATACGGCCAGTCGCTTTGCGCCATCGTGTTGCGTCTCGCCTGTCTGGAACTTCCGCCAAGAGCCAGCCCCACCTGCCGCCTCCTGCGCCTCCCATTCTCTATAACGCGAGCGGCACTGTACTCACTAGGGTGCAGGCAGGGCCGTGCAAATGCCGCCGGTAAACTGGGTGCAAATCGAGCTCGACTTTCGCAGCTCATTGATCGCGTTTTGATCCCTGCACAAGGGCACATGACCGCACGTTCTGACCCAAAGCGCACAAACATCCCGCCATTCATTTGCAAGGGCCAGCAGGACAGCGACACACCACAGTAAGCGGCATACCACAGTGCGGCAGCGCGCCAATCCTGATCAGAACAAAGGCACCATACACAGGCCCCTCCCCTCCACTCACTCGACCCATATCTCCTGCTCGATTGAAAGCCATCCTGCGGAGGCATCCGGATGTGGAGCTTTGAGCTTTTCACAACAACCCATCCATCAGGAGCTGGTGAACGCATGTGAAGATGGGAAGCCCGGTCATGCACGCACGGCAACAAAGGAACACTCCTGGAGCGCCGCCCTGCATGCTGTACAAACAGTCGCACCCACCTTTTGTCAGGTACGTGGGGCGCGGGATCGTGCCCTCGCAAACCTGCCTGCCCTTCCTCAGCGTGCAAGTGAACTGCAAGGTGAGCATGGAAGCATCGGCCCAGATGCAGCACTTTGGCTGTCCTGTGGTGTCATGGTTTGAGGCATGCACCGTATGTGACAAACAGCAGATCATGGCGCACTGTTTGTGTGCAGCCACCTGCCCTTAACTATGACGCAGCAGCACCATATACCATGCGCTGATAATGCTGGCTTGGCTCCTTGCACACCGCACATTGCATTCCATCCAATTCATCACTCGATTTCATCCAACCTGGCCCCTCGCATACATACTGCCCATTGCATTCCTACAATCCATCACCCGATTGCACCCAGCCAGCCTGCATGCGTGCAACCCACCGAGCTGCCAAGGTCAAAGGGCACTGCGCTGCCGTCTGAGCGCCAGCCTCTCAGGGTGTTGATGAACATTCCAGTGGGGCTGCACCAGGGCTTGGCGGATGCTCGGCCCAAGTTACATCAGTGCAGCACAGGTCGCTCGGGCATCGTACCACCCACATAACCACATGGCGCCCATGCTGCGGCTGCAGAGCACAGCGGCAGCGCATGCACATGCCTGAGGCGTGCGAAATGAGGCTTGCACAATGCTCAACTCAACTCACAAGAGCTTTTGTGACATGGGGTTCACAATCTCAAAACGGACGCTGACGCTGCACGTGGCGTTGTCTGCAGGGGAGGCAGCAGGGCCAGCAGCGGGCCCGCAAGCAGATGGTCAGGCGGCTGACCATGCCATGCTGTGCCATGCTGTGCTGCAGGTGAAACATGTGAGCTCATTCCACCGTGCAGCATGCATGCATCTGCCCTGGCTGTACTGCAACATGTTGAGGGCATCAACCATGGTTCCACTTACCTAGCCACATGCCGTGACTCCCTGCAGGGGCGGGGGACCATGCGCAATGATCAGCATGCAGCAACATGTTGTGGGCAGCTGCTTCACCACACCAAGCCCCATATCACTCGCGCAGTATAATGCCAAACTATTTAGAAACTGCCAGCCAATTCAGGAGCTGCTGCTGCCACTGCTCACAGGGAACGCTGATGCCCAGGCTGTGGCTGCACAGTGGTAGAGGCAGCAAGCAGAGGGACGGCACTCAGCGCGCGAGGCAGCAGTGCAGCCAGAAAGCAGGGCAGCACGTGCGCCGAGACTCGGCCTAACCGTTATGCAATGCACAGCCAGCCAGCATGAGAGGCAGCCCAGCAGCTGATGCAGCCCAGCAGCGCCAGCACGGCGGCGAGCTAAGCCTGGTGAGATCCTGCTAAGCATGCATGCTGAGTGCCTGCAAAGCCGGCTGGGCGCTCACCGCACTTCCTTAGTCTTGACCGCACTCGCAGCACTGTCCCCCTTCCTCCCAATGCTTCCGGAGCTGGACTGGCTGCCCACCCTGCAGTTGCAAGCGCCACGTGGCCCTTTAGGGGGCTCCAGTTTGCTTGAGCATACACCGTTGGGCTGCATATGTCTGCACGACTTGCATTGGCCAAAACCGCCATCCCCACTTCCAGCAGCGCGCATGTGGTTTCTCACCAGGTGCATGAGTGCTCATCCACGCCGAAGTAGGTGTTGCTGACGGCCGCCAGGCACGCGGCTCGGGACTTGATGCCGATGCACTTGGCGCACGCGGACTGCTGGGCGGCCGACAGGCGCGGGTCGGTGCAGGCTGAGATGGGGCTTGCCTTTAAAAACTTCCCTTCGTCGTCGTCATAGATCAGGGGGGCAATCACAGCCGGAGTGTAGCTGCAGAGTGGAGCACGGGCAACCAAAGCGATCGGCATGCCGATGCCTTGCGTAACGGTGCGCACACAACTTTGAAAGCAACGGGCGCCGCCAGGCAGGCGGCGGCATGACGGCCCGCTCACACGCAGGGCTTGCCAACCAGGGAGAGGTCGGCTGGTGAGCTGGAGGCTGGCTTCACAGCCACCTGGGAGCCGGGTGCAGCTGGTTTCACAGCCGCCGCACCAGGCCGTCCTCTCTGTACCGACCGCGGCGTGCGGCGGCTCGCAGGCCACGAGGTGTAGGGCCGTGGCGCGGCTGCTGCCGCGGTTGCCAGCACCAGTAACGCAAAGCACAGCCTCATAGGGTGAGAGAGGCGGAGCCCTACGGGGTTGGGGGGTGCAAAAACGCGTATCAGGCTTGGCGCAGGCCTTGATGGGCCAATTGAGGGCAGCAAAGGCTGTTCCGATGGACGCCGGAACGCGCAAGGCTCCAACCGTGGCCAAGCATGGTGCCGCATGCGTGACGCCCATCACCAGCTCCGCTGGATGAGGCGGCTCCAAGCATGCAGGGAGCTTCAATTTTTTCATGCCTTGCAGGCGCCTCCTTCGGTCCAGACCAAGCTCAGGGTGTGTTCTGTGACTTGTTCCACCTTGTTACTGCAATGGCGAGGTGTGGAATTACACCTGACAACACGCCACCAGGCTTGGGTCATGCAGGACGGTGCACAGACTCAAGTGGCATCCACAGCGCTCCATCAAGGGCCTTCAAGTGCACTTGCGCAGCACAGCTGCCGGGCCCGCCTCGTCATAGTCTGCCTTTGTGAGGAAGCCACCAGACTGCAGATGGGTGCAGGGAATACAACGGCGGTTGTGGACTGGCTCGCAGCGTGCACAGCACCTCGTCTGCAAGCACTGAAAGGGCGGCCGCCTGACGAGCGCAAGCCAACTGACAGCCAACTGTTTCCGCTGCTCCAGTGTGCCGCCACACATGCGAGCGCTGAGCACACGGAGTGCAACAACCTGACTAGTTAGCAAGCTGCAAACCGGGCTGCAAAGCGGCGCGTCTCAACTAGTGCCCACGAGCACCCCACAGGCTGTGCAGGGCAGACACAGACCTGAGAGAAGCTGACTCGCGCCAGCACGGCGCCGCCCATCCACGCAGCGTGCCGCAGCGTGGCTTCCGGCATGTAGTCCTGCATTGTCAGCAGGGCAGCAGGGAGCAGCACATGAGTCGCGGCAGGCCTCATGGTATAGAAGGATTGCGGGCACACCCTTGTGCCTTGCGTTCAAGCACAAGCATGTGCCGTGGAGCAGAGGCCTGCTGGCGTGCGCATGCGAGCCAAACACCAGACTCCCGCCTCTCGCTACTCCTGCCCTGCCAAGCAAGCTGCGCCACACAGCGCCGCTGTCCCACTGAACAAACTGCTGCACACCGGGACGCCGTAGATGCCTGGTGCGATGCTCTGCGGAGCAAGGCCCCGCATCTCCCTCAGCAGGCGCGCCGCCAGGCCAGGGATGCTGCTGCCGCCGCCGCACACCATCATGCCTTCCAGCCACAGCTGCAGGTGGGGCCGGGTGGGGGGCGGGACAGCGGGTATGAGATTGCCAGGGGGTTGGAACGGAACTGAGTGCAAGCAGACATGCTGCTGTCGTTCAGCAGGCGGACTGCTCTTCCAGCCAGCAGCCTCGCTGCATACAGCACATGTAGCCAGCACAGCAATGAAGCACACAAAGCAGCATGCGAACAGATACGCAAGGCATGAAGCGCAGAAGGCATGGAGCGCAAGTACTTGACACTGCTCAAAACACGATAACCCCTCAGCATACCTTGCGGGAGGCTGGGTCTGTGTGGGCCACTGCCGCTGTCCAGATGGCTTCTGAGAGCCGCGACACATCAGCACCCAGCAGCGAGCCATCCATCAGTGCCTCCCCAAGTTGTGCCCCCTCCCGCTGTATCGTGATGCGCTGCCCGTCCGGCAGGGTGTGCGTGGTGGGCTCCCCTGCCGCCGCCACGAGCGTCGCCGCGTCGCTGCTATAGGCCACGCAAGCAACGCTGCGAGCCAGGCTGTCTAGTGCCACCGCCGCTGGGTCAGCATATGGCACGCCGTCGCTGCCACTGCCGCGGCTGCTGCTGCCGCTGCCCCCACTGCTGCTGCCGGTGCTGCTCAGGCTGCTCAAATCCAGCCCCCGTGTGCCCAGCTGCTGCAGCAGGTACTGCGCTAGATGGTGGCAGCCATAGGGCAGCCGCTGCGCTGTGGACGGATACGCGAGCCCTTCGCTCACGGGCACAATGTCTGCAGCCGGGAGCAGGGCATGTGCGTCTGAAAACATGGGCAGGGCACGCAGCAGACAGGGCATGCCCTGGCACAATGGCCGGAGGCTGCCCCAAGAGGTTGCTGCCGAAGAGCTAGGCATGAGCCAGGCATACCTGCCAAGAGAGAGTCATCCTCGCCGGGTCATGGACCCCCCGTGAGGTTTGCGGCAGGCAGCAACGGCACACACTCAGCACCGGCGGCACATACCAATCAGCAGCTTCGCACCTATCTTGCCGTGCCCAATGTCGATGACGGTGCCTCCCAGGCGGCCCAGGGCATAGAGCGAGCACACCGCCTGGTCTGCTCCGTAGTAGCCCGCCACATTGAACACCTGTGGTTTGCACATGGATGGCGCACCAGGATCCAAGTCGTGAGCGGGCACAGGCATGGCAGCCAGCCGTGCAGCTGTCGTCTCTGTTGACGCAGCTCAGTCCGCCCCAGCCCAGAACGCGGCATGCTGAGCTTGAAGTTAGCAAAGCATGAGCAGCCCCCCACCGCAAACATGAGCTGGCACAGGCGTCGTCGCACTCCCGCACTTCCACCAACCCATTTGCTTCAGCTGTATACATTCCTAACCAACAGCCATGCAAGGATTGCAGCCCCCCACCTCAAACATCAACTGGCACAGGCGCTCCCGCTCGTCCCTCCCAAGGAAGTTTGGCTCCGCCAGCAAAATGCCGCCCTCCTTGCCACGCTGCCACCCAATCTGCATGCGTGGGCGGCAAGGCAGGGGCAGCGTGAGGCAGGCGGTTGCTGGGAACTGGGCGGCAGGTGCTGGCGCTGGCGCTGGTGGCTGGGAGGCGGTTGCGCAGGCGGCCAGGCTGGGCAGGGAGCTGCAACATTGCCAAGTTGGCAACATGCATGCACACAACTGCATCCCTCGCGCCTTGCAAGCCAGGGCATGCACCCAGCCGCCACCGCACCCGTTCGTACAGGATGTGGTCCAAGCAACCCTCCAGTACATCCCAGTCAGCGATCGTGCCCTGCACAATCGGGTGCACGATGCGGCCGCCTGCTGCTGCTGCTGCTCCATCGGCTGCGCCCGCCTCGACGCCACCGTTGGCAGCGGCCGGGTCTCGCACTGTGGCCTCGGTTGCAGCGATCTGGAGGTGGCGGTTGCAAGCATGCGTAGCTCAGGAATTGGCTGCCTAGCTGTGCAGCAATCTCATGCAACAGGTTGCAATGCCACAGCAGGCAGCAGGCTTGGAAAAGTTGCAGCCCAGCAGCTCACCACCCACGGCTCTTTGTCATTGGGGAAGGGGTCTGCCTTGCCCGCTCGGAGAAAGCGACTGCCCAAGTCGCACACAACCACATCCATGGCCGCTCAGAGACAGCCGCAGTGCGGCGCCTAGCTCGCCGGTCAAGCAGCGGCGGCGGCAGGCGGCGAGCGGCGGGCGGCGGCAGGGGCGTAGGGCCGGCTCCGCTGCTTGCCCAACGATCTGAGTGATCTCCCGCTATGTGCGGCTGTGAATGAAGGGCGGCCGAGCTGCCTAGGTGCGCAGCCAATCCAGTGCGGACTGGAGGGAGGGCTGCAGCGTTTCCGCTTGTTTTGATGAGCGAGATCAAGCTCTGGGCAGTTGACGGCAGGCGCGATCGGAGCCTGAACGGCCCATTGCAGTCTTTGCCCGCCCATGCATGGGCCAGCTGCTCTCCTTGCGGTCCCAGCCCTCGCCCACTCACATGTACACGATGCCGTAACGTTTCAGCAGCCCGATGGCTCGTGGGAAGCGGCTGGCGCAAGCCCTTGCCGCCGGCGCGCTGCTACTGTGCTGCTGTGCTTCCCTGACGCACGGCACCAACGAGCAGCAACGGCAGAAGGCAGAGGAGCAGCTCTTTCAACAGCTGGACGCCAACAAGGTGCGGCTCGGCGCCACAGCCGCTAGCAGCGGGCTCCCTGAGGCCGGCAGCAATGGACAGCGATCATGGGTCATGTTGAGCACGCGCCAAGCCGGCCTAGCCGGCCCGGCCCCTGCCGCCGCCGCCCGGCACGTGCCCGCTGCTCCAACCCGCCTCGCCCCGCGCGCCCCTGCCGCAGGATGGCGAAGTGACGGCGGCTGAGACGGCACACTATGTGGGCCAGGATGCCGGCTTTGACTGGGCGGCACAGGAGGGGTGGAGCATCGCTGCGGCGGCGCAGCACTCGCAAGAGGCGCTCGATGGGGCGGATGCGGGCGGGACGGTTTCCAAAGCTGAGCTGGCCGCACACTTGAGAGCCCTGCTTCAGGTGCGTGCCTGCATGCCGAGCTGCTGCGGACTGGCGGGTGCAGCAGCAAGGCAGGCGGTACAGCCGGATGGGCGAATGGTGATCTCCCGCCTGCAGCAGCCCTGGTCCCGTTTAACCAGATTCTGGGCCGGGGCCGGGGCAGTTGCTCTGGTGGTTAACAGTTTATTAATCCCAGGGTGTGTGGCTCCAATTGCGCGTCACTGCTGGGCTCTCACCCCCACCCTTTCCTGCTCCGCAGGACCACAAAGTTGTGGACTGGGTTGAGCACGGCCTCGGCCTGCCGCAATATGCGCCCGCCTTCAAGCGCAACGCGGTCACAGCTCTGGACTTTCCGCTGCTGCTCAGCGACGGAGGCGCCACACTGGCAAGCGATCTGGGAGTCACCTCGCGGCTGCACCAGCAGCAGGTGGGCAGCGGCAGACTGGGAGGGGCGGCTTGCTGCTGGCCTCCATGCCTCTGTGCCGCGACTTCGGGGCATTCAGCCCAGGTCTGCCGGAGTAGGAGAGCTGGCAGGGTGCTACAGTCGGCTGCCAATGCCAGATGGCTTCCTTGCTGCCTGCCTCAACAATGTTGCCTGGCAAGCAAATCCAACCACACGCTCATCGCTGCCTCCTCCTGCTTTGCAGATCCTGCGGGGCCTCAAACGACTGGTCTTGGGCCTGGGCCAGCTGCCCTCCCCGCCGCAGCAGCTCGAGTGCTCCGCCGCCAACAAGAGCGCGGTGCGGCTGAGCTGGCAGCCGCCGGCTGCCGCGGGCCACCCGCCCTACCACAAGTTTGTCCTGCAGCGGCAACTGCTGGAGGCCACCGCAGCGGGCGGCAGCCGAGGCGCGCACAGCCGCTGCGCGGCGGGGGCCCCTCTCGACGGCAGCGGCGGCAGCGGCGGCACGCCTGACAGCGGCGGCGGCAGGTGGATCGGCGCACCCAGCTGCCCGGCAGAGCCCTGGGAGACTGTGGCTGATCCGGATGATGAGCTGAGTGCTTGGCTGGACGCCCCGCCAGCCGCGGGCAGCTACCGCTACCGCCTTGCGGCCTGGAGCGCGTTTGGCCACAGCGCATATGCATACACGCCGGCCGGGTGTGCGGTCACGGCGGCTCAGCAGCTGCGCCTGCCGCCCGCGCAGGTGCTGCCGCCCAGTGACATGCAGGCGCTGCTTGCCTCGCTGGCGGCGAGCGGCAGCACTCTCTCGGCGCGGCAGGGGCAGCCTGTGAGCAGCGGCAAGGCTTGGTCCTGGTCCGCAGCCAGCAGTGCTGTGGTCGTGGCGCTGACAATCCTGCTGAAAGCCAGCCAGCTGAGGGTGGCCGCTCGGCTGGCGGCCCTCTGGCGGATGGCCGCTGATGCGCTAGCCCGGCGGCGCCACACGGCAGGCGGGGCCGCTTCCAACACGGAGCAGCAGCAGACGGGCAGCGCAGCATGCCCGGCGCCCGGCATGCCGCAGGTTGGCAGCAGCCGTGCCTCGCTTGCCAGCCTGGAGGGCGAGGCAGCCGCACTGGACGAGCAGCAGCGGCAGCAGCAGCAGCAGAATGGGCCAGGTGCACTAGCAGGTGCTGACGGCAGCCTGTTGCACAGCCTGAGCAGCTCGCAGCTGCTGAGCCTGGCCAGCAGCCAGGGCCTTGCTCTGGATCCATCCTCAGACTCAGTAGCAGCAGCAGCAGCAGCAGCAGCAGCAGCAGGCGGGCTGTCAGGCGATGCAGCACTAGACGATGCCTCCGCTGAGCAGCTAGCGCAGGCCATTCGGCGGGGGCAGCGCTGCGGGCACCCGGGCTGCCACCGCCGCTTTGACCGGCTCAGAGACGTGCGGCGGCGGCTGGAGGTGAGCCTGGCCTCTGCCACAGGGCCAGTTGCTGGTTGATCACGGGGAGTGTTCTGCCCAATTTCGCTGGCTTGGGTTTGACCGGGTTTGACCGGTTTGGCGCTCATGCTGGCGCTGCTGCAATGGCATGCTGCCGCTCCTGCCAACTGCTGCTGCACTTCGTTTGGGCCCTGCCTGCTGGCCGCACACCATGGCTGGCCTGTGCTCCAGCAGCCACTCACCCACCCCTGCTGCCGCCGCCCTCCTGCCTGCCCCTGTAGAGCCACTACTGCGGGCTGTGCCAGCGAGTCTTCTGCTTGCAGCACACACGCGTGTCACCGCACGGCCCCCGCGGCGGCTGCGGCTTGGAGAGTAGCTGCCTGTGCTATGCCTGCTTTGCTGAGCTGGCGCCGGCGCAGCAGGCTGCCTACGAGCGCGCAAACCGCCTGCCGTCTGGCGCCGCCTGCAACGGCACAGATGGCAAGGGCAGTGAGGCAGCGACAGCTAGCCGTGACGGTGGTGCAGCTCTTCAGCCAGTGGCTGGACTAGAGGAGCTTCCACCTGCACTTGCCGGCAGCTTGTCCGCTGCTTTCAAGCAACCAGAGGCGGCAGCACCTGATGCGGCAGCAGCGGCAGGCGCCAGTGCTGAGGCGCGCCGGCGGTGGCGCAAGGCTGGTGGCTTCCTGCGTGCGCTTGTACGATTCAAGGCTGGCGTTGCAGATAGGCAGCCTGCTAACTGACCTGATGTTGCTCTCTTGATTGCAACCACGTGACCTGTAACACTCGGCGTTTGCCTCTTCGCACATGTTGACCGGCCTGGCTTCAGGCATGCACAGCGCACCAGCTGGTCCCCTGTCAATCTGATCTCTCACAGTTACAAGTCGCCAGCTCAGGCAGCTGGCTGTCACACTTGAAGTCAACAACGACAAGTGGTCAAAACGACGACTGGTCAAACACAACATACAAACATACGGCCTGTGGCAACCGCTGAAAAATGCATTGACACGCAATGGGAAGCAGATTGGGGAACGGAATACACTCCTGCGGGCGCCGGCGGGGCCGCACCAACAGGAGTTGCATTGAACTGAAAACGGAACTGAGAACGATGGGAGGGTGCAACACGCGGGCAGGTCAGGCAGGTGGGGCAAACAAAAACGAACAAACACGCAAATGCAGACGCTCATGTGCACGCAAAGGAGCTTTGAAAAGGTGGGGCTGAGACAGTAGTCGAGGGAACAGACAGTGCTGTGCACAGTTGGCGACGCGCCAGGCGTCTCACACATTCAGCGCAGTGGTCAGCCAAGCACAGACGTGCAGGCGCACGTGCATGGCGGCACATGCGTGCAAGGAAAAGCTAGCTGCACAGCTTGCTAAGGGTTGTCGTCATGAGAGTTGGCACGGGGCCGCTTCCGGCTCGGGCTACCGCTGCCGGCTGTGTGCATGGGAGGCTCACCCTGCGGTGCCTGCTCGCCCGCAGGCTCGCCCGCTGGCAGGCCCGCTATTGCCCCGCTCCCAGGCTGGGATCCTAGCCCCTCCTCGGCGGCCGCCGCCTGCTGCTGCTGCTGCTGCTGTGCCCGCGGCGAATGTGGCACTTGCTGTTGCTGCTGCTGCCGTGCCGCAAGCGGCGAGGCCGGCTGCGAGGCCGGCTGCGACTTGGGCTGAGGGTGCTGGTGGTGCTGGTGCTGTGGGTGCTGCAGCGGCGCTGGCGAAGGCTGCTGGGACCTAGACGGGTTGTGGTGGTGTTGGTGGTGGTGCGGCTGCTGGTGGTGCTGCTGCGGGTGCTGCTGGCGGGACATGGCCGCCATCGCCGCAAGCATGGCCTGCAGCTGGTGCAGCCCGGCAGCAGGTGCAGCGCCGTGGGGGGCGCCGCCGTGGGTGCTGTTGTTCATCTGGGACTGCTGGGCCGGAGCCTCGCCCGAGAGCACCCTCAGTATAGCAGCTGGTGTGACCGTGTCGCCAGCTGGGTGCGCCGCATGGCTCTCAGGCAGAGGGCCCGCTGGCGCGGCACCCTTGGGCAGCGGCGCGCCAGTGATGCCCTGCACAGCGGCCTGCAGCGCCTGCACCGCGCCCCACAGCTCTTGCTGCTGCCGGGCCTGCAGCGACAGCTGCTCCGCCTGGCGCAGCCGTGCGGCGGAGGCGCCCTGTAGGGACGTGCGGGCCGCCGCCAGCTGCTCCGCTTGCGAGGTCACCTGCGCTGTGAGTGCTGAGATCTGCTGCGCCTGCGCCGCCAGCTGCGCCTGCTGCTCCTGCAGCTGCTCCCGCTGCGCTGCCAGCTGCTGCACCACACTGATCAGAACCTCCATCAAGTGGCCGTCCTGCGGCCCGCGCTGCTGCTCGCCGCCCGCAGCAGCTGCCGCCAGCGCAGCCGCCAGCGCCGGCGGCTGCTGGGGCAGCGGCTGCTCCTGCTGGCTTCCCGCTGCCGCGTGCTGCAGCTGGCGAACCAAGCCAGACAGGGCTTGCAGAACCGCGGCATCCTGCAGCGCTGCGCTCTCGCCGCCGCCCTCAGCGTGCTGCCTCGCCGCCGCCGCCACTGCTGCTGCTTGCACCGCCGCATCTGCCGGGCCACCGTGCTGCAGCAGGCTAGCCAAGCCTGGTGGCAGGGCTGCACTCAGGCCCGCTAACCCTGGCGACCCAGCAGTGATGGGCGGGGCATGCTGCCCCTGCCCCAGCAGGGCTTGCAGCAGACCGGAGGGCACTGCACCGGGGTTCAGGCCTGCCGCCCCGGGCAGCCCACCTACTGCTGCCATCTGTTTGAGCAGCGGAGCGGCCTGCGGCTGGCCGGCATGCCAAAGCGGGCCTGCTGCGCTGCCGGCGCCGCCCAGCGGATCTTGCCCCGCCGCCGCTGCTGCTGCCGCCGCTGTTAGTGCAGCATGCACAAAGCCGTCGCGCTGCGCGTCGGGGCTGTGCTGCTGCCGCTCATTGTCAGAGTCGGCTCGGTTGTACTCTGCACAAAAAGGGGCAGGTGGCACAGGGCATCCAGCGTGGGCGGAAACAGGCAGGGTGAGGCAGGCTGGCAGCCGTTGTAAAGTGGCTTCCACAGCTTGCATTTCGTTACTTTTATGCCACAAGATGGCACCTTGTTGAGGCCACCACCAACCATCAACCAAACCCAGGTTGCAAGGGCAATAAAGGCAGCTGGGTGCTCACCCCGCCCCACACTCGACAGCCAGGCCTTGAGCGAGATGTTCTGGGGCAGCACCCGGATGGTCTCTCGCCACTTTTTCCTCCCCTGCAAAGCAAAGGGGCACAGCGGAGGCACACACAACAATGCGTCTGGGTCTGGTGGGCTGACAGTTGAATGCTGGCTCAGCAGGCTGGCCAGGACAGGGTTCGTACAGCCCATCATCCACTCTCCAGCTTGCAAGCCCCCCAACGATGGTGCGGCATCCAGCAAGCATTTCAGGCGCTGTGTCGAGCAGGGCGTGCTGAAACATTGTGCAGCTTCAGAACTGTTCCCTGACCTGCCGGCCAGCGTGCGCCTCAAATGCGTTGCCGCTGAAGATGCAGCCGCCAGTTGCGTGCAGCTCTAGGGGCCGGTCCTTGCAGCAATCGCCCAGGCACTTGATGTCTGCAGCCGGTGGAGCGGTTGGTGAAAGGGGGCGGGTTAACTGGGCTGTGGGAGGGCTGTATGACCCAGGAGGCCTCCTTGCCGCAGTGGGTAATGGCCAGTACGAACAGGGTTTGGTGAGAGCGAAGAGTTAGCTCAGGGATCTGGAGGAACCCTTGACAAAAAAGCGAGTAAAAGAGGTGCCTGCGCAAGCACGTGCCCTTGGACTGGCCACAGGGAGTTGCACGCACTGTAACCCCTGTTTCCCAGCACTGGGGCCATTTTTAAGCCAACAGAGCGTGCATCCCGTCCAAACCGTACAAAGCGGCCCACTGAGAGCGCCTTTTTGGAGCCGACAGAGCCAACCTTTTGCGATTGTGCGGCTGCCAAGGGCACAGGCAGGCCGGGGGCCAATTTGCAAACCTTGGGTGGGGCGTCCCGATCACTCAGTTCAGGGTTCATTTCTCTCCCCTTTCGTACCCAGCAGGTCACAGGGAAACTCATGCCACCGGCAAGGTGCACCATAGCAGTCAAAACCCCGGTCAGGGGGCCATTCAGCGCCCGAATAGGGGCTGGCAAGGCGATCACACAGGCCTCCTACCACGGCCCATACTGCGTTGTGGCCCCATCAATACGGAGGTCACATGGCCAGCAGTGTACGTCCCAGCCCACAACAGACTCACAGAGGACGCCTGTGGGCGTGGTGGCATCTCCGCCTTGCTGCCTGTCCGCATGCAGCTTGGTGGCGCGCTCGAGAAGAAGGCCTGCGATGGGCGGGGGCCCGGGCGAGGGGGGGGACGCAAGGGCGCGTTCGACTCCTGGCGGGCTGTGGGCTTGGGTGCCTGCCTGATGCTGGATCTGAGGGCATTGCAAGCTGCGCAGGCGGCCCGGCAAGGCTCAGCTGGCAGGGCTGTCCGATCAGGGTGTGGGGGACCGGAGGACCCGGGCTAACCAGAGGCGCCTGCGGTGCGCCGGACCGCCGGGCGGCGGCGCCGCGCAGCTTGGGCAGGGCGCCCTGGACCTGCCGGCGCCTGCCGCCTGCCGCCCGGCGCTTGCTCAGCGCTATGAGCATCTGAGGGCGGCCCGGCAGCTGCACCGTTCGCGCGGTCGAGGGCGCCCGGCCTCCTCCGTCCGCCCTCCCTCCCGCCGGCGCCCGCTGGCCGCCCCTTGGTGCTGCTAGTCACCTGGCAGGGGGTCTGAGACGCCGCAGCAGCAGTGAGCGAGCACTTTGTAGCCTAGCCTCTGCAGGTCGACCTCCTGCAAGTCCGCAGCCGACATGTCAAGGCGCCAAGCAGCACGAGCAAAGCCTGGGATGGCTTATAGCGGGGGCGCGCACTGCTGGAGCGGGTGACTGGCGCTGGACCATGCCTGCAGGACATGGGCGCGGCCTGCCTCGCCTCCTGCTGCACTGCACTGGCTCCAGCAGAGCTCACGGTTGCAGCGGGCGGCAGCGGCTTGCCCCACACGACCCGCCATACCCAGGGCCGCACCGGCGGCGCAGCTGCCGCGCGGCTTAGGGTCACACGGCCCTGCGCAGCGCCTGCGGCCGCTGCATGCCTCGTGGTGGGCCCCAGAGCATCAATCTATCATGTAACCGACGGACCCTGTCCTGGTCTACCGCATATGCAGCCGTGCGTGCTGGCAACCCGTCTCCCCAGCTGGCAGTTGCACCGGTGCGCCGCTTTATCCGGCGCAGGTGCCAGGCGGTGGCACAACAGTTGAACCCGGCCTCGGCGGCGGCTGGCTGCAGCCCTGGAACCTTCGAACACGATCAGCAATGAAGCCCTCCAGGCAGCAGGCCGGCAGGCATGTCGCGTTCCTGCCATGTGTCCCTGCCGCCGCCGGTGCTGTCGGCTGCGGCGCCGCTCGCGGCAACAGCTAAGCTCGTGCTTAGCTGTGCCGCTGCTGCATGGCAGCTGAAAGCCGGCACGCCTGTTTTTTTTTGCACTGCACCTCCTGTCCTTGCAGCACCGTTGCTCCTGCAATGCAGCTGCGCAAGCACAAGGCTGGCTCATGCACAATGTGGGTGCCGCCTTCCCCCGGACGCCGTGGCGGCCACAGCAAAGCATACACAAAGCATACGCCTAGCCAAGGCAGTCTGCTCTCCAGCGTGCCTGCATCTGCGCCTCAGCCCTTCGTGGCACTGACGGTGCTGCGAGCCTGAAGGGTTGGCAGCCAACAGCCCCTGTAGTGGCCTTTAAGCTGTGTGCTTGCCGATGGGGCCCCATGAAAGTGGTGGCGGGGCCCAGGGCTGTGTGGCCTCCGGCCCTGCTCCTGCTGCACGGCGGCCTGCTTTCCAATGTTGAAGAAACATGCTGCATATCAGCAAGCTGCAGTATGGTGCGCAACATCGCCAGGAAAAGCAGTGCAGCGGCAGGGGCGGCAGACGGGCGGCGGCATGCTGTGCTGAGGCGGCGAGATGAAGCTACCCGCGTGGTGCCCTTGGATCGCCGGCAATGACTGCAATGCAATAGCAGCGCAATATCTGATAATTTCAGCGGCGGCAGCAGCGGCGAGCAGCCCTTCCGGCGGTCGGGCGGCGGCGCGGCGGCGCCCTTGATTGCGCGCAAGATCTGGAGCCCTGCTGCACCACTAGCGCTGCTGGTAAGCTAGTTGAAGCCTGCAGAGCTGCGGGCGGTGCCCGCCTTGGCAACCACCTTGCTCGGGCAACCCTCTTCCTGCGACCCTGGCCCGCTTGTTTCGGCATGAGGCACGCAATAGCTATGTGGGTTGTGCGCCGCAAAGCCATCGCAGGCCATCCCGCCCACTGCCGCTGCCCGCTGCCGCTCTCCCTCCCCGACGCAGCCGCAGGCCGCAGGCGCTGAGCCGCAGGCGGCATGGCGCTGCGTCCAGCAGCCTGCTGCATTGCGGCGCTGCTGCTGGCGGCGGCTGTGAACTGCGCCAATCCGGACGGCCTGGGCCAATTTGGTGCGTGCTGAGGCTGCTATCGGCCGCCGTTGGCACGTTGCCACTTGCCGCACCGCCACCCTACCTCAGGAGTTGGGCTGCCGCTGGTTAACTGCCGCAACCTTCACCAAAACAGAAGCTCCAACCCAGATTCTCCTGCAGAGTCTCATGAGCTAGACCCCGGCCTTGATGAGATCCCCAGCGGGCACATGCTGGTGGCCCACATCGTGCCGCTACACCACTCGCAAGACGATGTGCTTGTGGGTGCTGCCGCGGTCGCCTGGCAGCCGGAACCCGGCCTGGAGGCACTGCACGGGGACGGAGCGCTGCTGCCCGCGGCGTCTGAGGAGGATCCAGGACTGCTGAAGGGCGTCTCCTTTGGTGCGTGCCAGCTGGCCGGCGGTGGGTGTGCGCTGGTTGGGTGGGTGCGCCCCCACGCAGCTGCATGTGCCCAGCCAAGTTTCCAGTTGCCCTGCCACACGAGCCCCTGCTGTTGCTCGCAGTGCCATGGATTCATGAAGCACCTTTGCCCTTGCAACCGACCCGCCACACGAGCTGCTGTGTCCTGCAGGCTTTGAGCACCCCTCCATGCTCCCAGCCAGCCTCCCCAACCTGAGTGCCCTGGAGGCGCCAGCACCGGCGCCAGCACCTGCTGAGGCACCGACTGGCAATGCCACACAGCCTGCTGCAGCTACAGCCGGGGCAGCAAAGCAGCCGGCCGCTGTGGGTCATGCCCCGACAGCCACAGCTGCAAAGCCAGCTGCCACAACCGCAGCGGCAGCTGCCGCCCACACCACGGCGGCTTCCAGCGCAAAGCTCAAGCCGGATGCAACTGGTACAGCGGCAGCCGGAGCAGCTGCTCAGCGAACGGTGGAAGCAGCGGCAGTGCAGGCCGTCGCAGCAAAGCCTGTTGTGGGGGCCGTGGCTGCCAAGCCCGTGGCGGCGGCGCAGGCCGCGGCAGCAAAGCCCACGCCCGTGCCGACTCCCAAGCCAGCAGCCAAACCCGTGGTGCCTGCCAAGGCTGTGCCGACTCAACAGCCTGTGTTGGCCCAGCAGCCGCCCGTCATTGTCCCCCAGGGCCCGCCCCGCATGCTCATCTCGCAAGGGCCGGATTATGCACTGGCTCTGCCCAACCCAGCACTGCCCCAACGGGCCGGCGTGCCAGCCTCTGTCATCTTTCCAGGCGCTGTGACAGCTGGCGCGCGCACCACGCTGGGACCTTTCAGGATGCAGGCCCTGCCGCCGTACCCGCTGCAAGCCAACCGGGCGGTGGGCTATGCAGACCTGGTGCCCGTGGTGCAGTTCTCAAACAACCATTACTACCTGCACCAGGTGGGTGGGATTGCAGGGAAGGGGCCAGGAAGGCATGGCATGCAAGTTTGCTCTTTGCCTGCCAGCACTGCTGCCCTGGTCTGCATGTACAGCTTCTGGTAGCAATCGCGTGGTCAGCAGCCTGCTTCTCTCTAGACAGATCCTTGGCCTGTTCAGCCCCATCGCCAAAACAGCATGGCCATGCGTGCTAAGCAACGTTCAGCGGCACCGTCCGTGTCTCCTCCACCCTTCTATCCCCTGGCAGATCCCGCCCAACCCCCGTGCGGTGGTGCTTATGATCCATGGCTGCGCCGGTACCGCCTTCAACTGGTGGCCCCAAAGCGCGTCCTGCAACAACTGCCGCGGCATGCCGGAACAAATGAGCCACACAATCCAGGCGCTGGCCAGGGGCTATGCCGGTGAGGGTAGTCTACTTCCGGTGCTGCTGGGTCTGCTGTGCATGCTGCCCGGCTGCGGGTGCGGTGCCGGATGCTGGTGCTGTGTGGCTTCGTGCTTAGCTGTTGCTGTCACTGGGGGGGATCTGTGCTGGCTGGCGTTGCTGCTGTTGATGTTACAATGGACAAGATGTTGCTGGCTGCTGCCGCCACCCATGTGAAGCAGCGCTCTGGCTTCACACCCCCATCCCACCCACCAAAGCAGCTGTGCTGCTGACCCAGCCTGTGCTGGAAACTCCTCCCTGTTGCATGAATCCCCATGTTTCTGCAGTGCTGGCTGTGTCTGCGGGCGACATGAACACGGGCTGCTGGAGCTGGAACGACGATGCAGAGGACGTTCGGGACCTGGTGAAGGCCTGGCTGGACAAAACCAAGTGAGGCCAGGCGAACAGATTGCGTGTGGAATCGGAGTGCTCTTGCTGTTTTTGCTGTGGGTGCCGCAGAAGGCTGGGGTTGATTGAGTGGGTTGGTCTGCGGCTTGTGGAGCGGCAGGGCGCATCAGTGTTTGCCCAGAGACAGCATAGAATTTGTTCAAGCCTGGCTGGACAAGACCAAGTGAGGAGTAGAACCAAGGCGCTGCAGCGCTTGCTGTGTCGTGAGCCAAGGGCAGCGGTTGAATGGGAGCTGACCATGCTTTTGGCTTCAATTGGATACCTGCAGGCTGAAGAAGCTGCCCCTCTACGGCCTGGGAGTGTCCTCGGGCGCCTCATTCGTGCTCAAGCTGCCGCGCTTCTTCAAGGCAAGCAATCCAAAGAAGTGGAAACCGCCAGCATCCAGTGTTGCACAGCTGGTTAGGTGCATGCCAATCTACCTTGGTTGGGCTCAAACTGCTGCGCTTCTTCAAGGCAAGCTGGCGATTGAACAACGATCGTTCCGTCCATATGTGGTCAGCGGAATGATATGTACATCTGATGCCTGCCTGCTTGGCACAACAACAGCTGTCTGCCATCATCGCTTTCACCTTGTGCAGTTCAGCGGCATTCTGTCTGAGGCCCTTGGCATCGATCCCGGCCCCTGGAGCCTGAACAAGATCGATGGGCGTGAGTGCTGGTTTGTGTAGTGTCCTTGCAGCTGTGCACTGCTTCTCTCAGGCAAACTACAGTGAATGATAGGTAGCAGCTGAGCAGGTGCTGTGCTGGCGCGCCCTGCACGCTGCTCTCCAGAAATGCTGAGCACATGCAATGTGCACATGCAATGCAGTACGTTGATTAATCTGCCAGGCAGGCATCCCAGCCCACCGCCTGTGTTTCCCTCCTGTCCTTCTCACAATACCCCCGCAGACTTCCCGCCCACCCTGTTTGTGAGCATGGTCAAGGACCCCAAGCAGTCGGCCAAGATTGGCACGGACTGGAGCATCCTGACTGAGGAGGGCTCGCCAGTGGGCATCATCCGGGTGAGCTGTATTATCCTGTGCCTGTTAGCAGTTGGAAATGCTGCGGTTCTCGTGAGCTTAGAAAGGAGCATCCTGGATGAAGAGGTCTCCCCAGTGGGGATCACTCGCGGTTAGTCACACTGCGTCACAGCGCCCTGGTTGCCGTGCACGCGCCGCAGTGCTGCTGGTGGGAGCTGTGCAGGCGAGGGATGGCGATAGCGCTGCACCATTACCCAAACCATGGAACTACAATCATTTGCAGGCCTACGAGCGTGCCATCTTCCCCACGTACTTCTCCGACCGTGCGCCTTACAACATCAGCCAGGGTGCGCTGCATGTGGCTCTCGTGTTGCTGGCAAGCGGTGGTGCAGCTGCAGCCCGACGCTTCTGTGGACGGCCACACATGAGTGGCAGCAGCTGTGTGCACAGGTCAGAGACAACACCGCACCAGCACTGCAGTGTCATCCTTGCAACTGCGCAATCGTTGTTCTGTGCATTGCTCTGCGCCTGGGGCTGGCGGCTCACCAGCACACATGCTGTTTCCTGGCCGCTGCGCTGCAGCTCTGAGCGCCAAGATCCGCCAGGGGCTGCTCAACATCAAAATGATCGACTCGTTCGGCAAGGTGCTGGAGGAGCCCAGGTGGGCCATGCCGCTGTGTGAGTCCGTCGTTTCAGATGGGATGAGAGGCTTTGGATGCATGAGATGTGCCAGGCAAATGGAAGGATGCCTCCTGCATGAGCCCTGAATGCTTACCACTGTGCATGGCTCCTGCTCTGTCCCTTGATGCACCGCCATCTTGTCTCCTCACTTCCCGGTTGTCCGGTCAACACCACCAGCGCCACGTATCGCTTCCCTCTTGCTCCACCCCGCAGGTACACGCAGCGCCCCTGGCTGGCGCAGCTGCAGGAGCAGGTGCCGGAGCTGGGCGGCATTACTCAGTGGGAGAACGGGAGGGTGCTGCCGCAGTGGCCCGAGTCGGCGGTCAACATGAACGCCAAGGCGGTGAGCTGGCGAGGGCTTTCGTTGCCTGCCGACTAGCATGCACACATGCAGCTTGCGGAGATTATCTGCCTGCTGAGTGACAGCCGCAGCTGCGCTACTTGGCTGCACAAGCTGGCGCTTGCCTGCTTGCATGACTAGCCAGCAAGTGGGCAGTCCGATCCACACTACCTGGTCCCACGCGCTTCCTGCACTGCCGGGATGTAACCTATGGCTGTTGCACTACGCTTGCAGGTGTGGTCCCTGGTGAACCTGGCCTATGCCAACCACGAAATCATTTCGGACTATGCCACCGTGGCATTCGCCTGGTTTGAGTCTGGGTGAGCTTCAGCTTGTTTGCAAGTGGGTTGTGAGCGACTGCTGCCTGCCTGCTTGGTTACAGACCCACAAACTGGCTCACACACCTCACCCTCAGCATCTCATATTTTTACTCAACTAGTCAGCCTCCGCTTTTCTGCAGGGCCGCGGTCGACCTGCAGCCGCTGCTCAGTGCTTACACCTACGGCCGCCCGCCTTGGCAGCGGGCGCGAAAGGCACTTGAGGAACACACCGCAGACCAGGCCTCTACTGTGGCAGACCAGCAGCTTGATGCGTCCATGCCCGCTGGCGGGCAGGAGGTGCCAGCGGCCGGGCTGTCGGCGGCTGTAACCGCGGCGGACCAGGCTGCCGCGGAGCTGCTGTCTGCAGATGTCAGCGTGGCCAAACTGGGTGTGCTTGGAGTGGCATCCATGGGCACCCAGCCTCGCAGCACAGCAGCAGCATCTGGCCGTGCCGACTCCCAGCAGCAGGCGGTGGAAGGGGCGGCTGCTGGGTACGGCGGCGGGGCGGCGCCCGAGCAGCTGACCAGCAGCATCCTTGCAGGTGACCATGGGGAGCGGCAGCAGCTTGCATTCAGTGTTGGGGGTTCAATGTTCTAAGTAGGGGGTGATGGCCAGCTGCGGTTGTTCCAGAGTGAGCGGTGGCCGCTCTAAGGCACAGTGTGTGAAACGCCATTTTGCTCAGTGCGCCGGCTGTTTGCACCTTGTTCCAACCGTCTGCAGGCGGCGTGGCGCGGTGCGCTGCTGGCCTTGCCTGTGTGGCAGCCCTTGCCTGGCTGGTGGTGAGGCGCAGCCGCGGCGACGCCGGCTATGCCGGCCTGCCGACGGGCGCTGTGCACGCTGCGCATGCTGCACAGCACGGCCAGCAGCATGGCGCAGCTGCCGGCCAAGTGCTGCCTTCAATCATCCCCGGCGTTCGGGAGCGCTTCGACCTCACGGAAGTTGTGGAGCAGACGGGTGAGATTTCTAGGGATTCTGTAGCACGAGTGGTAGCAATCAGCTCGCAGCGACAGTCCACCACCTCGACCGCCGATATTGGCTGCCCTGCCTGCTGCGGCGGCGGCGCCACGGCCCTCCTACCAACTTCCGCCCGCCCCAATCCCTTGCCGTCTGTGCTGCAGGCAGCCCGTTCAGCGCCAGGCGCCGTGTGCGCACTGCCTTCCATCCTGATGCTCCCATGCACGTGGGCAGTCCGATGCGCAACAGCAGCGGCTCCTAGAACAGCGCCGCTTTGCATGCAGCTGACGGCCACAGTCAGCATGCAGCCCTCGGCCACAGCGCAGCACAGCACAGCCCGGCCACAGCGCAGCACACAACAGGTTCATATGCAATCCCCAACGATCACCGTTCCCATTCAAGACAAAACCCAAGACCGGCAGTACACCCTCGCTTGCTTACGTGACTCCCTGACTTGCCCTCAGTACACTTGCTGCAAACGCTACCAAACCTGCATTGCCACTCATGCCATGTCTATCTGTTCAGCCAAGCATTGCTGGCCCCATGTAACCAAGCCAACCTGCCTCCAGGTGTCGTGTGAGGCAGTTAGCAGGGGTGCAAGCCAAATGGGTTACAAGCCCACGTACAGCAATGTTTGAAGGGCAAACCAGAGCGGGCCTTCGCCGCCCAACGCAGCGAAACTGCCCTCAATGAGGCTGCCGCCTGCCTTCTTGTCATTTGCCCGGCTTGGCCGCCGCCCGCTTCTGGTGCTCTGCCAGCAGCTGCTCAAGGCTGACTGTCGCCCAGCCCGTGGAGCCGCCCAGTTGCGCCTTGACCGTGCTGTTCGCGTTGTCCACCACGCAGCTGACCAGGCCGAAGCCATACATCTGTGTGTGGGGAGAGCAGGGCAGCCATGTGGTGAGAAGCTTGCGATGGGCAGGGGAGGGCAGCAAGGTTATGTGAAGCTTGCAACAGGCAGGGAGGGGCTTCTGAAGCTTTGCGGTGCATGCCAGGCGATTGAGCCTCCCAAAGTCAGAGCAGCTGGAAGCACAGCACAGCATAGCACACAGCACAGCACCTGCAGGCCCTCGTGCGTGCGGCCAGGCTTGGGCAGGAAGGCCACCCCCGCCTCTTCTGCAAACTGCTCCACCAGCTGCACACAGGGGTGGAGTGGCAGGGAGGGAAAGAGTTTGTTTGAGCATGCATGCAACCTCGAGCTCCAGGAAATCTAACGCACATGCTAAGCGTTGCATCGCCGCAGCCTGCACGACATGAGAGAATAGCATGGCGTGGTCCCTGGCTGTGCGCAGATGGCAGCACATGCACCAGCACAACAACAGCACCAACACCAGCAACCGCGCACCTGCCGAAGAGTGAGGTCCGAAGCGTCGTAGTGGGGCACCGGGGCGGCAGCCGGCGGCACTGGCGCCGCGCCGTAGGCGCCTGCTGCTGGCTGCGGCGGCTGGGGGGCTGTCCAAGACGAGGGGGGTGGGCCGCCGTCTACTGATGAGTTCATCATGTTGAGTGCCGCGCTTAGCTGCAGACAGCAAGGGTGGTGGGGACATTGGCAAGTTGGGGTGTGCTGGGGTTGGGCAATCTGCCTGGCAGGCGGCAAAACGGCAGGCATGCCGAGGCACGACACCGCATGAGAAGAGCAGCGACGCACATCTGCTGCGGCAGGCATGCACACAGCAGCTTGCAAGTACTGCCAATGCAGCGGGCACGGCCAGGGCAAGCAAGTGCAATGCCACACGTAGCGACGGCATAATATGATTTGCAAGTTGCCTTGCCTGCGCCCGGATGCGCTCCTGGTCGAGCAGGTCTTGAGGGAACAGCGACTTCCAGCCCAGGTACCTGCGAAATGCAGATGTTTCAGAGGCCGGAAAGCGGTGTGGTGAATGCACGGCTGCACATCTCGAGCGAGTGAACTGGCGCGGAATCTGAGCTGTGGGCCGATCAGCACAAGTACACGCCCCGCCGCTACAGGTTGAAATCATGGGGCCCAAGAGTGCACAATATAGCTCACCAGCGCGTGACCTCGTCGTAGTTGGGGCTGCTGGTAAGTGGTGCACACCTCACTCCAGTAACTTTCAATATAAACTAAGCAACTAAGCAAGGCTCACCAGCGTGTGACCTCGTCGTAGTTGGGGCTGTTGGCCAGCCAGTGCAATGGTGACCTATTTAAGCATAGCCACCAAAAGCAGGTACAGCAACCAATCAAGGCTCACCATCGCGTGACCTCGTCGTAGTTGGGGCTGTTGGCCAGCCAGTGCCGCAGCACGGCGTGCCACTTGGGGAAGAAATAGGACTCGAACAGCGCCGCCATCTGCATGAGAGAGAACAGGGAAATTGGATGCGAGTCAGCAAGACATGAACAATCGGGAGCGTGTGCCTCTTGGGCCCAAATCCGTGCCAGGGCAGCACCCAGCCTTCCACTCCCTCCAGACTCATGCTTTGGACACAGACTTCAGAATGCTTTGCCCAAGCGATGCGCACCTGCCCCAGGGGCATGACGTCCTGCCAGGCCAGCACCCAGTTGAAGGGCTCCAGCTCCTGGTGCAGCGGGTTGATCACCAGCTCCTGTGATAGAAAGGGAATCATATTAGAGGCGTATTTGGGGGCAGCTGGCAGGGGCTTGTGGTGCAGCGGGCAGGCGGACACCTTGCTGCCTACCATGCAAACCGTTTGGGCATACGCCTATTAGCACCCCCCCACCTGCAGCGCGAAGGCAAGCTTGGGCACGATGCTGCGCGCCAGCAGCTGCTCCCAGTCCTTTCTATCAAACACCTGCACATAGGTTTGAGTGCCGGAAGTGGAGGCTGGGTGCGAATAACTTGGGTGTGGTTGGGTGAGCAGAGGCGCCCGCTGCGTTGCCGGCAGCACCAGGCGCCCAATGCTGGGAATGTGCAACCAGGCAGGATGCAGGTGTGGCCTGCGAGTCACTCCACCCCAGGTCACTGCACAGGAGGACGAACATCCCACCTTGTGCCACGGCGCGAGGATGACATGTGCGCTGCTATCCGAGGGGTGCCAGGCTTGCAGCGCTGACGCAAACTTGAAGCGGATGACGGGCCACAGCTCCGCCATTTGGGCGCCCAGGAACGGCTGCATGCATTGGACAGAACAAATGGGGCTTGGGGGTCAGGAAGAGGAGGGGGTGAGCTGGCGGCGTGCAGCACGCAGCAGCCAGAAATGACCATGCCCTGCCACATCACACGTCGAACCCTATCTTCTGCCAAACCCCCTGCCCAGCACACAGCATGCAAAGCACAATGCCCAGCCCACAGCACGCACCAGCCAGGGGTGCACCCAGGTGTGCAGCGCGACCGTGTCTCGCAGCGGGTCCCAGCCCTGCACCGCCAGCCGCAGGCGCGGCAGCACCAGGGATTCCATGATGTAGGCCAGCGCAGAGGCCGGCAGCAGCGGCTCCCAGGCCTCGACGAAACGCTCCAGGCGGGCCGCATCGCTGCGAGGAGGGAGGAGAACAGTGGGGGCAGTCAGAGAGTGCAAGGGGGGATCCAGCGATGATTCTCAGCCTCGACAAAGCGCTCCAGGCGGGCCGCATCGCTGGGCGGCAGTGGAAGGAGCACAGAGGGGACAGGGGGGCAATGCACAGGCAGCGGTGGCAAGCAGCCAAAAACCAGTATTGACATTTTTCCAGCCATGTGCTCTCCGTGGGTCCCACTCATTTGTGAGCTCCTTGCGCAGCGGCGGCAGCACGATTGCTGTTCAGCACAGCAAGAATACACCCAATGTAGTATTGCAGCCATGTGCTCACCGTGGGTCCCACTCGTTGGTCAGCTCCTTACGCAGCGGCGGCAGCACCAACTCCGCTACAAGCCGCATGTATGGGTCAGCCGCCAGGTCAGCGCCTGCGGTACCGCTCAGCACGCTGCCCTGCTGCGCCGACTCGCTCTCCAGCAGCGGCCGCCAGGCGGCAAAGCTGGCAACCGGGAGGCCTGGCTGGTCCAGCGGCGACCAACCAGACAGCTGCTGCGCCAGGCGGGGCAGGGCCTGGGAGGTGGGGAGGTAGGGAGGACAGGTGGGGTTGGTAATAGATTGCAAGGTAGGGCAGCAGGCGGTGCGCAAGCGGCAGAGCTGGGTGATGGGGCTACCCGGGTAGCGCAGCATAAGACGTCTTGCTGCAACAAAGCAGGCGACCTCAAGAAATAGACAGTCACCTGCGCCAGCCCCGCGGCCGCAAGGTTGTATATGACCTGTACGCAGCAAGGCGAGAAGAGGCAGCCGAAGCTCAAACAGCTGTGGAGGCTGCTGCTTTGCGGGCTGCAACATTGCTGGCAATGGCAGCCAACAGTGCACCGGTGCAAGCAGCCGGCCAAGTACCCCTGCATCGCCATGGCAGCGGCCCAGGAGGCAACTGCCGCAGCCTCCTTAGGGACGGCTACCGCAGCATCCCTAGAGGCAGCTGCCACCCCAGGCACTCACATATTCCTCCCGGAACGACGCCCGCAGCTCTCGGTACACCTGCGCCACTTCCTCCAGGCTGCAGCGGGACAAGGCGGTACAGCCCGGGACCAGGCACATGCCAGGTGAGCAGCCATGGGACTTGCGGGCTCGAACGCCGCTTGCAAGCTGCAGCCGGCGGGCAGCCGCAGCCGGCTGCTGTCACCAAACAGCAGCCTCAACCCCATTCGCCTGAATCTATTGCCAAACAGGCTGTCCATGCAGCGTCCCCTGTCCCACACCTGAGCGGCTCCGACTGCGCTCGGCCCACAGCAGCCAGCACTTGTTCCATCCGCTGCGCTGCGGCAGCCGCCATGTCCGCCTCCTCCTTCAGCCGCTCCTGCTCCTTGCCCAGAATGACAGCTGTGTCCTTCTCCTGCCTGCATAATAACGAACGGATCGGAACAACATGTAAGCTGCTCCTGCTCCTTGCCCAGAAAGACAGCGGTGTCCTTCTCCTGCCTGCATGGGGGACAAAATAATCGGTGTTGGTCAGGGAGCAATAGTTCAGCAGCTCCTGCTCTTGCCCAGGATGACGGCGGTGTCCTTCTCCTGCCTGCATGGAGGAACAATGCATGTTGCAGGAGCGGTAAGTTGCAGGTTAACACTTGCAGAGGGGCCCAGTTGACAAGCTAAGCCAAACGTGTTGGCTGCGGGACGAGAGCATTGCCCAACTACCGCAGCTGCTCAGCCACAGCACAGCCTTCACCCAGTGACAGGTTCGCTTGCCTGATGCGTGCGTCCAGCGCTGGACGTCGTTTTCAGCCAAGTCCACCAGCCGCACTCAAAAACAGGGCGCACACTAAAACGCATGTTTGTGCGCTTGCCTGATGCGCGCATCCAGCCGCTGGATGTCGTTTTCAGCCAGGTCCACCAGCAGCCGCATGTTGTGCTGCAGCTCCGGCATGGGCACTGCACGAGTGAGGAGACAAAAGCAGAGAAAAGCTCAGGAGTAGAAGAACGCAAGCGGTTGCATGTTGTGCTGCACCTCCGGCATGGGCACTGCAGGAGGAACAGGTGGAAGCAAGGGGCAGCGAATGAGACGAGAGGCAGGGGAACGAGGAGCCGCACAGCCCCACTTTGTTTCCAGACAGCACCCAGGTGCATGCTGTGCATGCTGTGCTGTTCCCTCACCGCTGCCGCCGTCTCCCCGCTCCTCCTCAACATTGAGATGCTCCAGGTTGGTGACCAGGCGGGCCTGTGAGGCATTGGGCGCGGCCAAAGGTTATCGATAGTCTCACTCAGCGACGATGACAATCGAGCTCAAGTGGCAGAGGGTTGCATGCAACACTCTTGAATGCATGGGCCTGCGCACCACGCAGCGGCCCGACTGGCCGCACGCTTCCTCAACCCCACCAAACTCGGCTCTCCCACACACCTGCGGTCCGCGCATGTCGATGATGGTCTGGCGCTCCGCGGCTGCCGGCTTCTCCTCAGTTTCCTGCGCACACAAATAGAGGCCAGACACGCAATCAGAAGACATGTGGCCACCACCTGCGGACACTCGGTGCAAGCCCTGTGAACAAGCTGTGCAAACCCTGCAAACACCCTTTGCAAACCCTGCAACCACCCGCCTCCACCCTCACACACATACACCCCGCAGCTGATACCACTTGCAACCACCTTCACACACATGCCACCTCACAGCTGATACCACTTGCAGCCACCCCGCCCCTACCTTCAGCACTTCGTCGGCGGTTTTGAAGGTGCGCTTCACGCGTTGGTCCGCGTTCTTGCGCTTCCACATTTTTGCCTCCTTCTTCACATCCACCTGTGGAAGAAACGAAGAAAATAGGTTCAGGCTTGTTCAGATTCGAATCAGAAACTAAGCGCGTTCTTGCGCTTCGACCGCGTGGCCTCCTTCTTCACATCCACCTGTGAAAGGAACAAACACATGCCCCTAGATTCGCGTATGCCATACCAAGCCTTGTGGCCCTCGCACCACCTCCCCCAGCGCCTTGTGCTTCCCTCCACGTTGCGTCGACTTCAGCCAGCTTGATATGACAGGTGACTCACCACCTCCTTTGGCTTCTTCTGCTTCTCCTGTCATCCACTAGCTTGTCTTTTGATCACCAATAGCAACCAACCAATAGACGGAACCCACCAAAACCAACTCACACCTCCTCGGGCTTCTTCTCCTTTTCTTTATCCTCTTCGACCACCAGCGTGTGCTCCGTGTAGTGTCCAAAGTAAGCAACTAACCAATAAGCGGAATCCACCAAAAGCAACTCACCACGTCCTCCGGCTTCTTCTCCTTTTCTTTATCCTCTTCGACCACCAGCTTGTGCTCGGTGTAGTCTCCAAAGCCCATGCCCATGCCCTTGGGGCGCAGCTTGGCCTCGAGAGGTTTGGCGATACCCTGCGCGGACAGGAGGGCGGCAAACGAAGCTGTTTGGGTCAACCTTGAGCAGCCGGTTGAGCCATCGTGTGTGTGGCCTTTGGACGGCATCACTCCCACCCGTCTTGGACAGTCACCCTGGCTTGCTCAACACCCTGGCTTACAAACTGCTACCCTACCACCTTATGGTCGTTGCCGAGTCCCTCTCCCTCGCTCCACCCCATCTTGGACAGCAACCCTGGCTTGCTCTATGCTTTGGCTGCTACCCTGCCACCCACCTTGCGGTCCTTGCTCAAGACCTCTCCTCCTGATTAACCCACCCACCCACAGCCACCCATCATACTGCCCGAATCCGGCACTGGTCAACCAATCCACTTGTCAAAAGCCGCCACCTTGCGGTCCTTGCCCAGGCCCTGGCCCTCTCTTTCTCCCATCCTCATTCTGAATGCTGGCTTCCACACTGCTACCATCCCACCCACCTTGCGGTCCTTGCCCAGGCCCTGGCACTCGCCCCAGCCCATCTTACACAACAAGCAGCCCTGTTGCAATCCTGTGGTGGCTTCCAAACTTACCATCCAGCCACCCAACCAACCCAACCAACCTCCACCAGCAGCCACCCACCTTGCGGTCCTTGCCCAGGCCCTGGCCCTCGCTCCACCCCATCTTGGACAGCAGCTTGGCGCCGATGCCCTTGGTGTGCTGCTCAAAGCGACCCACATCCTTGGGACCAGCGGCCGCCTTGGCCTTCGCCCGCTCAGCGCGCGCAGCCGCCTCGCTCTGCAGCGGTTGGGTGGTGTTGCAGGCGAGAGGGTGGCTGACATGGGTCGAATCAGCAGGTGAGACACAGCAGGCACGTGTGGCAGGCGGCTCCTTCACAGCCCGCAAGCTGCCCTTGCATTGGCAAGCATTCCCCTATTGCACCCAACATGCAGCCCCATGCAGACGCCCACCTGCTTGCGCCGCTGCTCCGCTGCTGCCTGGATGCGCCGGCCAAAAGCCGAGGGCAGCAGCGCCTCCTCTTCCTCCTCCTCCTCTTGCGCCAGCGTGGCGTGCCCCCGAGTGAACCCCAGCCCGCCGCCGCCGCCGCCGCCACCGCCGCCGCCGCCACCGCCGCTGCCGCCTGAAAAGCCAATGCCTCCTCCTCCACCGCCGCCTGCCGAAAAGCCAATGCCTCCGCCGCCGCCGCCTGCTGAGAAGCCCAGCCCCCCGCCGCCGCCACCGCCTGCGCCACCAAAGCCAATGCCGCCTGCTGAGAAGCCTATGCCGCCGTGCCCGCCCTGCTGCGGGGCGGGCCCAGCACCCACCCCTGCTGCTCCAGCTGCAGGAGCAAAGCCCAGTCCAGAGCCAGGAGGGCCCTGGGGGCCAGCTTCCTGCTCCTGATCTCCATCCTCAGGGCCGTGCTGCACTACTCCTCCGCCCACAAAGGACACAGGCTTGGTATAATCGGCGCGCTTGCCGCCGCGACCGCCCTGCCCTCCGCGCCGCCGATCATACTCGTCGTCTGCAGGGGGGCAAGGCAGGGAAAATGCACAATCAGTGTGCAAATGGGCTTGCTTTGGCAGCACAACAGCAAGGCTCAGGTGAGGCGGTCGTGCGGCGGAGGCAGCTGAGCTGAAACAAGGTGCAAGTTGGTTTGCGCCAGCAGACAGGCGGCGATAGGCATGTTGCTGACCAGCTGAGCTGCGCATTTCCGCACACCAAACAATGCTTGGAAGCCACTGCAACGGCAGGTTTGAGCTCAGAGCTGTCCCTCACCCGAGTCCTCAGCAAAGATGCCGTAGAGGCGGTCGTCCGCCGTCTGCTGCCGCTTCTGCTTCTTGCCGCGGTGGAAGAACTCGCCGCCGATCCACTCCCCGCCCTCGTAGTCCGCATCCACGTCGAAGCGGTCGTTGCGCTGCTCATCGTCGTCGTGCAGGTGGGCCATTTTGGTGCAGGCTGCAACGCCGCCGCCGCCGCTGCCGCCGCCTGCCGCCTGCGGGGCCTGGCAGTGAGCACGCCCTACTGGGCGTTAGCTGGGCAACCACAGATCGGCCGTGGAGGGTCTGCAAGGCGCGAAAGTGCGCAGGAGGGAGCAGGCGATGGCGGCCCGCTCGACAGCGGCTCGAGAGAGTGCGGGCTGTGCTGTAGAATGTTGTGGTAGATCTGTGCAGGTGGCAGAGCGTGTGGGACGCGGAGAAGGGAGTGCTCGCGCACCATACAGCTGGCACCTGATGCAGAGAGCAAGGGAGGGTATTGATCACCGCCCAGAGCGCTTCCCACGCATCGCCCGACTGCACACGACACAGCCCGCAATGGCAGCAGCCCCGCCTGAGCGGCCCGCCTCGTAAAGCCTGGGCAGCCTCGCCGGGAGCCCGGCACCATGCCCCTGTTCGGCCGATGGCTGGGCAGCGGCCTGGCCAAGGTGGCGCTGCGGGCTATCGACCGCCTCAAGGTCGGTTGCGCTGCCGCGGCCCGCAGCCCAGCCTGCAGGTTGCGCCGCCCCCGCGGGCTGTCGTATTGCAGCTGCGCCGGCTGGCGGGGGTGCCGCTGCCTGGCTGCACAGCAGCGCCGGCCGCCCACCGGCGGCGCCGCCGGCATCGGACCGCGGAGCGGCACACTGCCCCACCGTCCAGCCGTTGCCCTTCCCGCCCACCCACAGCGCAAGGAGGACCTGACCTCGGACGAGGAGTACGCGGTGGAGCGGCTGTGCAGCTGGCTGGCGCGGGTGCACGGCGCCGACCCGCTGCTCGACGAAGCTTTAGATGACGCACAGCGCGAGTTCCTCCTCTCGTACCGCCTGCCGGCGCCCGAGGCGGACACTCCAGGCGGCGGCCGCCGCTCCATAGCGCGCACAGCGCCGCGCCAATACATCCTGCCCGCCCGCAACGGCGCGCGCACGCCGCGCGGCAGCTGCGGCAGCGCCGCCGACCTGGCGGCCGCCGGCGGCGAGCCCAGCCGGCACAGCAGCGAGGAGGGCGAGGCGCTGCTGGGCGCTAATGACCCCGAGGTGCAGCAGATGCTGCGCGCGGTGAGCAAGCTGCTTTGTGGTGGGCGTCGGTGCTGCTGCAAGACGTGGCCGCTGTTGCTGTTTGGGGGCTGCGAATCTGCCGCCCCCACCCGATGCTCCTCTTGCCGTGTACCGCCCACTACCGCCTGGCTGCCGCCCCGCCTGTCAGCTCAACCCGCCCCGCTGTTGCTTCTTTCTTTGCGCCCTACCTGCAGTTAGAAGACTGGGAGGCGTTTGACGTATTCCGCCTGGCGCAGCTGACAGACGGGCGGCCGCTGCAGACCGTAGCGCTCAGCCTGCTGCGCCGGCGCGGCCTGCTGGCGCGGCTGTGCCTCCCGGAGGAGCGGCTGCGCAAGTGGGTGTTGGAATTGCTTCATCTGGGTGTATTCTATTGCTGCCGGCTGGTTGTGGATGCACTTCGCCGCAGCAAGTGGCGGTGCGCTGTTGGCAGCAGCTGGCGGGTGCATCGCAACGCGTCTGCTAATTCAACAGCTGCTGCTCACCGCTGCCGGTGGCTTGCCTGCCTCTGATCCTGCAGCTTCCTGGCTGACGTGGAGGAGGCTTACCACCCGGGCAACCCATACCACAACAGCACACATGCGGCAGATGTAGTGCAGGTGGGCAGCAGCAGGAGCCGGGCCGGATGTGCAGCATCAAGCACTCCCTGCTGGTGTGAGGCAGTGGCAGCAGTGATGGGGGGCACGCGCCGGCACCCGGGCGCTGGCCGCTGAATGCACACGGCTTGTTTCAGCTGGATTGCGCTGTTGCGCCGCCGCCTCTTTCCCGCAGGCTCTGGGCGCCATGCTGGCGGCCGACAGCTTCTCCCGCCAGCTCAGCGACCTGGAGCAGCTGGCGGTGATCCTGGCGGCCGCGGTGCACGATGTGGGGCACCCCGGCGTGAACAACGACTTCCTCATCCGCACGCAATCGGAGGTGGGCTTGCGGGGCCTGCTGCGGCTGCGGCAGCTGGGGGGATCTGCGGCTGTGCAGCGCCACACACGCTGCTGCCATGTGGCAACCATCGTTGCCATTGTTGCCAGCGGGGCGCAGGCTGTTGCCTGGGTGTGGCGTGCACTGCACGATGCTGATGGCTGCGCTCCCGTGTTTGCCTCCACAGGCGGCGGTGGCCTACAACGACCAGTCGATCAACGAGAACATGCACGCCGCCGCGGCCTTCAAGCTGCTGGCCAAGAAGGAGAACAACTTCCTGTCGCGGTAAGGCGGCTGGCTGGCTGGCTGGCCGGGCGTGGCTGCATGGCGTGGGCACTGCGCATGGCACGCCTGCGCTGATCCGCCAAACGTTGCACGTCCCATCTCCTTCCATGCCTTGTCATGCCTAGGCGCTCAGCAGGTGCTGTGCCCAACCCTGTCGTCTTGCCTCTCTTTTGTGCAGGTTAAGCGAGGAGGACTACCGCTTTGTGCGGCGCCTCATCATCCGCATCATCCTGGCCACAGGTGCGGGTGCAGTGCTTTCCAGAGCTCGCCTTGTGTTGGCTGGGGCGCAGCTATGACCTTGCTGCAGGCTGTGGCGCAGCTCGCCCAGCTGCAGGCTGGTGCAGCGCCATGGGTTGCAGCAAAGCGCATCAGCTGGTCAGCACAGGGTGGCAGCTGCGTATGTATTCTGCAAGTCAGATTTCGTCTCGGCAAGCTTACCTGTCTCCCTGGCCTGCCTGCAGACATGGCGCGGCACACCGACGGTCTAGAGGACTTTGCGGCGTCGCTGCGGCTGTGGGGACCCGACCTGGGGGCCTGGACGCCAGACAAGCGCACCGCCGCGCTGCAGGTGCGGCAGGGACTGGCGCTGGCTGGAGCTTGGCAGCTCCTGGCTGGGGCTGGGACGCTGCTGGACCGCCTGGGCGGCTGCTAGGAGCTTGCTAATGACCTGTGGGGGCCCTTCTGTGCCTCGAGAGCTGGTCCAGGCGTTTGCATGGGTGGCATCTCACGTGTGCCACTGGCATTTTTTCCGCTCCTGTGCGCCTGCAGCTGGTGGTGCATGCCGCAGACATCTCCAACCCGGCGCGGCCGCTGCCGCTGTGCCGCCGCTGGGGCCAGAAGGTGCACGAGGAGTTCTTTGCGCAAGGTGAGGGCATGCGCATGCAAATTCGTCGACGTGCAGCGTGGCATGGGTTGTGTGCGCTGCGGCTGCTCGACTTGTGCCGCTCGCAACGCCGATAGCGGTCGCTACAAGTAGTGCGACAAGGTCGGATTGCGCACACCGCACAGGATCACACCATTTTCAGCCACACGTCAACTGTTCCACAACCGCAGGTGACAAGGAGGCGGCGCTGGGGCTGGCGGTGTCCTTCATCTGCGACCGCCGCCGCGCGTCGGTGCCGCAGAGCCAGCTCACGTTTGTGGAGTACGTGGTCAAGCCCTGCTTCAGGTGGGGGCGCATGGCTGCTTCATTGGATTTTTTTGCGGATGCCATGTTGGCGTGAAGTTATCAGGACTACGCGGTCAAGCCCTGCTTAAGGTGGGGGTCACGGCTGCCCGTCTTTCTGCTGCTTTTCCCGTTGAGTACTTGTTGAGATGATCCGTGTGGAGTGCATGGTCAAGCCCTGCTTCAGGTGGCCTAGCGCTTTTGTGTTGGGACAATTTCCCGGCATTGATGGATGGCAGCCGCTGCTTGATTGTTGGTGATGCTTTCGGCGTTGTTCGCTCAATACTTGCATGCCGAGTTGTGCTTTTGCCGCCCTTCCCTGACTCTGCGCCTCCCCTGCCTGCTGTGGTCGCAGCACGCTGGGTGAGCTGGCGCCCAACTTTGTGGCCCAGGTGCAGCCGCACATCCAGGCAGCCCAGGCGTACTGGCAGCAGCGGCAGCAGCAAGACCAGCAGCAGCAAGGGCAGCAGCAGCAGCAGGAGCAGCAAGGGCAGCAGCAGCAGCAGCAGCAGCAGCGGGCGGCTGATGATAGGGCGCAAGGCCCGGCGCCGGCGGCAGCGGCTGCTGCCGCTGTAGCGGCAGAGAGCACGCCAGGAGCTGCAGCAAACGGTGGGCCTGAAGCAGCTCGGCAGAAGCAGCCGCCAATTCGTGCTGCAGGGGCTGATGGCTTGGCGGCAGCAGCTCCGGCGGCGGCAGCAGCGCCGGTGCCACAATTAGCAGGGCCGTGCCCCATTGCGGCGCTGCATGGGAGCGGGCGGTGACAGCACCCTATGATTTGATGCTGCCACGCTGCTCGCCTCTGCCCACCTTGCTGCTGCCCTTGTGTTGCCCAAGCTTGCCCAGCCCCCCTGTTTTGTTGCTCCCTGGGGCGGCCCGTTGTTTGCGTTGCTGGCTTGACTATTGCCCCGCTGCCCGCTGTTGCGCTTACTCTCTCAGCCCCTAACGCTGCCGTGACGCTGCTGCCGCCCTGTGTACAATCCCTGTTGCGGCACTGCGCCTGGCACATTTCTGTTTGACCCTGTACTTGCAATGTCGACCCCTGCACGCCCGACTGGCCTGTAACCCTGCGCATCTCTGCAGCCTGCCAAGGCATGAAACAAGGGTGCCTTGAGGGAGCAAATCAGCTTGTGCAGGCGGCTGCCAGGCGGTTACCAGCCTCTTACGCTCCGTCGCTGTGCCACTGATGTGAGTTGGATCAGTTTCAAGAAAAGGCGAGTAACAGTCGGAGGCTAGTCATGACTGACAATGGCGCTAGTAGGAGGGCTGCCAAGCAGCCGAGGCTTGCACATGTCGCACGCGCTTTGCAGGCTGGCTCAACATGATGAAATCAAAGTCAACAGATCGTGGAAGGCGAAGCAGATGCATGCGTTGGGCAAGATGAACGAAAGGCAAAACTTGAAACAGCGTGGGTGGAGTGTACACAGGAATCGAGGGGAATTGCCTTGTGGAAAAACGCAACGGGACGGGAAGTGCAGCAACAACGTTGGAAACGTGAGAAAAGTGAGGAAGCAACGACGCCGCCTAGCAATGCAACGTGGGCGGGCAGTGCAGCAACGGTGTTGGAAAAGTTACAAAAGTGAGAATGCAACAACGCCGCCAGCTAGGCGGCCAGGCTGCCGTCCGTGCAACACAGACGAGGTGAAAAGTCGCCGGATTGGGGAGGCAAAGCAGCGTTGGGGCTGTCTTGCCAGCACACTACAATGGCAGGTTACTTTACTCGCTCAGTGGCAGCACCACTCGATATTATGATACAATGCGCACCGCCGCCGCCCTCCTGGCTACCCTTGAGGAAGCACAAGCAGCGGTGGCTGGTCGGGCGCTCAGCTGCCCTGGCGCTCAGCTGCCGCTGTGTTTAGCTGCCACATGGCTCAGCTGCTCCACAAGTCCCTCCAGGCGCTGCCGCTGCGCACGCTCCTCCGCCAGCTGGCCCGCCAGCAGGCTTGCCTCAGCCTGTGCTTGCATGCAGGCCTGTGGTGAGAACGAGAGCGCAAGCAGTGGTGTTTCAAGTCCGTGCGCTGGGCAGCCATACATGCTTTGACTGTGTCGTTAGCACACGTGCAAGGCCGCTGCAATGCCACGAAACGAACTGCTCCTGCGCGCGGTTTGCCTGGTGCATGACGCAACCCACAGTCACAACCGGGGGGGCCTTATTAGGCCACGGCCTCACCTGGGAAAGGTGCTCCACCCGCCGACCCTGCTCCTCAACCGTGGCACTCAGCGCCGCCAGCTGGGCCGCCAAACCACCCTCCTCTCCTGCCGCGGCACCCTGCTGCTGTGCCTGCTGTGCCTGCTGCGCCTGCTGTGCAGCCAGCAGCTGCTGCAGCATCTCGTCCTGCTGCTGCAACTGGGCTGCTGCCTCAGCCACTGCCTCAGCCACTGCCGCCTGCATCACGCCAACCAGCTCCTTCCACTGGGACTGCATCTGCTGGATGCAGCCGCGCACTTTCTGCGGGGGGGGCAAGGGTCCGGGAAGCAAAGGCAGGCAGTCAGAGCGCGGGTCAGGGACAGTCCATCAGAAGGCAGGCTTGGTAGCACACTGACACTTGGAGGAAAGTTGGATTGCTGAGACGCTACGCAGCTGCCGGCGGCACAACTGACTTGCAATCCCAGCTGTACCGCTAAGTGCTTGCACTATGTGCGCAGCGCTGCGGTTCAGTCCCAACACGCGTGTGCATCCATCTCCCGCTTGAGCTGCATGTACTGTAGAACAAAACACTCACCAGGGCCCACTGCTGCAGGATGTCCAGCTGCCGCTCCTGCGCGAAGCCGGCCTGGCCCTGCCGCATCACCGCCTGCTGCACGCCCTGCATCATGTTGATGGTCACCCCCACTGTATTGGAAGGGAGGGCGGGTGGGTGGACGAGCGAGGGGGGTGAAGGAAGGTGGATGGGTGGGTGTGCATCATGTTGATGGTCACGCCCACTGCACAAGGTAGGAAGGGTGAACATTGCATGGGTGAGTGGCTGGCTGGGGCGGGCGAAGGAAGGGGTAGTGGATGGATGCGCGTGCATCATGTTGATGGTCACGCCCACTGCTCAGGAGGGAGGGTGGTGAAGAATGGTGGATGGGTAAGTGGGTGATGAGTTCATGTTGTATGGGTTAGGGTTCCATGCCGGGCATCTCTGTGCGGCGTAAGAATGGCGGGGCTGCGGCAGTAGGTGAGCCCTAGACCACAAGCCACACCCATCCCACCTGCGTGCTCAAAGGCAGCCTGGCGCTGCGCGGGGGTAAGCGGCGGCGGCAGCAGCATCTGAGGCGGCACAAGGGGAGGCTGAGACGGCGGCGGCGGCGGTGGCTGCGCCGGCGGCTGCGGCGGCGCTGCTGCTGGGCCTGCTGTGGTCGCCAAGCCCCCGCCGCTGGCAGGCCCCAGTGCCGGCAAAGCGCCCAGCAGGGCTTGAGTGAGGGCGGCACGTGGGGACGGCACGCCGCCGCCCTGTCCCACAGATGCTGCAGCGGCAGCGGCAGCGGCAGCGGCAGCCACGGCAGCTGTCATGGGCGATCCAGGGGGCACGGGGGTGGGCGCTCTGAAAGCGCCTGCGCCCAACCCTGCCGCCCCTGCCGCCGGGGCTGCTGGGGGCGCGGCAGCAGCCGGCGGCTGGAGCGGGAAGGGCAGGGGCGGCAGAGGCGCCTCCGCTGGGCGGGTCTGGGGCGGTGTGTGCGGCGCGTCTGCCTGCCGCGGCTGCAGCTGCTGCACCACCACCTGCTGCTGCCCTGGGGCCAGGTTGCTTGGGGAGGGAGCCATGGAGTGCAGCAGGGCCAGCAGCTGACCTTGCAGCTCGTCTGCTCCGTTTGACGGGGTGTTGGGCTGAACCGCTGCGCCGCCCAGCTCTCCACTGCCGCCTCCACCTGCCGGCTGTGCTGGGCCAGCATTTGTGCTGAGCAGCAGGGGCAGCTGGGGTGTGGCCGCCTGGCCGCCGGCTGCGTCCCAGTTTGCCGGGACACCGCCGCCGCCATCGGCTGGGCCGCCGCCCAGGCCGGATACTGCTGCTGCACCGCCGCCAGCAAAGGCGCGCGGGCTCAGGCCTCCGCTGCCAAACAGGCTGGCGCTGAGGCTGCCGCCACTTCCGCTGCCGCCCAGCGCGTGCAGCATCTGCTCGAAGCGGGTGTCGCCGCCGCTGTGGAAAAAGTGGGCGGCTGCATCTTCGCTGGCCAAAGGGGAACTGGGCGGAGCAATGGAGGGCGGGCGGGGCGCCAGCGCCAGTGCCGCCTGCCCCAAGCTGGCCAGCAAAGCGGCCTGCCAGCCTGGAAGCGGCTCCAGCTGCTGCCCCGGCAGCAGGCTGAAGGGCGGGGGCGGCTGCGGGGGCTGCGCTGGCTGAGGCTGAGGCGGCTGATCAAATCGCAGCGGCGGCTGAGCGGGCGGCAGCGGGACAGCTGCCGCTGCCGCAGTGCGGGCGCGCTTGGCTGCCGGCTGAGGCCCCTTGGGTTGCTGGTGCAGCTGCTTCTGCGGGTGGCGGGCCTGCTGCTGCTGCCGCTGCTGGTGCTGGGGCGCGCCGCCCCTGCCGCCAGCGGCGGCGCGAGGGCTGCGCTGACGGGGCGCCGCCGGCGGCAGCGGCTGGCCGTCCAGCGGCTCCCCAGGGAGCGGAAGCAGCGAAGCCAGGGTGGCTGCTGCCTCTAAGGAGCAGGCGCGCGGCGGCCCAGTCGATGCAGCGCGGGCCAGGGCCTTCGCCGGGCCGGTGGCCGGCGGTGGGTGGGTTGCGGGTGAGGGGGGAAGATGAGCGGGCGCGGCCGTTGGCGGCGAAGCGCCCGACCCCATCTTGGATAGACTTGTGCTTTGCGGACCTGAGAAGGAAGGAAAGCAGTTGCTGATGGTCGGTGAGTGCCGTTCAACAAAAGAATCTGAAAAAGTACTGCGCGGCCGCAACCGAGGCCTCCCGCGAATCGGCGGCGGCACCGCCCGGTGGCTGCGGCGGGGGGCGGGCTGTGTGGCAGGCTAACAGCTGGGTCGCCCACCGTTGCTGGAGCGCTATCAGGCGGCAGTCGAGCAAGCGAGGCGGCGGCAGCGCAGCTACCGCTGGGGCCGAAAAACAGGACGCCGCGCCTGGCCCAGCGCACCTCCTGGGGAGGCTCCAAAGCGTTCAGGGGTGCCTGAGCGAGGCTGTTGCGCTGCCCTGCGTGGCAGGCGCCGGCTCTCGTGATGTGTGCGCCACTCGTGTGCTTGACTGTTCTGCTGCCTTGCAGAGCAATCCAAAGCCTTGACAGCCAATAAAAAGACAAAAAAAATCCAGTTTACCCCCACCTTACCTCAGCTGCCCGAAGGCAGCGCCGCCTGCTGCCCGCTGTTGTGCTTTGCACAGAGAATAGTTTGCAAGTGCTCACTTGCAGCAGGCTGGTGGCAGGGAGAGATCACATTGAGCCAGAGATGCACCAAAGGCTCCGCCTTGCGCGATTCGCGGTGGGCGGTGCTCGTGTGCAGAAAGCTGCCTTGTCAGGTGTCCCGGAGTATTCAATGCTTCGGCAAACAGTTGTTTAGCAGTCATAAGCTCTGCAGCAAGCTACCGCTAGTGCAAGTCATGCAACATGAAATGTGCTGCAACAGACAGTCCGTCAGTTGGGCCAAGAGCCGGCAGCCGCCGCCACCTGCCCCCCCGGTAAAGTGTGCCTCGTGCCGCCCTGCCATCAGCCTCGCTGCCGAGGCGACAGCGGCAGCACTTGAGGCTCCCTGTCTACCCTTGACAGCGCCTGGAGCGCCAGCGCTGGGCTGCTGCTGTGTGCCGCCCGTTGGGTGCTGCGGTGCTGGCTGCCTCGCTGCTCCGGCCGCGTCAGCCCTAAGCTGCCGTCAGCAGAGCCCCCCAGCAGCTGAGCCGCAGGTTCTGCGCTGCCAATGCTGCTGCTGCTGTGCCGCTGCTGTGCTGCGCTGGCGGGGTGCGTTAGCGCTCGCCGGCTGGGCTGCGCAGGCCGCGGCCGATCTGCAAAGGCCGCCTGCTCCGACGAACTTCCTGGGCTGGGAGAGTGCTTGGCAGGCGGCGCCCACTGCAGCAGACAAGAGTGATCACACGAGTGGGTCAGGAGGGCAGGAGATGTGATGGGTGAGTGGGTAGCAACAGGCGCAGGCGGAAGCTAACTTGCAGGGGCAAGGCAGTGCAACTGCACCACACTATGACATCGGACGACCAGCCTGGTCTCAAGCACAGCATGTGCGTTACACAACGGGCAACAACTGGGAGCTGAAACGGAGCGCACTGGCGCGCCAGTAGGGTACAGATGAACCAAATTGCAGAAGCAGTGCTGTGCAACATGTCGGCGGCTGCCGCTCGCAACTACAACTACAGGGCATTTCAGTGGCCGCCCAGGCTGCCCGCATCGCTGCTGGAGGAGGATCGAAGCGTGGCGGTTGTGAGGCCTCGCGGCACCCCGCCGTTTGCTGCCACCCCGTCCTTTCCGCCGCCCAGGCCGCCAGGTGGCCCCCGCTTCCAAGCCTCCCACTCTGAAGCCCCCTCCCCAGGCGGCGGCGAGCGCAGCACTTTGACTTGCGGTGCCCCGCCGCCGCCGGCGCCATTGCTGCCGCCGGGGGACGGGGCGGGTGCGGCGGCAAAGCCCATGGGTATCCGAGCACCATGGTATTCAAATCCCTCCCGCTCCAGCCCGCCCAGCAGCCGCTGCAGGTCCGCTCGGGACTGCAGGCAGGGCGGGCGAGCGGGTGGGGCATGGTGGGTTGAACGGAAGGGAACAGCCGGGCCCAAAGTGGCATTTTGAGCTGCCGTCCTTCCCAAAAGCTGTGTGCAGTGCTTGTTTCCTGGCGCCAAAGCCATGCCTGAGAAGGAAAAATCGCCTGCCCCAGCTGCAGCCCTGGCTAACGTGTGTGACCGCCACAATAGCTGAACCCCTGAACCACGTGAACTTGGCTACTACACACCTGCGGGCCTCCGTTGGACAGCTCCAAGTCACCGGGGCCCGGCCCTGTGCCATTCCAGCCCTTGGGCCGCGGCGTTAGCCGGTTGCTGACTTGCAGCAAGAACGGTGTGACGAGCAGCGTGAGGGCGGTGACACCTGCACCGCAGAGGAAGCGCAGGGGAGGGGTTAGCAGAGGGGTTACAGCAGGGGTAGGGCAGGGGTGGGGTGGGCCGAGGTTAAGGCAGGGTGGAAAGGTATGAGCAGCCACCACACATGGCAACCAACCGGACAAAACGCGGTGCCAAGCAGGTAGGCTCTCTGTATAATAGCAAGTGTGCGGCAGACCGAGTTGCTGCACGAGCACAGCACAGCGCAGCACAGCGCAGCGCTGCAGCTCACCCATGAGTAAGAGGTACACGTGCTGATCGATGAGCTCCTGCTGGCTGGCCACGCTCAGCAGCACAAACACAAACTCGCCGATCTGGGCAGAGGGGGGAAGTGCAGGGTGGGGGTAGGGTGGGCAGGAGAACGAGTTGATGCAGACAGCAAGCCTTCAGCTGGCTGGCTACACCTCAGCGGCATCCTCAGCAGCAGTAGTACCAGGAGTGGCGGCAGCAGCAGCAGCAGCAGCGGCGGCGCACCTGGCTCAGGTTTATTCCCACAGCTAGTGCTGTGTCTGCGGGGTATCTGAACATGGCCACCACGCCGGCAATCTGCGGAGCCGAAACGGGAAAATGGAGGGTAGCACGTGTGGCCTCTTGCGGGAGCAGGCATGCATGTGGCGCAGACATGTGCAGGCAGGTAGCAGCAGCTAGCAAAAGCAGCAATCGACATGTGCACACAAGCGATTGACTGCACCCTGGCTGCCCCGCTCCACGCCCACCCTCGCCCGCGCACCAGCAGCGTTTTGGCCACAATGACCGCCACAGCGCCGCAGGCCAGCAGGGGCAGGTGGTTGAACAGGAACACGGGGCTGAGCACCAGGCCGGTGGAGGAGACAAAGAGGGCCAGGAAGAACTGAGCAACCGGCTCTGCAAAGCAGAGGAAGTGGGCGGAAGTACATGTCGAACTGAAAGGCAAGGGCTGAGCACCAGCCCAATGCAGGAGACAAAGAGGGCCAGGAAGAACTGGGCCACCGGCTCTGCAGGAAAGCAAGGGACGGAGGGTGCGGGGCAGGGGTTTGTGCGAGCCGGCATGGGAGAAGGGTGTGTGCGGAGCTGGCAAGAGAAATTCGGCGGCACAACACCGGCCAGCTGGCACATGCAGTCAGCAGGCGTGCGACAGATCCAGCCACAGACAGAGTGCACAGCCCCAACCAAGCGCAGAAGTAACAACTCACCCAGGTGGTGCAGCACAGCCTCCTGCTGCTCAGTCGCGCTGAGCATGACGCCCGCCGCAAATGCGCCCAGCTCAGCAGACACGCCCTGCCGCGCTGTGGTCAGCGCGCACAGCAGGCAGAACGCGATGGATGCCAGCTGAAAGGACTCTGGTCCAAAGCGCCGCGCCAGCCAGCGCCATGCTGGCGGCAGCACGGTACGCGCCAGGACCAGGGCGCCCACAGCAAGGACCGCCAGCTTGGCCACCACTCGAGCCATGACCGACAGCAGCAGGACCAAATCATACTCGTTGCTGCCCCCTGCTGCTGTGGCGAGCACGGGCATGAAGGCAAAGAGCAGCCCCACCAGGCAGTCCTGAGCAAAGCGGGTGGGAGGGAGTAGGGAGGGCAGTGGGCAGACGGCAGGCAGCGGTTGGGCCGTGCAGGGGTGCAGCATGCACACTGCAGCAGCGGCAGCACATCAGAAGCAGCAGCAGCAGCAGCATCACCACAAGCAGCACCAGCGGAAGCTCACGACAGCAGCCCACAAGCAGCAACAGCAGCAGCAGCGGAGGCGCTGAAAAGCGCACCTGCAGCACGAGCGTGCCGATTGTGATCTGCCCCGGCTGGCTGTGCTGCGTGCGGCAGTCGGACAGCACCTTGACCACGATGCTGGTGCTGCTCATGGCGACCAGAGCGCCCACGAATGCGCCCTGCGGTGAGGGCATGAGATGACAGGCATGAATCCACGAGCTCCGAGCCGGCTGCTGCATGCAGAAGGTGCTGTCCACAGCACAGCCGCTCGAGTGCATGGCAATGCCAGCCAATTTGGCATGGCAGGCAGGCTGGCCGCTGAGTCGCCACGGCAGCCCCAACCCACCTGAGCAGCGTTGGTGCCGATGACTTTGGCGCCCAGGCCCGCCAGAGCCGCAAACAACGCAGTCTACAGCAGGGGAGCGGCCGATGAAATGGACAGTGCATGTGAGACGCAGCATCAGCCGCGGCAAATCGGCAGCAGCAGCAGCAGGAGCAGCACATCCCTGCAGCCTACAAACCACAGCACAGCACAGCGCAGTACCAACCGCCATGCCTCCGCACACCGATCCCCACGGGCACCAGCAGCAGGCCTGCAAACCAGGACCACCCCCCGGCCTAAGAACCCGCGCAGGCACCTGCAGCAGGACGCCGAAGAGGGCTACCCCGCACACAAACAAGGCAGGCAAGGTCACCCCCCTGCCTGAGAACCCGCACAGGCACCTGCAACAGGCCGCCAAAGAGGGCCACGTTGCGCACGGCCCGCAGCTTGGTGAGCGAGAACTCCAGGCCAAGGGTAAAGAGCAGGAGGTGCACGCCCAGCTGCGCCACTGATTGCACCTGCGGAAGGAAAATGAAATACAAAGATCCGCTTGGTGAGTGGTAACTTGAACCTTTCAAGCGAACAGCAGCACATGCGGGCTGCCTCACAGCAGCTGCGAGTGCCAGGCGGCTGCCCGCCAACAAAAGCGCCCACACACACGCCAGCCACCAAAATCGCGGGCTGCTGCTGCAAGGCTGCTGCTGCAAGGCTGCGGCTGCAAGGTCCAACTGAGTTGTCGACTGAACACAATAATGAACACAACCGAGTGGTAGATAAAATCACCTGCACAATCTCCTTGATCAACTTAAAGCCGCCGGGCCCCACCAGGCTGCCCGCCAAGAAATAGCCGTTGATGGCGGGCTGGCCCAGGCAGCCCATGAGCACGCCCGCAGCCGCCGAGGCGGCGATCAGCACTGTGAGGTCCCGCACAAACTGGGGGTCCAGATTGATGCCGAGCGCTTCGGAGCTGCAGGAGAAGGGAGACACACAACTAACCAACTGGGTCAGAGCAAAGCTGGTAAGCACGACGGCATGTGGCATGCAGGGCAGCACTGGTCACGCTCACTCGTTGGTCTGGGCCGCACAAACCCACAGCAAAGAGGCTGCTGAACAAGTGCAGCATCGCTCCACAACTGCAACACTGGTCCTAGTCACTCGCTGGGCTTGGACAGCACTGTTCGCCGCCCTCCGACCAACATAAAGACCCGCAGCGACAGATCAGGTGCTTCATGCAAAAAAAGAAATGCTCTCCACTCACTCGCTGGGCTTGGACAGCACTCATCCAACGCTCTAACTTCATCGACAGCATGCGACAAAACAAACAGCGTTCTGTTCCCACTCACTCGCTGGGCTTGGACAGCACGTATTCATTGTCCTTTGAGTCGATGATGCGGTCCACATCCGCCTCGGAAGCCGCCTCAATCTGCTCCTCCAGCTCCTTCTGCTTATCATGCTTAGCCTGCACTTTAGCCTCCTCGTCAGCCGCCACAGACGCAGTCTCATAGGCAGCATGTGCCGCTGCCGCCTCGCTTACTCCGCCGCCGCCGCCGCCGCCGCCACCGCCGGTGGGCAGGCCTGCGGCCGCTCCGCCCATTGCTGCGTCGCCGTGGGCAGCATCCGTGTGTGTGGCGCCCCCGGCAGCCGCATCCCCTGCTGCTGCTGCAGTGGCGGTGGCGTTTGTGCCCTTCTTCTTTCCGCTGCTGATGATGACCACAGTCTCTCGGGTGCCCTGCGGATGCGTGGGCAGGCAAACACCGGCGGTTGGGGTGGCTTGCAGCATGCGACATTCCAGAGGGTCAGGCAGCGGCAAGTCGGCTGCAAGCAGCAGCGAGGCATTCATCGTTGGGCAGTGTTGCTGCGCATGCACACAAGCGCGGCAGCGTTGCCGATGCGCGGCAGCCACACATAAAGCACGGGCATTGTGGCCCCAGCCTGCCGGTTGCTCCAGGAACGTGCCCCAGCACCCACCCACCTCTGAGCTGGCCACTGTCTCGTTGTACTGCTTGCCCGCGCCCAACTGCTTCTCCTCCTCCCCCTTGAACTCCTCCTTCAGCTTTTCATCCAGCATCTGCAGCAGGGCAGCGGCCCGGCAAGGCGGTCGGTTCAAACGGGCAGCGGGGGAGCAGCGGACGGCCCCGGCGGCTGCCCCGCCCAGGCCCCGGCAGGCGCATCGCCGGCTGCAGGGCACTCCAGGTAGGATGCTGCACATACTGAGGCATGCAGGGGCGCACCTGAGCGATGGTTTTGTCCTCGCCAGCCGCCTCCTTCTGCTCGCCGGCCGCCTGCTGCCCCTCGGCGGGCACCTCTTGCTTGAAAAGGCGCGGCTGAGCTTCATGATCGGGCTCAGCCCCGCCGGCGGAGCCAAACACCAGGGCGCCGAGTGCGGCCGCGCCCTCGGGCTCGGGCTCCGCTATTTGGCGGCTCTGCACGCCTGAAACCGCCCAGCAGAGCAGCCAGATGGCGCACAGGGCCGCCAGGCCCGCCCTGGGGGCCCTCATAGAGCGGGAGCCATTCGCGTGTGCACCACGGTGCCTCAACAAGGGTGTGCGGCGCTGCACGGTGCGGCAATGATGTACAGAGCAAGTGTAGCACGAGATGGAGGCCCACGTGCTGGGAGCTGTCCGGCGAGCGAAGCATCATGCTGCCCCACGTCGTGCTCCGTCGCCACTCCCCCCTTCCCTTTGTGCCCACTGCTCAGACTCGTTCAAACTTCCACTCCCTCGCACAAGCTCAAACAGTGGATTTACAGTGCTCATGGGAAAGCACAGTGGCTTGTCCGGGTCGGGGCGTGGGTCAAACAGGCATGGGAGAGCAGCGGAGCGGTCGTCACAAGGTGGAAGGACGGCAATGGGCCCAAAAACAAGAGCATGGCAGCGTCAGTCAGTCTGGCAAAAGGGTCAGCGGGAGAGGCGGCACGCGCCGGTCGAAGCTGGCACAGCACGTGCAGTCGTCAGTCAGGTGGGAGGTGGGAAGCGGTGCGGCGCATTACCAACAGCCGCGGTTAAAGGCAGGAAGCGAGTCGGTTGGGAGAGGTGGTTGGGCGCCCCGGGCTGGAACACAGAGCGATGCCCAGCCGGTGGGCCAGCCTTGCCCGGGCGGGGAGCAGGCCTCCACTCATCCACAGGCACTCGCTCCTACTGAGCATTGGGGACGAGGCGAGGTGCTCACTCTTCCTGAGCACCTGTGAAGCGGCACACTCATCATCCCAGGCATCACTCCTCGTCGGAGGGGGCCTCCTTGCTGGTCAGCTTGGAGTAGTGCTTCTTGCAGGCCTGCACAACGCGGAATGGTGTGCAAAAATGCCAGTTGGAGATTCACAAACGATCGGATAACTCAGTCGGAATTTACAATGATAGCTTGGACTCGTGCTTCTTGCAGGCCTGCGTTCACAACGAGTGGGAAACATAGCAGCAGGGTCCACCACTGAACCAGCAGTGGCTGTGGAGAAGTTGTGTGGCCTGCCCAGCGCAGACAACACTCAACCCAGATTGCCCTTTGCAGCATCAGCATGCAGCCTCCCAGCAACCGCACCTTGCTCTTCTGGCCAAAGTGCTCGCCGATGCGCTTCCACCGCAGCTTGCGCTTGCCAAACACCTGCGGGCAGAAAGGGCAGGACCTCCTGAGTACAAGAGCATGTGCCGTGCCCACGGGTAGGAGAGCATAGGCAAGTGCAAGCAGCTCGTTGCAATTTCAGTTGGCAGCTCAAGCAGGGATGCCCGATGCTGTGCTCGCTGCCAATTCCCGCCAGCCGTTGCGCAGCACGCGTCCAGCAGCAAGCAACATCGCTCTGCTGCCCTGCTGTCTCCCCGTCCCATCGTGTAAAAGCCAGTCACCTTCTTGCGCTCGTCCTCGCTCTCCACCAGCCGCACCAGCTCCTCTCCTGGTGCTCCCATCCCCATCCCTTCACGACAAGAAAAATAGCTGTTTGCTTACAGCAAAGATGTGCTCACCTTCTTGCGCTCGTCCTCGCTCTCCACCAGCCGCACCAGCTCCTCCCCCTGCTGCTTGCTCCACTCGCCGCCGCCCGCAGGCGTGGGCCCGCCCTCCTCCTCGCCGCCCGCCGCCGGCTTGGCGCCGGCGGCGGCAGCAGGCTGCTCCTCCTTCTTGGCCTTCTTGCTGGGCTTCTCGTCCTCTGCAGCAGCAGTTCAAAGCAAGCGAGAGTGGTGAGTCCACAGGAGCGCATGGTGAATCAGGTGTGCGGCTGCCACACAGCTGCGAGTGCAGTGCGGGAGCGCGCCTGCTGCGGCCCTGCTGGCGCAATTGAATTGCCCCGCTGCTGCCCTCAATACTGCTCAAGGTGCGTGCGGCATACAGGAGCATCAGTGCCTGCTTCTCCTCCGCTCTCTTCCACAGCCACAAACTAAACAGGTAAAGTGAGGCTGTGTCTGGGCTCACCCTCCCCCTCCTCCTTCTTCTTCTTCTCCTTCTTCTCCATGGGGATGCCCTTCAGCTCGCTGTACTTTTGCTGCAGCAACAAACGAAACAGGGACTGGCATGTTCGTTCACGAAATGCAGCAGCGCAGAGCCTGATTGCTGCAGTGCTGGCGCAGCAGCGAACAGAACAGCAGCTGCACACAGTCCGAAGGGGATGCATCTAAACGCAGCATTTGCTTAGGCCATGCCCAGGTGCCAGCAGCAAACCGGCGCATACAGCGAATGTGCACGCAGCCAGCACACCCAGGATGCCAACCGCCATAAGCAGGCAAACAAAGCGGCGCAACAAACAGCCAACCGAAGCGCGAGTGCGCACCTTGACGTGCGTGCCGTTTGAGAAGCCAAAGTGGCGCGCCACCGCAGCCCAATTGATGGCGCCCTTGCGCGTGCCCTCCTTGCCTGCAGGACACATTGAACAGCAAAAGATGCGATCAGCGTGTGCCCTCCTTGCCTGCCAGCTGCATGAGCCAGGGATGTGTGATCAGCAGCGTTTGTTGGGACAGCCTCATCCCTTCGCCCCGCTTCTCCCGGCCCAGGGCACATCAATCAGTTCAACTGTGCTTTGCAGCCCCGCCCAGTGCCTGCTTGCCCATCGCAGAGCAGCCCACTGGCAATGAGAGAGTGATAAAGACTGGAGGCGCTGGTTGCAATGCCAAACTACATGCTAATCTCACCCAGCGCCTGGTCGCGGTACGTCTCATCATCCGCCAGCAACAAGCGAGCGACATATGAGCAACATCATTCTTTCAACGAATCCAAAACAAGCGCACCCAGCGCCTGGTCGCGGTACGCCTCGTCATCCGCCAGCCGCAGCAGCTCGCTCTCCGACTCGGGCGTCCACTTCATGCGCTTGCCTGGAGAGGAAGTGTAAGAAATGAGAATCATCTCAACAAAAGTGACAGACAGTCGGTACAGTGCTGCAGCAGCTCGCTCTCCGACTCGGGCGTCCACTTCATGCGCTTGCCTGCAAACAAGCAGATGAGCAGTGAAGCAAAAAAGAAAAGTCAGTGGGTGCAAGGCTGCATCAGCTCGCTCTCGGACTCGGGGGTGGGGTTTCACGCGCTTGCCTGTAGACAGCAGGGCGAATGAGCCACGTTTGCCATGGGAGGGGCAGACGGCAGTGTTCGCCTGCGCCTTCAAACATGCCACACCCCAGTCATGAAAGCCAGTGCAGTCAGCGCCGCAGGGTGCGGCATAAGCTGCAGCGCTGCACCAGCTGGAATGCCACAACGAGCTCGCAGGCAAAGAGAGCTGAACGGCAAACGAGCAGGAGTGCCAAACGAGCTGGAGTGAAGAACCCAAACACTCGCCTGCCACCTTGGCGCCCTCTGCCAGTGGCAGGCCGCCGGCTGCCGCAGCTGCGGCCGCCGCCTTGGCTCCCTTGCCGCCTGGCACCAGCGCCAGCCACTTGGCTGCCGAAGTCTTGGGCAGCTTGGAACCCAGCTGATAGATCTGCCCCACCTCCGGCGGCAGGTTGGTGCCCGAGGCGCCCGAGGCAACCGCCGCTAGGTGCGCCGTCAGGTGGTAGCAGATGGAGTCACAGATGTCCGTCAGCTGCTGCAGGTCGGTGGCGGTGACGTGCGGCATGGCGGCGGCTGCAGGGGCGGAGCGCACAAGGGTGGGGACGGTTGGAGGAGCAGCCAGCGGGCGGCGGCGAGCGGCGGCGGCGGCAGGGCGCGGCGACGCGGCACTGCATGCATGGCGACCCACGTCGCGCACCTTCACGGGATGTCGGCTGCCGGGGCTCGGCGGCAAAAGTCGGCAAGGGGCGGTGAGGGGGAGGCAGTCGGCGGCGGGCGCTGGGCGGGGGCTGCGCCGGTGCAGGCTGCTCCAGGCAGTGCCGTGATCAGGCCAGAAGGTCGGCGCGGCGTTGCAGGTCGCCGCAAAGTTGCTGGTCGCCTTGCGGCAGGGTTGTCGCGCGGTAGAGGCCTGTCGGCGCTCGCAAACCGTCCAATTCGCGGCGAGAAAGAGCGGGCGCGTGAGAACAGCGGGTCAGGAGCGCCGCAGGGCGGCGACAGCTGGCCAGGCGGGCGGCGGCGGCGGCAGCATCGCGATCGGGGCATGAAAATGGGCCAGCACACTCTTCCCAGGGGCTGCAACTGCATCTTGGAGCAGGAACGAGCTAAGGACGCGACTCCTAAGCTCATGGCGCCTCAGCAGCCAGCAACAGCCATGACTTGGCTGCAGGGCGACCGCCGCAGCAGCGCCGAAGCCACTCGGCAGCCAGCCCTCTGGCTTGGCGCCGCATGGTGGGCTCCTCTTCATGTTGCTGCCCCTCTGATCGCCAGCCATCGTGCAGTGCGCTCGTGCTGCTGTCGAGCCCAAGCCTGCAGCCCCACCCATCCCTGTCGCCGCCGCCCGCCGCTCGCCGCAGCCATGGCCAAAGCACGGCGGTGGATCACCGGTGGCTTCAACCCCAAAGCAGCGGTTGCCGAGCTGATGGCGGCAACGCTCTTCATCTACATAGGCCAGTCACCGATTGGGCAATGACTCCTTCCACTGCCGCCGCCGCCGCTCGCACGGCTGTTGTGCCGCCGCCGGTCCTGCCGATGCCTCACCTGCCTTTGGTGCACGGCTTTGCGGCTGCCGCCACCTGCTCAGCGCTCTTCGTTTGTTTGCAGGCTGCGGCACGGCCACCACGTTTAGCGCGCAGCGCGGCAACAAGTAAGAGCAGCTGGCCAGTAGGGCTTGATTGCGCACGGAATGTGTGCCACATGCTGCAGTGCGGTCCTCAAATGTGCGGCAGCAGCGCTGGGCATCAGATGGCAAGCTGCAGGCACAGCTGGGGCATGCATGACCAGGTGGCCATGGCATGCCCTCCTCGCTGGCAGACACAGCCCAGTGCTCCTCGCTGTGTCCTTACCACCCCTTGGATCGACTTGAGCTCTCCTGTGCTCCTCACCACCTCTCCTGTGCTCCTTTCCACCCTTGCAGCGACTTCCAGCTGGAGTCTGTGACCAACCGCTCCTCAGAAGACACAGCCGGTGCGCAAGAAACACTGTTTTTCATCAACTCAACTCAAATCGTTACATCAACTCAAATCAAATCAAAAGAGCCCGTCGGCAAGTGCGTGCTGCCGAGAGATGAACCTGCTGGTGGCCGCCCTGCTGGCTTGGCTGCACCTTCTGCTGCTGCAGCTGCAGCTGCTACTGCTGCGGCTTCTGCCGCTGGAACCTGCTTCGAGCATGCCCTCATGCTGCGGCACCTTGCTGCATGCATGCATGCATGTGCGTCAACTGGGCGAGCAGCAGCATCCAGAGTGCGCTGACCGCTGGCGAGCAAGCCACAGCCGACCCGAACCCACAACCCCAGCCAACTCACTCCTCCCCCGAATGTCCCCTGTGGCAGCCAACATCAAAGAGCTGAGCAACAATTTGGCCACCACTGGGTCCTGGGGCATCACCACGGCACTGGCCTTTGGCCTGGCCATCACAGGTGGGCCTGGCTCACAAACATTGCTTGATGTGGTTGATGCATGATGCAAGTTGCTGTTTGCTGGCTGCCCGGGCACCGTGCTTCTGGCCTGATTGCCAGCAGGACGCCGGCAGCTGGATTGTGATGTGGCAGCACGGCTGCAATAGCTGTACGTACATGCTGGAAAGGTTGCAAGCGCGCTGCTGCCCACGAATCCCGGCTGACTGGCACACTGTCCACCTGCCTCCCATGCAGTGCTTGCGTACGCGACTGCCCACCTGTCAGGCGGGCAGGTGCGTGGCAGGCGGCGCCAATGGCAGCGCCTGCCCGGCTGCCTGCCTGTTTGGGGCGTAAGGGTGCAGTGTAACCTTGCACCTTGCTGTGCCTCAGTTGACACGAGTGCAAGCAGGTCCCGCTCCTCTGCTCTGCTCCCCTATCCACCCCAGATCAACCCGGCCGTCACGCTCTCCCTGCTGCTGTCCAACAACCTCGGACTGCTGCAAGCGGTGGCCAACATTGCCGCGCAGATTGCAGGCGCCATCCTGGGAGCAGGTGCGGCTGCGCTGGGCAGGCTGCATGGCAGGGTGTGGCTTGCGCCCGCAGTGACTCTCATCAGTGCATGCCATGCTGCCTTCTGAAGACATGGAGCCTCTGCAAGCCATCCCATCTTGTGGCTTTTCTTCAATCGTTCCACCTTTTTGCAGGCCTGCTGTATGCCACCATTCCTGACTCTCATTTGAGCACGCTGGCCAGCAACCAGCTGTCTCCAGGCGTGGGCATCGGCAATGCTCTGGTGAGTGCAGCTTCAAAGGTGCTGCGCACACACGGGTGTCTGTGCAATCGCAGCCGCCGCCACTGGGCGTTCAGTCTGGGCTGGCCAGCAGCCGGCCGCTTCCACGATCCTTGCCTCCTGGCATTTGTTCTCAAACTTGCTTTTTCTGCACAATACCCAAGCAGTGTGGCGAGATCGTGATGACCTTTGTCTTGTGCTCCGTGGTGCTGGAGGTGACCACCAACAAGAACGAGGCGTGAGTGTGGCGGCAGGTGCAGCATTGAAAGGTTTTGCTATGACCAGCACCTGCACATGAAAATGCCTGCCCTGCCATCGTCGGAAACATTATGGGCACTCGATCGTGCTCGAAAGGCCCACTCGAAGGGGGG